>Ga0209348_1000034_pt1 | contig 119910 bp, 106 predicted proteins | sample ETNvirenome_2_30_FD_184065 | JGI IMG/M metagenome (GOLD analysis project Ga0209348, IMG submission 184065) | Marine viral communities from the Pacific Ocean - ETNP_2_30 (SPAdes) (version 2) | ecosystem: Environmental > Aquatic > Marine > Oceanic | place: Pacific Ocean | collected 2013-06-22 | reverse complement strand
TTCTACAGCGTCGACAACTTGTAATTTAAAGCCTAATGAATAATCTCGTTGTGTTCGTTTGATCGGTGTATTATTTGACTTGGTCATAATAAGTCCTAAATGTGTAAACACATTTCAGGACGAGACATCTAAAATAAAAAAGCCCGCAGGGCAAAGGGCGGGCTTTTTAGTGTTCCATGGAGAGGAAGTGTTAAGACACAATCCCGAGTGGCTTACCTGTTTGCCAAGCGCCACGGGTAAAGTCTGGTATCGTTTTGCTGTTACTTCTGTCTGCAACCGATGCCATACTTTGTGGAAAGATAGATGACCAGGCTGCAGCATCGTAAACATCTTGATCCAGTGGTTCATTGTTACGCAAGCAGTAAATCATGCGCCATAACATTATGAAATCCATGCCGCCGTGACCACCGTTGCGAACGGCTTCTTCACCCATACGTTGCCATAATGGATGATCAAACTCTGCACGCCATTTTTCCATATCGTGATCCCAGCGATGGAAATTTTGCATATGTGGTTTACGGCCTTGTGAGCCCGCACTTTCCCATGCTGCTACTTCAGCTTCATATTGCTGCTGGTAGATTTTTGCAATGGCTGGTGGTACATCTTCTAGGGCAATGCGGTTAGGAAAACCTGCAAATGTCCCATTAGTACCTTGAATTAGGTTATGGCGGCTGTACGGGCGTGGGCTTGTGGTGTCGTGCTGAACCATAATGCTTCGGCCTTTCACTGTTTTAATAATGCTGGTGTTCATGTCGCCAGCAGTAAATTTCAGTGAACGACGTTCGTGGCCTGCAGGAAATTCACGTTCTGCGTAGGCTGCACGGCCAAGTGCAGGTGAGCTGACTGATGTTACGAAATCAAAGCGATCACCCCGGTTGATGTTCATATATTGAGAAACGGGGCCTAAGCCATGAGTGGGGTATAAGTTACCGTTTACTTTTGTATGCCAGTAAGTACGCCACGAGCCGGTACTGCGGTCAATTTCTTTCATTTGCCAACGCAGGTCATGAATATAAGCGGCTTCACCATGCAGTAACTCGCCAAATACGCCTTTACGAACCATGTTTAGAACCATTAACTCGTCACGGCCGTAGTTAACGTTTTCCATCATCATGCAGTTCTTTTGAGTGCGCTCAGCAGTGTTTACTAGTTGCCAGCACTCTTCCATAGTGGTTGCTGCGGGTACTTCAACAAAGGCATGTTTACCACTTTCCATGGTTTCAACACTCATTGGTGTGTGCCAACGCCAAGGTGTTGAAATGATCACGATGTCGATGTCATTGCGAGCCAGCATGTCTAAATAGGCTTTATCAGACCCCGTGTAAGCAGTTGGTTTAGGTAAGCCTTTTTCAACAACATAGTTAATTGATTTCTCGAGCATTAGCTGATCTGTGTCACAGATAGCTTTAATTTCAACACCTTCAATGTGGCAAAGGTGTTTTACATGGCCGCTACCACGTTGACCAACGCCAATAAAACCAACACGTACCACATCCATCGCAGGCACAGCTAAGCCCATTACGCTTTTACCTTGTGACGCAAGTGGTGTGCTTTGATTATCACCTTGTTGGCTTTTCGCACAGCCAGTCACGACTGTCGCGGCGGTAATAGCTGCGGCAGATTTTAAAAAACGTCGTCTATCTATTGTCATAACGATACCTAAATCACTGAGATTATTTTAATAGTGGGTTTCAGTTGTTTCTTTTTATCTTAATTGAAAGACAATTACAAAAGTTAACAGGTAATCAAAATTGCAGCATGTCCGCAATAATATATACAACTAACACAGTTCAATCTTGGTGTAATAGATGTATTTAATTTACAGGATAAGTATTAAATAATATTACTGCCTTGCTCAGGATCGCGAGACTGATCGGCTTGTTCACGAATATCATCTGCATCACTACTTATATCATCCAAGCTATGGTCGTCGAGAGTGTTTGATGTTTGTGGGGGCGAAGTGGTGTGATGACTGGTGTGCTCGGCATCGGTATTTAAAATAATTCGTTCGCGAGCATCATCTGGCATACTAATTTTTTCTGCTAAATAGGTGTTTACTAACATTCGCATTAGCTGAGATGCTACTTTAACCGTGCTATGTTCACTGCTGTTTACCCAAAAATAAATGGTTAAATTAAGCGTGGCAGATCCAAGCGATTCAATGAGAACCTGACTGGGGGGATCATTAATAACGGCAGGGTTTTGACTTACGACTTGCATGGCTAATTGCTGAGCATAGCGAATGTCATTATCGTAGCCAATGCCTACTGTAAAATGGCCGCGCATTTTGGGGTTCGCAGTAAGGTTTTTAATGACATTTTTATAGACGGTAGCATTCGGTATTTGAATATGATTACCATCAAAATCCACCAAAGTAGTGGCGCGAGCTGTGACTTTTTTTACTACCCCTAAGCGGCCATCTACTTCTATTACATCGTCAATCCGAAACGGTCGCTGTACGCTGAGTAGCATACTCGAGATAAAATTTTCGGCGATATCACGAAATGCGAAGCCAAGGATCAAGCCCACCAATCCTGTACCACTCATGATAGCGACGGCAAAACTGGTTAGCCCTGCAAGACGTAAAAATAAGTACACCCCAAACAAAATAATAACGATGCTAAAAAAGCGCCGTGTAACGACATGTAAAAGCTTACTTTCACTCACAAAACCCAGTGGTTTAATCAGTACATATGACAAAGGGCGAGCCAGTAAGTAGCAAATAATAATGGCGACAATACCGAGTGTGAGAGCCGGTAACATTTGCCAAGCAGTGTGTAAAAACTGCGTAACTTGTGAGTTTAAATCGTACCACGTAAGGCTTTCAATTGGCGTCGACGTCGTGGTTGATAGTATGGGTGTGATTAAATTAGTTACTTGATTAGTAAGATATAAATAAAAATTCATTGCACCACTCCATGGATTATAGCCGGGCAGTTATAAGCGTAGCTCAATGCAAGTTAGACGCCATTATTAGTGGCAAGTAGTTTGCAACGACACCTTAAGCTAAGTAGAAAGTGAGGAAGAATATGTCTCATGGCAATCGCGGTTTTCAGGCTCGCTCGCCGCTGGAAATTCCATTACGGGGTTGGTGGGATATAAGCAAACGGGTATATCATAATTTATCACAAGATAATTTATCGTTTGTTGCGGCAGGTGTCGCATTTTATGCACTGCTAGCAATCTTTCCTGCACTGGCTGCCATTGTGTCTATTTATGCCTATTTTGCTTCACCAACGGACATTCATGAGCAGTTATCTAAAGTGATTGCAATTTTACCTGCCAGTAGTCGCGATATTATTTTACTGCAAGTGAGTGAAGTGACGCAGCAATCGCAAAAAGTCTTGAGTATGAGTGCTATAGGCACTTTATTGTTAACAGTCTGGAGTAGCAGTAAGGGCTGCCAAGCGCTGATCACGGCCTGTAATATTACATACCATCAGCATAACAAACGGCAATTTTTTGTGGCGTTACTGGTCCGTTTTTTATTTTCGTTGGGTGCTATAATCGTCGCTCTCGTGGCGTTATTAATTATTGGTATTTTACCTATTGTGCTTAACCTGGTTGGCCTAACAGAGCTAATAGATTTAATGATCACGCTGATAACTTGGCCGCTGCTGGCAATCATTTTTAACGGTGCATTGGCATTTTTATACCGCTACGCACCTCATCGAAACCCCGCTAAGTGGCGTTGGATCACACCGGGTTCAATGCTCGCGACTGTATTATGGATCGGGGCATCGGTTGGTTTTTCATTTTATGTCTCGCAATTTGCACGTTATAACGAAACCTATGGCTCTTTAGGGGGCGTGGTTATTATGCTGATGTGGCTTTATATCAGTGCTTATATCATTATTTTTGGGGCGGCAATTAATGCCAGTGCTGAACAGCAAACGGTCATTGATAGTACTGTCGGCCCCGAAAAAGAAGTCGGAGAGCGCGGAGCAACCGTAGCAGATACATTGATGACACAGCAGACTAAACATTCTTCTGAATAGAACGATTGGCGCTAATTTTACGCATGGTTGTTAGTTAAATTGGCGTCTACAATCATTTCATATAATTTACGGGAGTAACGTTATGAAAGTGATTCAACAATTAAATAGCCATGCCACTCAAGATGGTGATGGTGTCAATATTAGCCGTATCCCAGGCTTTGATGGAAAATACTTAGATCCATTTTTAATGATCGATGAGCTTAAGTCTGACGATCACAGTGATTTTATGGGGGGCTTTCCTGCACACCCTCATCGTGGCATTGAAACCTTCACTTATATTATTAAAGGAGGGTTTGAGCACCAAGATCAAATGGGTAACAAAAAAGCGATTCGTGCAGGTGATGTGCAATGGATGAGTACTGGCTTTGGTGTGATCCACAGTGAAATGCCGTTAGCAGATGCAAAAGAAGGCATGCATGGATTCCAAATCTGGTTAAATATGCCAAGTGCAGAAAAGCTCAGAGCACCGCGTTACCAAGATACAACAGAAGCCCCCGCACCGGTGACTCGTAATGATCAAGGGGTTGAGTTAAAAGCGCTTGCAGGTAGTTGGCAGTTTGCCAGTGAAGAGCAGGTTTCAAGCTTACAAGATTTAGCCGCTAATGGCATGTTAGCTGATGTGACTTTGCCTGCCGGCACTGAATTTAAACACGCGCCTCTTAAGCAAACTAAAGTGATGTTGTATATACACACGGGAGAAATTAATACTGAACAGGGAGGGCCTGTTAAAGCGGGGAGCTTGTTAATTTTAGAGCCTGGCAGTGACATTGAATTTAATTCGCAAACGGGGGCGGGTGTCTTGGTGCTTGCGGGCGAACCACTAAAGCAGCCGATTGCTCATATGGGACCTTTTGTTATGACGACGCAAGCAGAGTTACATCAGGCTGTACGAGATTATCAACAAGGTAAATTTGGCACACTCTAGGAGGTTATCGTGGGATTACTTGTAAACGGCCAATGGCAAGATAAATGGTACGACACAGACAACAACCAAGGTGAATTTAAGCGTGAATCAGCGCAGTTGCGTAACTGGGTAACGGCTGATGGTAGCAAAGGGGCAAGTGGCGATGGGGGATTCAAGGCTGAGAAAGGTCGGTATCACTTGTATGTTTCATTAGCGTGCCCATGGGCTCATCGCACGCTGATTTTTCGCCATTTAAAAGGCCTTGAAGACTACATTAGTGTCTCGGTTGTGAGTCCTGACATGCTAGAGCATGGGTGGACATTCGATAAAGATAATCACAGCACAGGTGATGCTTTATTTGATAGCGACTATATGCATCAAATTTATACACGTAACAAAGCTGATTATTCTGGCAGAGTGACGGTACCTGTACTTTGGGATAAACAGACCCAGCGCATTGTCAGTAATGAGTCTGCAGAGATTATTCGGATGTTTAATAGTGCATTCAATGAACTTACTAACAATGAACGCGATTTTTACCCTGCAGCGCTACGTACTGAAATTGATGAAATAAACGAGTTTGTTTATCACAATATCAATAACGGTGTGTACCGTGCAGGCTTTGCAACAACGCAAGAAGCGTACACCGAAGCGTTTGATGATTTGTTTGCCGCTCTTGATAAAATAGAACAGCGTTTGACTCATAATCGCTACTTAGTGGGCGACACACTCACAGAGGCTGATTGGCGTTTATTCACGACCTTAATTCGCTTTGACAGTGTTTATGTGGGTCATTTTAAATGTAATTTACGCACCATCGAAAGTTACCCTGCAATTAGTCATTATTTACGCGAGTTATACCAAATTGAAAAGGTGAGTGAGACGGTCGATTTTTACCACATAAAACGTCACTATTACTTCAGCCATACGATGATAAATCCGACGCAAGTGGTGCCAAAAGGACCCGATATAGACTATGGCCGAGCGCACAATCGTGACCAATTATAGTACTCAGAGTAGCAGCTCATGTGAGCTGCTACTGATACCCTTTCATTACGTCGCGAATAGTGTCGATACCAAACATGACTTTTTGAATAAACGACTCAGCGCTTTTTACGAGATTAAAATGCGGGTGCTGTGACCATACTGCTTGTAATTTATCATCTAGCAAAATTGCTTGCTGGTCAGACTCGTTACGAACAGGGTTGTTACTGTGGATACTTTGCCCTGACTTGGCCGCGGTTTCAAAAAAAATCACAGCATCATATTGATTAAGTTCAGTGTGAAGATCGGTCCCTAAGCATTGAAAAAACTCCGCCTGATCACCTGGCCAATATGCGAGACCATCTAAGCTACCACGATCGCACAGCATTAAACGATCAGGGTGTATAGTACGTTGAATATGTTCAAGGTGTTTCTGTAAGCTGAAGATAGCTTGCTGGTGAGCTTTTACAAGGTGAGGGGCATTACCCCGTTCTATTCCGCCGCCAAATAACATGGTTGCCGATTCAGGCACTACCACAATTTGTTTCGAGAACTCGCGTCGTAATAAGTCGATTGCTGTTGTTTTACCGCCACCGGGGCCACCGGTTAATACAATCCGTTTTTTCAATTAGGTTATCCTGTTAACACGCAAAACTTATTTACACGGTAAAGAAAAGACTAACAAATGAGAAGTAAAAAGCGTATTTTTTGTGATAAAGATCACAACAGTCGTAACAGCCAGCTAAATTGACTGAGTTGTTTAAGCTTTCCATGCTGATGATCATCATTTTTTAAAGCCCCATAACCTACACCCGCCGAAAAGGCACTCGCAAGCCCGACTTTAGTAACGGCGAATCGCTTTAAGCGATAATTAAATGCTTGGTGATGTTGGCGTTTCAATTCATCGAGTAAATCCATTTGCTGGCTTAAGTTATTAACCTTTTTCTGCGGTTTTTTTATGAAGTAATCAATAAACATCATTTTTCCTTATTGAGGTTTAGTAACTGTCGAATACTTGTTATGGTTTTATCAAAGCCAATTTTGCTGCTGATATAACCAATATTTTTCCACAGCCAAATTAAGCAAAGTATTTGCATGGTAAACAGCGACACCGCTGACAGCCAAATTGATTCACTTAGACTAAATATAGCAAGACCGATGGATGCTAATAGTCCAGCCCAAAGTAACACCAATCCCCCAGCAAAACAGACGATCAATATTATGGTGAGTGCCAGTGAACGCATTGACAAACGCCATTCAGCAGCAGCTAAATCTTTGCAGATCCCCATTTGTTGACGGTAATCAACGTAAAGCTGTTTAGTGTAGTCAGTGAGTTTGGCAAGATGATCTTGCCACTGATCAGCATGGAGTTGCTGATCAGTGGTTTCTTGCGTTTTCTCATCAGTAGGGTGAGAGTGCGACATAATCGTTACTTATTACGACGGATTAGTGCGCTCACTAGCATACCTGCTGCAAATGCAATACCTGCTGTCGCTAATGGGTTTTCAGATGCTAGTTGACGTGTTTTGCCGCTGTATTCATTTATTTTTTCACGCGCAACCGCTTGTTTTTCAGACAATGTTTTTGCCGAATTAGTAGCTCCCTCTCGAACACTGTGTTCAGCGCTTGCTGCACGTGATGATAGAGCATCAACGGCATGATGCGCTGCTTCGGTTGCTTTTTCAGTAAATGGCGCCTCTACTTGAGCCGCTTTCGTATCTGCACTGCTTGTGGTGCTTGAATTCGATTTGTTTGTTGCGGTAGTCATAATCATTCCTTAAAAATTGCCATTAAATTGGTAAGTACACTGTCGCAACCTTCGTACCAACAAATAATATTATTTAATATCAGGTTGTTATGAAATTAATGGCTCATATAAGTCGGTATTACCCGTAACTATTGCAGGGTTATTGCGTAAAAATTACCGAATTCGATTTTATTCTACTAATTTGTAATTATTCATTGGTCATTCATTAGCCATTTTTACCCAATAGCTTGCCAAGAAAACTGCAAAAAAGATTTTTTTCTTTGTTTCCCACTTTTTCCCACGTAATTCAGTAGCTTTGCTTGAAGCCTTATTTTTTCTGGCTTTACAAGCAAGTTATGATGATCTGCTTACTTGACAAAATAGCTTGTCAAGCCCTAAACTGGAGCACTGTGGTAAAAAGTGGTTTTTAGTGGATCAAATTGGATCAGTAATAATCGTTAACGATTTACAACCTAATTTTAAGGCAAGCTATGTTTCGGGGTGCGAGCTCTCTGAGTTTGGATGATAAAGGACGCTTTGCGGTACCGACTAAGTACCGAGATGCGATCTTGTCTGAAGATCAGGGCACCGTTATTTGCACCGTAGCACTTAATGAGCCTTGTTTGTGGTTATATCCGTTGGCTGAGTGGCTTGAAATTGAATCGCGGTTATTAAAAATTTCTAATATGAATCCACGTGCACGCCGAATGCAACGTATGTTGCTTGGTAACGCTACAGAGTATCAACTCGATAAAAATGGCCGAATTTTGCTTGCACCGTCTTTACGTGCACATGCTGAACTTGGAAAAAAAATCATGTTGGTTGGCTTGATGAATAAGTTTGAGATTTGGGATGAAGATCGTTGGCATGAACAAATGCGCCAAGATACTGAGATAGAACGCCTAGGCGATTTTGAGGCGAATCCCGAATTCGATAATTTCTCACTCTAACCACAAATAAAAAAGGCAAAAAATAGCTAATGACAGCGCAATTTGAACATGTCTCTGTACTGATGGAAGAAACCATAAATGCTTTGGACATAAAGCCCGAAGGTATTTACATGGATGGCACATTTGGTCGCGGTGGACACTCAGGACAAATTTTAGCGCGTCTAAATGATCACGGTCGCTTACAAGCAATCGACCAAGATCCGCAAGCTATTAAAGCTGCCGAAAAATTTGCTGATGATGCCCGTTTTTCAATTGCTCATACCCGTTTTTCTAATTTAAAAACGGTGGCGGAAGACAATGACTTAATTGGTAAAGTCGATGGCATTTTATTAGACATTGGTGTGTCATCACCTCAACTAGACGATGCAGAACGCGGTTTTAGTTTCATGAAAGATGGCCCGCTTGATATGCGCATGGACCCAACCAGTGGTCGCAGTGCTGCACAGTGGTTAGCCGAAGCGGAACTTGAAGACATTACCCATGTGATCAAAACCTTTGGTGAAGAAAAATTTGGTCGTCGTATTGCTCATAAAATTATTGAAACTCGCGAGCACACACCGATTACGAGTACCAAACAATTGGCTGATTTAGTTGATCAAGCCGTGCCAGTAAAAGATAAACATAAGCACCCTGCAACACGCACCTTTCAGGCGATTCGAATTTATATCAACAGTGAGCTCGAAGAAATTCAAACGGCGCTTCAAGCTGCTGTTGAAGTATTAAAGCCGGGTGGACGGCTGGTGGTTATTTCGTTCCACTCACTCGAAGATCGTATTGTTAAGCAGTTTATTAAGAAACAGAGTAAGGGAGAGGCGATACCCAGAGGTCTGCCTTTAACAGATGCACAAATAAATAAAAACCTGACGTTAAAAGCAGTGGGTAAAGCCATTAAGCCGAGCAAGGAAGAAATTGAATTAAATCCTCGTTCGCGCAGCTCGGTGCTAAGGGTTGCACAGAGGTTGTAATGAAAGCAAAAGCGACACATCGCCAACCAAATTTATTTTTAGAGATTTTCAAAGGCCTAGGAGCTAATAAGCTGACCTTGGCCTTGTTGGTTGTGATTCTCGCATCGAGCTTGAGTGTCGTGCAGGTAACTCACTTAGCTCGTCAACAGTTAATAGAACAAGATAAGTTATTGCAAGAGCGTGATGAACTAGACCTTGAATGGCGCTACTTGTTGGTAGAAGAAGAGTTTTATTCACAGCATGCACGTATCGAAGAAGTTGCAACCATGCAATTAGAAATGAAACGGCCAACCAGCCAAGACGAAAAGGTGGTAATACTGCAATGATAAGCAGAAGGAAAAAGCCAACTAATACCTTGATCACATGGCGCTTTATGCTGGTGTGCTCGGTTGTATTTTTAGTCTTTATGACGCTGGTAGCGCGTGCCGCATTTTTGCAAGTAATTGAACCAGACAAAGCGCGTTCAGAAAGTGATAAACGCACAGTACGTGTTGAAAAACAACATGTACAACGCGGTATGATCTTTGATCGCAATGGCAAAGAGCTGGCGGTAAGTGTGCCTGTGGTTAGTGTGTATGCAGACCCCAAAGCATTGCATAAATCGTTGGTCAGCAAAGTGCTTCGCCAAGCGCGTAAAAATGGTGAAGATCAAAATGCACTGGCAGAGAACACCGCAGAATTAAATAGACGCATTGCCGCTTATTACAGCAATGATATTCGTTGGCGTGAGCTGGCGGATGTACTGCGTATTGAGCCAACTAAAATCAATGCGCGCCTGCGCGATAATCCGAAACGCCGATTTGTATATTTAAAGCGTCAGGTAACGCCTGCGGTTGCTAATTATATTGGTGATTTACGTTTGCCTGGTATTCATTTACTCGACGAATCAAAACGTTATTATCCTGCTGGCGAAGTGACTGCGCACGTGATTGGTTTTACGAATATCGACGGTCATGGAATCGAAGGAATCGAAAAACTATACGAACAACAACTAACCGGTGTTGAAGGCCAGCGTACTATTCGTAAAGATGCCCAAGGCCGCGAAGTTGAAGTACTTGATGAGCGTGAGCGTGTAGAACCAGAGAATATCCATTTAAGTATTGATCAACGTATTCAAGCCATTGCTTATAAAGCGGTGAAGTCAGCCGTATTATCTTACAAAGCAACATCGGGCTCGGCTATGGTCGTAGATGTAAAAACCGGTGAAGTACTGGCAATGGTTAATAGCCCTTCATTCAACCCGAATAATTTATCAGACGCAGCACCACACAAACGCCGTAACCGTGCCATTACCGATTTGTTTGAACCGGGTTCGACTGTTAAGCCACTAGCCATTTTGGCTGGTTTAGACTACGGCTCAATCCAACCGGATGAAATTATTGATACTTACCCAGGCTGGATGCGCGTTGGCGGGAGCTTAGTACAAGACACGCGTAATCACGGCGAAATGAGCTTAAGAGAAATCTTAAAGTACTCAAGTAATATGGGTGTGACGAAGGTCAGCCAAACCGTACCGAAAGACTATTTTGTGGGCCTTTATGAAAAAGTTGGCTTTGGCAGTGACAGCGGCACCGGAATGGTCGGTGAAAGTAGTGGCTTATTTTATCCACACCGTCGTTGGTCTGATCACGAAATTGCCGCTTTATCGTTTGGTTATAACTTAGCGGTAAGCACGGCACAAATGGCGCGTTTTTATGCCATGTTAGGGTCGGGTGGCGTTATGCGTCCTTTGACTGTGCTGAAGCAAGATTCAATTCCTGAAGGCGAGCGTGTTTTTCAACAAAAGGATGTTGAAGCCGTTGTTCACATGATGGAAAGTGTATTTGAAAAAGGCGGTACGGCACAAAAAGTTCACGTAGATGGCTACCGTGCAGCGGGTAAAACAGGGACCTCTAAAAAGGCCGCTGTGGGTGGTTATGGTGACGAATATGTCGGTTATTTTGCAGGTATAGCGCCAGCCAGCAATCCTCGTTTAGCTGTTGTGGTAATGATAAATGAACCGGGTGGAGATGTTTATTATGGCGGAGCGACGGCAGGTCCTGCATTTGCAGAGATTGTCTCCAATGCCTTAAGAATTTTAAACGTCGCACCGGACAAAGATGCGGTTGCGTACGTGGAAGGCAAAGATAACGATGCGTGATTTAAAACCCATTCTTAATCATATTGACGTGGAGGCTAATTCTTTATTAGTCAATCAACTGCGTCTAGATAGTCGCGATGTTCATCCCGGTGATGTATTTGTGGCAATTAAAGGCCATCAGCTTGATGGCGGCCAGTTTATAAAGAAAGCCATTGAAAGTGGTGCGGTTGCTGTGATTGCTGATCGCTTATGTGAGTTTGAAAGTCATTTCGAACCACTTTACTTAGTGTCTGATTTAGCTAAAAAGCTGCCAGCACTCGCTGCTGCATTCTACCAACAGCCCTCTGCTGAGTTAGATTTAGTGGGCGTAACAGGCACCAATGGCAAATCAACAACGACGGCAATGATCGCGCATTTAGCGCAGCAATGCCATAAATCTGCAGCGGTTATTGGTACGCTGGGTTATGGTCACCCTGAACAGCTAACACCCTTAGCCAATACCACTCCATCAAGTGTTGATTTACAACGTATTTTATCTGAACTACGTGATCAACACATGAATGTGGTTGCAATGGAAGTTTCATCGCATGGTCTGGTGCAACAGCGCGTTGATCATTGTCAGTTTAAAGCCGCCGTTTTTACCAATTTGTCGCGTGATCACTTAGATTATCATGGCACAATGGATGCGTATGGCGATGCCAAATTGATGTTGCTGCGTGATCATAATCCAGAAACTGTTGTGCTTAATCAAGACGATGCACAAGTCGAACAGTGGTTAGAAAAGTACGACTTCAATAACCTAATTTGTTATGGCCATAAAAATTTAGCACCGAAAGGCGCACGCTATGTCTATTTTAGCGATGTCGTTTATAGCAACACCGGTATTTCGGCAACGTTCGAAACAAGCTGGGGTCACGCTGAGGTGCAATCTGCATTATTTGGTGAATTTAACCTCTATAACCTAGCAGCAGCAATGGCCACGCTATTAGGTATGGGTTACCCGCTTTCACAGTTAGTAGACGCATGTAAATCATTGCAACCGGTTGCTGGGCGCATGCAAGCGTTTAGCGCACCGGGTCAACCAACTTGTATTGTTGACTATGCACATACACCAGATGCACTTGCACTGGCATTGCAGGCTTTACAAAAGCATGTCCCCGGGGGCGTGAGCTGTGTGTTTGGCTGTGGCGGTGACCGCGATAAAGGCAAGCGTCCAATGATGGCAAAAGCGGCTGAAGGTAATGCTGATCGTATTATCGTCACCAGCGATAACCCACGCAGTGAAGACCCAAATGCAATTATTGCTGACGTGGTCGCAGGACTTGAGCACCCAGAGCGCGCGCACTGCGAAGCAGACCGTGCTCGTGCAATTAGTTATGCAATAGAGCAAGCAAATGCCGATGATGTGATTCTTATTGCAGGCAAAGGCCATGAAGACTATCAAATTATTGGCGATCAGCGTATCGACTTCTGCGACCGCCAATATGTACAACAACAACTAAAAGAAAAATCGCAAGGGGCGCAGTTATGATCCCGATGGATTTTGATTGGCTAGCACAGGTTCTAGCAACCGATTACCGCGGTGGTAATCACAAAGTGAAAAATATAAATACCGACACACGCACACTGTGCGAGGGTGAAGTATTTTTAGCATTACAAGGGCCTAACTTTGATGGCCATAAATTTGTAGCGCAAGCAAAAGAAAAAGGGGCGATTGCAGCCATTGTTGCGCGCCCTGTTAACGTTGATATTGTGCAGTTTGTTGTCGCAGATACTCGCATTGCGCTGGGTCATATTGGGGCGGCGGTGATGGCAGAAGTCTCACCAAAAACCATCGCAATAACAGGCAGTGTTGGTAAAACGACCGTAAAAGAAATGTGTGCAGCAATTCTGTCAGGCCACGGTGAAGTGCTCTCGACTAAAGGCAACTTTAATAACGATATTGGTGTGCCGCTAACATTGTTGTGCCTTGAGCCTCAGCATGAATATGCCGTGATTGAATTGGGTGCTAATCATATTGGTGAGATTGCTTACACTGTTGCCATGACAAAACCAGATGTGGCTGTTGTGTGTAATGTTGCCGCGTCGCACTTAGAAGGTTTTGGCTCGTTACAAGGCGTAGCGACAGCGAAGGGTGAAATTTACGATGGCTTAAAACCGGATGGGGTTGCCATTGTTAATTGTGATAGCGACTTTGCTGATTATTGGTTAGATAAACTGACTCACCGAACAGTAAAGCGTTTTTCTACCACACAACAGTTAGATTATTGGGCTGAAGATATAGTGCTTGATGAACAAGCGCGCGCTTCATTTATGCTGTGTACAACAGAGCACAAAGTCCCTGTAACGCTTGCTTTGCCTGGTAAGCACAATATTGCTAATGCGCTTATCGCTACCGCGTTAACCACTGAATTAGGTGTGAGTTTAGACAGTATTGCAACTGCGCTTGCATCCATGGGCGAAGTAAAGGGACGTGTTAACGTACTGAAAGTATCAGATAAGCTAACGGTAATTGATGATACTTACAACGCAAATGTGCAGTCAGTTAAAGCAGCCATTGATTTATTGAGCGATATGCCCGGACGCCGTATTTTCGCCTTGGGTGATATGGGCGAACTTGGTGAAGAAGCACGTTTTTATCACCAACAAGTGGGTGAGTATGCTCAGCAAAAGGGCATTGATGAACTTTACAGCCTTGGCGTATTGAGTAAGTCGGCCAGTGATGTTTTTGAAAAGCCAAATCGTCATTTCTCAAGCCGTGAGCAATTATTACAACAATTACAAAGTGTGCTCGCTGAATCTCAGCAAAAGACCACCATTGTAGTGAAAGGATCGCGAAGTTCTCGTATGGAACTTGTGGTAGCAGATTTAGTTAACAGCCAGCAAGATGGCAACAATGGGGTAACGTCATGTTAGTGTGGTTGGCAGAGTATTTAACACAGTATTACAGCGGCTTTAATGTGTTTTCATACCTGACGCTGCGAGCGATTTTAGGTATTTTAACCGCCTTACTTATTTCACTTTATTATGGCCCTAAGCTTATTCGCGGTTTACAAAAAATGCAGATTGGTCAAGTGGTTCGCCATGATGGTCCGGAGTCTCATCTGTCTAAAAAAGGCACGCCTACTATGGGCGGAATTTTGATTCTTGGTGCGATTTTTACCAGCACGTTGTTGTGGGCTGATTTATCAAATAAATATGTGTGGGCAACGTTATTTGTTGTGGGATCATTAGGCGTAGTGGGCTTTATTGATGACTACCGTAAAGTAATTCGTAAAGACCCCAAAGGTCTCATCGCTAAGTGGAAGTACTTTTGGCAGTCAGTGATCGCCTTAGTTGTGGCAAGCGCACTTTATTTTACTGCGCAGCAAGGCACTGAAACATCGTTAGTAGTGCCGTTTTTTAAAGATGTACTGCCACAACTTGGCTTGTTTTATATCGTCATGACTTACTTTGTTATTGTCGGCACATCTAACGCGGTAAACCTAACGGATGGGCTTGACGGTTTAGCAATCGTTCCGACTATTTTAGTCGCATCGGCTCTGGCCATTATTGCTTATTTAACGGGTAACGTGAATTTCTCTAGCTACTTACATATTCCTCATTTACCGCTGGCAAGCGAACTGGTTGTGGTGTGCACCGCGATTGTGGGTGCAGGGCTTGGTTTCTTATGGTTTAACACATACCCAGCACAAGTATTTATGGGCGATGTGGGCTCGCTTGCGCTTGGCGGCGCACTGGGCATTATTGCGGTATTAGTTCGCCAAGAATTAGTGCTCATTATTATGGGCGGTGTGTTTGTGATGGAAGCTTTATCGGTAATTTTACAAGTCGGTTCATATAAGTTACGTGGGCAGCGCATTTTTAGAATGGCGCCTATTCATCACCATTATGAGTTAAAGGGATGGCCAGAACCACGTGTGATTGTGCGCTTTTGGATTATTTCGATTGTGCTCGTGCTTGCGGGCCTTGCGACATTGAAGATCAGGTAAATGACAGTAATTAACGAGATTAAAAATAAACACATAACAGTGCTCGGACTCGGTGTAACCGGTCTGGGCATTGTGCGTTTTTTATTGTCTCAGAATATTCAGCCAAAGGTTGTGGATAGCAGAGAGCAGCCGCCAGGTGCTGATTGGCTAGCTGAGCATGCGAGTGAGCTGGTTACCCACTTTGGTGATTTAGATAATGCAGCGCTTAGCAATACCGACATCATTATTATCAGCCCTGGGCTTAGTTTAACAACGCCGGCAGTCGCAAAAGCAATGGCTGCGGGGGTAGAAGTGATTGGCGATGTTGAGCTCTTCGCGCGCTTAACAGATAAGCCTATTGTGGCAGTGACGGGGTCAAACGGAAAATCAACCGTGGTGACGCTGGCATTTGAGGTACTCAAAGCTGCGGGTTATAAAGTGGGCCTTGGCGGTAATATAGGCACAGCTGTACTTGATTTATTAGCGCATGACTACGATGTTTTTGTGCTTGAGTTATCAAGTTTTCAGCTTGATACCACCCAGAGCTTAAAAGCACACAGTGCGTGTGTACTCAATGTGAGTGAAGATCATTTAGATCGCTACCCAAGCTATCAAGCTTATATCGACTCGAAGCAACGTATCTATAATGGCGCAGCACTTTGTGTTGTGAATGCCATTGATGCGGCAACACACACTGCAAAGCAGCCGCAGTTAAGCTTTGCACTTCGTAATGCCGATTACTCTTTAGTTGATCAACAGGGTGAACAATATTTTGCAGCACAAGGTAAGCCTCTGTTACCTGTAAGCAGCTTAAATGTTGTGGGTTCGCATAATCAACAAAATGCATTGGCAGTGATGGCGTTATTAAGCCCATTTGAAATCACAGCCGAGCACTATCTGCAAGCATTTAGTGCCTTTACTGGACTTGCGCACCGGTGTCAGTTTGTCGCTGAAATTAGTGGTGTAAAGTATTTTAATGACTCAAAAGCAACGAATGTTGGCGCGACTATCGCCGCAATTGAAAGCCTAGCCGATCAAGCAAAGCAATTAGTTGTTATTGCCGGTGGCGATGCGAAGGGGGCTGATTTAGATGCCCTAAAACCGTATTTGAACGACAAAGTAAAAGCCTTGGTCTGCTTTGGTAAAGATGCAAAAGCATTAGTGGCGCTTTCAGATAAAGGCCACCTTACTAACAACATGCATGAAGCAGTGCTACTTGCAAAACAGCTGAGTGATCAGGGCGATATCGTATTACTTGCCCCCGCTTGTGCCAGCATAGATATGTATAACAACTATATGCAGCGTGGGGATGATTTTACTCAGTGCGTATTGGCGGAGGCAGTATGATTGCATTTGCTGATATTCGTGACGCGCTTACACCTAAACAATCTGCACAACTTTATGATGTGCCGTTGATGTATTGCATGTTGATGTTGATTGGGGTTGGCTTTGTGATGGTGACCAGTGCATCGATGCCCACTGCTGAGCGTTTATTTGATAATCCTTATCACATCATTATTCGCCATAGCATGTTCTTAATTATGGGCTTTTTCTTATTCTGGATAGCCACCAATGTCCCAATGGATTGGTGGAAACGCAGCAACCCTTATTTACTCTTGCTGGGCTTAGCTTTACTGGTACTGGTATTGATAGTTGGTCGTGAGGTCAATGGTGCAAAGCGCTGGATACCAGTAGGACCCATTGGTTTTCAGGTGGCAGAAGCCGCTAAGCTGTATTTTTTTAGTTATATTGCTGGCTACTTAGTGCGTAAGCGCGCAGAAGTGCAAGAAAACCTGAAAGGCTTCTTTAAGCCGTTAGCCGTGTTTGGTGTGTATGCTTTATTGATATTGATGCAGCCTGACTTAGGTACCGTAGTGGTTCTGTTTGTTACGACGGTGGGCTTGCTCTTTCTAGCGGGTGCAAAACTATGGCAATTCTTTGGTCTTATATTAACGGGGATTGCTGCGGTAGTCGTGCTGATTATTGCTGAACCTTACCGTATGGCACGTGTTACAGGCTTTCTTGAACCTTGGGAAGACCCGTTCGGAAAAGGTTACCAATTAGTACAGTCGCTAATGGCATACAGTCAAGGTGGTTGGTTTGGTCAAGGCTTAGGTAATAGTGTGCAAAAGCTACAGTACCTTCCCGAAGCACACAATGACTTTATCTTCGCTGTTATAGGTGAAGAGCTAGGGTTTTTTGGGGTGTTAAGTATTTTAGTGGTGCTTGCAATATTTGTTTTTAGAGCCTTGCTTATTGGTCAAAAAGCGTTGAAGTGCGGTAAAGAGTATGAAGGTTATTTTGCCTTTGCGATTGGTATTTGGTTTGCCTTTCAAACCATGGTAAATGTGGGCGCAAGTGCGGGGATCTTACCGACCAAAGGCTTAACCTTGCCGTTTATTTCGTACGGTGGTTCTAGTTTATTAATTATGACCATCGCAACAGGTGTACTTTTGCGAATTGATTTTGAAACCAAAATGGCGACAAAGCAAGCTACCTCACGCGGAGGCAAACGATGAGTAAAAAATTACTTGTAGTTGCTGGTGGCACCGGTGGGCATATTTTCCCTGGCATTGCGGTTGCAGATTTTTTAAAGCAGCAAGGTTGGCAGGTAAGCTGGATTGGAACACCCGATAGAATGGAAGCCAATGTTGTGCCCAAACACAATATTGAAATTGACTTTATTAACGTAAAAGGTGTGCGCGGTAATGGTATAAAGCGCTTGATTAAAGCCCCTTTTATGGTGATAAATGCCATTTTGCAGGCGCGTAAAATTTTAAAAGCGCAAAAGCCTGATGTCGTACTCGCCATGGGCGGCTATGTGACAGGCCCAACAGGAATTGCCGCAAAAAGCTTAGGGATCCCTCTGGTTATTCATGAACAGAATGCAGTGGCAGGTATGAGTAACCGTTGGTTAGCAAAGTGTGCGAATAAGGTTTTGGCTGCTTTTCCTTCGGCTTTTGCTAAAGGGCAGTGTGAAATCGTTGGTAACCCAGTGCGCGCTAGTGTTGCGACGGTAACGGCTAAGCAAACGCAAACGCCGATTAATGTGCTAGTGGTCGGTGGTTCGCTGGGGGCGCAAGTATTGAATCAGACTTTACCGGCTGTATTCAGTGAGCTTTCAGCGCAAACAACGCTTAATATATGGCACCAAACGGGTAAAAATAATGAACCTAATGTCACCGCGAGCTATCAACAGTTAGGGTTAGCTGATTTTAGCAAAGTGACTGAATTTATTGATGATATGGATAGCGCTTATCAATGGGCCGATTTGGTAATTTGCCGTGCTGGTGCATTGACAGTAAGTGAAATCGCTGCGGCGGGTCGAATGGCTCTATTTGTGCCGTTTCCACATGCAGTGGATGACCATCAAACGGCTAATGCAGGGTATTTAGTCGCCGCGCAAGCCGCTTTGCTGATGCCGCAAAGTGAGTTTACAAAAGATGCGGTTGTGAATGTGTTATCACCTTACTTAAACGCACCAGAAAAAATTTCAACTATGGCAAGTAAAGCGAAACAGCTTGCCATTTTAGATGCCACAGCCAATGTTGCGAAGTGCTGTGAGCAGCTAGCAAATAGAAGAGATAAGTAGTGAAAGAAAGCACGATGAAAGAAAACAGCACTCGTCCTGCGATGCGTCGAATTGACACCATCCACTTTATTGGTATTGGTGGCGCAGGGATGGGTGGCATTGCCGAAGTACTTGCTTTTGAAGGCTACCGTATTACCGGCTCAGATATCGCACACAGTGCCATGACAGAACGCTTGATTCATGTCGGCGCAGAAGTGTTTATCGGGCATGATGAAAATAATGTCAAAGATGCCAGCGTGGTCGTGGTATCAAGTGCGATTAACGATCAAAATCCAGAAATTAAAGCAGCAAAAGCGGCGCGTATTCCGATTGTTCGCCGCGCAGAGATGCTTGCAGAATTAATGCGCTTTCGTCATGGCATTGCCGTGGCAGGAACACATGGTAAAACCACGACAACAAGTTTAATTGCGAGCATTTATGCACAAGCAGGGCTTGATCCCACTTTTATTATTGGCGGCCTGCTAAACAGTGCGGGTAGTAATGCAAAGGTTGGGAAAAGTGATTTTTTAATTGCCGAAGCCGATGAGAGTGATGCGTCGTTTTTACACTTACAGCCGATGGTGTCGGTGATCACGAATATCGAAGAAGATCATATGGATACCTATGGTGGCAGTTTTGATAAAATGAAAGACACCTATGTCGACTTTATTCATAACTTGCCATTTTACGGTTTAGCGGTTGTTTGCATAGATTCTGAGGTGGCTGCAGAGCTTATTCCTCGTTTTGGTCGCCCAGTGATCACCTACGGTGAATCGGCCGATGCTGATTACCGCATGGTTGATTTTAGCCAGACAGCCAATACCTGTTCATTCAATGTAGTGAATAAACACGGTGAAAGCTTAGCTGTTAGCTTGAATATGCCAGGCAAGCACAATGCATTAAATGCAACCGCTGCGATTGCGGTGGCAAAAGATCAAAATATTGCAAATAATGCAATTTTAGAAGCGCTGGTAAAATTTGAAGGTGTAGGCCGTCGTTTTCAACATTACGGCACATTTGAAAATGAACGCGGTAATGTGATGTTAGTCGATGATTATGGGCATCACCCATCTGAAGTGGCCGCAACCATTGCTGCTGTACGTGAAGGCTGGCCAGATAAACGGTTAGTCATGGTGTACCAACCGCATCGTTATAGCCGTACTCGAGATTTATACGAAGATTTCGTTAAAGTACTTGCCGATGTCGATCAGTTATTACTGCTTGATGTTTATGCTGCAGGTGAAGAGCCCATAGTCGGTGCCGACAGTAAGAGTTTATGTCGTAGTTTACGCCAACGCGGCAAAGAGCCATTGCATGTAGCAAGCAGTGCAGAGCTTGCAGGTGTGCTTGCTGATGTAATGCAAGATAATGATTTAGTTTTAACGCAAGGCGCTGGTAACATAGGCCAATTAGTGAAAAAGTTAGCAGCAAGCAACTTGTCTATTGAACAACTTAAGCAGGTAAATGTATGAGCCAGACAAGCGACAAATTTGGCAAAGTAGCAGTTCTTTTTGGCGGTACATCAGCTGAACGAGAAGTCTCGCTTAAATCGGGCCAAGCCGTATTGAACGCATTGCAGAGTGTTGGCGTTGATGCCATCGCATTTGATCCTAAAGAACAGCCTCTTTGGCAATTAAAAGAGCGCAATATTGAACGAGTATTTATCGCACTTCATGGCCGAGGCGGTGAAGATGGTACGATTCAAGGTGCGCTTGAATTTATGGGACTTCCTTATACTGGCAGTGATGTATTGGGTTCTGCATTGGCTATGGATAAAGTGCGTTGTAAGCATTTATTTAAAGCAATGGGTTTAAGCACAGCACCTTACACCGTTGTCGATAGCCGCCATGAGTTTGATAGCCAAGCAATTATAAACGAATTTGGTAAGGTGATGGTTAAGCCATCGCACGAAGGGTCAAGCATTGGTATGGCTGAAGCGCATACGGCTGAGCAGTTAGATGCCGCTTTAAATGCGGCCTTTAAATTTGACAGCCAAGTACTCGTAGAGCAATGGATTACGGGGCGTGAATTTACCGTCGCTGTTTTAGGTCAAGATGTTCAGCCTGTTATTGAAATGACAACACCGAATGGTTTTTACGACTATCAGGCTAAGTATCAATCAAATACCACGCAGTACCATTGCCCTGCAGATTTATCTCAGCAAGAAACAGAATTATTGCAAGATATGGCTCTTAAAGCCTTTGATTTAGTTGGCGCGAGTGGCTGGGGGCGTGTTGATGCAATGCGTGATGAACAGGGGAATTTTTACTTATTAGAAGTGAATACAGTCCCAGGCATGACCGAAAAGTCGTTGGTGCCAATGGCGGCTAAAGCCAATGGTGCAAGTTTTGAACAATTAGTTGTTCGCATTCTGGAGCAAACACTTTAATATGCATCCTTTTTTGAAGAAAGCGCAACAGTTAAAACAGCAACTTAATTGGTCGCTGATTTTTGGTGTGAGCTTTTTTCTGGTGGTCATTTTTTCTTTAGTAAAGATTACCACAGGGGTGTCTGATTGGTTGGTTGAAAACAAAGATGCGCAAATTAAGCATTTATCAGTGCTTGGACAGCCTCAATACACTGATGAAAAAGCAATTATTAGTGCGATAAAAAAAGCCGACTTATCGAGTTTTTTTGAATTGGATGTCAAACATGTGCAACGCTTGGTACAAAGTTTGCCATGGGTCGCAACGGCATCGGTAAGAAAACAGTGGCCAGATACCTTACAAGTGTATGTGGTTGAGCACCAAGCGGTAGCCCATTGGAACAGTGATTTACTCTTGAATCAATCAGGGGAAGTGTTCCAAGCAAGTAGTGATAAATTACCTGATACGCTACCGCAGCTATATGGCCCTGAAGGCAGTGAAATAGAAGCTTGGACGGCTTTTCGTCAGTTTCAAGCAATGCTAAGGGTGAATGATTTAGAGCTGACAAGTTTAGCGCTCTCTGAGCGTTTTTCGTGGCAGTTATGGCTTGATAACGGCATACGCCTGAATTTAGGCCGCAAAGAAAAAGCGAAGCGTGTACAACGTTTTATTGACGTTTATCCGCGCATGGAACAACGTGCAGATGCACAAATTGATGTTGTTGATTTACGGTACGATACCGGTCTTGCAGTGAGCTGGAAGCCACTTCAAGAAGAACAATTAGAAAATAAGAGTAAGGCATGACTAAGTCAGCAGAAAGAAACCTAGTGATTGGATTAGACGTTGGCACCTCAAAAGTAGTGGCCACCGTTGGTGAAATCACCGCAGATAATAAGCTCAGTATTGTGGGGGTAGGCAGCCAGGTATCGCATGGTATGGATAAAGGCGGCGTAAACGACCTTAACCTTGTTTCTGAATCGATTCGTCGTGCTATTGACGAAGCAGAACTGATGGCCGATTGCCGCATTAGTTCAGTGTACTTAGGTATTTCTGGTAAGCATATTCAGTGTCAGAATGAAAGCGGTGTGGTTGCTATTAACAACACCGAGGTGACAGATGAAGACATTGAAAATGTGATTCATATTGCGCGTTCAGTGCCAATTTCGGCAGAGCGCAAAATGCTGCATGCATTACCGCAAGAATACAGCATTGATATGCAAGAAGGCATTAAAAACCCATTGGGTATGAGTGGCGTGAGAATGGAAGCGCGAGCCCACATTATTACTTGCTCAAACGACATGGCAAAAAATATTGAAAAATGTGTAGAGCGATGTGGTCTTGAAGTGGACCAACTTATCTTTACTGCATTAGCGTCATGTTATTCCGTACTGACTGATGATGAAAAAGAGTTAGGGGTAGCGGTGCTGGATATTGGTGGCGGTACAATGGATATCACCATTTATATTAATGGTGCGCTTCGTCACTCAGCCGTTATTCCTGTTGCGGGTAATCAAGTAACGGGTGATATTGCAAAAATATTTAGAACACCTATATCACATGCAGAGTCACTCAAAGTACAATATGCCTGTGCAAGCAGCCAAATGGCGAGCAACGAAGACACGATTGAAGTGCCAAGTGTGGGTGGGCGACCTGCGCGTATTATGTCTCGTCATACCTTATCTGAGGTTGTTGAGCCGCGTTTTAGAGAATTATTTGAGCTGGCTATGGAAGAAATACGCCGCTCAGGTTTAGAAGACCAAATTGCTGCGGGTCTCGTCATCACTGGCGGAACAGCAAAAATGACAGGGGCAATGGAAGTGGCAGAAGACATTTTCCAAATGCCAGTCAGAATTGGCAAACCAATCGGGATTGTTGGTTTGACAGATTATGTGGATGATCCTTCGTACGCGACCGCGGTTGGTTTGTTACAATACGGCCGTACTATGCAATCGATGAATGCACAAAAATCGAAAGCTGAAGGTGATAATAATTGGTGGAACCGTATTACGAAGTGGTTCCAAGGTGAGTTTTAAAGCTCAAGTCGGAGAGTAAAGATGTTTGATATGATGGAACAGCACAGCGAAGAAGCTGTCATTAAAGTAATTGGTGTGGGCGGCGGCGGCGGTAACGCTGTTGAACACATGGTAAAACAACAAATTGAAGGTGTACGTTTTATTGCGGCAAATACGGATGCACAAGCATTACGTAATTCATCTGCCGATGTAACCGTGCAACTAGGTACACAGATCACCTCTGGTTTAGGTGCGGGTGCAAACCCTGAAGTAGGCCGTAATTCAGCAGAAGAAGACGCTGAAACTATCCGTGCTAGCCTTGAAGGCGCTGATATGGTCTTTATCGCAGCCGGTATGGGTGGCGGTACAGGTACAGGGGCTGCGCCTGTGGTTGCAAAAATTGCAAAAGAGTTAGGGATCTTAACGGTTGCAGTGGTTACTCGTCCGTTTGATTTTGAAGGTAAAAAGCGTGCTGCAGCGGCTGAACAAGGCATTAATGAATTGTCAGAAATTGTAGACTCTCTTATTACAATTCCGAACAATAAATTGCTTAAAGTTTTAGGCAAAGGGACTACACTATTAGATGCCTTCGCAAAAGCAAATGACGTGTTATTTGGTGCTGTTCAAGGCATTGCAGAATTAATCACACGCTCAGGTCTAATCAACGTGGATTTCGCCGACGTACGTACTGTAATGTCAGCGATGGGAACTGCGATGATGGGCACAGCGTCAGCATCTGGCCCAGACCGTGCACAAGAAGCAGCAGAAGCCGCTATTTCAAGTCCATTACTTGAAGATGTTGATTTAACAGGTGCTAAAGGTATTCTTGTTAATATCACTGCGGGCATGGATATTGCGATTGAAGAATTTGAAATTGTGGGTAACCACGTTAAAGCATTAGCGTCTGAAAACGCAACCGTGGTTGTTGGTGCGGTAATTGACCCAGAAATGAGCGACGAGTTACGTGTAACTGTTGTTGCAACAGGTTTAGGGGGCGATCGTCGTCCACAGTTTGGCATCGTTGATAATGGCTTTAAGAAAGCATCAGGCTCTGATGTACAAAGCTCAATGAACCAAACGACTAGCAGCATGTATGTACCAAGCTTTGCAAGTCAAGGCAGCAGTGATGATGTGAGCATGTCAGCTACATCTGAAAAGCAAGAGCCTGTAAAGCAAAGCACAACAAGCAGCTCTGTCTCGTCAAAGACAGCTGAGAGCAATAAAAAGTCTGATAAATCAGAGGGTGGCGATTATTTTGACATCCCCGCTTTCTTAAGAAAGCAAGCTGACTAAGACTTTTTGCTGATAATTTGTTCGATAAATAAACAAATTTGGCAGCTGGATGTATTTATGATACAATCCGCCGTCTAACTGTAACTATAAGTGAGCGAACCTATGATTAAACAGCGTACGATTGCAGAAGTAGTCAAAGCCATAGGAATTGGACTTCATAAAGGTGAGAAGGTCACTATTACTCTCCGACCTGCGAGCGCAAATACTGGGATAGTATTTCGTCGTGTGGACCTTGATCCGGTTGTTGATTTTGAAACAACACCTGAAGCCGTTGGTGATACGCAATTGTGTACCTGTTTAACAAACAAAGATGGTGTTCGCTTATCAACGACTGAGCACCTAATTGCTGCGGTAGCGGCAATGGGTATTGATAATCTAATTGTTGAATTAGACAGCTCAGAAGTGCCTATTATGGATGGTAGTGCATTACCATTCATTTACTTGTTACAAAAAGGCGGCATTAAAGAAGTAAATGCAGCTAAGCGCTTTATTCGTATTAAAGAAAAAGTACGTATTGAAGAAGGTGATAAATGGGCTGAGATCGAACCATACGATGGTTTTCACATCGATTTCGAGATCGCATTTGATCATCCTGCTATCAATGAAAGTCGCCAACGTATTGGTTTAGATATTACGGCACAAAGCTTCACTGAAGAAATCAGCCGTGCGCGTACTTTTGGCTTTATGAAAGACATTGAATATATGCATGCAAACAACCTAGCCTTAGGTGGTAGCATGGATAACGCAGTTGTTTTGGATGAATTTAAAGTATTGAATCCAAACGGCTTACGTTACAGCGATGAGTTTGTTAAACACAAAATCTTAGACTGTGTGGGCGACATGTTTATGACGGGCCATAACATTCTAGGTAAAATCACGGCTTATAAGTCAGGCCATGATTTAAACAATAAGTTACTTCGTAAAATTATGGCGACTGAGTCAGCATGGGAATGGGCAACATTCGATACGCCAGTGACGATGCCAGCACCAGGCCTAGAAGTAGCAACAGCTTAATCGCACGCATATTACAGTTATAAAAAATGACGCTTTAAAGCGTCATTTTTTTTGCTTTACGATAAGCATAACGTGTATTACCAATCCGCAAAAATACTTAATCATTTTGAGTTGCTATAAACCAAGAATAGCTTCCAGTTCATATAACTGATTTATTTGGTAGGTGGGTGTAATCCCTTCAGGTAACTCAACGCCAGGGTGCTGAAGCCAGCAGGTATCAATGCCAACATTATGGCCACCGAGAATGTCACTGGCTGCGGTGTCACCCACCATTAAAATCTGTTCTTTCGGTGGATTATCCATTAACTGAAAAGTGTGTTGAAAAATCTCGGGTGCGGGTTTGGCTTTACCCACTAGCTCAGAAATCACCAGCCAATCAAACATGTCTTGCAGTCCTGTATGCTCTAGGCGCTTTTGCTGAAGTTTGGCAAAACCATTGGTAATGATACCCAATCTTGCGTGAGGCTTTAGCTTATTGAGTAGCTCAACGGCACCGGGCAATGGCACACAAATAGATGCCATCGCTTCTAAAAAGGCATCATTAAGCGTTTGAGCGGGCACATTGAGTTTGTTTGCCCATTCGGTAAAACGGGTTATCTGTAGCTCATTGGCAGTAATTTCATGCTTTTGATAGGCAACCCATAGTGGTTTATTGGTTAATTGATAGTCATGATAATCTGTCTCTGTAAAGTCTACGCCGTAATTGGCGAACATTACTTTAAGACCTGCAAATGCGTTAAAACTAAACAGGGTTTCATCGGCATCAAATAAAACATGTGTATACTTCATGATATTCCAAGTTTATTGGTTATAAAGTGTAGGGTGTAAAAACGGTGCCATAGCCAATGTAAGCGCTTGTATATAGGTGCTTTCGCGTGTTGCATTGTGATTGGTTAATAAGCCAATTGCACCACCTTGCTGTTTGATATTCACGGTATTGAAAGCTTCATCCATCACATCGCCCAACTCTTTACCCGCAAGTAATGCCTTGAAGAAAGGAGGGGGTAAAGGTAAGTTGCTGCTGCGACCGACACTGAATTGTTCGCTATTGGCAATAACGACGAATGCAAACGTTGCTGCGCCGTAACTAAATTGCTCTGCGCCACCTTCCATTGCTGTGTAGAAATCGGCTTCGTAATGCGCTTGGCAGTATTTTACGCGATTTTCTGCCCCTATGCGGGTTTCATCTTCACCTAAAGGTTGGTCGGGGACGCCAGACGGTGCGTGAACACCTTGGCACTGAATGGTGTGCTCAGGAAAGTAAAGGCTAAAAATATGTTTAGCAGCATTCACTTTTACAGGATTTTTAGATCCCACAATTACATTTAATGTCGTTTTCAAGCTGACTACTCCATCATTCCAGGCTGAGTCAGCAGTGTACCCGAGTCATTTAAATCGGCAAGTCAACGGGGGCTAAATTTTCAAGGGCACGTTTTTTTAGAATAATATCTTTAATGAGTGGTGTTAGTACCAGCTCCATGGCTAAGCCCATTTTTCCTCCAGGCACCACTAGCGTATTGATACGTGACATAAAGCTGCCTTCTATCATGCGTAAGTAATAGGGGAAGTCCACATCTTCAATACCTCTAAAGCGAATAACCACAAAGCTTTCATCAAGCGAGGGAATATCTTTTGCACTAAATGGGTTTGAAGTATCTACAGTCGGTACGCGCTGGAAATTGATGTGAGTACGAGAAAACTGAGGGGTGATTTGGTTTATATAGTCATCCATACTACGAATAATAGACCCCATTACCGCTTCACGCGTGTGGCCTCGCTCTGAGGTGTCGCGGATTAGTTTTTGGATCCACTCAAGATTGATAATTGGCACCATACCAATCAATAAATCAACATGCTTCGCGACATCGTGATCTTGGTCTACTGCACCGCCGTGTAAGCCTTCATAAAAGAGTATATCTGTATTCGATTCTAAGTCTTGCCAGGGTGTAAAAGTCCCCGGTAGCTGATTATAAGGAACGGCTTCATCAAAGGTATGTAAGTAACGTCTGATTTTACCTTGGCCTGTTTCGCCGTATTGATAAAACAGTTGCTCAAGCGCACCAAAGTCATTCGCTTCACGACCAAAATAACTGATATGTTTACCTTCTTGCTGTGCTTCTCGCACTTTTTTATCCATTTCTGGTCGTGTATAACGATGAAAGCTATCGCCTTCAATAAAGGCCGCATCTATATTTAAGCTTCTAAAAATATGCTTAATGGCATTGGTGGTGGTGGTGGTGCCAGCGCCAGATGAGCCGGTAATTGCGATGATAGGGTGTTTAGCTGACATAGTTGTTCTCGTTATTTGTTAAGCCGTGCAGTGTTACTTTTACCAATCAGAAAAACTGATAAAAAACGAACACGTCCTAGTTATAAAGGTCGAGCATAGTAAGGTCAAGTGACTGCCTGATTAAATAACGCTATCATGAGCCAATAAAAATTAAAACGAGAGAACATAATGAGATTACTTACCTCTTTCCTTTTTGGCGCATTTGGAGCGTTTTTAAGCAGCCAAGCGGACGCAGCTATGCCTAAAAGCGAAGTGTTACTGGCTGATCTTGAGACCCCTTATGGTATGAAGGTAACAAGAATTACGGATAATAAAAGTTACAATAACCAACCGTTCTTAATTGATGAGGGGCTTTATTACACGCATGAGGTGCTTAGCGATGATGGACAATCGCAAACAGATTTATATTTCTATAATTTTACAACTCAGCAAGCAACAAATTTAACGCACTCTGCGGTTAGCGAATATTCACCCACATTAATGCCTAACAAGCAGGCGTTGTCAGCCATCGTTGTGGAAGAAGATGGTAAGCAAAAGCTCTGGCAATATCCGTTGCAGGGTGAACAATCTGCTGCGCGTATCTTCGAGTGGATTGAGCCTGTAGGTTACCATGCATGGGGCGCCGACAACGACCTTGTTATGTTTATTTTGGGCGAACCACATACCTTACAATATACCACGGTTGCAGCTGCTAAACCGAAGGTCGTTGCGAATGCCATTGGCCGAACCTTACTTTTTGATGCGCAAACGAATAGCTACTTATTTAGCTACCACAAAGATAAGCAACATTGGCTGGCGCGTTTTACACCCCAATTTGAGCAAGTAACAGATATTTTACGTCTACCGGCACAATTACAAGATTTCACTTTGTTGGATGAGCAGACGGTTATTTATGCGATTAATAATCGCGTTTATAAGCGAGATTTAATGAATCCAGAGCCTGTTTCTCAATGGTTAGATTTAACGTCTTATTGTGAAACCAAAATAACACGTTTGAGTTACCATAATAAGAAACTTGCCTTTGTTTGTGATAAATAAGTAACGCTTTTTAAGGGATTACTGTAATGTGGCTACTACTTCTCGTTTTAAAATAGGCGCGCATTTGTCTTTCTCTGCAGAACAACTTACTGAACAACTGATAAAACTTGGCTGTCGTAGTAACTTTAAAATAAAAAATATTAATGAGTTTATGCCCGCTAATTCCAAAGAAGCATTTTATGTGCATGAACAAAGCGGGCAGGCTAAATTAGTCATTAGGCCTGTTTTTGAGGTGTTTAGTGACGACTTTGAAGCATTGGACGGCATCTCTCGCATTAAAGATTATTTCCATAGCAGTGAAATGACACGTTTTCCTACACGTATTTATAAAAGTGCCCAGCCTATTCATTATGGGCTCGCATTTAAAGTTACTTCAGTGTTAGCGGCAGAACAGTTTATTAAGCAATTTAATAAAATTTTAGCGCAATAATTTTAACGCAATAATTTTAACGCAATAATAGTGTCGCTATTTTAATGAACGCAGTTGGTTAATTGCATTATAAGTTAATGACAGACACGGCTATAAGTGCGGACTCGTTAAGAGTTAATAAAAAAGGGTCACAGTGTGACCCTTTTTTACATTGTGCTGTTAACGTTTAAGAAAACTATTCACCGAGGCCAGCTCGCGCTTTTTAAGCGAAAGGCAGTCATTGACGCTTTCTTCAAGCTTGCTGAGTGAGCGCTCATACCCTGGTACTTCAGAGATTTTATCAGTGAAGAAGGTTTTTGTTGTGGCTAAGCTTTGAGCATCACAACTTGCCGTTGTGAAAAACGGTAAGTTCGGTACAAAAAATGGCGGTAAGTTTTTAGTGATGGCATCGTAGTTGTTATAAATCCAATCAATGAACAACGCTTGGCGTTCTTTACCATAACTTAGACCCCCTAATAAAGTACGCATATCTGAGGCCGTTACTTCATCAGTTAGGCTGTACTCAAGGACTGCTTTTTGTAGCTCTGGTTTACCAAAATAACCCATTGCAGCAAGCATTTTTGTGCGTACTTGCGGATCTTTAGTGGTTTTGAACGTTTTTTTGTACTTCGCGAGTAGTTTTTCATCACCATGATAAGCTGCAAGGTTTAAGTAGGTTGATGCTAAATATGGGTCAACATTTTCAGGATTGTTTAAGTAAAGTGCGGCTTGTGCTTTAGCCGTATCAATGACTTTGCGATCTTCACCATCAAAACCTAGTCGGCTGATCACTTGCGCTCGTAGCTGAGATACTGCAGCATCTTCATCAGCTTTGGCTGTTAAGCCATATTGCTTCGCGGCAGGAGCAATGCTCTTACGGATAAACTTAGGCCATAAGTCGCGGTTGCTATCGTCTTCAAAAACACGTTTTTGCGAAGCTAAGTAACCCAATGCTGTATTCGCTACAAGTGGGTGTGCATCGCTCACAAATGTTTCTAGGGTTTGCATTAAGCGGGCAGCAGAAATAACACCGGCATCAAGTAAAGAGTCAGCGGCAGAAAGGAGTGCCAAACGCTCACGGACTGTTAATTTGTCAGCTGCGTTATCTAGCAGGGCATTAAACTGCGCATCGTCTAGTAACCAACGGTAATAGCCCATAGCTCCTTGATCTGGGTAAATCCACTCAGGTTCAAAATCAAGTGTTAGCTGTTGTGTTTCTTTGTTTAGCAGCAAGTTAGCTGTTTTTACTTTGTCACCTGCACCATATTTTATAGCAACAGGCACGTTCCACAGTTGAGCAGGGGCTTCAACACCTGCATTCACAAAACGGCTCTGGCTGATGGTAATTTTCTTACCGTCTTGGGTTACTTTGATAAGTGGAAAAGAAGATTGCTCAATAAATGACTTTAATACACTCGCCACATCTTTATTTGAAGCTTCACCTAATGCTTGCCACAGGTCAGCTGCTTCAGCATTTTTATACGAGAATTTTTTCAAGTAGGCTTGAATACCTTGCTGGAAAGCATCTTCGCCTATCCAGTTTTCAACCATAGACAGTACCGCGCTCCCTTTACTGTAAGCAAGGCCAAGGCCATCCATGATATCAGCTTCAGTTTTAATCGGTTTACGAATGGGTTTCGTGCTTAAGCGTGCATCTAATGCCATCACATAGTTTTGCGGTAAATTTAAGTGTGATTCAAATTCAGGATTAATTTGTGCCGTAATTTTTGCCGCCATCCAGCTTGCAAATGCTTCATTTAGCCATAAATCATTCCACCACTTCATGGTAACAAGGTTACCGTACCATTGGTGTGCAAGTTCGTGTGCAATGATTGATACATTACGTTCTTTTTTGCTACGAGTCGCGGTCGCTAAGTCAACTAATAGAATGTCTTCACGATAAGTTACAAGACCAGCATTTTCCATTGCACCGAATGGAAACTCAGGCACTGCAACCGAGTCTAATTTTTTATAAACGTAAGGGATACCAAAGTAATCTTCCAGTGCTTTGAGAACGCGAGGCATATTTTCTTTGGCGTAATCCGCAAGATGAATCTTACCTTGTGGCGTTAATACTCTGCCAGGAATTGGCATGCCTTTAATTTCTAGCTCTTCAAAAGGACCGACCGCCATTGCTACAAGATAAGAGGGAATAGGAGGCGTTTTATCAAAATAGTGTGTTGTCATATCGCCATTGACCGTGGTTTTTAATACCGGTGTGTTGGCATACACTTTTTGTGTTGTCGGTGCAGTAATCGTTAACTGAAATGGAATTTTATAACTCGGTTCGTCAAAAACAGGGAAGGCACGGCGTGCATCACTCATTTCAAATTGAGTAAATAAATAGGGAGTACCTTGATCAAGCGTTTTATATAAGCCCACACTTTGGCGGTTATAAGGCGCAGTAAAATCAACCGTTAGCGTATACTTTCCAGGTTGGATTTTTTCATCACACGAAAATTTTACTTTGCCTGTTTTCAGCATGTCTGCACTTAGGTCACAATTTTCGTCACCTAGAATTTTTGCCATACTGACCGCGTAATCAATACCGTTTAATTCAATATAGTTCGTTGCTTTGAGTACTTCGATGGCAATTTCAGTGTGGCCAGAAAAAGTGTCTTTAGCAGGATCAAGTGTCAGCTCTACCTGTTGTGAGCTAGGTTTTGCTAGTTTTTCTATTACATATTCATTGGCATGGGCTGAGCTAACCGCAAGTGCAACACTCACAGTTAATAGGCTTTTTAAGAACATAAGTATCCCTGATTTTTTGTTGTTAGAAAGGCACTGACTTTGAGTGCTGTCTTCCATGCTATCAGGTTTTAAATTGAACAGTAATAATTAGTTAGTAACAAAGTTTGTCAATTTAATGATGGCGTTCAATGAAGCGTTGCCAGTGCAACTGTGGATTAATTTGTCTCACATTTTGTAGAATGCCGTTAAGCAACGACATATCGTTAAATAAAGAGCCTGAAAACTCTTTAAAGCCCATTAAATAGTTAAACGCATCTTTACTGTTAGCTTGTATTGCATGAATACGCACTTGTTGTTCAAAGTTGAGTCTTAAACTGCTGATAGCCGTTTTCATCCCTTGTTGATCAACATTGGGAATGGCACATTTTTGTAGATAACCAGCTCGTTCACCTTCACCAGAAAACCAAATACGGACTTTTTCACTGTAACGTCCTGACTTAGAAGGTAAGTCAAACATTAAGCGGGTATGCCCTTGTGCTTTTAAAAAGTCTAGGTATGGGTCAAGCCCTGCTGCGAATAAGGCATCATGAATCGGCACAAAGCGTGACTTTATCTTGCCGTGGGTATGAAAGTGAAAGCAACGCACATCTGATAATGTGACAATATCATCAAGGGTGAGATGGCCAATTTCATCACTGTAAGCGCCAGTATAATAAGCAAAAAGAGGAAGCCAAAAATGCCAGTGTTTTGCTTGTTCACGGGGCAAAAGCTGATCACTAAAGATGTAACCAGTATACAGGGTATGTAACTCCATGGCCGAAAAGGGCCTACGACCGAGATGGGACTTCAACCTAATACCTTGATAATAAAGATGTCTTGAAGAGTATACCTGAGAAATGTAAAGTTTCCAGCAAATGGCACTCTGTAACCACAGTACCATTTGCTGTCAATATAGTTAGTCGCAAAGGGCCTTAGCAAGACCTACAGGCTCTATTTCGACGCATACTTGGTCGTCGTTCCAATTTAGACCAACGAGCGCATCATCCTCGTTTAAGTCTTCAACCCACTCATCTAAAAATTCGTCTAAACCAATTTCTACCGGTGTATAGTCATTCCACTCGTCTTTACATTGTGCTTTTGCAGCGTCTTCTGTGCCCCATAGCAACAACACATCGGTGTCGCTAAATTGGTTTGATTCACACACAACAAAACCACCATCTTCGGCACCAAGTGCCCACATAGACTCGTTTAAACGTACTTTTTCAACAAAGTTAACTAATTCTGATTCTATTTCGATATCGCTCATTTGCTTAACCCTTATCATTAATTTCGTGGATCTGTGTGTTTTACAGCTGCTTTTGCTGAGAATTGTTGATAAAAGTCCGCTAAATTCTCGAGTTGACTCCAATCAGTTAATTCACGAAAGCAAATCCAATCTAGCAAGCAGTATAAACTGATGTTGAGGTATTCACAGCTTTTAAATGCAGGCTCAGATAAATGACTATTTAAATAGCGCAATGTTTCAGCAATTCGTTCATTTTGTAAATTAAAGAACAATTTATCGTCTTTTGTATCAAATCCTGAGCGCTGGCACAGTAGCATTTCAACGAGCGAATCATTGCAGGCGTTAATAATGGTTAAAAGGTTTTCTTGCTGCCAGCTCAATAAAGGTTGATCTGACTTTTCTAATAAGTAGCGAATAATTGAGTTTGAATCGCATACACTAAAACCATTATCAATTAATACCGGAATTTTTCGAGCGGGATTGTGTGCAATCATAGTGTGTCTATCTTGCTGTGAAAAAATATCTAAATTAATAAACTCAAGCGCAATATCATTGTTCAGTGCCCACATTCGTATCCGGCGGACATACGGTGAAGTTGTTGAACCAAGCAGTTTCATAGATTAGTTTCCTATCAAAAAAAAAAGCCGCGAAAGCGGCTTTTAACGATTCATTATGAAGTTAGTCTGTTCGGCTAGTTACTTCAAGTAGATGATAACCAAATTGAGTTTGCACAGGCCCTTGCACTTGATTTATTGGCGCTGAAAAAACAACTTTATCGAATTCTGGAACCATCATGCCCGGACCAAACTCACCTAACGCACCGCCATCTTGGCCTGAAGGACAATTTGAGTGAGTACGCGCGAGTTCTGCAAAGTCTGCGCCTTGTTCAATTTGTTGTTTAAGGTCTAGACATTGTGCTTCACTGTCTACGAGTATATGTCTTGCGCTGGCTACTGCCATAATAACTCCCCATTGTGTGTTTTTCTAAATTAAATAATGAGTTTAGTTCAATATTTGCTGAACGAAAGGTTAAATTTATTTTGCAGCTAACTGCGCTTCAATCGCATCACGCATAGCTTTTGATTCTGGTTTGGTTTTACTGTTAAAACGCTCAACCGTTTTACGGTCTGCCGAAACAATATATTTGTAAAAGTTCCAATTAGGTGAACTTGTTGCTTCGTTTAGGTGCTTAAAAATTGGGTTTGCGTCACTACCACGCACCGCGCTGGTAGCGAACATGGTAAAGGTAACACCGTAATTAATGTAGCATACTTTTGCGGTGTCTTTTTCGTCATCTTCTTCTTGGAAAAAGTCATCAGAAGGGAAACCAAGAACAACGAGACCACGGTCTTTGTATTCTTTATGAATTGCTTCTAAACCCTCAAACTGTGGCGTAAACCCACAGTTACTTGCGGTATTCACTATGAGCAATGGCTTACCTTTAAATTCGCAAAGATTAACACTTTCTTTTGAGCGTAATTTACGCAGCGTTACATTGGTAAAGTCATCACATTGAGTTTCTGCGACTGGGTCTGGAATTGACGGGGGAGATTCTGCTGCAAGATGAGTAGACATAAGGCTTGCACAGAGTAACAAAGCATATTTATTCATAATGATTTCCTGCTAGTTATTTGTGATGAATATACGCTAATATGCGAGAAAGTGATCATTTAATTTCAGTTATTTATGACTATTCGAACAGCAACAGAACACGACTTAACACAGATTGTCGCTATTTATAACGAAACAATTCCTGGGCGTATGGTAACCGCAGATACCGAAGAGGTAACGGTGGCTGAGCGACAAGCATGGTTCGCAGCCCATACAGAACAAAGGCCGATTTTTGTGTATGAGCAAAACTCGAAAGTACTTGCATGGCTCAGCTATAAATCTTTTTATGGGCGTCCAGCGTATGATGGCACAGTCGAAATTAGTATATATATTACCTCAAACGCTCAGGGGCAGGGGTTAGGCAAAACGTTGCTTTCGTTTGCAGAGGAGCATGCCAAAACGCTTAATATAAAAGTTTTGCTAGCGTTTATTTTTAGTCATAACCTGCCGAGCATTAAACTGTTTAATCGTTTTGATTATCAGGTTTGGGGAGAACTGCCTGAAGTTGCAATTATGGATGATAAAGCATATAGCCTCGTTATTTTAGGTAAGCACTTAGATCTTAAAGTAATAAAAAAAGCAGTGTAAATTTAGTGACTTTGTTTTTTTTCGACTACTCTAATTAGGTAATTATCATTAATTTGAGCCTAGTGTACTGTGCGAAGAATATTAATTGTCGATAGTAATAGTGTTTTAGCAATGCGCGTAAAAGTGTTATTGGAACTGATTGGCTGTAAAGTCGAGTTATTGCACTTTTCGATGATAGATGACACTGTTTTAACTCAAGAATTTGATTTAGTTGCGGCTTCTCATAGTGTGCCGACAGAAACTATAAAGAAACTGAGTGGGGTGTTTTCGCAAGAGAATTTTTTATTGCTTGCACCCAAAGCACAGCGTAGTGATTTACTCGAGCACTTCAGTGAAATTAATCGCTTGCTGCCTAATTCAGTGGTTATTTACCCATTTTTTGCAAACAAAGAAATTAGCACTTTATTAGAAGGGGTGTTAGAGCTGGGTAGTGACAACATCTTAAAGCTGCCCACGGTATTGGTTGTTGACCATCTCCCAGAACGATTAGAAAAAATTACTCAAAACTTAAAAGGCGCGCACATTAAAACCTTTAAAGCTGGGAGTAAGCTTTCAGCTATTGAAATAATAAATCAACACAGCATTGATTTATTAATAAGCGACTTTACCTTTGAAGATGGCACTGGACTTGAGTTGTTTAACAAGCTAAAAGGGACGCAGCCTAACAGCCGTTGTTTACTGTATACCTCAAAGCCTGAACAGGTTTCGATGATTGAAGCGATTCGCCAGGGGGTGGAAGATGTGCTGGTTAAGCCCATTGATGATAATAGCCTATTACAGTCGGTTCATAAATTATGGCAAACGGAGCTACTCAAACGCCACAACGCAGAGTTAGTTGAGCGTTTACAAAATACCGTTGATGCCCTCATAGAAAAAGACAGCCTGTTAAGGGTTATTTTTAAACACACTCCTGATGCGATTATATTGTTTGATCGCACGGGTAAAATTATTGAAACCAATGATGCCTGTGAACTGTTATTTGAAAAACCGCTTAAAGAGTTTGAAAACTGCTCGGTGTTTGACTTTTTTGATACACCTTCAATAAACCGTATTAAAGATAAAATAAGCACCCTGAATAAAAATCGTCAATTTAGCTGTGACTTAAGACTGCTTAAAGAAAACGGCAATGAGGTTCCTCTGGTAGGCTCGTTTAACGAAATAGATCACCATGGTGAAATTGCGTTGGCGGTTATCTTTAAAAATGTTACCCACCTGAAAGAAAAAGAAGACTTGCTGCTTGAAGCAAAAGACATGCTAGAAGAAGAAGTTAAAGCGCGTACAGCACAACTTGAGCATGCTAAAAACGTTGCAGAGGCCGCAAATCTGAGTAAATCAGAGTTTTTAGCTAATATGTCTCATGAGTTAAGAACTCCCATGCATTCTATTTTAAGTTTTGCACGCTTTGGGCTTGAAAAAGTTGCGAATGACGATCTAAATAAAGATAAGTTAAACAAGTATTTATCGCGGATAGAGCAAAGTGGAGAGCGGTTGTTATCGCTGCTTAATAACCTACTCGACTTATCTAAATTGGATGTTGGCAAGTTTCCATTTAACCCTCAAAAACACAATCTGATCAACATTATAAAAACCAGTATTGATGATGTGTCTGGCACAGCACTTGAGCGAAATATAATGATTCGTCTACTGGAAACTGGGCAAGATATCGTTCTGGATTGTGATGAAGAACAGATCAATCAAATTATGCGCAATTTATTCGGAAACGCGCTGAAATTCAGTGAACCGTTCAGCGAGATAGATATTCAGTTATCAGTGCAAAATAATATCGCTGAAGTAGCGGTTGTTGACCGTGGTATTGGTATTCCAGAGTGTGAACTTGAAAAAGTATTTGCCAAGTTTGAACAAAGTAGCAAAACCAATAGTGGCGCAGGAGGCACAGGCCTTGGGTTAGCTATTTGTCGGGAGTTTGTGAGCTTACATCAAGGCACTATCTCCGCACATAGCAACGAATATGGGGGCGCTACAATTTTAGTGCGATTACCTTTGAATATAGATTTGCCTCAGCATTTAGCGACTGAAGAGCAAACTATGAAGCTTAATTAACAAAACGGAAGAACTAGACATGGCCTTGAAGCGAATTTTAGCCGTCGATGATGAACCATTTAACTTAGAAATAATTGAAGAGATCCTCGAAGAACTCGATTTTGAGCTGAAAATGGTCAACAGCGGTCCAGAATGTTTAGATGTTGTTGAAGCGTTTGATCCACAAGTTATCTTGCTGGATGTTAGCATGCCACAAATGAGTGGTTATGAAGTATGCCGAAAGTTAAAAGAAAACCCGAATACTGAAAAAATCATCGTTATGTTTGTGTCGGCCAGAGGCACGGTTGAAGAGCGTATGGAAGGGTATTCTGTAGGGGCTGAAGATTATATTGTAAAACCTTTTGGGCATGATGAATTAAAGCTCAAGCTACAACACTTAAACCAAGTACTGATCGAAAAAGAAATGCTTGAACAACAAGTGGAAGACGCCACGTCAACAGCCTTTAATGCAATGGCTAATAGTAGTGAAATGGGCCAAATTGTTAATTATATCGAGCATATCGGTTTAATTGATGATGAAAAAGAGTTGGGTAAAGCTTTACTTCATTGTTTAAGCGCATTTGACTTACAAAGTAATGTTGAATTTCGCTTAGCATCGGGTCTCGAGCACTTTTCAGTGTCAGGTGTTTGTTCGCCCATTGTTGTTGAGCTATTTGAAATGCTTAAAAACAAAGGCCGTTTACATGAGTTTTCGAGTCGAATTTTAGTAAATTATGAAATGATTAGCTTACTCATTTTGAATATGCCAGAGCAAGATCCCGATAAACATGGCCGTATTCGTGACCACATTTGCTTTTTAGTGAGTGTGACCGAGCAGCAGCTTAAAGCGATAATTACAAAAAAAGAACTGGTTAAACAGCAACAGCAACTGAATGACGCAGTGTCTAAAGTACACAGTAAGTTTAAGGGGCTCATAGAGCTTTTGAATGACAATCGTATTAATAACGAAGCGGTGTTTAAACAGTTACAAGAGGATTTGGAACAACGAATACCCACAATGGGATTAGACGAAGATCAAGAGATCTTTATTTATCAAAAAGTCGATGAAACCATTCAAAACTCAGTAGCACGTGAAGAGTCAGTGCAGGGAGTAAAGGCCGCATTTAAAGAGATTGAAAACGATTTATCGGTCTTATTAAAGCAATGACACACTCATTGAGTACGCGCGGTACTGGCCGCGCTTTAAGCATCTCGTGGTAAGCCTTTTTCAACAATACGAATCAAACGTGCGGTTTTACGTAATTTAAGCTGACGCTTGTTCTGTTGTTGTGAAAGCGCCCACTCTATGTGCTCTGCGACCAGTGGCGTTGCACTTTGAAGCGCCTTTTTAAGCGCGATAATAATTGTGTCGCTATAGTCAGCATTACCAAGTCCAACCGCTAGATTTCTTTGCCAACGCTCATGGCCAATACGACGAATCGGGCTGCCTTCAGTGTTTTTTAGGAATGTAGCTTCATCCCATGCAAAGAGTGTGAGTAAGTCTTGATCTTTTAATTGCGTTCGAGGATGGAAGTCGGCTTCATCGGTTATTTGTCCATAACGATTCCACGGACACACGAGTTGACAGTCATCGCAGCCATACACTCGGTTACCAAGTAATGAACGGTACTCTTCAGGAATAGGGCCTTGCAGCTCAATCGTGAGATAAGAGATACATTTACGGGCATCGACTACATACGGCTCAACAATCGCACCTGTCGGGCACAGAGTCATACACGCCACACATTTGCCACAGCCTTCAAAGGTATTTTCGTTATCGATAGGCAGTGGAATATCAACAAATAACTCGCCTAAGAAAAACCACGACCCCGCTTCTTTATTTATCAGAAGGCTGTGTTTTCCACGCCAGCCTAACCCTGCTTTTTCTGCTAATTGCCGTTCAAGGACTGGCGCAGAGTCCACAAATGGGCGAAATCCTAGCTGACCTACTTGTTGTTCTATTTTTTGGCCTAATTTTTTGAGGCGATTACGAATGAGCTTATGGTAGTCGCGACCTAGCGCATAGCGACTTATGTACGCTTTTTCGGTTTGCTTGAGGTTTTTAGCAAAGCTGGCATCGGGTGGAAGGTAGTTCATTTTAACCGAGATAACACGCTGAGTACCCGGCACTAATTCTGCTGGACGGGCACGTTTCATCCCATGCGCAGCCATGTATTCCATGTCGCCGTGGTAACCCAAATCTAACCAACGTTGAAGCTGGGCTTCGTGCTGAGTGAGATCAATATCGGTGATCCCGACTTCTGCAAAACCAAGGTCTTTACCCCATTGCTTAATTTGCTGCGCGAGTTGCTGGTAATCGATAGGTGTTGTCACGGTGAATAAAAAAGTAGCCAAGGAATGGCTACTTTATCATAGTTAAAGAAAGCTTAGAATTAAAAGCGTTTCAGCGCCCATTAAACAAACCGTTTTAGCTGTTGTTGGGTTTGTTGGCTAAGTAAATGTGATTGCTCACAATCAGCAAGGGATTCATCTATTTGCTGTTTCGCTTGCTCACCTAACGCCACAATTTGCTCGACACTTTGGTGTGTTTGAGTTTGTGTTTGTTCTAGTAAATGAACAGCACTAACAATCTGTTGCAGCTGCTGTTGATTTTGCTCAAACTCACTCAGCATGTTGCTAAACCCTGCCGAGGTATTGCTAATGGCTGTTTCAGCTTCACTTGAATGGCTAATTAATAACTCAGACTCTTTATTTGTTTCGTTTACCAAGCTATTCATTTGATTAATAAAGTCGCTAATTTGACGGGTTGCATCGTTCACTTTTACAGAAAGAGTTCTAACCTCATCAGCAACAACCGCAAACCCTCGGCCAGCTTCACCGGCACGTGCAGCTTCAATGGCAGCATTTAAGGCTAACAAATTTGTTTGATCAGAAAACTCTTCAACCATTTTTAAAATAGCACGAATATTTTCACTGTTTTCTTTTAACCCCGACACGGTCGCAGAAAAGTTGCCGAGAATTTGGCTGATCATGGCCACTTTTTTTACCAGAGTCGATAGTTCCGCAGCTGAATGTTGTACAAAACTTAGATGCTCACTGTTAACCGTATGAACACTGTCGGTGTTTGCAGAGATATGCTCTAAACTTGTCGTAATTTGATTACTTGCATCGGTAATTGTATGGCTAAACGTAATTTGTTGATGGCTAAGCTTCGCTGTTTGCTGCATCGATTCTGTCATTTTTGAACTACTATCGGCACTGGCTTGCGCACTTTGGTATGTGGTGGCCAGTAGCTGGCTTAGATGAGATGTAAAAGTATTGTATTGCTCGCTTAAATCGCGAAATTCATCAAAGGTAAAGTGTGGGAGTTTTGCCGATAAGTCAGCATCATGACGATTAATTTGCGCTAAAGTATCGCGCATAGCCTGTACGGGCCGCACAATTAAAAAACGCATATAAAAAAGTGTGAAAATAAAACTGCCAACAATAACGAGTGTCATGAGCCAGAATAGCCCTGTGCTTGCTTGCTGTTCAGATAAGCTGCTGTAAAGCCAAATTAAAGTAATGACCTGAAAGGCAAACACAAACCCCAAGTTACCGACAATTTTACGCGTTAAGGTGTAAAAGAAAGTTTGTTCGATAAAATTATAAATGCGCATATAGCTACTCATTGAGGTGTTATGTTGATTCATGTCGGGCGTTTCTTAGTCTTATTTAATTCCACGTTATTCGACACAGTATAGCTTATTCTTTTTGAGTCACAGCGACTGCAGTGTCATTTGTGTATGGCATGGGAAATTAGTAAAAATTCCATCCACGCCATAATCAAGCATTAACTCGATATCTTCTACCTTATCGACCGTATACGCATAGACTTTAAGTCCACGTTGTTTGGCATCGGCAACAAACTCATGGTTTATAAAGTTTTTATCAATATGAATGCTGTAGGCATGCAGCTTTTGCGCAAACTCACTGTAATTGATAGGAATTGATGCGGTTAACGCGCCAATCTTCACCCAGGGTAACTTTTGCTTGAGCCACATGAGTTGATGATGATCAAAGGATGAGACTAAAAGATTATCTCTTGATAGCTTTCTAGTGCTAATGTTTGATTCAATAAGCTCTACAAACTTATCAAGTGAAAAGGTATGTTTGAGTTCTAAATTGAGCAGTGTTTTATCATTAACCCAATCAATCGCTTGCTGTAGCGTTGGCACTATTTCGCCATTACCTGCATCGAACTGTTGAATTTGGGCTTTGCTGCAGGCATTCACTTTACCGCGACCTGATGTGGTCCGGTCAAGCCATGTGTCATGAATAATCATATAATCATCAAGGCAGCTTTGTACGTCGATTTCAATACCGTCAACAGCCAAATCTACAGCGGCTAATATGGCACTTTTGGTATTTTCTGGGTAGGTACCACTGGCACCTCTGTGAGCGAATACTTTTATCATTGCGTGTGTTTCCGAGTCACTGACCATGTTTCATAAAAAGCGGCGCTTATAACCAAAACGCCCCCCATAATTGTGCTTATTGTTGGTTGCTCATGCAAAATTAAAAAAGCCAAAAACGTGCCGTATAGCGGTTGCAAGCAAGAAATTAATCCAGCCGTTGAGGCTGATAAGTGTTGTAAACTTGCAGCAAAAAGTGAATGCGGCGCTGCTGTAAAAATAATCCCAGCGGTGATCAATAGCAGCCAATTAATTGTATCAACTTGTAATGGCGGTACTTCAAGGAAGGCGCACAGCATAATACAGGCAATCCACGTTTGATAAAGCATGGTCTGTGGGCCACCGTATTGGCTAAAGTAACGCTTATGAATAATATTTCTAAAAGCAAAAAAGAAGGCTGATAAAATACCGGTCGCAATGCCAAGCGTAACATCATTCCCAAGGTTTGCATCTGGGATGAGTAAGTAAATACCGAACATCACCACTACAGCGCTAATAATATCTTTCAGTTGCGGTTTACGACCATCAAAAAGAGGCTCTAAAAATACAGTGATCACGGGGTAAGTAAAAAAGGCAATCATGCCAACAGCAATACCGGCTAATTGCATTCCTGCAAAATAGGTTAACCAATGAATACCGACTGTCACCCCGAGTAATAGAGCAATAAGATAATCACGGCGAGAGTGGAGTTTAATCGCCTTTTTTTGGATATAAAGTAAGATCAATAAGGCACAACCGGCAATACCTGTTCTGTATACGGTAATGTCTAATGCACTTAAGTTAATGAGCTTGGCAAACAACGCAGTTCCACCAAATAGCAACACTGCAATGTGTAAGTACATAAGACTTTGTTTGTGCGCCTGCATTGCGACCCTTGTTATTATTATGCTTAACTCTCTTTTTAACGGTAATCCTTTGCTTTGTAAACCATCCTATGGGCTAATCCATTGGTTTAGTTCCAGTGTTTCCAGCCTTTTAAATAATAGTGCAGCACATTGGGCTCATCGAGGGTCGAGACTTTTTCGTTATTTGCACTGATATCTGGCGTAAAAATAAATAGCTGTGCATCATTTTCTGGCCGATAGTAACGAGTATCTACATTGAGTGTTTGATGATTAGCACATTGAAGTTTACATGCCATAACAAACCCCCACTCACCAAATGAAGGAACGTTCAAGTGATAAGGCAAAGTATGGGCAAAGCCTGCTGCACTCATCGTATTATTAATTGACCAGAATGCGCGTTTTGCGAAAAACGGGCTGGTAGCTTGCGTTACGACGATTCCATTGTCGGGTAAGCGACGTTTTACTCGTTGGTAAAATTGTTGGCTATATAATCGAGCTAAATTGATTGCTTTAGGATCTGGCAAATCAATAAAAACAATATCAAACAACGTTTTATCTTGTTCTATAAATACATATGCATCCTGATGAACCACCGTGACTTTAGGGTTACTGAGCGAGTGTTGATTAAGCTCTGTAAGGTTGTAGTTAGATCGAGCAAGCTCTGCGACGCTAGGGTCTAAATCAACAAGGGTAATGGATTCTAGTTGTGGGTATTTAAGCAGCTCTCTGGCAGCAAGACCATCACCGCCCCCTAAAATTAAAATGCGTTTTGCATTACCGTGCCTCACCATCGCTGGGTGAATAAGCGCTTCGTGATAACGGTATTCATCTATCGAAGAAAATTGTAAACCGCCATTCAAATAGAGGCGAATGTCATCTTTGTGGCGCGTTAGAACGATTTGCTGATAGGGCGTTTGTGCTGAGTGAACCACGCGATCATCATAAATTTGGCTCTGCCAATGATGTGTGAGTTGTTGACTGGCATATAAACTCAATCCTAATACTGCGCTGACTAATACAAGCGTTAGTCTGAGTATTTTCCGTCGGTTGCGGCTTATATGGTCTACAAAATACCACAGTAATAACAGTGCAATACTGAGATTCATTAAGCCAAAGCTAAGTGACGTTTTAAATACACCTAACCACGGCAAAAATAGAAAAGGAAATAACAAGGTCGCCAGTAGGGCGCCAAAGTAGTCTATTGATAATACATTGGCAAGATTGGCTTTTAACGCGTAGTGCTTTTCCATCAAACGGCTTAAAAGCGGAATTTCTAAACCAATTAACACCCCGATTAATGTGGTTAATATGACACTGATTGCCTGTAACGGCAAAGAGTATGCGTAAGCAAAGTAGAGAAGGGGAACACTAAGCCCGCCTAACAATGCGAGCACTAGTTCAAAGGCTATAAAATACACCAATAAGGGGTTATCAGGGACAAAGCGCGAAAAATACGACCCGATGCCCATCGCCGCCATATAAACGCCGATAGTGAGAGAAAATTGGGTGATGCTGTCACCCAAAAAATAAGCCCCTGTTGTGGCAATTAATAGCTCATAAATAATAGAGCACAGACCCGCAACAAAAATACTAAACAGTAAAATATGGCTTTCACGGATTGTTTTACTTTCCACCAGAACCGCCTCGAGAGCGAAAACCTGGGCTGCCAATACTCTGTTCTCGTAATTGTTTATCTACCGTGATGTTGCTGTGATAAAGAGAGTACATAAGCCAATCACGTTCATCATCATTTTTGCTGTAAGCATACATAGAGGCAAGACCAATGGGGGTGAAAAAAAGCAGCACGATAGGCCAAACGGCGACACGGGTTTCCATGGCTTTTATGGCTTCGGGGTTTAATTTATTAATTGGCTTATATGTAATATCAGAGCCTTCACGCTCTGCTTCAAAGCGATGTAGAACCACAAAAATGCACATGCCCGCTACTATTCCTGATAGCCACATAAAGGGTAATAATATGTTGCTATTGCCTTTAATCGGAATGATGCGAAACGAATAACTAAAATGCTCTGCACGTGTGTTTGGGCCAAAACTGCTACTAACATAAGCACTGTATTGGCCTTTCTTAGGAAAATGCACCTCGTGATGAACTTTCTCTCGGTACTCGGTCCATTTACCTTCTGAATCTCGACCCGTTTCAGCCCATAGTTCATCAGAATAACTGAATAGGTAATTACCTTCAGGATCAAAAATTTCAATATCGATGGCTTTCCATGAGTTCAAAGGTAAGCGGCCTTTGATCTCGAAACGCATCATTTGGCCATCTTCAGGAACATTAAATAAATAGGGCTTATCTTGGCCATCATATTCTTTGAAGTTGCCATATTGGCCATTTTGCAGAGGCTCTTGAAGGTCTGCGCGTATCAAAAAACAGCTTAAAAAAGCAATCGACGCGATAGTAAAAAGCTTATAGATGTTCATCCTTACTCCAATAAGCTTAAATAGCGATCGTGATAATCACTGCAACACTTATTGCGATGCTGCTTTCGATAACGGCAACAGCGGTATTATTGTCATGCATAGCTTGGTCAAGAGAGATTTTACTGAAGATAATTTTATCAACCAAGTAACGTACGATCGGCAAGATTAAAAAGCCAAACAACGCATCAATAAAAAATAAACTAAGACTTTGTTGCCAAGTATGAAAGCCACCAAGCAGGGCATGGCACAGAATGATTGCCAACGCTAACATGGTGCCTGAGAAGCTCATCGCTACAGCTTTATTGCCTTTTTCAAGCTGTTCATGCAGGTCAAAAGCAGTGAGGTGATCATAGCCTTTAGCAAACATGATCAGCAAAAACTGTCCGAGTGCGTAAAATACAATGGCTGATAACCACGTCCCTTCACCCGTTAAAGCGCCACCAATGATTAAGGCTGCAGCCATGTAATTAGCAGCTTGTACTAAGCCAACGGCTTCATTTTGTCGATTAATTAACTGTTCTTGGTTGCAGAATAAACGCAGCAGTAACTTATCATTTAGAAAGCGTGAGCATGTTAATAACACCATGCCGAGTACACTATACAGCGATACATTAATTAAGTCGGTCAGTAGGCCTTTGCTTGGTCCTGCTAGTACAAACCCATAAATAATCGTAATAGCGCCCAAATAGCCACCAATTGATAAACCTAATGCTGTATTGGCATTATCTGTTAACTGATTTGTGGTGTCGTAGGGGGTTGCTAAGTTATACGACAGCTTAGCGAGTGCGATTATCGCGATAAAAAGAGCGATGTATGCGCTGTTGTACGCCATTGCTGCAAGGTAGTGGGTTAAATTAATATCCATATAAATTTGTTAGGTTGTTGTTATTTTCAGAAAATATTACCACAGACTCTTTACTGCGAAGAATATCAACGTGTTATTTTTGGCATATTTAGTTAATTTCTTAAAAGTTTCATAGCATTTGCCTGTCTCATTGCGTGGTTATGGGTTAAAATAACAACATAACCAACTAACAAGATAGTGAATGACAAAACAGGATCCCAATCTCAGTCGAGAACAAGAAAAGTACGAAAACCCAGTCCCTAGCCGTGAGTTTATACTTACTCACTTAGAATCTCGCGCTAAACCAGCAAACTTCACACAACTTTGTGACGAATTACACGTGGATGACACTGAACGCCAAATTGCGTTTAAACGTCGTTTGCGCGCTATGGAGCGTGACGGTCAGTTGTATTTCAATAAATTTAAATGCTACGCGTTGATTGATGAATCAGGCCTTGTGAAAGGCAAAGTAGTTGGCCATCGTGATGGGTTCGGCTTTTTAGAAGTTGAAGGCGAAAATAAAGATTGGTTTATCGCAAAACACCAGATGAACATGGTGCTGCATGGCGACATTGTGCTTGCTAAAGGCAATCGCAAAGGCGGCAGTGGTAAATGCGACGCGCGTATCATTAAAGTGTTAACGAATGAGCGCGCCCCGATTGTTGGTCGTTATTTTGTTGAGCATGGCATTGCGGTGGTTGTTGCCGAAGACCCGCGAATCACGCAAGATATCATGATACTGCCTGGCAGTGAGAATGGCGCGCGCCATAATCAAATGGTGCAAGTTCAGATCACACAAAACCCAAGTCGTCACATGAATGCAGTGGGTAAAGTAACGGAAGTATTGGGTGAGCATTTAGCCCCCGGTATGGAAATTGAAGTAGCACTTCGAAACCATGATATTCCGCACGTATGGCCTGAAGCCGTTGAAAAGCAAGTTGCCCATTTAGGTGAATTTGTTGATGAGCAAGCAAAGCAAGGCCGAGTCGATTTACGTGATTTACCATTAGTAACAATTGATGGTGAAGATGCACGAGACTTTGATGACGCCGTTTACTGTGAGCGAAAACCATCAGGTGGTTGGCGTTTATGGGTCGCGATTGCTGATGTATCACATTATGTTGGTATGAACACGCCACTGAATAAAGAAGCGATAGAACGCGGTAATTCAGTGTACTTTCCTGAGCAAGTGATTCCCATGTTGCCGAAGGTGTTGTCAAATGGTTTGTGTTCATTAAACCCCAATGTTGATCGCTTATGTATGGTTGCCGAGATGACTGTATCTGAGCAGGGCACCTTAGAGAATTATAAGTTTTACGAAGCGGTGATGAATTCACATGCCCGTTTTACTTACACTAAAGTGCATGCAATTTTGCAAGGTGATGAAAGGCTGTGCGAAGAATACGCGCCAATGGTGCCGCATTTAACTGATTTACATCAAATGTACATGGCACTGAAAGCAGCTCGCCAAGAGCGTGGTGCAATTGAGTTTGAAACGCTAGAAACGCGTTTTGTGTTTGATGCTCACCGAAAAATTGAATCAATCGTCCCTGTGGTGCGTAATGATGCGCATAAGCTCATTGAAGAATGCATGATTTTGGCGAATGTATCGGCAGCTCGTTTATTAGAAAAACATGAGGCCAGTGCACTTTATCGTGTGCATGATGAACCTGATGCTGAAAAGCTTGGTTTTTTCAGAAACTTTTTATCTGAACTGGGCATTGAGTCAACATTGTCAGATGAGCCGACACCAAAAGAAATAACACATGTACTTGCAAAACTAGGTGACCGTCCTGAAGCCGAGTTAATTCAAACCATGTTATTACGTTCGATGAAACAGGCTGTGTATCAACCAGACAACATTGGGCACTTTGGTTTGGCGTTACCTGCTTACGCGCATTTTACATCGCCAATTCGCCGTTACCCTGATTTAGTTGTGCACCGTGCGATTAAAGCTGTTTTAAAAGCACAAGGCCAACAAACGTCGGGCGAGTATGCTTACAGTAATGATGAAGTTGATATTTTAGGCGAGCAATGTTCAACCACTGAACGTCGCGCAGATGATGCGACCCGTGAAGTCGCCGATTGGCTTAAATGTGAGTTTATGCAAGACCATGTTGGCGATGAATTTGGCGGGGTTATTTCATCGGTCACTAACTTTGGTTTATTTGTTCGCATAGACGACTTACAAATAGATGGCATGATCCACGTAACGAATCTTGGCAATGAATACTTCCATTATGACAATGCAAAACACTGTCTTATTGGTGAGCAAACTCATACGGTTCATCGCTTAGGCGATAAAGTGACGGTTCAGGTATCGTCTGTCAGCTTAGATGAGCGTCGAATTAATTTAGTGTTTGCTGGTGATGTACCGCAAGACCGCTATGCGCGACGCCGTGCGCAAAGTGCACCTGCAAAACCGAGTATTCGTGCACAGTTAAAAGCAGGGAACATCCCTGGCAAAAAAGGGGATGATAGTCGCTCAGACCCTAAATCTTCAGAGAAAGATAATGCAAAGCGTGGCAAGTCTTCTCATGCAAAAGGGCGTAAAAAACCTAACAGCAAACAAGCGGATGTTGTAAAAGCAGGTAAGAAGAAGAGCAAGAAAAAAGCCACCAAAAAGGCAAAAAGACCGGGCAAGAACGCCCGAAAACGTACTAGCTGAGGAGCAAATAATACGTGAGTAATGAATTAATTTTTGGTTTTCACTCTGTTGAAGCTATTTTAGCAAAAGAGCCTGAGCGCTTTTTAGAAATTTATGCGCTAAAAGGGCGTGAAGATAAGCGTTTAAACCCGATTATTGATGAAGCTCGTAAGTTCGGTATTTCAGTGCAATTTATGCAGCGCAAAGCACTTGATAACAAAGCCAATGGTGAACAGCACCAAGGGATCATTGCTAACGTGAAAGCAGCGCGAATGTACAATGAAAAAGATCTCGACGAAATCATTGCCCGCGAAGACACGCCTTTCTTGTTAGTGTTAGATGGCATAACCGATCCGCATAATTTAGGTGCGTGTTTACGCAGTGCGGATGCAGCAGGCGTACACGCGATTATTGTGCCTAAAGATAAGTCTGCAAAGCTTAATGGCACAGCACGTAAGGTAGCCTGTGGTGCCGCTGAAACAGTGCCTTTAGTACAAGTGACAAACCTTGCACGCACATTACGTGAAATTAAAGACGCAGGTGTGTGGGTTGTTGGCACAGCGGGTGAAACTGACACCGAATTATTTGATGCTAACTTAACAGGTCCTATGGCCATAGTGATGGGAGCCGAAGGTGACGGTATGCGTCGTCTAACTCGCGAGCACTGCGACCTACTCGTTAAAATACCCATGGCAGGCACGGTATCAAGTTTAAATGTATCGGTTGCGACCGGTATTTGCTTATTTGAAGTATTACGTCAGCGTAATGCGACGCAGCTTTAATCTTTGCGTTCGACAATAAAAAAGCCGATATAATATCGGCTTTTGCATATCTATATTCGGCACCGCGAATGACAATTAGATTTTTGCGAATGCGTCTTGTAGTGGCGGTACAACTTGCTTTTTACGGCTTAATACACCATCTAACCATACTTTGCTATTCTCAGATTTAACATCATATGCCGCTTCAATAACAGCAACGTCATCAGAGCTTATCAGCATTTGTGAGCCTTCTTTCATGATATCTGTTAATAGTAGTAATACTGAGTGACGGCCGCCTTCTTCTTTTAGCTTCACGATGTCAGCTTCAAGGTCTGCTTTGATCTCATCAAAAACAGCAAGGTCAATGACTTCTAGTTGACCAATACCGACTAGCTTGCCGTTCATGTTGAAGTCTTTAAAATCACGCATAACTAGGTCGCGAGCTGGCGTGCCTTCTACTGCAGATTTTACTTTGAACATTTCCATGCCAAGTTCTTTGAAATCTTCGATACCGGCAATGTCAGCAAGTGCTTCAACACACTTAATATCAGCAGTGGTGCATGTTGGTGATTTAAAGATAACGGTGTCGCTTAAAATAGCGCATAACATGATGCCCGCGATGTCTTTCGGGATTTCTACATTGTAAAAATCATACATCATTTTAATAATGGTATTTGAGCAACCCACCGGGCGAATCCAACACTCAAGAGGTGTTGATGATGTTAAGTCGCCTAATTTGTGGTGATCGACTACACCTACAACGCGTGCTTCGTCGATGTCATCAGGTGCTTGTGTTTTTTCTGTATGGTCAACGATATAAACGTCTTCACCTGCGTAGCTAAGTTTAAGCTCAGGTGCTTCGAAGCCAAATTTATCTAAGATAAATTGTGTTTCAGGTGATATTTCACCTAAACGCGTTGGAATGGCCGGTTCATTGATTTGGTTTTTTAAGTAAGCAAGCGCAATTGCACCGCAAATTGAATCTGAATCAGGGATCTTATGGCCCACTACATACATTGACATTGACGGAACTCCTTTAAATTTGGCAGATATTTTAGCAAAGTCTCTACAGATTGATACATAACAGACATGAAATTTTGTTGATCAATTACAACTGCCAATTAACCAGAATTTTAGTTACACTTTAACGTATTGAAAGTAGAGGAAGATACACATGCGATTGAGCAGAAAAGCGTGGAATAATGTGGTCATTATTTCAATGCTATTGATGATTTTTTTCTTCAATGGTTTACATAAAAAGCTCAATACTCAACCTGCAGAGGACGGCATGCACGCGCTGCTACCTGAACAAAGTTTTATTTTGGCGATGGCATTTCCCGAACTTAAAATTGAGCGAATTGGCACTTCTTGGCGTAGTCAAAACTTACAAGAAACAACATGGCACGGGGATGAGCAAGCGTTAGAGCAATTAGTTGAGCTGTGGCAGCATCAACAGCTCAATCTTGCAAGTATACCTGTAAGTAAGCTTTCGAAGACATCAGCGAACTATGTTGCTTCAGTGTGGTTAGCGGGTGAGCAATTACCTGCGGTGTATCAACTTTATACCATTGAAGGAAATTACTACCTACTCGATAAGCGGTTACAGCGTGTATTTGCGCTTGAACACGCCGATGCCGCTCAGTTATTTCCGTTATATCCGTTTAAGAGAATGACAGATGCCTGAATTACCAGAAGTTGAAGTAAGTCGGTTGGGGATTACTCCGCATGTGCTCGACCACGTAGTGACTAAAGTGAATATTCATAATGCCAGCATGCGCTGGCCAGTGCCTGATGATGTATATCAGTTACAAGGTCTTAAAGTTAACTCGATTGAACGCAGAGCAAAGTATTTATTACTGGGTTGTGAGCGTGGAAGTGTCATATTACATTTGGGAATGTCAGGCAATTTACGCGTTGTGAATGCCGATGAACCACTTAAAAAACATGACCATATCGAGTTTGTTTTAGAGTCTGGAAAAGCGCTTAGGCTAAATGATGCGCGCCGCTTTGGGGCATGTTTATGGCAAGCACCTGGCGAGTGCCATACTTTACTGACCAAGCTAGGCCCAGAACCTCTTACTGATGATTTTTTTGCTGAGCGTGTTTACGAGCAATCAAGAAACAAGAAAGTACCGGTTAAGCAATTTATTATGGATAATGCCGTGGTTGTTGGTGTGGGGAATATCTACGCCAATGAGTCGCTATTTAAAGCGGGGATCCACCCCAAACGTGAAGCGGGAAAGGTATCCTTAAAACGTTATCAACAATTAGTGCCTATAATTAAAGACACACTAGCTGCGGCGATTACTCAAGGCGGCACGACGTTAAAAGATTTTGCGCAAAGTGATGGTAAACCGGGTTATTTTGCTCAGCAATTATTGGTGTATGGCCGCAAAGGTGAGCCGTGCGTTACCTGTAAAGAGCCGTTAAAAGAAATTAGATTAGGCCAAAGAAGTACCGTGTTTTGTGCAAATTGCCAAAAATAAGCGTGTATTAATAAGGCAGTAAAAAGCACGCCCGTTGGCGTGCTTTTTAATTATAGCTCGAACGGGGCAACACCGACGGCTTTCATTTTATAGCCTACTTGGGCTATTTCACCGGACCAAGTCTCAGTGCTTATTACCCCTGTTACCACAATGGCATCATATAGGCTCTCGATTGGTACGCCACCTTTAATGGTTACATGAACAATTTGATTAGGCGGTGGAGGTGGTACATGAATACAAGCTCCAAAATACGGCACAAGTAAAAACTCAGTAATTACCTCACTGTCCCCTTCAAGCGGGACGACAAAGCCCGGAAGGCTGACTGATTGGCCATCAAGTTCTTTGACTACAGGAGCATCAAGGTCTGGTTGTACCCAGTTTTGCTCGCTGCCTTCATGGTTTGCTTGTGCTTGCGTGTCAATTTGCACGTGCCCTTTAGGGATTAAATCTTCCCAGAAGATTTCCTTTGGTGGTCCAGCATAAGCCCCTGTGCATAGTAATAATGTCGCTAAGACTGCGAACTTTTGAAAAAACTGCATAACATTCCTTAAATTTTAATACTCATACCATCTGCAAGTGAGTAGAAATACGCGCGGGTCGCAGGAATTAACCCAACAATAAAGCCTGCTGCTATTATCGCAGCTAATAGCATGAGTTCATAGGATGACAATAACGCTATATTTAGACTTATTCCTGCATGGCTTTGCAAGTAATCTGCGCTCAGTAGCATTAAGCCATAGAACAGTACAATGCCGAGCAGGCAACCTAACCCAGTGATGAGAATCGATTCAACACTGATCAAGGTGAATATATGCCACGGTCTCGCGCCAACAGAACGCAAAATTGCCAACTCTCTTCGGCGTTGGTTTAGGCTCGATAACAGGCTAGTTAGCATACCAAGTAAACTAATTAAGACCACGACGATGGAAAACAGCAGCAAGATTTTTTCGACAATTGACAGCATCTCCCACAGTTCACGCAATGTGACTCCCGGCATAATCGCTAATAAAGCCTCCGGTTTATATTGGTTGATATTACGGCGAACTTGTAATGTGTAAAGCGGTGAATCGAAGCCAAGCAAAAAAGCGGTGATTTGCTTAGGATTTCCAACCAAATTAATCTCGTCATGCTCATGCTCATGAGATTCATCTTCGACATGGTCGGCTTCGTGCGTATGAGATTTACCATGAATCGTGTCAATTGCAGCAAGTGGTATATGGAGAGTTTTATCAACCGGCGTACCTGTTGGCTCTAAAATACCGACTACCGTGAATGGGTTATCATCATGATTATGAAAACTAGTGTTACCCATGCCATGCGCAATAACGACTTTATCGCCCAATTTATAATTAAGCGAACTGGCAACTTCTGAACCCAGCACCACTTCAAATAAGTGATTAAACTGCTGGCCTGATGCAAAACGAAGAGGCTGCTTTTTTCCGAACCGATAATGGTTGAAATAATCTTTATTGGTCCCGAGCACTGCAAGGCCTTTGTGACTATCACCCAACGACAGTGGAATGGCCCATTTTACGCCACGTTGTTGCGTAATGTATTGATAGCTGTGCCAGCTAACCCCGTTATTAGCATGGCCAATACGAAACACCGAAGATAACAATAATTGGATGTCGCCGGTGCGAGCACCAACAATTAAGTCAGTGCCGGAAATCGTGTTACTAAAGCTACTTTTAGCATCGACCCGCACTCGCTCAATTGACATCAAGAGCATGACGCTAATGGCAATCGTAAATAAGGTGAGTAAGGCACTGGCTTTGCGGTTTAGTAAACTTTTAATCGCGAGTTTAAGCAGCGACATGTGTGCCTCCTTGTAACTCTAAAAGGTTAACACTGCGCTTAAAAAGCCCTTGCAAGGTTTCGTCATGGCTTACAAATACCAGTGTACTGTGCGTTGCTTTAGCCTGTTCAAACAGCAATTTAACGAATGCTTGGCGATTTTGTGTATCGAGTGCGGAGGTCGGTTCATCGGCAATAATAATTTCAGGGCTGCCAATGAATGCACGTGCAGCTGCAACACGTTGTTGCTGACCGATGCTCAGTTTAGAGACAGCCTGATGCTGTAACGCATCTGTCAAACCAAGTGCTGTTAAAAGACGACTTGCTTCAAGGTTAATAGAAGGGCTGTTATTAAGCGCCTGCTTTTGCCGTAATTTAGAAAATTGGCAGCCTAAAATTACGTTTTCAATAGGTGATAAATACGGCAATAAATTAAAGTTTTGAAAAATATAACCAATGTGATCGGCTCGAAAACGATCGCGTTTACTATTACTTAATTGGTTAACAGCCTTATCTAAAAGAGTGATAGTCCCTTGGTTGGGAGTGGTGACGCCCGCAAGCAAAGACAATAGCGTCGACTTACCACAACCACTCGGGCCATGTAAAAACACATGCTCACCTTGCTCAATATGCAGCGAAGCAATATTAATGGTGGGCGAAGCTTGTTGTGCGTGCCATTTAAATAGCACATTTGAAAGCGTGATCATAACGACCTATTCGTTGTTACCATCGCCAGTAATTTAACTTTTTACGCATTTTAAAATTACGAATAAAGTTACGTGGTTTTGGCTTAAGTACTGGATTGTTCAATAGTAATTCATTGCTTGCTGCAAGTACACGCTGACTCGATAAGCCATCTTGGTAGGGGTGCAACTGCTGACAAAAGTGCTCAATTTTTGTCATCAGCTCAGTAGGCGTTGTGAGCGCATAATCGATTGCTTCTTCAACTTTATCTGGGTTTGTTACATCAATAAGGTGCTCACCGGGTGCTTGATTACAAAAAGTTACCACGGGCTTTCTTTGCAGTAAAAACATCAGCAGAATAGAGGAGGTATCACATAGCATGACATCTGCCGCTTGTAGTAGCGGTAATACGTTATCGGTTTCTACGAAAGTTAAATTATCGTTTTGTAAGTCTTTATATTGCTCGACTAACTCACTCGGCATTTTTGGGTGGAATTGCACTAAAATACGCCACTTACCTTGCTGACTGTATGCTTTAATGTGTTCGTAAAGTTTAGGGGCTAGCGATAATCGCTTTGAAAACGTTGAGCAGATCAATAAGGTCTTTCTAGGATCATTTGGGTTTTTATAAGGGTTATTTGCGATCTGTGAAAAGAACGGATCGAGCGTTGGCCAACCGGTTTCTTTCACTTCAAAAAAGCCATATTTTGTTGCAAGTGCCTTAAATGGAGCCGTTGTATTCGGTCCTTGAGTACAATATAAGTCAAAACAACCACGAATTTTAAAGTGATCATTCTCGCCTTTTCTGTTCAGCTTTCCGGCATCAAACCCATGAAAAACGCCGACTTTAATTCCTGGAATAAATGTAGGAATAATATTTGAAGGTGCATAAACAACATCAGGTTGCCAGTTGTGAACCTCTTCTATGGTACTTAGAGTCTGTTCACCTTCATTTAAGAATTCATGATTAACGTTGCTACCCTCTAAAAACCACCTAACTTGGCCACCGCGCGCTAAGATTTCTTGCTGTAATGGGCGCAAAATAGCGTACGAATAGTTTTGTGAAATATACATTAAGTATTTTTTTTCTGCGGTAGCTGTTAAGTAATCCAAAAAAACCTCCTATTGCGAGAGGCGTATTATAGCTAAATATTGTTTATGACAGCAAAATTACGGAGATTTTAATTTTTTTTTGATTTTATCTGCGGAGCATCGTAGCGGATCTGAGCGCAATGATTGAGCTTTCACAGCGTCTAGATTATTATAGGCGGCCATAACCCCAATCCCATACATGTGCTTTTAAGAGCATGCCAAATACTATCGGAGATAGCATGACTAGCTATAAAGTTTTAGACGTAAACGATGATTTACCGATCCGTACCAAAGGTGCGGTACACAGTGGTAAAGTGCGTTCAGTTTATTGGTTAACTGATGAGGACAGCGCGCGTTTAATTAGTGAAAAAGGGTATCAGGTTCCAAAGGGGACTGAGCTTGCTATTATGGTTATCTCTGACCGTATTTCAGCATTTGATTGTATTTGGCAAGGTGAGAATGGCTTAAATGGCGTGCCTGGTAAGGGGATCGCGTTAAACTCAGTTGCATCTCATTGGTTTAAATTGTTTGATAAAGCAGGCCTTGCTGGTAACCATATCGTTGATATTCCTCACCCTTATGTGTGGATTGTACGCAAAGCAAGTACAGTCAAAGTGGAAGCAATTGCACGCCAATACATCACGGGCAGCATGTGGCGCGATTACGCAAAGGGTACCCGTAACTTTTGTGGTATCGATTTACCAGAAGGTCTAACAGCAAATCAAAAGCTAGATAACGTACTTATCACTCCTTCAACGAAAGGAATTATTACCGGCGTAGCTGAAATCCCCGAAGTGGATGATGTCAATATCACGCGTGAAAACATCACTAATAACTTGTCAGTGTTTAATTTTAAGTCGGAAGATGATGTTGCGAAGTACGAACAGTTACTGGTTGAAGGCTTTAAATTAATCAGCGAAGAGCTTGCTAAACTTGACCAAATTTTTGTAGATACGAAATTTGAGTTTGGTTACGTTGAAGACGTTGATGGTTCTGACAAACTAATATACATCGACGAAGTGGGTACACCTGATTCATCACGTATTTGGGATGGGCAAGCGTATCGCGATGGTAAAATTATCGAAAACTCTAAAGAAGGCTTCCGTCAGTTATTAATCAATAATGTGCCTGACAGTGATGTGTTATTAAACAAAGATCGTATGGATGAGCGTGAGCAGCTTGCAAAAGACTACACCTTGCCAGAATCTGTGATGCTTGAGGTATCTGATACTTATGTGGGTATTGCAAGTAAGATCATTGGCCAAGAGATCACTATTCCAAGTGATCCACGCAGTGAAGTGATTGCCATTTTAGATACAGAGTACGGCTTAATTAAGCAGGGCTAAGCTGTATTCTTTCGTAAGTGACGCACTGATGTAGCGTATAAAAGCCAAGTTTGCTAAAAGAGCACTTGGCTTTTTTGTTTCGAGGGGGGTTAAATATGATACCAACCCGCAATAGTGCTTAATCATTGTGAGGGATTAAACCCGTCACTACCTGTGTTAAAAATTTCTTATTTACTACTGCATGGATGCAGGAGGTAGAGCAATGCAGGAGCAATTGCCGAGAACCACTAAATAACGAAATTTTTGTTTTGTTATCAACGAGGTTTTATTGTCTCAAAATAGACCACTTAATTAAGCGAGTTGCTATTACTCGTTTTAAATAAGCTGAGTCACGGCATGACTAATCTGTTCAGGCTTTATATCGCGAATAAATTCACTTTCTTTAAGTTGCTGACCATTGGCGACTAAGGCAATATAATTTTTTTGTTTTGGAGCAACCGTGCTCCAAGGTGAAGTACCTAAACCAACAACGGCAATGAAAGGAACATTGACAGCTGCAGCTATATGCATTGGTCCAGAATCGATTGATATTAGCAAGTCTAAGCTAGCAATTACATCAACCATTTCAATAAGTGATGTTTTACCAACTAAGTTAGTGATATGGATTGTATCTTGTTGAAGCTGAGAAGTTAGAAGCTCTGAGTCTTTTTTTTCAGTTGGATCGCCGACAAGATAGAAATGACAACTTTTATATTCAGCATTTATTTTTTGCAAAGCGTCAATTGCTAAGTCTACAGGATAGTGACGGTGTCCTTTGTTTGTCCCGCCAAAATAAATACCAATATTTTTGCTTTCACTTTTCTTAATTATCAAGTTACTTTTTTTATAATGTAAATTGGTATTGGGAAATTGGGAGAAAGGCTCGCCGTGACTTTCATTGACTAAGCGACAATAACGATAAATATAATGGTGGTTTTTATTCAGCTTAAACTTATGTGTTAAGAGTGGAGAGCGGCCGTTTTGTGCATAACCAACACGAAACTTTATACACGCTGCGTAACATAGTAGTGCTTCAGAAAGAGAATTACGGAGTATGATTGCTAGTCCTATATTCTTTTCTTTTAACTTTTTCGCTTGGCCTAATAAAGAAGTAGGTTGGTTTTTGTTAAACCTTTCATCACTGATAACATGGATTGTTTCATCTCTAGCAAGAATATCAACTAGATGAGGACGAGCAAGAACGTAAATTTGTTTTTGTGGATAAAGATTTTTTAATATGCCGATTGTAGGGGTACAGTTGACAACATCACCAATAAATTTTGGTAATACAATTAGTACATTTCCGCTGATTGAGAGGTTATTTATAGTTGATAAGTTTTTCATTAGTATTTAAATATGCTTCAACAATCCGTTTTTATATATTCGTTATAACTATTTTCTCAATATCTGCAGTTTTCACTTTTCGTTGCAAATACATGTTAATTCTATACTTTAGGTTCCTAAGGAATGTGGATCGTGATGAGTGCCTTCCAGAATTTGCCATCACTATATCACTTTCAAAACTTCTGTCTTCTGAAATTGGATAGGGTTTGATACCTAGCATTTGCAGCCCTACCTCGCTATGGAATTGCATATCCACATCGACAGGCCGGCAGAAGGGTTTTCGAGTAAGTAATTTTTTTGCTCCAGGTAAACTTATTAAGTATCCCTGTGTGCCATTTGGGGCTTTTCGATAATTACCAAGTGTGAAATTATGTTGAAGGCTTTTGCTATCAATAAACGGAAAATCTCTGTTGTCAGAAAGCTTAATGAGATCCCAACCATGCAGCGAACTTGATAATTCTATGATTGATATTAGGTGCTCTTCAATAAACAGGTCGTCTTCAAGCACTAAACAATGATTAATTTTTTCATCGACCATTTTTTGCCATATACGCATGTGGCTTACATAGCAGCCTATTTCGCCTAGCGTTAAGTCACGATGATATTTTTGTTTATTGTTTTGCGGTGAATACCACTCATCTAATTGCTCTTTAGTGAGTTCTTTGCCAATTGTCGCAGGAAACCTCTCGGCGCTGATACCTATGTTCGTAAGTCTATTATTGAGTGTTTTCCAGCGCTTTTCACTGCCTTGCATGTTAATGACAAATATAGGAACTGACATGACTTCTATTAATTAACCTTTTCTAATTTTTATTCTAACATTTAGAATAAAAGATACATCCAGAATTTGAAAGTTTGATGAATTGCGTTTGCAGCGTTTAAACACTTATGACTAAACAGGAATTAAATGAAAAATATAGTCTCAGCCTCATGGTTAAATAATAACCTGACAGCGAAGGATCTGGTTATTTTTGATGCGGGTATGGTTCGCCCAGGTCAGGAGGGCAGCTACGCTCCAGCCGCTATGCTACCGAATGCACAGCGCTTTGATTTTAAAAATACACTGGCTGATAACAGTAATCCGGTCCCAAGTATGATGTGTAGTAGCGAGCAATTCACCGAACACATGCAAGTCGCGGGAGTTAATCAGAATTCACGTGTTGTTATTTATGAAGACCAAGGTTTATTTAGTTCAGCACGGGCATGGTGGATGTTTAAGGCTATGGGCTTTGATAACGTAAAAGTCTTAAGTGGAGGTTTAGCAAAGTGGTTGGCTCAGGGATTTGATGTTCATTCTGAGTATTACACGCCGACAACAAAAGGTAACTTTGTCGCACAGCCCCGTAAAGATTATTTTATCACGGCAGAACAGGTACTAAATTCACTTTCAGATACGAGTATTATCACGCTAGATGCAAGGCCTACAGCTCGTTTTACGGGCGAGCAAGCAGAGCCACGTGATGGCATGCGCAGTGGTCATATTCCGGGTAGTCGTTCTTTACCTTTGTCAGATGTATTGAATGACGGGGAGCTTAAGTCTCTTGATGCACTGCACACAGTGTTCAACTCACATGTAAATGGACACACTCAGCTGCAATTTAGCTGTGGCTCAGGAGTGACGGCATGTGCCCTTGCTTTGTGTGCGGATGAGTGTGGTTATACTAACCTTCGGGTTTACGATGGTTCATGGAGTGAGTGGGGCGCTTGTCACGATTTACCTATTGAAAAAGGCTCGCATCAATAAATGCAGCGTAGTTATGCCAGCTGCCGATACTATTTTTGTTAAGTGGCTGGCGAATTTGCTTTTTACTCGCTGTCGCTGATGCTGCGTTATTTTTATAAAATGCCAAACAGCTTGCTTGCCAATTTAAGTTGCAAAATGCATAGAGCTTTTGGGTTTGTTTAATTGGCTCTTCGACTAACTGTTCGTAACTCTGTAAATACACTTGTTTAGGGTACTTAGTGGCAAAGTGCGTCGCTAAAGCGGTGTAGTCTTGGTGAAAGGCGACAATATCGTAAAATGTAAAGCTGTAATGGTGAAAGACACTTTGCGGGTTATATAACTGCCTGTAATTGGCTACGCTGCAATCATGCCAATTTCGTTGCATACACACTATTTTGGCGTGAGGAAAAGCCGCTAAAATAAAATCAATATAGTAAAAATTAAACGGTTGTTTATCACAACTGCGCAGTGTGTTACTGAGTTTTTCGGCTCGTTGTTGGTAGTGGGTTATTGTTTGGTGAATGTCAGCGCTAGCGTAAGCCTTGGCGAACATTTCACTATCAATAACACGGTTTGATTGTGTGCCATGTTGCATGAGTTGTGCGATATCATTCAGTTCGCCAATCCCTTGTAATTCATCACTTTGGTTAAGTATTTTTTCAACGAGAGTGGTGCCTGAGCGCGGCATCCCTACAACAAACACAGGGGCAAAGTCAGAGTTACTAGGGGATAATTGACTGTGTGTGCTGTGTCTCATTAATGTTTGGCAAAACTGACGATGTTGCTGTGATTGATAGTTAAGTTGTTGCGCAATAGCTTGTTTACTGTGCGTAAAGTACTTAAATGCATTCTCGTAGTCGTTTAAATGCTCATAATTTAAAGCAAGACTATGGAAATACGCCTGTTGATCACTCGCTGTATGTACGCGTTGAGCTTGGGGTTGTAACACGTTTAAGTGCTGCTTAGCTTCTTCGGTATTGTTCAACTCGGCCAGTGAATAATGGGCTTGATAATAGTGCTCGTGTTCAGTAATAAGCTGCTTTAATAATGTTTTAGCTTCGCCAAACAGGCCGTGAACTTTTAAGGCCACTGCTAAGTTATAGCTTATTTGAGGTGTTTGCTTATCAAGTTGATAGGCTGATTGTTGAAATGTAAGGGCATCATCATAATAGCCTAAGCGAGTTGCAATGTTGGCGAGTGTATCTAACTCCAACGCACTGTAATGCTGTGTTGCCATTGCACTTTTATAATGAACAGTGGCGCGACTTATCTCCCCTCGCAATATAAGGTGCTTAGCGAGGTTTAAATGATAAATATTTAAAGGCTCAATACTGAGGGCTTTTTCAATTAACTTAACCGCTTTATTTAAATCACCGGCAGCTGTATTTACTTCACTGAGTAAAAAGTAGCTAACGTGATCATGCGGGTTTTGCTGCAGGCGTAAAACTAACTGCTGGTGGGCTTCAGCCAATTGTTTATTCGCTAGAAGTTGATGTATATGTGTGCGAAGCGCGTGTTGAGTACTATTAAGCATGGTTCATCTTAAAAGCCTTGCGGTAAACCAGCAAGGCTTTTATGAGATAGGCTAATTATAGCTCAAAGTTATAACTAAATTTTAAGCCAATAGTACGGGGTGCTGTTGTGTAGTGGCCATATACACGTTGTAACTCAGGTAACTCTTTGTTTAGCTCAGCATATTGAGACTGTCCTGCCCATGACTTATCACGGCGTACAGAGGTAAATGCATACTTATCAAAAAGGTTATCGATGTATAAGGTTGCTGACCACATATCGCCTGTAATTTTTGCTGATAAATTGCTAAGAGCGTAACCTGGCAGTATTTCACCGTCGGCTTTTAAACCTACTTTTGTGATTACATCGCTTTGGGCTGTAATCCCGTAGTTTACGCTAAGTAACTTATCACCGAGGATGTCTTGCTCATAACGCAGACCAAATGAAAACTGATGTTCAGGTGCTCCCGGTAAACGGTCTCCTTTTGCGCCGTCATAGTAGCTTTGATAGTGTGCAAGTTTGTCATCAAGAACACCAAATAAATAAGGTGTATCTTCAGTTAGCTCTGCTTTAGCGTACGCGTAGGTTGCATAAGCAGCCCATCTGTCGCCGATCATGGCACGGGTAGACAGTTCAACACCTTTTGAGTTGGCAGAGCCTGCATTTGACGTGATAAGTTCTTGGCCGTTAACAGTACTGCTGCCGACTTGCGCATCTTTCCAATCAACGTTGAACAGCGCGGCATTAAAGTGCAAGCGATTACGCAACCACGATGATTTAAAACCAAGCTCGTAGTTAACGGTGGTATCCGGTTTATAATCTTCTTCGTTTGGAAGTGCACAAACAATTTGTTGCTCTGGTAATACGTCTGGGCATGGTGCAATCCCATTACCACCACCAATACGGAAACCTTCACTGACGGTAAAGTAAGCAAGAATACCATTATCAAACGTGTAATTAGCATTAAACTTAAATAAGTTACCACTATCGCTTGCACTGACATTTTCCATTACTAGGTTATCAAGTGAATCAAAGTCGCCTGAATATAGTGGTGTTGCAGAGCCCGACGTAGTCGATACGTCATATTCATAAAAACGCGCACCTAAAGTGACATCAAACTGATCAGTGATGCTGTAGCCAATTTCACCGAAAATAGCTTTTTCAGTGGTTTCACTATCTGAAATGAGAATGTATTCAAGATCTTCTTCTACATTTAAAATGCCACCCCCCCAGTACTCAGTAAGACCCGGCGTATACTCGCGGTCATCAGAGTGGCTTTCTAGTTTGTTGTAGAAACCGCCGACAATCCAGTTGAGGTTACTACTGCTGTTTGATACGAGGCGCAGCTCTTGAGTGAAATTATCGCGCTCTGATGTATCGTGCGTGTAACCAACAAATGCAGGGAAATCAGCATAGCCAGACCAAATATCGTAGAGTAGGTCTGTTTGGTCTCGTTGGCCCGACTGCTCGTAGCTTGACCAGCCAGATGCTGAAACAAGTTCAGCAAAACCAAGATCTGCTTTTATTTCTAAGCTTAATAAATCGTTTTCTTCTTCACCAGGTTCAAGCACTCGCGCGACATTGTCGTATTTACCTGATACGCCTTGCAAAGCACTGCTATCAGCCAACGAGCCGTATTGCGATGTTGAGTTGCCGCCATTTTCTTGTTTTTGATAGAAGTAGTTAAGCGTTGCATCAACTGTTTCTGTTGCTAACCAACGCAGTGATAAGCGGGCAGTGGTAATTTGCTCATCGTTCACGTCACTGACGCTTTTAAGGTTCGCATTAACGTCGCTACTGTCGCTAAAGTCAGGATTTGGGTTAGACACACCCGGCTCTTTAACCACGTGGGTGTAATCAATGTAACCTGGGTTATCGTAATAGTTCAAGCTGGCACGTAATGCGAGTTTATCGTCAATGAGTGGGGTGTTAAATACCACACCAAACTCACCGCCAGTGCCATCACTTTCATTCATGCTGAATACATCACCGGTTACTTTACCTTCAGTGATATCAAGTTCTGGCTGCTTTAATAAATAGCGAATTGCGCCACCTAAAGTACCTGCACCATACAGGGTGCCCTGCGGACCAATGAGGACCTCTACACGGTCAACATCAGTTAAACGCAAATCGATGCTGAGCGGTATTTCACCAACATAAGTTGCAACAGTGCCACTGTCAGAAATACGGTCTGAGGTATTTGTATTAAGACCACGTACAATGATCGGAGACCCTTCACGACCACCTTGGTCAGAAATTGTTAAACCGGGTACCCAGCGTGCAACATCTTCAAGATCGCCAATATTCTGATCGCTAATTACATCACCATTTAAAGCGGTGATATTAAGTGGCGCATCTTGTACTGAACCTGCTCGTCGCGTTGCAGTGATTTGAATAGTTTCAATTGATTTATCAAGTTCAACAGTATCATCAGCAGCGAGTGCGATGTTGCTATTGATTAAAACCGCAGAAATTGCACTGGCAAGTAGAGCAGGCTTAAAGGTATTCATGTTTGATTCCGATAAAGTTACAGTAAAATTATGCTTAAAAAACACACTAAGTTAATAGTTTAAGCAATAAATAAGGGATATTAAGTGAATTTATATCCAATTATAATGTATTTTTATTCTTGTGGTCATGCGTTATTTGCAATTAAATGCAAAATAATTGAATAAATACTCTACTTTACTGTTATTTATCGGTAAATGGGCAGTGAGTGCAGCCATTGGAACAGCAATGACCACGCTTTAAAAAGAACCAGCGGCTAAATACCATGTAGTTGTTCTGCATTGTGTAATCGAGATTTTCTATTAAGTTTCCATGATGCGAAAAGGGTTTTGCAAAAGCCAATTGCTGTGCAAGGGGCTGTTCATATAGCGTAGATAAAAATAGATTTATCTTTTTAATTGTACAATCACGGCATAAACAGGATGTTGCGGCGTCATCAAGTGGTAAAATAGCAGGTAACTCATTACACCAGCATGCGTTTATATCGTCGGCACGACATGTCAGTGTCGCATTACACTGTGAGCAACTAAGGATGGTCATTGGCTAGAAGTAATTTTTTGATATTAATAGGTAAGCATAGCAAATGGATAAATTAGACGCACTAAGTCAGTTTGCGAGTTTTGGTAAGAAACGCGAGCAAGCTGTGGCTGTAATCGTTAATACCGCAGATGATCAAGGCGCTATATATACACTAACAAAAGCAACTTTTTGTAATGTACTAGAGCGTGTGATCAGCAATGAAATTGATATTGATGAGTTAGAATTATGGGCGAGTGTTTTAGAGTCACGCCAAGATATCGATGAAAGTGCTGTTGAAGGGGCTATTTTTGCGTTGAGTAATGCTGAGCAAATGGGCGAGCTGAATAAAGAGACGCTGATTACGTTATTAGCACTTATTAAGTAACTTTTGTTGGCCCTGTGATTGCACAACCGGGAGTGAGTAATAAAAAACCGTGCTGCTTTAACAAACACGGTTTTATTATTTTTTAATAGCTGTCGCTACTTATGATAACTCAAGCAAGTTTCTACTTCGTTTTTGGAACCTAAAATCACCGCGACACGTTGGTGAATGGCATTAGGTTGGATATCCATAATGCGCTCAGTGCCGGTAGAAGCAATACCGCCAGCTTGTTCAATTAACATTGCCATAGGGTTTGCTTCGTATAGTAAACGTAATTTGTTTGGTTTATTGGGATCTTTTGTGTCAGTAGGGTAAGTAAAAATCCCCCCTCGACATAACACGCGGTGAACATCTCCGACCATTGCGGCAATCCAGCGCATGTTAAAGTTGCGTCCACGAGGACCTGTATCACCAGCAATCAAGTCAGTAATGTAGTTTTGCATAGCCGGTTGCCAATGACGTTGGTTAGAGGCGTTAATTGCAAACTCACTGGTCTCTTCAGGGATACTGGCAAAGTCTTCTGTTAATAAAAAGGTACCGTGTGTTTTATCTAACGTAAAAAAGCGAGTGCCTTTACCCGTTGTTAATGCCAGTACTGTCGATGGGCCATATAAAACATAACCAGCCGCAACTTGGTTTTTACCTGGTTGCATGAAAATACTTTGGTCAGATGGGTCTGCACCTTCAGGGGCTTCCATTATTGAAAAAATAGTACCAACTAAGGAGTTTATGTCGGTATTTGATGAACCATCTAGCGGGTCAAACGCCACAATATACTTTGCGTCCGGATTCCCTGCTACAGTGAAATCTTCTTCTTCAGAAGCGATGGCTTTTACGTAGCCCGATTCTAATAAGATATCTTTTAAAAGCTGGTTGGTAAGGACATCAAGCTTCTTTTGTGTTTCACCTTGAATATTTTCATCAAGAGTTGACCCTAATACGCCAGAAAGGGCGCCTTGGCCAACACGGAATGAAATTTCTTTACATGCCGCAAGAACCGTTCTGATCAATGAAATCAGTTCTCGTGGGCAGCCATCTTCTAACAATACCGGTGGGAGTCTACGCATTCTATTTTCCTGATAACGTTGTAGCTAGACATTTTTTAGTGTGAGAGAGAATGTCTTAGCAAGCGCTGAATTTCGTCTTAAATAGCTGTTTTTTATCGGCGATACTTTATACTGCCTAATACCTGTACAGTATTTAAAACGCGAATAACAAAGATAAGATTATGCAAAAAATACCATTACTACGATACCTGCTCTTAGCTGTGTTACTTACTATGATAACCCAAGCACACGCAGCAATTAAGTCTATAAATGATTTTACTGAAAAAATGACACATTTTTCAGGTTACTTTTCCTTTTATTACGACACTGAAAACGGCAAAGTCTATGTTGAGGTAGATAAACTCACGCAGCCGTTTTTATTACAACAAAGCTTGCCGTATGGCGTTGGCTCGAATGATATTGGTCTAGACCGAGGGCAACTTGGCAATACCCACCTTGTGCAGTTCGAGCGTTTTGGCGATAAAGTCATGTTACGTGCACTCAATACGTATTATCGCGCTAACACTACCAATGTCGCTGAACAACAAAGTATAAAAGAGGCATTCGCGTCAAGTATTCTTGCCGGCTTTGATGTTGTCGCCCAATCCGATTCTGCCACCCTCATTGATTACACTCCTTACTTATTAAGTGATGTGCATGGCGTTACTCGCAGCTTAGCAGCTCGGGGGCAGGGTAGTTTTAATGTAGACGCCAATCGAAGTGCGGTGTATTTAACGCGCTCAAACGCATTCCCAGAAAATACTGAGCTTGAAGCGGTTTTAACCTTTCAAGGTAGCAACCCTGGTAAGTATGTTCGTCAAGTTAGTGCGCACCCTTATGCGCTGACAGTGCACATGCATCACTCTTTAATTAAATTACCCGATGACAACTACACGCCGCGTAAATTCCATCCGCAGGCTGGTTTTTGGAGTATTGAACATAAAGATTATGCGGCACCACTGGATGAAACCATGTATGTGCGTTATATCCCGCGTCACCGTTTAGCTAAAAAAGATCCAAGCTTACCAGTTAGTGAGCCCGTTGAGCCGATTGTGTATTATTTAGATCCAGGTGTGCCTGAGCCAGTGAAAACAGCACTGATAGATGGGGCTAAATGGTGGAACGATGCTTTCACAGCAGCAGGCTACAAAAATGCCTTTATTGTGAAGGTGCTGCCTGATGATGCTGACCCTATGGATGTGCGCTACAACGTGATTCAATGGGTGCATAGAGCAACCCGAGGATGGTCATATGGCAGTTCAGTGATTGACCCACGTACGGGTGAAATTATTAAAGGCCACGTGACTCTTGGTTCATTGCGTGTACGTCAAGATATCTTACTAGCAGAAGCATTAGCTGCCCCGTATTTAGAAGGGAATGAAGTGGCAACGCGTTTACATGCGATGGCGCTTGACCGTATTCGCCAACTCAGTGCGCACGAAGTAGGGCACACTCTGGGTATTTCTCACAACTTTGCAGCGTCTGTTGCCGACAGAGCCTCTGTCATGGATTACCCGCATCCTTTATTAAGTTTTAATGAGCACGGTAAATTGGATGTTAGTCGCGGCTATGCATCTGGGATGGGCGTTTGGGATACTCAAGTCGTTAAATATGGCTACAGTGATTTTAGCAATCAAGATGAAACAAAGCAGCTTGCTGCTATTCTTGCCGAAAACAAAAGTAAAGGTCTTGAGTTCATCTCAGACAGTGATGCTCGGGCACAAGGTGGGGCACACCCTACGGGACATCTTTGGGATAATGGCAGTTCGCCCAGTGATGAATTAGTGCGTGTACTTGCTGTGCGCAAACAAGCACTCGCTAGTTTTGGTATTCATAATATTAAAACGGGTACTGCATTGTCGCAGTTAGAGGAAATGTTAGTGCCGTTATATTTGTTCCACCGCTATCAAGTTGAAGCTGCAGTAAAGCTCGTAGCTGGCGTAAACTACGAATATGAAGTACGAAATGGCTCACAACCTAAAGGTGCACAGGTGGTTGCAAAACAAACGCAACAATTAGCCGTTAATGCGCTTCTTGAAACGCTTAAGGCTGATAATCTTGTCTTGCCTGAATCGATATTATCGCTTATTCCGCCAAAAGCGTACGGAGAGTCAAAATCACGTGAGAGTATTGTTGGTCGTACAGGACTGACCCTTGATGCAATGGCACTTCCCGAAGTGGCGGCGACACATAGTTTAAGCTTACTGTTTAATAGTCAACGTGTTAACCGTTTGGCACAACAACACGCCAGAAGCGATGCGTTTTATGGGTTAGATGCGTTATTAGCACAAACGTATCAGCAAATTTTTGAGCAAAAAATGGATGACGGCCTAGCGGGTAAAATAACTCAGCGTGTACAACTGTTAACGGCAAAGCAGTTCGCTGATTTAGTTGCCAGTGATGAGGTTGATCCTGAGGTGCAAGCGCAGTTTCGTTATTACTTGGCAAAGCTTGCAAAAAGTTATCAGCAAGAGTCAATGCTAGGCAGTGCCTCGGTAGGGAACAGTGCATTTAAGCAATTTTTGAGCGAGCAGGTGTCGCAATTTTTAGACACGGGGAAATGGCCGGATAACTTTAAAGCATTACCCATGCCTCCGGGCTCGCCAATTTAACTTATTAGTCTAAAAAGTAAAACGCCAAGCCTTACCATGGATGAACGTTTAAGCTATTGTGAAAGCGACGTTAGGCCTTGGCGTTTTACTTGCATAAAATTGGATATTTGCTAATCTAGCGGCCTCTCTTTTTTGTCTTTTTGGGGTGTATATGGCGTTACTCTCTCGCTCGTTATTGGCAGCGGCCATTGCATTCTCTAGCTTTTCTAGTTATGCCTCGTTAGAAAAAAAACAATGTGAGGTCGAGCTAAGTCATGGCTTAATTATTACTGACGATGTCATTCGTATTGTTGATAAAGGCCAAACTCGTGTGCAAATTAATAATAATAACCAGCTGTTTATTCGTGGTTATTGGGTTGATTTAAATCCAGAAGAAACCAAAGTTGTTGAGCAATTTAGTCTTGGTATCCGAGATACGGTGCCAGAATTAGTTGAACTGGCCACTGACGGTGTGAATTTAGGGTTGAGCGCAATTGAACAAGTTGTTGAAGGGATGTCTGATAAAGAGCCTGAAGTATTAAAAACTCAACTACAATATGTAGAACGCGCGTTGATGGATAAATTTAAGCGCGGTGATGACTTTTTCTTTATTGCTCCGCAATCATTATCGAAAATTGATGATTTCTTTACCAAAGAGATCAGTCAAAAAATTCACTCAGCGGTGCATGGTTCATTAGGCGCTATTTTAGTTTCGTTAGGGGATGCCTTTAAATCTCGCGAAGGGAATATTGAAGACCGCATCAACGACATGGGACAGCGTATGGATATTATATCTAAAGAAATAGATAAGTCCCTCCAAAAGAAAGCAGAGCAACTTGAAATGAAAGCCTCTGAGTATTGTGAGTGTTTGAACTCGTTAGATGTTACCGAGTCACGGTTGCAAAAAATAGTACCAGGGATGGCTGACTTTGATTTGGTACAGATTAAATCCTAGTACAGTTAAGGCCTTAGTTAGGTAATCAATAATAAAAAGCCCAGTTGTTTACTGGGCTTTTTAGTGTCATGTACTGTGTTGTTTTAAATGTGCTGACACATTGAGAACTCATTATGACAAATGCACATAAATAACACGTTAAGTGTACTCATTAGCTAAACTTAGCTGTTTCGGTTTCTAAGTTTGTGGTGAGGCCTTTAATTAAATCAGTCGCAGTGTGTGCTTGATTTGATACATTGGCTGTTTGTGCTGCGGTATCAGAGATGGTCACAATACGTTTTGCTGTATCTTCACCTGCATCTAGCTGCTCCTTCGCTGCAATTGCAATTTGGTGACTCATTTGAGCAATGGCACTAAGCGAGCTGGCGACGCGATTAAGTGCTTCGTTCGCTTTAGTCGACTTTTCTACCGTTTGATCACTGGTTGCAATACTTAACGACACGGATGATTTAGCGTCTTGCGTTGCTGATTGCAGTTTCCCAATCATATTACGTATTTCTTCGGTACTGGTTTGAGTACGCTGCGCAAGACCACGCACTTCATCGGCGACAACGGCAAAACCACGACCTTGCTCCCCCGCTCGGGCGGCTTCAATGGCTGCATTCAAAGCAAGTAAATTTGTTTGCTCAGCAATACCTTGAATAACGCTAAGTACGTTAGCGATATTATTTACCTCATCATCAAGTACTTGAATGTTATTGCCCGCATTGTCAATTTGCTTCTCTAACAGGGCAATGGTTTCGGCTGCTTCGTTGGTTAAATGGCTGGCACTTTGCCCTTGATTCTCAGCTTCTTGGACTGAATAAGCGGCTTGCTCAGCATGCTCAACGACGGTTTGCGCTGAGGCGGTTAATTCGGTAATTGCAGAGGCGACTATCTGCGTTTCCTCATTTAAGCTGCGAGTAAGTCTATCAAGTTCAATTGAACGTGATTCATTGTCAACACTTTGATTTTGTAAGCTGTCGGTCACGTCTTTAATACCGCCAACAACGCCTCGCAAACCTTGTTGCATATAATGCATTGCGGCAATAATGCTTTCACTAGGAGCATCTTGGCGAATAGGCGAATGTAAATTACCACGCGATACGTTTTTAACAATGCCAATTACTTCATCAATTTCACCGCCTAAAGCATTGGTGAGTGATGAGCCAAACCGAGCGATAGCAAACGTGAGAGCTATCGCAATGAGCATTGATAAAGCGAGCAACCATTTTGCGGTGCTCCAGTAGCGCTCATCAACTTCTTTTGCGCTGATACCAGTACCAACATACCAACCGAACAGAGGTGTTTTTTGCACGACAGAGGTTAAGTCGACGGTTTCACCGTCACGGACAGAGTCCCAATGATAAGTAATAATTTTATTGGTAGTATTACCCACCAGTTTTTCAACCATGCGACCAATACTGTTACCACTGGCATCTTTAAAGTCATTAAAGCTCGTACCATGCAACTCGGGATCATGCGGAGTAGCAACAAAATCAAGGTTGTTGTCGACCACATACACGTATTCAGAGTCGTGATATTTATTTTCTCTAAGTACTTGGATTGCGAGTTTTTTGGCTTGTGCTTCTTCAAGTTGACCGTTTTTAACCATCAACTCAAATTGTTCTACAATGTTGGTAGTACTTTTCATTAGTTGGTTTATGCGAGCGATATTGTCGCTTTCACTGGCATGACGTAATGATTGCAAACCTAGTAAAGCTATCGCTGATAACGCGATAAAAATAGCGATAGCAAAAAAGGTGATTTTTGTTTTTAAAGCTAGTCCTGATAACACAGTCAGCCTCCTTTATTATTTCCCCTTTAATCTTCTACCATGTTTATCAGCATTAATTAAGAAAAAATGACAGCGTTATCATGATTTTTACTCAAGTCCCTATTTAGAGTATCAATTCAGCGTCTGTTAGCGGACGATATTCACCACTCTTTAAGTTTTCATCAAGGTGAATGTCGCCTATTTTTTCACGATGCAATTCAACGACTTTATTGCCAACAGCGGCAAGCATTCGCTTAACTTGATGGTACTTACCTTCGCAGATTGATAAACGTAAACTGTAACTCGCAAGTTGCTCAACAATGGCTGGGCGAGTTAACTCTTTTTCGTTATGTAATTGCACACCTTGCTGCAGAGCTAAAATAGCATCTTCATCGATAGGCTCTTGTGTTTCAACTAAGTACGTTTTGAATTTATTGTGTTTAGGAGCCGTAATTTTGTGTGACCAATCGCCATCGTTAGTGATGATAACAAGACCTGTCGTATCGATATCTAAGCGTCCGGCAACATGAAAATCACTCATGTTTGGTTCGTCTAATAAATCAAACACAGTTGGGTGTAAGTCATCTTTATTTGCGCATACATAGCCTGAGGGCTTATTGAGCATAAAGTAGCGTTTACCTAAAAATACTAACGGTTCGCCTTGCCAACGTACATCGTCTTCTTGAGTTATTGAATAATCAAACGAGGTGATCACCTCACCATTAACGCTAGCGTACTTACGCTTTATACCCGCTCTGGTTTTACTGCGAGGTAACTCTGCAATATGGCTGATAAATTTATCTAAACGGCATGGAAATTTCATTGGGATCACATTTTTAGTCGGCTACAATGGCGGCGAGTATAGCGGATACTAGTGACCTATGACAGTACAGCAAGGACAAATTTTACAGTACTACAATGCGCAAATAGAGCAGGGAGTCTTAAGTGATGATGTTGCTCAGCGTAATGCCATTACTGCGCTTGATAGTTTAGCCTTTGAGCTAACAGCGCCAACACCTTTCTGGAAAAGACGAAAGCCAATTAAAGGCCTTTATCTGCACGGCCCAGTTGGACGCGGTAAGTCGATGCTGATGGATGTGTTTTTTCATCATGTCGATATCAAAGAAAAAGTGCGGTTGCACTTTCACCATTTTATGAAGCAAGTGCATGCACGTTTGGGAGAATTACAAGGACAAAAAAATCCGCTGTCTGTTATAGCCAAAGAGTGGGCCGCGCGAATTAAACTACTTTGTTTTGATGAATTTTTTGTCTCTGATATTGGCGATGCAATGATTTTAGCAGGGCTTTTTGAAGCGCTATTCGAGCATCAAGTTGTACTGGTTGCCACCTCAAATTGTCAGCCTGAGAGGCTATATTGGAATGGCCTACAACGTGCACGTTTTTTACCGACTATTGATTTATTACAACAACATTGCTGTGTGATGAGTATTGCGGGCGAGACTGATCATCGGCTTCGCTTTGGAAAACAAAATAAACACTTTGTTATCAATAATGATGAAGCAATAAAAGAGCGCTTTTATGCGCAAGAGCAAGCAATTACTGAGAATCAGGCTATAACGGTTCACAATCGAAGTATTTGCTTCGTGCTAAAGGCAAAAGAAGCCATTATGTTTGATTTTATGGCGCTGTGCTCAGGAGCACGCAGTACGGCTGATTATATCTATTTAGCTGAGCAGTTTAAACGAGTGTATTTGCTTAACGTCCCCGTTATGGGACGAGGTGCGACAGGTAAGCAGATAGTACACGGTATTGAAGACAGTTATCAGCGTGAGAAACAAGATTTACAAGAACATTTTTTAGATGATGAAGCGCGGCGTTTTATTGCTTTAGTGGATGAATTTTATGATAGAAATAGGCTGTTGATTATATCAGCCGAGGGGAGCATAAGTGAGTTGTATCAAGGCCACAAGTTAGCATTTGAATACGCCCGAGCAGAATCACGCCTTATTGAGGTACAAACATGGTGAAAAAAGACGAAGCCATCATGCTTCGCCTTTACCAGGGATTGCTTGGGAGCATTAAAATATTTTTTTAGAAGCTATATTGCGCTCCAATAAACATATAGCGGCCTTTACCACCACCCCAATCAGAGTTGAAGTTACCTGTTCCATGTGGGAAAAACGCCCCATTGTTATCAAAGATGTTGTTAATACCACCTGATAAACGTAATTCGCTGTTATTATCTAGTTCCATAGTGTATGAAGCTGCTAAGTTGTGTTTTATAAATGAGCCAAACTTTTGAAATGCAAGTGGCTCAGGGTTACTAATACAATCAGCTGATTCATTTGCACACTTTTCAGTATTTTTGGCAATCGCTTTTTCGTAATCTCGATCTAGCTGTTCATCTTCTCGGAAGCTTCCTTGGAACTGAGAGCTCCAACGAATACGTAAGTTTTCATTGCTCCACGAAAGCGAGAATGCAGCTTTATCTTTACCTCGTCCATAGCCAACATAGTTGGTTGTTACGAAATCACCATCTTCACCTAAAAATGTTTGAGAGTGTTCAATGATATGGTTGTAATCAAGTTTGACTGCGATATTACCCATGTCATCTAGGTCAAAGTTATAGGTAGCTACAACGTCATAACCGCGAGTTCTAATTTCATCAAGGTTATATTCACGCTGCTGTATCTTATTGATTTGTCCATCACTACCGCGGGTAATATCATTACAAAATGGGTTAGTCGTACCATAGCCAGTATTTGATGCGTAGCATTGATATAGAATATTCTCATTACTTATTTCATCAATTGCATCCTCAATTGCGATATCGTAATAATCAACCGCTAAATTGAAGTCTTTTAAACTCTCTGGTGAATAAGTGAAGCCAGCAGTATAAGTATCTGCGGTTTCTTCTTTTATATTACTGTTACCAGATGATGGAGAATAACCGCTGTTGTCATCATCAAGTTCAAAACTAGCATCCTCTGTAATTAGAGCTGCGATAGCTGGATCTAGACGACAGTTATTGTGACCTATATCGTCAGAAGTTGCTGTCACCCCATCACAGATGTCTTTGTATGAATCGTAATCACCACGTTCAGGTGACATGAATTCGGTAATTGTAGGAGCGCGTTGAGCTCGTGCATAATTTGCACGTAAAGCGAGTGTATCAACAGGTTTCCAAAATAACCCTAACTTATAACTAGCAACAGTGCCTACTTCGTCAATGTCGTAGTTAGAGATACGTATTGATGTTTCAGCGTCTAAACTTTTTGCTAAAGGAGCATCACGTAAAAGGGGAATACCAAACTCTGCGAAGGCCTCAACTACATCAATTTCACCGTAAAATTCTGGCATGTAGTTATAAGTAATACCGCCCGTTTGCATGTCTGTAGATGTTTTAATGTCTTGCGAATCTCTACGGTATTCACCACCAAAAACAGACGACACATAACCCGCTGGTAATTCGAATAAATCACCACTAATGTAACCCATTAAGGTAAGTTGTTCATTGGTTGTTTCAAGTACTGGTGTCGAGCGGATCCAGTCAGCCATTTCAGGTGTGATAGAGCCTTCACCAAATAAATTAACAGCCACACAACCTTCATCACGTGCATCACTGTCAGCACATTGAATAGTGCCATCATTTAGCTTTTCAGCATCAAGGGCTTGTGCTAAACGTACTAAGCTAAGTTCATTGGCGCGTACTTGTTTTTGCTTGTATCGACCATAACCTACAGAAACATCCCAATCCCACATTTCATCAAACATAGTGCCTTGTAAGCCCGCCCATGTTCGAATTGTCTCGCGGTTATTGTCAGTGCTAATATTACCCACTTCATTGAATCTTCGGTCCCAATATATACGGTCTTTATACGGGTCGCTATCGATAATTCTTTGCGGTACGTAAGGGTTATCAATAGGAATATAACCAGCTGAGAATGGTTCTGCTTCACCAGTCGTTGGGTTAATATAAACGACCTCACTGCCTTCTGATGTGTCTTCTGGTGATTTGTTATTAAATGAACCACTTTTACTAAATTGCACTTGCGCATATGCAGTAGTGCTATCATTGATATCAAAATCAGCTTTTAGAGCAAGTGATAAGTTATCACTCGGTACGTTTAACATTACATACTGAGCTGAGTTGATGCCGTATAATTCTTCGTTTCCAGCCCAATCATCACGTAAATTTGTACCGTCATACCAAAACTGCGTATCATTCTTTGAGCTTTCTAAGAAAACACCGCCAGGAAGACCGTCACTTCTATCTCGCCAGTCAGCACGTGTGGTATCGCGCATACATTGGTCGCCCGTAGTTGTGCCAACACCATTACATAGTTCATCTTCGTTATAGAATACGTCGGCTTCCATCTGGGCACGCTTTCTATCGTAGTAACTAATACCAAAATCGCGGTCCCAGTTTGCACTGACATACATATAACCACGATCTTCTGCAAATGAACTGCCGTAGTTTGCATCTATGGTAAAGGTTTTACCTCCACCTTCATCAGTGCGGCCAGTTTTAGCCGAAAAATCAAAGCCTTCTTTTTTCGACTGGGTAATAATATTAACTACACCGGCTACGGCATCAGCGCCATAAGTAGCAGAGGCACCACCACTAATGATTTCAACACGTTCAACCATACCACTCGGGATAGTGTTAAGGCTTACATAGTTACCACTGTAACTATTTGCTACAACACGACGACCATCTATTAGGGTAAGAGTTCTATTAGCACCTAGATTACGAAGTTCAACAGTTGATAAACCTGTATTAGAGTTATTTGATTGGCTAGTTGTGTTACCAATATCTATACCTAAACCGGGCATATTATCCACAAGTATATCTGATAAATTAGATAAACCAGTGTCTTCAATCGCCGCTTTGTCCATCGTTACTAAGGGGGTTGTTACAGAAAAACTATCACGCTTTAAGCGCGAACCAGTAACAATGATTTGCTCAACGTCTTCTTTGGCTTCGGGTTTAACATTAACAGAGTTCGTTGTTTGTTGACGGTCAATTTTAACTTCTTCAGCTTCATTTGCATAAGCTTGCTGGCATAAAGCGCTCGTTACAGCAAGCGCGATAGCACACGGTTTGATTAGTTGATTTCTCACGGGTGTTCCTACTTATGTTGTGTTTATTTTTAGTTCTAAAAAACCAGAGTGAAGCTCAATTAAGGGCAGTTAAGTATAAATGTACAGCGAGCAACACTCTGGTTGTCAGGTATTGACGTTAAAACTTTTATATAAATGTGAATGCAACTACAACTAACCATGACTCGTTTATGTCTCTATTTAACATCTATTGAATGTCTATTTATTTAAAATCAGTAGGTTAACTGTGAAGATGCTATTAACTAGTTCTTAACTTTAAAGCTGGTTAAAAGGGAGGATTTAAGATAACTTGAATAAGCTATATACTGCTACATACCAACAATGAGGGTTATTTTGAGTTAATGGAAACAACTAATCGTGCTTATCAATTGGGTCGTTGTGTTATTAACCCGCTAGAAAACAAACTGATCCATGATAATAGCGAGCAAATCTTACAACCAAAGTTTATTGAATTACTCGCTTGTCTTGTTGCGCGTTATCCTGAAGCTATTACCCGAGAAGAGTTAATCAATATTGTATGGGAGGGGAATTTTTATGTTGGTGAAAAAGCATTAACCAATGCAATATGGCATTTACGTAAAGCATTTAAAGAGCTTGACCCTGAACAGACTTATATAGAAACGTTGCGTAAAACAGGGTATCGACTGGTTCAACCTCCCTCTGAATGTGCGTTAAGTGGAAACGAAAAAAACAAAAGTAGGCGCTTATCATTGATTAGGCCGATTCTTGCGGGTGCTTTTGTAGCCGTTTTTGTTATTAGTGTTGTTGCTTTGTATTGGCAGTTTTCTACCCAACCCGATAATCAAGATAATACTGCATTTTCACTCCCCCTTAACAGTATCGAAAGCGTAACGGCAAGTCCCGGGCGAGAAATATACCCTGCGATATCAAACGACCAGCATTATTTAGTGTATTTATGGCGACAGTTAGGCAAACCGACCAACTTATACTTACGTGATTTGCACTTTCCTGAGCACCCAGCAAAACAACTCACTGACTCACCTTACACTAAAGGCCACTCTGTATTCAGTCCTGATGCAAAGACTCTCTATTATTATCGGTATCAAACAAATAAGTTTTGTGAGATTGTTAAACTCTCTTTAGTGAACGCAACCAGTGTGGTACTGACTGAGTGTAGTCGTCAGTTTCGAACTGATTTAGACATTAGTGCTGATGGTCGTACATTAGTTTATATTGATGAACAAATTTCTGAATCTGGTAAGTCTGTTAGTCGCTTAAAACTACTTGATTTACATGCTAATCAATTAAGTGAAACATTTATACCCTGTACAGATCACTGTGACGTAATCGATGAATCAGTGTCATTTTCTCCGGATGCTCAGCAAGTAGTGGTGACTCGAAATGTTGAAAATGATCAAAAAGCATTGTTTTTAATCGATGTGTCTTCTGGGGAAAGCCGCCGCATTACCGATAATTTTGTTGATATTCATGGCGTTGATTGGCATCCACATAAAGATAAACTGGCTTTTACAGCTGTGGAAGCAGGAAAGCGTTATGGGTACTTTTACGACATAAGTGACAACTCTTTAATAAATACACAAATTGCAGGTATGAGTTCACCTAACTTTAGTAGTGATGGCAGTGTGTATTATCATCAGTGGGATCTCGATAGAGTGATCACGCGCTTGAAAATAGACGAGCAAGTTGCAAGTTCACCTTTTTCAATGCTTTCAACTAATTTTAGCTCTCGTTTTCCTGAATATAACGAGCAACAGAATAAACTTTTATATGTATCTGATGAATCTGGTAGTTCACAATTATGGATTGTGAACCCTGATAGTAGTTCTCGCAAACAGCTTACTGATTTTAGTCATGTTACAGGGCAAATACTCGATCCCACGTGGTCACCTGATGGCCGCTATATTTTGTTCTTTTTGGAAAACAAAGGACGCACGTCTTTATATTTTTATGATTTCAAAGTCGAGCAAAGCCAAGCGCTAACACTGCCATTTAAGCCTGATATTAAGCCGAGATTTTCAGCAGACAGTCAATCGTTTTTGGTGTCGGATGGTGATTATTTATACCGTTATGATTTAAATGGGCAAATTAAAGGCAAGGCTGTAAATACTAAAGCTCGTTATGGTATTGAGACATCGCAAAGCGATATATTATTTAGTAACTCAAATGATGCTATTTGGGTTAAGCATCACGACACAGGTGTAGAAGAATTACTGGTACAGGATATTAATTTAGCGCATCACTATACATGGTTATATGTTGCTGAAAATGCTTTTCATGAAGGGCGTATTTATTACTATAAAGTGCGCTTAGGCGACTACCGTATTAGCTATTATGATTTAGAAACACAACGTCATTTTGATTTAATTGCGTTACCTGAACGAGCATACAGCCGCTCATCAGGTTTAACCTACATACCTAATGAGCGTTGGTTAGTCTATACCGCTTATTTATTGCCTGAGATAGAGATCAAGCGTTTACCTGCCGAGTTTATACCCTAGTTTCTCTAACTCTAGTTTTGCTGCCTCTGTTTTACAGCTTTGCCGGTAAGTATTAAAAGAAAAGGCATGTATATGTAATTACGGTGTCTTTATCTGATAGCCAAGGCAGCGAAATAGGGGACAAATTCTGTGTAAAACAAGAGGGCTTAAGGCTAAGCGCGTACAAGACTAAGTGGGTTTTAACACTGTGGGTTTAAAACTAAATGCCTTAAGTGCAAGTACGTCTTAATCTGTTCAGTTACCTGTTATTCATTACCCATTCTCATTAACGGTGTAGTTAACTGCAACATTAAGCACTCCTTTAAGCATTGGGTGGTTAATGTTGCAGCTTTAAATTGCATTTATTACAGTGGCTTTTTTTCACCGGTAAGCGTTGCTCTAAAAAACTGGTTGTTTTCCCATAGGAGCAATTCACCTTCTTTTCCTCGTTTGATTGAGCTGTCGATCGCGATAACCTTACCATCGAAACGCATTTCGATTGATGGCATTGAAGTATGGCCTACGATTACTTTACTCGCTTGTAACTTTCTTAGCACGCCAGCAACCGCTTCATCTTTAAGTTGCTCATCTCTAAAGTAGCCTCGATACCAGATAGGGCCTGTTTTTCCATGTAAAGTAGCCCATAAAGGATTGGCTTTTAATTCCTTCTTACTTTTAGATATGCTGTCTCTAAACGCTTGGTTTGCACTTTCAAGTGTCATGTTTAGATTCAGAAAGTCCTCATGAATGCCCCCATGTAAAAAAATAAAGTCATTTAATTTTATAATGGTTGATTTACTTCTTAACCAGCGGCCTAACACACTTTGCACGCTGTATTGCTCTGTTAGATTATCGTTAAAAAACGAGACGGTATGTTTATATTTGGGGTGCAGGTAGCGTTGGTCATTTCGCAAAACTAGATATTCATGATTACCGAGAAGGTAATGAACGTGACCTCCGGCAATTGCTGCTTGTTGCTCAAGCTTGAATACTAGCCAAAGTGCTTCTGTAACAGTGTCGCCACGGTCAAAAATATCGCCAGTTATGATTAGGTGCCCAGTACCATACTGCCAATTTAATGCGTCGTTTATTACACCATTGTTGATGAGCAATTTTTTAAATATTGCAAATTGCCCATGGATATCACTGATTGCAGCAAACTTTTTTACATCACTATATTGATCCTTGTCTGTCGCTTTAAACTCCTCAGGAATAGCAAGTGGGCCAGCATAGTTTGTAATTTCTAGCTTGCTGTTAATCACATCAAATTGTTGGATGTGATTGTTATTATAAAATAAATAAGGGCCATCATCATACTTGGTGCTTTTTTCATCGTTATTGTGTGCCAATGCTGTGGTGATAAACAATGAGTTTGTAAGAAGTAATGTGTAAATTAAAAACTTAGAAAAGAGCATGTTAATACCTCGGGTTCTCTTTAATTGCGTATTACAAAGCTTTAAGAGATATAAAGCAAAGTGAGTAAATATATAAAGAGCAGATTAATGTAACGAAAATAATAAACGTAAAATCAAGCATTAAAGCCAGTACACCTTTTTGCTCTTCACGATACTTATGCTTTCGCTTTGCTATGGAGTGATTATTCATTTTTACCTCCTAATTTTCTATGTGCGTTACGTTATTTGTCTCTATCATCAGGTGCTAGGGATGTACTCGAAGGTGTTAATTCATTGCAACATCCATCACTAAGGTAAGGCGAAAAGAGCACCTGTAATGAGTTATCGCAATTACAGAATGAGGTAACAAATCATTTAAACTCTATTTTTGATGGCTTATATGTCTTTTTTACATCTATTTTTAAATATTGTTTAATAAAAACAATTTGTTATGTTTTTGATGATTTTAAAGAGAAGCGAATAAGATTGTAGCTATGTAACTCATTAGTCTAAAGTGAGTACGTTAAAGCCAGTACCTAAAAGCCAGTAACTATGTAATATTCGCTCTCTTTTGATGGTTTATTAGCTTGTTTTATTACTGGGTAACACTTTGAAAAAGCGACTACTAACAGCATTCGGCGCTGAAATAGTGTTAGAGGGAGAGTAAAGCATTGAGTGAGAACCACGACACTAATCTAAGTGTACTGAGGATGTTCGCTTAATGACTAAGCAAGCAAGTTATTATCATTTTTAAACAGCACATTCTTTTGATTTAAAGGGAGAGCTGAATATGCACAGAGTTGCTCATTGGGTTTTGCATTGTCGCCCAATGAGCGTGGTGAGTGCTTACTGCTTATTTGTTGCCTTAAATAGAAATGAAATGCTTATGAATAGAGTTTCTAACTCAGCAAATTGTTTAACACTTGCAGTAAATGTCTGGGTTCATGTCGGAAATGTTGACACTTAAGCTGTACGAACGACGACAGTATGTTCTCAAACAATTCAGCAATTGCTCACTCAAGAGTTGCTTTTGTTCAACGGTACGACCTTGCATTATCGATGCGCTAATGTGAATAAAACCGTCTTTTCCTTCACCTAGCTGGTAGTGTTGATAAGCGATGGCACGCGTTTTTATGGTTGATAGTTCGAATAAACCAGAATCAAAGACTGCCAAGTGTACTTTTTCAACCAGCACTTGCGGAAGAATTGGTAAGTCTTCAGAGTGTTCAATAACAATATGCGGCATGGGGTGTTCCTTAAAAGCGGTAGCTAAAACCGATGTTTGTCTGAAATTGGTTCAACACATCACCGTCGAAATGCCAAAGGCATTGTTCGTTTTCTGATGTGGGCAAGGTACATGACACATTACTTGCATTATTTACAATAGTCGCCAACCAGCGACTTTCAACATAAACACGTACATTGTCGGTAAATAAGTACTCAGCACCGGCATATAAGCCTGTGGTAAAAAAGGTATCAGACTCTGTAAAGTTGGTACTAACATGGTTTGCACCAATTTGTGCACCGACAAAGCCACTGATGTTTTTACCTAGAGGCACTTCAACAGCACTTTGAAATAGTAGGTATTGCATCTCGATTTTCTTATCACTCTGTGCTTCCATATTCAATGTTGTTGCTGAGTAAAATAGCCCATACCGTGCTGATTCAATAGTTCGGTCAATGCTGAATGTAAATTGACTATCATCGTCGAGATCAATTTTTAGGTTTTCTTCGGTTTCTAATGATTGACTGAAATTCTTGCCAAAACCTGCACTGACAGAATACCCAGCAGAGGCGGTGAAACTCGTTAGCATTAAGCACAATACAGTTAGCGACTTTTTCATTGTTTAGGTGCTCGTTGTTGAGGATGTTTTGAGATAGTATTGAAACATAGCAGGCAAATTGTTGTAAATGCATAACGCGCGTTTTTATAAGGATAACTAACATGAAGTTACTGAAATATGTAGCCTGTGCAGCGACTTTGGCGTTGCTCAACGGCTGTTCGGATGAGGCTGCGTCAGTCAGTTTAGGGCTATTTACGACTAAAGATATTAAAGTTGTATCACAACAAGACCCACTTATTAGCGGTGTAACCTGTCATATTAGTCATATTGAGGCGAACCTCGATTTTGCCGATCCATCGGATATGTCGATATCGTGTCGTCAAACGGGACCAATTACGGCTCAGCAGTTACAAAGTATCGATCGTAGTAAATCTGGTGAAGTGGTGTTTAAGTCATCGAAAAGTATTTTATTTAAATCGTTAAAAGTCCGTCGCATTTATGATGCGCCAACGCGTACTTTATTGTATCTATCTTATTCAACCAAAGAGTCAACAGGCAGCCATCATCACGCCTTATCTACGGTGCCTTTGTATAATACCGAAGCATGGCAGTGGGCACTTTCACAAGAGTAAATTATGTTAGCACTATTTAAATCAGCCCCATTAGTTGATGAACAAGAACAACAATGGTTAATAGACACGTTTATGTGGGCTGTTGAGCACTTTGACAGCGATTACTTTTTAAATCAGACACAAATAATTTTGCCGAATAGTCAGTTCTTTCCTGACAGTGTGTCTAGCATTGAAGACATGGCAAAAAAGGTATTTGCCCGCGTTGTTGATTATGCCGGCATGCAAGCGTGGCCAGTTAATTTGGTCTCGCCCTCGCAATTAACACCACAGGTATTTCCTCATTTTGCGTTTCAAGACTCATTAAGAGGGGAAAGTGCAACGCTTATGGTACCTGCCAATCATTTGATTAATGTGTCGTTTAACCAAAATCAAATTAACCAACCACAAGATTTAGTGGCGAGCTTTGCTGGTACGTTGGCAACCATATTGATTCATCATGTTGGCGTGTTACCGCCAGGTGGAAAAGAGTTTTTACCACAGGCCAGTGATGCACTTGCGTGTTATTTAGGGTTTGGGGTTATGATGAGTAACACGGTCTATCAGTTTAAAGGTGGATGTGGGTGTGGTTATAATCCGTATGCAAATCGTCAGGCTGCATTAACAGAGCCTCAAACGTTATTTATGCATGCACTGGTCACGCACTTTAAAACAGACAATCAAACTAAAAAATATTTGAAACCACATTTACGTAGCCAATATAAAAAAGCACAAAAGCAGATAAAAGCCTTTATTAATGATAGCGCTAATCCTTTGCTACTTGCTTTAGATGAACAAAAAGTAGGTTAGTTAGCACGTGCAATATGTTGATGAATTTTTATTAATTGCTGTGGCGCATTTTTTTGCTGTGGCAAGCCCCGGCCCTGATTTTGCTGTTGTGCTTAAACAAAGTATTCAACAAGGGCGTAAAAATGCGCTTTGGACTAGTGCGGGAGTGGGCGCGGCAATACTGCTGCATATTGGCTATTGTGTTTTAGGCGTGGCGCTTATTTTGTCACAATCACCCAGCTTATTTATGGTGCTTAAATACGTGGCAGGTGCATATCTAGCTTATTTAGGCGTACACGCAATTCGCAGTGCTAAGCCCGCTCACACTGATGAACAAACACTCACTGAAACTGCACCTGAATCCTATTTCAAAGCGTTTCGACGTGGCTTTTTTACTAATGCGCTTAATCCTAAAGCGACATTATTTTTTATGTCGTTATTCACACTTGTAATTAGCCCAGATACGCCAGTTGGAGTGCAAGCTAGCTATGGGGTGTATATGGCTGTGGCTACTTGGCTGTGGTTTTCATTTTTATCACTGGTGCTTTCCAAGGCATCGGTTCGCGCATTTTTTTTAAAGCGTGGTTATTGGTTTGATAGAGGCATTGGTGTGGTGCTAATTGCCTTAGCCATTCGTGTAGTCGTGTGAGGTGATTATGACAGTATATAACTTTTCATTTGGGTCAAACATGTCGTCAAGTCGTCTATTAGCTAGGCTGCCTGAAGCAAAGCGTGTCGGGACAGCGGTATTGAAAGGCTACGAACTGACGTTTGATATGGTGAGCACAGATGGCTCAGCTAAATGCAGTATTCGTCAAACCCACGAGCCTGAAGCGTTAGTTTATGGTGTGGTGTATCAGTTAAGTTTAGCTGAAAAAGCGATATTAGATGAAATTGAAGGTCCACGATACGATTGTGTTGATGTGTGTGTAGAACTGGTTGAAGGTGAGCAATTGACAGCGCATTGCTACATTGCCAATACATTAGACAGCGCGTTACTGCCATTCGACTGGTATCTACAGCATGTTCATCGCGGCGCACTTGAAGCTGGCGTGCCAAATCATTACAGTGAAGCTATCCTATCGCGAGACAGTCGCGATGATCCAGATAAAACCCGAGCAGCGAAAGAGTTCGCTATTCATAACAATAAAAATCACCAAGGTACATTATGACATTCCGTAAATTAGCCGTAGCAGCTGCGCTGTTAACTAGCTGTGCATTTAACAGCTATGCCGATATCGACACGAAAAAAATAGAAAAAGTTATTGAAACCTCAATGGCACGTTTTGATGTACCGGGGATGGCTGTTGCGATTGTTGAAAATGACAAGGTAGTGCTAGCTAAAGGCTTTGGTATTGCGAACCTTGATACCGGTAAAAAAGTGAACAAAGACACGTTATTTGGTATCGCCTCTAATACAAAAGCGTTCACGGCAGCCGCGTTAGCAAAACTGATTGATGAAGGTAAGTTAAATTGGGATGACAAGGTGATTGATCACCTACCTGAGTTTCGTTTATACGATTCGTACGTGACCCGAGAAATGACCATACGCGATTTATTAAGCCATCGCAGTGGCCTTGGTTTAGGCCAAGGCGATTTAATGATCTGGCCTGACACGGATAAATCGATTGATGAGATTATCGCAGGTCTAAAATATTTAAAACCGGCAAGTAGTTTTCGCAGTAAGTATGCGTATAACAATTTAATGTTTGTTACGGCAGGCGAAGTCGTTGCACGCGTCTCAGGCATGAGCTGGAATGATTATATCGAAAAAAACATACTACAACCCCTTGCGATGGAAAATTCACGAGCAGGTTTTTCACGTATTCCTAAAAGCAATAAAAACTGGGCAATAGGCCACATTCCGATGGATGGTCAGTTACACCCATTTTTCGTTAATTACTTAGAAGATTTTCGTGGTGCAGGTGCAATAGCATCCAGTGTAAACGATATGAGCCAGTGGCTACGTACACAACTTGCTCACGGAAAAATGCCTAACGGTGAGCAACTATTCACAGAAAAACAACAGCAGCAAATGTGGCATCCACACATTACCTCACTGGCATCAAAAAGTGCCTATGACATGTATCATCAGCAATTTAGAGGTTATGGCTTAGGGTGGAGTATTGAAGACTTTCATGGAATTAAAAAGCTAGGCCATGGTGGTGGGATTCTTGGCATGGTTTCGCAAGTAACGTTACTCCCAGAGAAAAACCTTGGGATTGTCATTTTAAGTAACCAGCAAGCATTCAGTGCATTATCAGCTGTGACTTACGAAGTATTGGAAGATGCCCTTGAACTTGACGATAAAGATTGGGTGGAAGAGTTAGCGAAAAAGCATTTTGAGAACAAAGAAAAGGCCTACGCGAACGCTACGCCAGAAACCCCCGCTGATTATCAACCTAAACTGCCTAATATTAATTACACAGGCACATTGCATGATAACTGGTATGGCGATGTAATAATTGAAGAATTAAATGGTCAACTACGTATTGATTTCACTCATACCAAACGTTTAAAAGGCCAGCTTGAGCATTACACCGGTAATACGTTTATTGTTAAATGGGATGAGAAGCTGCTTGAAGCAGATGCGTATATCGAGTTCCAAATGAACCCCGATAACCGTGTCAGTAGCGCGACAATGCGTGCCGTTTCGACCGAGGTCACTGACTTTAGCTTTGACTTTAGAAACCTCGATTTACAGGCTAAAAAGTAAACCAAAGTCGCAAAGCCGCCACATGGCGGCTTTGTTATAATCGGAGAAAATTGTTCAAGGAGCATGTTATGAGAACGGCTGTTATCTCACACCCAATGTGCCGTAAACACAAAATGATAGAAGATCATCCAGAGTGTCCAGCACGATTAGATATGATCACTGATCGCTTACTGGCAAGCGGTGTTGATATTGCGGTAACTCATTTACAAGCGCCCAAAGCCACCCGGAATGACTTCTTACGCGCTCACGATGAATCCCTTGTTCGGCATGTTGAGCAAACGATTCCAAGCTCAGGCCTTGCTGAACTAGATGGTGATACATGGTTATGTCCCGACTCGATGAAAGCCATTGAGCGAGCTGTAGGGGCGGGCATACTTGCGGTTGATGAAATTCTTGCTGATAACATTGATGCGGCATTTTGTTCTATAAGACCCCCTGGCCATCATGCTAACCGCACCACTTCTGCAGGGTTTTGTGTCTTTAATAATTTAGCAATTGCGGTTAAGTATGCCCAAAGTAAAGGGGTTCAACGCATTGCAATTGTTGATTTTGATGTCCACCATGGTAATGGTACGCAAGACATCTTTTTAGACGATGAAAATGTATTATTTTGCTCTTTGTTCCAACATCCTTTTTATCCGAATACGGCTGTTGAAAATAATCAAACTCTGGTTAATTCTCCCTTGCCAATTGCCAGTGATGGAAATGATTTAAAAGCTGTTTATCTTGAGCAATGGCTTCCTAAACTGACTGAATTTCAGCCTGAGTTATTATTCATAAGTGCGGGATTTGATGCTCATTTAGAAGATGATATGGCAAGCTTAAAGTTTGTAGAAGATGACTATGCATGGCTAACATCTCAGCTCGCTGAGCTGTGTGAGCAACAACACTGCCGGGGTATTGTGTCTTTTTTAGAAGGGGGATACGCTCTTTCTGCATTAGGTCGCAGCGCCGTTGCTCATGTAAAAGCGCTGGTGGATGCGCCCTAAGACTCCAGCAGTGAAAATGCTTGTTGCGTGGTCAGTCTCGTTACCTTACTGAGACAACAAATACCTTCTTGAGTTAAATGTTGCGTTACGCGCTTTGCCAGATCTGTATCACTCAATGGGGCGAGTTGGTTATTATTTAAGTCAAAGTGCTGGCCGTTTTTGGCTATTAAAATGACCTGATTTTTTTGATTTTCATCTAAATTAAATAAGAAACTCTCCAGATCACTCTCATCTTTTAAGTAATCCAACTCCTGCTGTGCGCAGATGATCAAGGGAAATGATTGGTGCATTTATTGTCCTGCATCAAAGCTACATAGGTTGAAATGATTATAATTGCTAACTCCTTTCAAAACTAGGTAAGTTTGCTTATGAATCAACCAAGACGCCATCAAAAGGTCGGTGATGTTTTCTCGCAAAAGCTGGTATCGTGCCCTGCGCATACTCCGCTGGTTGATGCTGTGCGGTTGATGCATGTTCATAATGTAACGGCTATTTTTGTTAAACACGAACAATCAATTGTCGGTATTTGGACCGAAGCTGACTGCTTGCAGGTAGACATTACCAGCCCTGTTTTTAAAGATGTGGCGATTCACGAGGTGATGTCGGCGCCAGTTGTTTCTGTGCCAAGTCAGTGCTTGCTGAGTGATGCGACATTGCGTTTTCAGCAACATGGGATTCGTCACTTGTTGGTATTGGATAACGATAAGCAGCCCGCGGGAATGCTCAGCCTTTCTGATATAGTTCATAATCAAGGGCTTGATCATTATTTACAGTTTAGACCCATTCATGAGCAATACCGCACCGATTTAGAAATTGTGGACTCAGCGATGTCTATCGAAGGCGTGGTTGATATTATGCGCGCGAAGCGCCTTGAAAGCGTTCTTGTTTATAATCAAGCGTTAGACATTCATGGCATTATTACGCAGCGTGATATTGTTGGGTTGATCATTCAAACTGAATGGCTAAATCCTTGTTGGCAGTATGCAAGTTATCCATTGATTGAAATTGATAGTGAAAGCAGCCTATTTGATGCGTACCGATTGATGTCTGATCGAAATGTACGTCATCTTGTTGTGAGAGATACCGATATTTGTGGCGTTATTTCATTTGCCGATTTGATTACTGAAATTGAATCGGCTTATTGCTGTGAATTAGAGCGTGCAATTGAACAACGCGACATTGCACTACAAAAGTCTCAGCGTAACTTATTCCTTGCTAATAAGATTATTGATGCTTCACTCGATGGCATTATGCTGACTCAAAGAGACGGCACGATTATTCAAGTAAACCCCGCGTTCACAAAGCTAACAGGTTTTGCTGAGCATGAAGTCATCGGCAAACGGCCGAGTATTTTAAGTTCTACAAAACACAGTCGTTCTTTTTATCAGAAAATGTGGCATGCCATTGAGTACGACGGAGTTTGGCAGGGAGAAATTTGTAACTGCAAAAAAGGGGGGGAAGAGTTTGTTGAGTGGTTGACCATCATTAAAATTAAAGACCCTAATGTTGATGAAATTCTTTACGCTGCTATTTTCAGTGATATCACGGAGCGTAAGCGCGCAGAAGAAAAGATTTCACAGCTTGCCTATTACGATGAATTGACCGGTCTGCCTAATCGACGCTTATTTAATGACCGGCTTTCAATCGCATTAAGTGCGGCTAAGCGAAACGATGATCTACTCGCTGTGATGTTTATTGATTTAGACCGCTTTAAAGAAGTCAATGACAGCTTAGGGCATGATGCTGGCGATAACTTATTAGCGCAAGTTGCAGATCGTATTTTATCTATTCTCCCCCAAGGAGACACTCTAGCGCGTTTAGGTGGCGATGAGTTTGTATTGCTGTGCGAAGTGAGCCGTGTTGAAACTTTATTGGGCTTCGCAGAGCAAGTATTACAACAAGTCAGTATGCCACTATTAATTAATGAACATGAGGTTGCGATTACTGCTTCAATCGGCGCGGCTGTTTACCCCGATGATGGCATTGATAGTGCAACGTTGCTTAAACATGCCGACATAGCGATGTACCGTGCTAAAGAAGTCGGACGAAACTCATTTCAGCTCTTTAAGCCCGCGATGAATGCACGTTCTTTAGAGCGTTTAGCGATGATGAGTCGTTTACAAAATGCTATCGAAAGCGATGAATTCGAATTGTACTTTCAGCCTAAGCAGCATTTAAATAGCGGTAAAATATTAGGCGTTGAGGCATTATTACGCTGGCAAGAGCCGAGTTTAGGTGTGATATCGCCTGCCAAATTTATCCCCCTTGCAGAAGAGCTTGGTTTAATTGTTAAGCTTGATTTATGGGTGATCGAGCAAGCCTGTAAGGAATTAACCAAATGGCGGCAATATGATATTGAGGCAGGCCGTTTAGCGATTAATATTTCGGCCAATCATTTACGTCAGGGGTTGCTGGCATCTAATGTTGCGCGTTTACTTGAACAATATGATGTAGACCCCCGCAAGTTAGAAATTGAGCTAACAGAAAGCTGCTTTATTAGTCATTTTAGTGAAGCGAAGCAAGAGTTACTTGCACTAAAAAAACTCGGTGTGCATATTACGCTTGATGATTTTGGCACGGGGTATTCTGCGCTAAGTTATTTAACCAAGTTACCCATTGATACATTGAAAATTGATGCCAGTTTTATCGCCAAAGTGCCGGATGAATATGGCAATAGTGAGATTGTAACTGCAATAATTACGCTTGCAAAAAGTCTAAGTATTCATGTGGTTGCTGAAGGCGTGGAGAAAATAGAGCAGCTAAACTATTTGCAAATGCTTAACTGCGATACCATCCAAGGGTATTACTTTTGCCGCCCCATAGCGAAGCAGCAATGGTATGACTTTTATCTTGCTAAAGCCCAGAGTGCTTAACCCAGAGTGACTTCATAAGACGTAAATTTACGAATATTAATGACGCCAGTATCAAAAATGAGGTACTGACCTTTAATACCTTGAAGTACGCCAGATACCTCAGGGTTTTTATCAAAGTTAAAAGAGCTAACCTTTGTCGGATACTCGCTAACAGGGTAGTCTAGTTCAACAACGTCTTCGTTAAGTTTTTCAATGGCTGTTGCACCAAAAAGCGCTGCAAGTTCAGAGAGCTTAGGCTCTATTTGCGGAATAAGTTCTGCAGCAGCAGCTTTTAAATCGATGACTTCTGATTGGCCTTTTAACATGTTTCGCCAGTTCGTTTTATCGGCGATAAACTGTGCTAAAGCAACTTCAACAAGACCCGATTGAAGTCGAGTTTGCACTTTAAAGATAGGAAGTGCTTGGGTCGCGCCTTGGTCAATCCAACGAGTGGGGATTTGCGTGTGACGGGTAATACCGACTTTTAATCCAGAAGTGTTTGCTAAATAGACATAATGAGGGATCATGCAGTTTTCTTCCCCCCATTGTGGCTCGCGGCAAGTCCCTTTATCAAAGTGGCATGTTTCTGGTTTCATAATACACATATCACAGCTAGCGAGCTTACGCATGCATACAAAGCAGTGACCTTGCGAGTAACTTTTTTTGGTTTTCTTGCCGCAGTTGCTACAAAAAATATTGCCTGTAAAAGTCAGTGTCAGTGTTTTGCCAATGTAATCATTTAAAGAAACGAGTTCATCACCAATTGGCAGGTGGTATTGAACGGGTGCAGCGTGCGACGATTTTAATTTGCGAAGTGTGCCTTGCATCTTTACATAGCCCCTAAAGATGTAAAAAAGGCTAGTGTAACATGCTCTATTTAGAATGTGTGGCAATTAACGACAGGTACTCATCGAATGGAATCGCTTTGCTGTAATAAAAACCTTGTCCTTGGTCGGCGCCCATTTTAATTAATAACTGTTCTGTCGTTTGATCCTCAATGCCTTCAACGGTGATATTCATATCCAGGTTATGAGCCATATCAATGGCTGTTTTAACGATAACTTGGTGTGTCTCGTTGTTGGTAAGGTCGAGAATAAATGACTTATCAACTTTAATGGTACTAAATGAATAATTAACTAAATAATTCAATGAAGAGTAGCCTGTACCAAAGTCATCAAGAATCACTTGGCTTCCTAATTTATTTAATTCATTTACGAAACGCACCATATCAGTGTGATTTTTTATCAGTGCAAATTCAGTTAACTCAAATTTTAACTGCGCAGCAGAAACCCCGTGCTTTAAGATACTGTTTTCGATTTTTTCGATTAATTTAGGAATGGCTAAATTTTTAGCACTTAAATTCACACTAATCGTGTGATCGTAATAGCCTTGTTGATTCAGTTTTGCCACTGTCTGACATGCTTTTTCGATAACCCATAAGCTTAGCTCGTTGATAAGGCCTGTGCGTTCAGCAAGTAAAATTAGTTGCTCAATATCAAGGTGCTTATCGGCTGATGGCCAGCGCAATAGCGCCTCAGCACCCACGATAGTTCCGGTGCGTAAATTGACAATGGGTTGCAAGTAAATGGCGAGAGAGTTGCTGCGAATCGCGTGTTGTAATGACACCGCTAAACTTAAATCCATGTCGATATGTGGGGCGGTTGTATCTGTATTTTGGTGCTTTTGTGACAGCCCTAAATAGCCGCGTTGTAACCAAGAGTCAAAACCATCATTTTCCACAGGTTCTGTAATACTGAAGCGGTAATAAAGCTGTAAATCTAGCCCTGATATTTGATACTGCTTTGGCAGTTGTTTGCAAAGCGTATTGAGTTCTTCGTTGAGCTCGTCTTGCGGTTGAATTTTGGTTGAAACAAAAGCCAGTATGCCGTTGCCTAAATCGGCTACCTTTGGGGCGGTATCCAGTGAGGATTCTAAGCTTATAAACTGTCTTTGTTTGCTAAGTTGGTGCTCTAAAGATTTAGCAACTGTGGTAATGATATGACTGCTTTGGGTCGGATTTAAAATGCTCATTAAGGCATTAAACTGCTCGATTTTTAACAAGCATAAGTTGGCGTTTCTATGCTCATTTATCATTCTCATGTAGGCTTGCTTTAACATGGCCTGATTAAGTAATTTTGTTTGCTGCGAATGAGTCGCATGATACAGCGCTTTCTCTCGTTGGTACCGTACACGGTCGGCCAAAGCCATTGCCATTAATACGATCTCGCATAAAATCGCAATTAAAAATAGGTGGCGAGTTGCAAAACTGTAAGGGATAAAACCCGTTAATTCGAGTGGTTGCACAGCAGCACCTATTATTAACGGGACCCATGACATCACATAAAACTTTGCCCAACGAAAGCCACTCACAAGCTTTTTGTAAATCATGCAAATACATAAAATATACAGCGGCACCATTAAGGCAAAGAAAATCTTTGACGAATGGTACTCCAACATAAAGAAGCTAATTAAGCTAAAACTGAACAGTAAGGCTAAAAAGCTAATGCTGAGTTTGTAGAGAAGACAGTTGTCTTTGTGGTAACGCAAAAACATGGTGCAAAATGCGACCGTGAAAAAGGCAATGGCATAGTTACTAAAAACGACGTGTTCATTAAAAAATAGTTGCCATGAAAGAGGCCATAAATAAAAACCAAAACCCAGTACTGAGCCCATAAGTAATAAGGCTGAAATGATATAACCAATGTAAATTAGGTAAACACGGTCACGAATACCAAAAAATAACACTAAGTTATAAAGGGCCGCCATGATAAGCACGCCAATAAATATCCCCCAAATCCCCACTTGTGAGCGAATAAGGTGTTGAAATTCGTTTTTACCATAAATTTTGATGGGGGTTTTGCTGATACCAACCGTATCAATTTTTACAACCAGAGTTGTTTGTTCGTTAGCCTGTAATGTGAGTAACGCATGAGGCGTACTGTACTGAAATAAGTTAAGCCCAGTAACTTTATCGCCTAATCTCGTTTTTTTGATCAGCTTTTGATCAGCATCCAATTCAAACAGGGTTAAATAGTCAACCATGGGATTGTCGAAGTGGATAAATAAATCAATTGCTTTCGATTGTCTATTTTCCAGGTCTAGCTTGAGCCAGTAATCTTTTGCCGCTAAATCCCATTCTATGTACTCGAAGGGTTGCTCAATTAATTTCTTTGGCTCAGAAAGGAGCTCTTTAAGGGTTAATGATTCAGTGTCGTCAATACGGTAAGCTGTGTGGGTGTATACAGGCGCTGTTTTATCAATAGTATAACGAGTAGGGCTTGCAAGATGAGTCGACAAAGTCGTGATGATAAAAAACAAAGTTGCAAGAATAAAAAATGAAACAAAATGATATTTCAGCGTTTTATTATTCAAAATGGGTTCTTTAACAAATTAATACTTTACTACAGTGTAGCATTAAAAAAGCGCAGTTAAACTGCGCTTTTTTCACAAGGGTACAGGTTCGACCTTAATGCTGTTCACGTGCAATAGCACGGTAAGCGATGTCGGTGCGATACTCCATACCATCCCAGCTGATTTGCTCAACTAGCTTATACGCGCGTTGCTGTGCTTCGGTTACCGTATTACCTAGTGCGGTTGCACATAATACGCGACCACCCGCGGTTACAACCGCATCACCATCTTGCTTAGTGCCAGCATGGAATACCTTTTCGCCTTCAGGGTAATTAACAAGTAAACCGTTAATTGCATCACCTTTCGGGTAATCACCAGGATAACCTTTCGCTGCAAGAACAACACCCACTGCTGCACGCGGATCAAATTCAATGCTTGTTTTATCTAATTCTTCACGGTTAGCCGCTTCAATTAATTCAACAAGATCTGATTTCAAACGCAGCATCATTGGTTGTGTTTCAGGATCACCAAAACGACAGTTATACTCGATCACTTTTGGTGTACCGTCTGCAGTGATCATTAAACCTGCGTACAAGAAACCAGTGTAAGGGTGGCCTTCTTGCGCCATACCTTCAACCGTAGGGTTGATCACTTCATTCATAACACGTTGGTGAATTTCATCTGTAACAACGGGGGCAGGTGAGTATGCACCCATACCGCCAGTGTTTGGACCTTTATCGCCATTGTAAGCACGTTTGTGGTCTTGGCTTGTGGCGAATGGCAATACGTTTTTACCATCAACCATGACGATGAAAGACGCTTCTTCACCTTCTAAGAACTCTTCGATAACCACACGGCTACCCGCTTCACCAAAGCTATTACCTGCAAGCATGTCGCGGATAGCTTCTTCAGCTTCGCTCTCAGTCATTGCAACAATAACGCCTTTACCTGCCGCTAAGCCGTCTGCTTTAACAACAATTGGAGCGCCTTTTTCTTTTAAATAAGCAAGAGCAGGGTCGATTTGTTCAAATGTTTGATAATCAGCTGTTGGAATATTGTGTCGTGCTAAAAAGTCTTTCGTGAATGACTTTGAGCCTTCCAGTTGTGCCGCACCAGCTGTAGGGCCGAAGATAGCAAGACCGTGTTCACGGAATGTATCAACAACACCCAGTACCAATGGCACTTCAGGACCTACAATGGTGAGCTCTACAGCGTTTTCTTTTGCAAACGTAACAAGACCTTCAAGGTCTTCAACATTGATTGCAACGTTTTCAAGTTTTGGCTCTAGTGCCGTACCAGCATTACCTGGCGCAACGAATACCGTGTTTACTTTACTATTTTGAGCAGCCTTAAACGCAAGTGCGTGTTCGCGGCCGCCACTGCCGATGACAAGTACATTCATGGCGAAATAATCCTATTTAAAGCGGTTTTTTAAACTTCAGCGTCATGCGGTCACTTTCACCAATCGCTTTATATTTTGCAGCGTCTTGTTCGTCAAGCGCTAAGCGTGGTGGCAATGTCCATACCCCTTTAGGGTGATCTGCTGTGTCGAGTGGGTTTGCATTAATGTCACTAGTTGCTACCAGTTCAAAGCCTGCTTGTTTTGCAATATCAATCACATAGCTTTGTTTCATATAACCTGAAGATTTCTGATCGTCATCACTACGAGATTCAGGAAGGCGATGTTCAACAACGCCTAGTGTGCCACCAGGTTTAAGTGCTTTATAAAATGCTTTAAATGCACTTAAGGTGCCTTCTTTCTCTTTACCCATGTACCAGTTGTGTACATTTCTAAATGTGAGTACTAAGTCAGCACTGCCGGCTGGGGCAATATCAAGGTGAGTAATGGGAGCAAATTCAGTGAGTTTCACTTCACTAAAACGTGCATCATCACTCATCTTTTTCTTAAAACCCGCTAATGAACGTTGATAATAACCGACTTCTGAATCAGCTGGGAAATGTGCCGCGTAATAGACGCCATGACCTTTTACAGCCGGCGCTAAGATTTCGCTGTACCAACCACCACCAGGGGCAATTTCTACCACTGTCATTGTCGGTTTGAAACCAAAGAATTCAAGGGTTTCAATAGGGTGGCGATATGTATCGCGCGCGCTGTTTTTAGCGTCACGTTCACTTGATTGTACAGCACTTGTAAGCGCTGATTCATGGTTGTGACTGAGTGCGTGTGCAGATGCAAGTGCTAGGCTTGCAACAAGTAGCGATTTTACGGCAAATTTCATCATCTATTCCTTCATTTTTAGGGTTATTAATAATCAGAATACGTGAATTAGTAGCAAACAAAAAGGGTTAAACAATTTGCTTAACCCTTTATGTGATTAGTGGCGGAAATGGCGCATACCAGTAAATACCATTGCCATACCTGCTTCATCAGCTGCCGCGATAACTTCTTCATCGCGCATTGAACCACCAGGTTGAATAACCGCTGTGATACCAGCGTCGCGAGCTGCATCAATACCGTCACGGAACGGGAAGAATGCATCAGATGCCATTACAGAGCCTTTTACTTCAAGGTTTTCATCAGCTGCTTTAATTCCTGCAATTTTCGCTGAGTAAACACGGCTCATTTGGCCGGCGCCTACACCAATAGTCATACCGTCACGAGCGTAAACAATTGCGTTTGACTTAACGAATTTTGCAACCTTCCAGCAGAATAATAAGTCTTTTAATTCTTGCTCAGTAGGCTGACGCTTAGTAACAACTTTAAGGTCACCTTGGGTTACCATACCTAAATCACGGTCTTGAACTAAGATACCACCATTAACACGTTTGATATCGTGACCAGTTGTCTTGGCAGACCATTCACCGCATTCTAATAAACGTACGTTTTGTTTAGCTGAAACGATCTGTGCTGCGGCTTCTGATACTTTAGGAGCAATGATAACTTCTACGAATTGACGAGAAACAATCGCTTCGGCTGTGTCTGCATCTAGCTCTTTATTAAAAGCAATGATGCCACCAAATGCTGATGTAGGGTCAGTTTTGAATGCACGGTCGTAAGCTTCAAGAATATTTTCACCGATAGACACACCACATGGGTTCGCATGTTTTACGATAACACAGGCGGGTACGTCGAATTCTTTAACACACTCTAATGCAGCATCCGTATCTGCGATGTTATTGAATGATAATGCTTTGCCTTGAAGTTGTACTGCAGTTGCAACAGATGCCTCTGCAACGTCATTTTCAACATAGAAAGCAGCATCTTGGTGTGAATTTTCACCGTAGCGCATGTCTTGCTTTTTAGTGAATTGCATGTTGATTGTACGAGGGAATTTAGTTTCTTCAGCAGCTTCCTCTGTATAATCAGGAACCATTTTGCCGAAGTAGTTTGCAATCATACCATCGTATTGTGCTGTGTGCTCATACGCAGCAATCGCTAGGTCAAAACGTGTTTTATACGTTGTTGAGCCATTGTTGCTTTGCATTTCGCTGATTACACGGTCATAGTCTTTCGCATTAACAACGATAGTCACGTCTTTGTGGTTTTTCGCTGCAGCACGCACCATTGTTGGACCGCCGATATCAATGTTTTCAATTGCATCTTCAAGGCTGCAGTCTTCTTTCGCAACTGTATTTGCGAAGGGGTATAAGTTAACTACAACGATATCGATAGCAGAGATATTGTTCTCGCTCATTACATCTTCATCTTGGCCGCGACGCGCAAGAATGCCGCCATGAATTTTTGGATGAAGTGTTTTTACGCGACCATCCATGATCTCAGGGTGACCAGTATGGTCAGATACTTCAGTGACTTTAATGCCATTATCAGCAAGTAATTTGCAAGTACCGCCTGTTGATAAAATATCTACGCCTTGAGCTTCAAGAGCGCGAGCAAATTCAACGATACCGGTTTTATCTGACACACTTAATAGTGCGCGACGAATTGGACGATGTGTATCCATTGTAGTTTTGATTACCTCAATGTTTGAGCTAGCTTAGAAAGGCGGTATTTTAACTGAATATTGCTGAGAAAACGATGTTTTAAGCGTGAGGAATTTGCATAGTTTTTAACGGTTATAAAAAAAGCACCCTAAGGTGCTTTTTTGTCGAGTATGCAGTGACCCACATACTCGCGTTGTATTGGATTGGTAACCTATTAAAACGACAGGGCGTTAGAATGATTACGATTTCAATATAACGGTATTAGTTCATGCCATATTTTTTAAGCTTCTTACGTAAAGTACCACGGTTGATACCTAGTAAGATTGCTGCACGAGTTTGGTTACCACGCGTGTACGTCATTACTTCTTCAAGTAATGGTGCTTCTAGCTCAGAAAGAACAAGGTCGTATACGTCTTGTACGTCTTGACCATTAAGTTGCTTCAAGTAGTGATGAACCGCTTTTTTCACTGCATCACGCAACGGCTGTGGTTTCTCGTGTGACTGTACATGAGGGTTTGTGATAAATGGAGAAGTCACGTTTTGTTCGAACATCGTTATATGTCTCTTTCTTTCTTAGTTAGCTGCTAGTGTTTTAAAGTATTGCTCTAATGCGTCGACTTGTGCCTGTGGGTTATCTAACGCATTAAATACTCGCCTAAACTGACCGTCACTGTCATGGGTTTGCAAATACCAAGATACATGCTTACGAGCGATACGCGCTCCCATTGGCTCACCGTAAAACTGATGAAGGTTTGCTAAGTGCTCCATCAAAATGCTACGCACCTCTGCAATTTCAGGTGCTGGCAAATGTTCTCCAGTTCGCAAATAGTGGTCTATCTCCCTAAATATCCAAGGGCGACCTTGGGCGGCTCGACCAATCATAATGGCATCTGCACCCGTATAATCCAAAACCTGTTTTGCTTTTTCTGGTGATGTAATATCACCATTGGCAACGACAGGGATCGACACTGAACGTTTAATATCCCTAATCGTGGCGTACTCTGCTTCACCTTTGTACATACATGCGCGCGTACGCCCATGTACAGCCAAAGAAGCAATGCCATAACGTTCAGCTATTTTCGCAATCTCGACACCATTACGGTTATCCTGATCCCATCCAGTACGGATTTTTAAGGTGACAGGGACATCGACAGCATTAACAACTGCATCGAGTATCTCTTCCACTAATTCAGGAAACTGTAATAAGGCTGAGCCTGCGAGTTTCTTATTCACTTTTTTAGCTGGGCACCCCATATTAATATCTATGATCTGTGCACCGTTGCTAACATTGAATTGTGCTGCCTGTGCCATAAGCTCAGGATCGGCTCCGGCAATCTGCACCGAGCGAATACCCGATTCACCGCTGTGATCCATACGGTTCATCGACTTTTCGGTTTTCCACACTTTTGGGTTTGACGAGAGCATTTCAGATACCGCAAGCCCCGCACCTAAGCGACGGCAAAGTTGTCTAAATGGTCTGTCTGTAATGCCTGCCATTGGCGCGACAATTACGTTGTTCTCAAGTTGGTATGAACCGATACGCACTGTTATTCAATAGGCCTCTTTTCAAGGGGCGCTAAGTTTACGGCTTTTTTTGCAAAAATCAAAGGCTATAAATTGAACAAAAGTGACTTTTTTTGCCTATTTTGTATTGACTTTTGATAACAGTTTGACGGGCGGGTTGATTTGTTTGTTATTTAACCAGAAAAAAATTCACGTGAAAATAGATAACAAATTGAAGAGTGTAAAAATAAGGTAAAGCCTGTTAAATACTGGCTTTACCTATTAAATGTTCAGATGTGTATTATGACTTTTTGGTACCACTAACACGTGTCCATTCACCTTCAACAACAATCTCGTCAAGTGCTAAAAACGGTGCGTAAACATCGGCAACAGATTGTGCTTGTTCCTCTAAAATACCCGACATAGCAATTTTACCGTTGGGCTTTAATAGTCCCAAAATGACTTCATGAAGCTCTTTAAGAGGTTGTGCTAAGATATTCGCAACAACCACATCAGCACTAAAATCAGGTTGATCTTCAGGTAAATACACTTCGAGCTTGTCTGCAACACCATTGCGCTCAGCATTATCGCGACTGGCCTCAATTGCTTGAGGATCAATATCGATGCCGATCATACGTTCAGCACCTAATTTGATCGCTGCAATTCCTAAAATACCTGAACCACACCCGAAGTCGACGACCGTTTTCCCGGTTAAATCTTGGCTTTCTAGCCACTTTAAGCATAGCGCTGTCGTTGCATGTGTGCCCGTGCCAAAAGCAAGACCAGGATCAAGCAATACATTGACTGCATCCGGTTCTGGAATATCACGCCAGCTTGGACAAATCCATAAGCGCTCACCGAACTTAATCGGGTGGAAGTTATCCATCCACTCACGTTCCCAGTCTTTATCTTCAAGTTGCTCAATTTTGTATACGAGTTTGTCTGCGAGCGTCGGTTCAGCCTTAAGTACGGCTACGACGCTGTCCATATCATGATTAGCATCGTATAAACCAATCACCGTGGTATCAGCCCACAGTTGTACTGTACCAAGTTTTGGTTCATAAATAGGGGTGTCTTTCGCATCAACATAAGTAACCGATGCGCTGCCAGTGTCCATAAGTAAGTCGCTGATCATCTCGGCATTATCAGCGTTTGCATTTATGCGAATTTGGATCCAAGCCATGGTCGTCTCTCAAATAGAAAAAAGGCCGCAACAGCGGCCTTTTAGTTAATATATTAATAATGCTATTTATTTAGCATCTAAGAAGCTTTTTAGTAGGTCTGAGCGAGAAGGGTGACGTAATTTACGTAACGCTTTCGCTTCAATTTGACGAATACGTTCACGTGTTACGTCAAATTGTTTACCTACTTCTTCTAAAGTATGGTCGGTGTTCATGTCGATACCGAAACGCATACGCAGTACTTTAGCTTCACGTGCTGTTAGACCTGCTAATACGTCATTGGTTGCGCCTCGAAGAGATTCCATTGTTGCAGAATCAATTGGCGAATCAATGGTTGTATCTTCAATGAAGTCACCTAAGTGCGAATCTTCATCATCACCGATAGGAGTTTCCATCGAAATTGGCTCTTTAGCGATTTTAAGTACCTTACGAATTTTATCTTCAGGCATTAACATACGCTCAGCTAACTCTTCTGGGCTCGGCTCACGGCCCATCTCTTGTAACATTTGACGAGAGATACGATTTAACTTGTTGATCGTCTCAATCATGTGCACAGGAATACGGATGGTACGCGCTTGGTCAGCAATTGAACGCGTAATTGCTTGACGGATCCACCATGTTGCATAAGTAGAGAACTTATAACCACGGCGATATTCGAACTTATCAACCGCTTTCATTAGACCAATGTTACCCTCTTGGATAAGGTCTAAGAATTGTAAACCACGGTTGGTGTATTTTTTCGCAATTGAAATTACAAGACGTAAGTTGGCTTCAACCATTTCTTTCTTTGCACGGCGCGCTTTAGCTTCACCAATGCTCATTCGACGGTTGATATCTTTAATACGCTCAATGCTTAAGCCAGTGCTTTCTTCAATTGCAGATAACTTGCTAATACAACGAATTATTTCTGGTTTTACTTCTTCAAGTGCTACTGAGTACTTCTCGTTTGCAGCAATTTCAAGATCAATCCAAGCAGTGTCTGTTTCGTTGTTAGCGAAGTGCTTCACAAAGTTTTTCTTTGGTAGCTTCGCAATTTGTACAGCTTGCTTCATGATAAGACGTTCTTGTACACGAACGCGATCCATCATTTCACGCATGTTGTTTACCATGCGATCAAACTGTTTAGGAACTAGTTTAAATGTTTTAAACAGTTCACCGATTTCAAAAATAGCAGCTTGTGAATCAGGGTGTGAGCGGCCTTTTGCTTCGAATGTATCGCGTGCTTTATTGTAAAGCTCACGCAAATGTTCGAAGTGGACACGTGCTTCTTCAGGATCTGGACCTGTGTCACCATCTGCATCATCATCGCTGTCATCATCGTCGTCGTCGTCGTCATCGTCGTCTTCGTCGTCGAGCTGCTCTTCATTTAGATCTGAACCGATGTGAGTCGCAGAAATTTGTGATTCGTCTTCATTATTAGGATCAAAGAAACCAGAAATAATGTCGCTTAAGCGCATTTCTTCTGCTTCAAACTTGTCCCATTGCTCGAGTAGATATGTAATTGCTTCAGGGTATTCAGCAACAGAAATCTGAACTTGGTTGATACCTTCTTCAATACGCTTGGCGATAACAATTTCGCCTTCACGTGTAAGTAGCTCAACAGTACCCATTTCGCGCATGTACATACGCACAGGGTCAGTCGTTCGACCGATCTCTTTTTCTACAGTCGCAAGTGCAGCGGCCGCGGCTTCTGCTGCGTCTTCGTCTGTCGTTGTTTCTTGCATCATTAATTCATCGGCATCAGGCGCATTTTCACTTACCTTGATACCCATATCATTAATCATGCTAATGATATCTTCTACCTGATCTGAGTCGATAATGTCTTGTGGAAGGTGATCATTAACTTCTGCAAAAGTTAAATAACCTTGCTCTTTACCTTTTTGAATCAGAAGCTTTAATTGTGACTGAGGAGTTGGATCCATAGAGATTTTTTCTTCCACTCTGAAAGTTGATACAACAGGCGCCAGCTCGCTTAAAAAATAAGCGACACGAAAACTAACTAGACGCAGTGAATAGCACAGTATAACAGCTTTATTCAATTCTGACTAGCTGTTGCTGCCTTTTAACGCTTGCGTCAGTAAGTGGCATTCTAGCCGTTCTTCGCTGCTTAAGCCTTGGGTCTTGTCTTTTATTAATAGGGTCTCTAGTCGATAATTTAAACACTGGTCTTCAATAAATTTAAAAGTATTTTTGAAAACTGTCTCTAAACGATCGTCATTTATTTGATGCTGCCAAGTTGCTAATTTCACTAATGCATCATATTCAGCGCTATCTCGGAACGATTCTAAGATTTGCGCGGTTGTAATACCATGTCGTTCACGTGCTAAATGCTGTATCCGTAAAAATAGCTCAATGCCGGCAATTTTCATTTCAGCAAGTTCAGGCATGTAAGCGATGCTCGTTGCTAGATTCGGATGCTGCAATAAAATACCTATAGCTTGACGCATCGGCGTTATTTTAAATTTACGCTCAATTGCATGTTGCTGCTTCGGGGTTTTAACCCGATTACTCAATTGCTCTCGTGTACGACCAATTAATCGGCCCAAATGTTCCAGTATATTTTCTTGGTAAAATTCACTCGGTATTTTTTCGATTAAAGGTAAGGCATCACTGAGTAACTTTGCTTTGCCAGCGTCTTTCGTTAGGTCAATCTCTTGGCTTAGCTTGCTGAACAACACTTTGCTGAAATCATCGGCCTCTGCTAGGCGTGCTTCGAATGCCTCTTTTCCTTCTTTTTGTACCAATGAGTCGGGGTCTTCACCGTCAGGTAAAAAGACAAATTGAAGTGATTTGCCATCAGCTAGATAAGGTAGGGCATTTTCGAGTGCGCGCCATGCTGCATCACGACCCGCTCTATCACCATCATAGCAGCATATCACTTTATCAGTGGTTCTAAACAAGGTGTGCATGTGCTCAGCTGTGGTTGCTGTGCCAAGTGCTGCTACAGCGTATTCAATGCCTTGCTCTGCTAAGGCAACCACATCCATATACCCTTCAACAATTAAAATATGTTCAAGTTTCTTATGTGCTTGTTTCGCTTCGTATAAACCATAAAGCTCAAAACCTTTGTGGAAAATACGTGTCTCAGGAGAGTTAAGGTATTTTGGACCTTGATCGGCTTGCATCACGCGACCACCAAAGGCAATAACCCGGCCTCGCTTATCACGAATAGGAAACATGAGCCGATCACGAAAAAAGTCAAATTGGCGACCCGGCGACTTTTCAGACGCGAGTTTTAGCTCAATTAATTGCTCTTTTTGCTCTTTATTTCGGCCTAATTGCTGGCACAGTGCTTCCCATTCACTTGGCGCATAACCAATCATGAACTTTTTAGCAGTTTCACCGCTTAGGCCACGGCCTTTTATGTAATCAATTACCGCTTTTGAGTTGCTATGGTGTTTTAATTGGTGCTGATAAAAACGGGCGGCATGAAGCATTAAATCGTAATCGGAACGTTTTTGCTCGGCGGTACGCTGTGGACCTGAACTAGTGCCTTGCTCACGTGGTACGTCTAAATTTAGAATACTAGCCAGCTCTTCAATAGCATCAACAAACTCTAATTTGTCGTATTCCATGACAAACGAAATGGCATTACCATTCGCTCCGCAACCAAAGCAGTGGTAAAACTGTTTATCTTGAGAAACAGTAAATGACGGGGTTTTTTCGTTGTGAAAAGGGCAACATGCTTGGTAGTCTTTCCCGGCTTTTTTTAGGCCAACTTTTGAATCAATTAGCTCAACAATATCTGTTCGTGCGAGCAAATCATCAATAAATTGTCGAGGGATTTTTCCGGCCATAGCTGTTGTTTTTCCTGCGCTATTTTTGCGTTCTAAAGTGAGATTTGAACACAATTACTCTCTTTATGAAAGACTAAAAACAAGAAACCGAGCACTAGGCTCGGTTTGCTTGAATCATACGTCTGTATGTGGGGGTTAGGCAGTTAATCGTTGCTTGATTAAGCCAGAAATCTTACCTAAATCGGCACGACCTTCGGCTTTGCTTTTGATTACTCCCATTACCTTACCCATGTCTTGCATACCTGCTGCGTTTGTATCAGCAATAGCCGAGTCAATAAGAGCAATGATTTCTTCTTCACTCAATTGTTGAGGTAAGAATTCTTCAAGAGCTTTAATCTCATTGGCTTCAATTTCTGCTAAATCTTCACGACCCGCATCAATATACTGGGTGTAAGAGTCGCGACGTTGTTTTACAAGCTTCACTAAAACAGCGGTAATTCCGTCGTCGTCTAGCGTGATTTGCTCGTCAATTTCACGTTGCTTGATTGCAGCAAGTACCATGCGGATTGGCTTAAGACGGTCTTTGTCTTTTGCTCTCATCGCATCTTTTTGCGCATCTTTTAGCGTTAATAAAAGGCTCATTTATACAAGACCAAATACTGATTAGTATAATTTAACGCGACGTGCGTTATCGCGAGAAAGCTTCTTCATGTGACGCTTTACTGCAGCAGCTTTTTTACGCTTACGCTCAGCTGTTGGCTTTTCATAGTGCTCGCGACGACGAACTTCTGAAAGGATACCTGCTTTTTCACATGAACGCTTGAAGCGACGAAGTGCTACGTCAAACGGTTCGTTCTCTCTTACTTTAATTACTGGCATTAAAAATTCACCTACCTAAATAATGAGCGTTGCTCAAGTTGATCGAATAACGATCAAGTGGTTCAAAAATGGTGCGGTATTGTAATCCGAAGCAACACCACATGTAAAGAATAATATTAACAGAAACTGAGGCGGCTAAACAGTATTAATTTGGCTCTCGTTGATACAAACGACAAATTACCTGCCCTGCAGATTTCTCCTTTAAAAGCAGCCAGTTATCTGGGGGAGTGAAGCTGGTTAGCTCACTTTCAACTTCCACATAAATCAACGCTTGCTCAGTTAACCATTGATTTGATTCGAGTAATAAACAACTTTTTTCAGCTAAATTTTGTCGGAATGGCGGATCAACAAAAACAAGATCAAACTGCTCATCTAGCGAATTATTTGCCAATAATGCGAGGCTATCGCCCTGTTTAATTGTGGCATTTTCAAGTTTGAGGGTGCTTATATTTTGTATAAGTTGAGATGCAGCACTTTTATCAAGCTCAAAAAATACAGCACGTTTAGCAAAGCGTGACAACGCTTCGAATCCTAACCCGCCAGAACCTGCGAAGCAGTCAAGGACCGCTGCATCACGCGTATCTTGCATTAACCAGTTAAACACGGTTTCCTTAATGCGATCAGTCGTTGGACGTAAACCTTGTACATCTTTAACAGGAAGTTTTCTGCCACGAAATTGTCCGCTAATAATACGGATAAAGCCATTTGCTGATTTATTATTGCTAGCGTTTACTTGGCGGTTAGCTGTTGATTTTTTTCTCATTTAACTCACTAATTATTGGTAACTGACCCCCAGCTCAGATAATATTGCAAGCAATAGCTGGTGTGTCATTTTTCTACTGCGCTAAAAATGGTAGTATTGCGACCTTAGCGATAGATGGTACCCGTTTCGGTTTGGCTGAGCATAGCTGAACTATCACCAAACTATTATTCATGTAAGTTTATCAGATTTTTATAAGTGGTTATTAGCAAGTATGGCAAAAAAAAGTAAATTCTTGTCTTGGTTTGGTTTTGGCAAATCAGAAAAACAACAAGCAGAGCAAACAGCAAATGAGGCTGATAACCAAAAGCAATTAGAAGAACAACAGCGTATTGAAGCTGAAAAAGCGCAAGCGGCGAGCTTAGAGCAGGAACGTATTGCAGCAGAAAAAGCTGAAGCCGAGCGTGTAGAACAAGAACGCATTGCAGCAGAAAAGGCTGAAGCTGAACGTATCGCAGCAGAACAGCAAGCAGCAGAGCAACGTCGTCAAGAACAACAAGCGCGTCTTGCAGAGCAAGAAGCGGCCATGAAGTTAGAACAAGAGCGTATTGCAGCGGAACAGGCGCAGCGTGAAGCAGATCAAATTGCAGCAGAGAAGGCACAAGCTGAACGTGTAGAACAAGAACGTATTGCAGCAGAAAAAGCAGAAGCGATGCGCATAGAGCAGGAACGCGCTGCGGCAGAAAAAGCTGAAGCTGAACGTATCGCTGCAGAACAGCAAGCAGCAGAGCAATGTCGTCAAGAACAACAAGCGCGTTTTGCAGAGCAAGAAGCGGCCATGAAGTTAGAGCAAGAGCGTATTGCAGCTGAACAGGCGCAGCGTGAAGCAGAGCAAATTGCAGCACAAAAAGCAGAAGCCGAACGTTTAGAACAAGCACGCGTTGCAGCAGAAAAAGCAGAGGCCGAACGTGTAGAGCAAGCACGTGTTGCAGCCGAGAAAGCTGAAGCCGAACGTGTAGAACAAGAACGCATTGCAGCAGAAAAGGCTGAAGCTGAACGTTTAGAACAAGCACGTATTGCAGCAGAAAAAGCTGAAGCTGAACGTGTAGAACAAGCACGTATTGCAGCAGAAAAAGCAGAAGCTGAACGTGTAGAACAAGCACGCATTGCAGCCGAAAAAGCTGAAGCTGAACGTGTAGAACAAGCACGCATTGCAGCAGAAAAAGCTGAAGCTGAACGTTTAGAGCAAGAGCGTATTGCAGCAGAAAAAGCTGAAGCTGAACGTGTAGAACAGGAACGTATTGCAGCAGAAAAAGCTGAAGCTGAACGTGTAGAACAGGAACGTATTGCAGCAGAAAAAGCAGAAGCTGAACGTATAGAACAAGCTCGTATTGAAAAAGAAAAAACAGAGCAAGTAACCGATAAACCCAAAAAAGAAGGCTTTTTTGCCCGCCTTAAAAAAGGTTTATTAAAAACTCGCGTTAATATTGGCTCGGGCTTTGCCTCTATTTTTAGTGGTAAAAAAATTGATGATGAGCTATTCGAAGAGTTAGAAACACAGCTATTAACGGCTGATTTAGGTGTCGATACAACCATGAAGTTGATTGATAACCTAACAGATGCAGCCGATCGAAAACAACTTAAAGATGGCGATGCACTTTACGAGCTAATGAAGCAAGAAATGGCCGCAATGTTAAAGACAGCTGAGCAGCCATTAACTGTGCCAGAAAATAAAAAACCGTTTGTTATTTTAATGGTGGGTGTAAATGGGGTGGGTAAAACCACGACCATTGGTAAGCTTGCTAAGCAATTCCAAAATGAAGGCAAATCAGTCATGCTGGCTGCGGGGGATACTTTCCGTGCCGCCGCAGTTGAGCAATTACAAGTGTGGGGCGAGCGTAACAGTATACCTGTTATTGCACAGCATACTGGTGCAGACAGTGCATCGGTTGTGTTTGATGCCTTTCAAGCGGCGAAAGCACGTAATGTAGACGTATTAATCGCGGATACAGCAGGGCGCTTGCAAAATAAAGATAACCTCATGCAAGAGCTTGAAAAAATAGCCCGTGTAATGAAGAAAATAGACCCAGATGCGCCGCATGAAGTCATGCTAACAATTGATGCGGGCACGGGGCAGAATGCCATTAGCCAAGTAAAACTATTTAATGAATGTGTTGGCTTAACGGGTATTACCTTGTCTAAACTGGATGGGACAGCAAAAGGGGGTGTTATCTTTGCTGTGGCAGATAAGTTTAATATTCCAATTCGTTACATAGGCGTTGGCGAGGGAATCGACGACCTGCGTACTTTTAATAGTAATGACTTCATTGATGCGTTGTTTAGCCAAGATGAGGACGACGTATAATTCATAAAAAAGGGAGCATGCTCCCTTTTCAGCTGCAAGATGATTGATAACTAAAATGATAAATTTTCAGCAAGTCAGTAAAACATACCCCGGCGGTCACCGTGCGCTGGAAAAAGTCAGTTTTCATATTAAGTCAGGCGAGTTGGCTTTTTTAACTGGGCATAGTGGCGCAGGTAAAAGTACATTATTAAAGCTGATTAGTTTGATGGAACGTCCATCGGCTGGCAAAGTATTAATTAATGATATTGATTTAAATGCTGTTAAATCTCGTCAAATTCCTTATGTACGCCGTGATATAGGGATTATTTTTCAAAACCATCGTTTGTTAGAACGCTATACGGTATTTGATAATGTCGCTTTGCCGTTGATTATTGAAGGCACACACCATAAACAAATTGCAAAGCGTGTGCATGGTGCGCTTGATAAAGTGGGCTTACTTGATAAAGCCAAATGTAACCCTGCGACTTTATCTGGAGGCGAGCAACAACGCGTGGGAATTGCGAGGGCTATCGTAAATTCACCGCCTATTTTGTTAGCTGATGAACCGACCGGTAATTTAGACCCCGAACTTTCAATGGATATTTTACGCTTATTCGAAGACTTTAATAATCATGGTACGACGGTGTTAATTGCCACCCATGATATTGGTTTAATTGCACGGATGCGCTATCGCAGCCTAACCCTTAAAGATGGACGTATGATCCAGGATCCATTAGCTGAGGGAGCGCTATGAGCCTATTATTTAAAAGTAGAGCCAGTCACAATGATCGTCAGCAGAAATCAATTCTAGCGGCGCCGTATTTCTTTTTTATTAACTTAATCCGTCAAGGTGTGCATAGCTTAGGTGAAATGTGGCGCACGCCACTTGCCTCCTTGATGACCATTGCGGTATTAGGGCTAAGCTTAACGTTACCAGCGACCTTGTATTTAGTCGTGAAAAATGTGTCTCAGGTAAGCAGCGGGTTTGAAGATGCCGCTGAAATTTCGTTGTTTGTTAAAGAGTCTATGACAGAGCAACAAACACAAACATTAGTCAAACGTTTAGCGCTTTACCCTGAAATCGATAAGGTTGAGTTTATTTCTAAAGCAGATGCGCTTGTTGAATTTAAGCAGGTGTCAGGATTTGGACAAGCATTAGAATACTTAGATGCGAATCCACTGCCCGATGTTGTTATTGTGACACCGACGGCACGGTATCGTCAGCCAAATGCTGCTGAACAGTTACTCAAAAAACTTGAAGATGAGCGTGAAGTCGATTTTGGTAAACTGGATATTGCATGGCTTGAGCGCTTAAATGCACTGTTAAGCTTATTAAAAGAGAGCGTGATTACCATTGCTTTACTATTATTAACCTCGGTGACTTTGATCATTGGAAACACGATTCGTTTATCTATCATGGATAAAAAGGAAGAGATCCAAGTTATGAAGTTAGTGGGGGCAACCAATGCATTTATACATGCGCCATTTTTATGGACGGGTATTTGGTATGGCATTATCGGTGGACTATTTTCATTTATTTGTGTTGCTTTGATGATGTGGTGGCTAGGTGCAGCGGTGAGCGAAGTCGCGGGAGTTTATGGCAGTCGTTTTAATTTAATCGGTTTGACGTTATCTGAATTTGCCATTTTAGTTGCACTTGCAACGGGGCTTGGTTTTGTCGGCTCGTATTTGTCTGTAAATAGATATATAAAAGAAATAGAACCCGATAAAGTATAACAATAAAGTGTAACAATTCGTTGTTACACTGCTTTATTAGCGCTAAATAAAAGCAGTAATAAATTTATCGCTCTTTCAATTAAAGCTAGAATTCACCGCATATTCAGCGTGTTAGCGTAGACTAAAAATAGATACAAAAACCACTTGATTTGAACTTTAAAAAAGTTTTTAATTGAAGTTAGCACTCTCGCTTAAAGAGTGCTAAGATGGTTTCAAATGTTTATCACTGAGGTGAAAAATGAGTAAAGATTTATACGCAATGGCACTTACTGCAGGTCAACAAAGCGCGAGTATGGACGGCTATCTTCAAGCTGTCAGTACGATTCCAATGCTTGATGCCGAGCATGAAAAGCAGTTAGCGACACGTCTTCAGGAAGAAGGTGATCTTGATGCTGCGAAGCAACTCATTATGTCGCACCTTCGTTTTGTAGCTCACATTGCAAAAAGCTATTCAGGGTATGGTTTACCGCAAGCTGATTTAATTCAGGAAGGTAACATCGGTCTAATGAAGGCTGTAAAACGCTTTGACCCGAGCGTCGGCGTACGCTTAGTTTCATTCGCTGTACATTGGATTAAAGCGGAGATTCATGAATACGTACTAAAAAACTGGCGTATCGTGAAAGTTGCAACGACAAAAGCGCAACGTAAACTATTCTTCAATCTACGCAAAAACAAAAAACGTTTAGGTTGGTTTAACCAAGCTGAGGTTAGCACTGTTGCTAACGAGCTAGGGGTTAGTGAAAAAGAAGTACGTGAGATGGAATCGCGTATGAGTGGCCAAGATATGGGCTTTGATTTAACTGGTGACGACAATGACGATGCACCTACAAGCACCTATTCGCCAGTACAATATTTAACTGATGGCAGTGCTGACCTTGCTGACGATATTGAAGAGCAGCAATGGCAAGAACAGTCGCATGCACGTTTATTTAGTGCATTAAAAACGCTTGATGAACGCTCGCAAGATATCGTAAGTGCTCGTTGGTTAGCTGATGATAAAGCAACACTGCAAGAGCTTGCTGAAAAGTATAACGTGTCAGCAGAGCGTGTTCGCCAGCTAGAAAAAACAGCGATGAAAAAACTGCAAACAGCCATGAGCTAATGGAGTCACGAGCTAATTAAGAGCTCGGACTTCAGAGTTATCTCTACTATAAAGCCTCGCAAATGCGGGGTTTTCTGTTTTAAGGATGCAGTATGCCAGATACTGATTACCAACACGTACTTAATGAAATTACCAAAGAAGTTCAGCCATTATTGAATCAAGGCAAAGTGGCAGACTACATTCCTGCACTTGCGGATGTTGAACCAAACCAATTTGCAATTGCTATTCATACTGTCGATGGTCACACTTTTTGCGCTGGTGATTGCCGTGCTCGCTTTACCATTCAGTCTGTGTCTAAAGTGATGACATTAACGCTTGCACTGCAGCGTTATGGTGATGAACTTTGGCAACGCGTGGGCAAAGAGCCTTCTGGTACTGCATTTAACTCGCTCACTCAGCTAGAGTTTGAGCAGGGTATTCCCCGAAACCCGTTTATTAATGCTGGAGCCATCGTGACTTGCGATGCCTTATACAGCCGACTTTCAGCGCCAATGCACTCGATGCTTGAATCTTTTCGTCAACTGTCAGGCAATCCATCGGTTGTGATAGATAAAAAAGTTGCTAATTCAGAGTATGAGTTTCGTCATCGTAATGCCGCTATGGCACACTTAATGAAATCATTTGGTAATTTTAATAATGAAGTCGATGATGTTTTGTGGGCTTATTTTAATTTTTGTGCCATTGAGCTTAACTGTGTGGAGCTCGCTAAAGCGTATAATTATCTTGCAAACCAAGGCAAAGACACTCGGGGTAATAAAGTACTGAGTACAAGACAAAATAAGCAGCTTAATTCGTTGCTGTTTACCAGTGGTTTATATGATGCGGCGGGAGATTTTGGTTACCGTGTTGGGATGCCCGGAAAATCAGGGGTATCGGGCACAATATTAGCCGTTTTACCTAATCAGTTTACAGTTGCTGTGTGGGCACCACGTTTAAACTCATACGGTAACTCAGTGGCTGGGATAGCCGCCCTTGAGCGTTTATCCCAGAAACTGGATATTTCGATTTTTTAATGAGTATTACTGATCCCAGTATACTTGTTCTAAACAATCTTCACGTTCAGGTAAACCACGCGATAGACGCGGAGAGTGCTGTACGAGAACTTCATAACTCGCACGGTTGGCATACTTGCTAATTTGCGCCAGTGATGAGTAAGTCATCGCTGGTTGCTGGTGTTTCGCCGAATTAGCAACATTAAGCTTGTGGTACACATTTGCAGATAAATCATGTAGCACAGCAGCGAGTGCGCAATCACCCGCGCCATTGGTGTTTTTAATGCTATCAGGGCCGCCCATAAATGGGGCAGTGTGGCTGTATGCACGGATTGGGTTTTGACAATCGTCTTTTCTCATTGCACGCGAAAATTCATAGCGATTAAAGTCAGCGATTGCGCCTGGTAGCAGCGGGTACTCTGTTTCGCGTTTAAATTGCTCGTCAACATAACCGGCCATAAACAAGCCTTTTTCACCTGCAGTACAAATCACTAAGTCGGTCCAATCAAGTGCTTTATCTGCCGCAAGAAGTGGGTCTTCGAAGCCTGTAATCGCAAGGCCTTCTTCTTCATTCATTGCTAAGATATCGACATGCTTTTTAACAAAGTCGGCCCACCATGAAGGGTCTTGCTCAATTAAGAATTTAGTGCCTAGAGTCAATACCACTGGCACGTCTGCATCATTGGCATATTTAACTGCCTGCATGGTTGCTTCTGTCATGGTTTCATCACCTTGGGTACGCATTAAATATGCGCTGATCACAAGTGCTGATGAATTTTCAATTAACTCTTTATCAATTGATTCAGGACGTAGATGATTCATTAAACCTGCGCTTATCGCGAAGGTGCGCTCACCAGTTTCATCAATCAGTGTAAAACAGCGACCAATTGGGCCATCAACAGGTTGTAAATAATCTAGATCAACTCGGCTTGATGTATTACATAAAAAACGGTACGCATAGCTGCCAATTTTAATGTTTTCACTCATTACACCTAACAACACAGAGCGATCATCAGCAAGTGTTGAGTAGTTATGCATCGTGTTACCGATGGTGCCACCTGCGAACTCGTAATCGATCATATCGTCAAGCTTTAGGCGGTCATATAATGCATTGGTAATGTCGCTATCAATTACCTGTGACATGCCACGGCGCAATTGAAATTCATCGAGGAAAGCTTGATCAACTTTCGCTTCAATATCGACAACTATTTGATCGATACCCGTTATATAACTACGTTGTAGCCGCTCGGTTGAGTTCAGTTGATTTGTTAGTGGATCTTTGGCTTCCACTGGAAAATAATGTTTATGCCTGCGGCGTCCAGGAAATTTCATTTGCTACCCGTGTATTGATATCAATTGCAAAGTGTAAATCAACAAATTTACCTAGTTGAATTGCTATTAGCTAAATAAAAAAAGCGCGAGATTATAGCGCAATATAGGTTCATTGAGCCATGATAAAGCCATTAAAATTTACTTTAATTTTTTAGTGTAGTCTTAATTATCGCCCTTTTTATCGACTAACTAGGTATAATTACAGGCAGTTTACAAGTTTTGTGTGATTTATGAGCGAACAATATAGCGACGAATACTGGATGAAAAAAGCCCTCGCTTATGCAAATGAGGCGGGAAACATTAATGAAATTCCTGTGGGGGCGGTATTAGTCAAAGACAATCAATTAATAGCGTATGGGTATAATCGCTCAATTACTGATAACGACCCTTCTGCTCATGCCGAAATGATGGCTATTCGTGAAGCAGGTAAGGCACTTAATAATTATCGGCTTATTGATTGCACTTTATATGTCACTTTAGAGCCTTGCTCTATGTGTGCAGGGCTATTAGTTCATAGCCGAATTAAGCGTCTGGTATTCGGCGCAAAAGACGCTAAAACAGGATCGGCTGGGTCTATTATGAACTTACTGCAAGAACCGCGTCTTAATCATCAGGTTGAAGTAACCGGTGAGATAATGGCTGAGCAATGTGGGGCTGTAATTTCGGCATTTTTTAAACGCCGCAGAGAAGAGAAAAAAGCGGCTAAACTCGCTGCTCGCAACGCCTAGTTAAACAACTGGCGTTGCAGGAGTTTCCTGTGCTTCCATTAATTGCATCGCGAATAAACGACGACGCCAAATAACTTTTTTGTGGGTATTGCGTAACATAATACGACGGCGAGTCGCTGTCGAATAGATAACATTCCGTTTGAACTTATGTGTGGTACGTCTTCTTTTTAACATGTGTGCTCCTTAAGTGAGAGTAAAGCATGACATTGTCCATTCCATCAATACTAGAAGATAATGATCATTTGATGACAAGTAAACAGGTTTCTCTGGCTTTAGGCTAGTTGTTATCTGGCTTTTGCTGTTCAGAGCTGGTTTGTTGTTGAGTGTCAGCTGGTTGAGCCGTATTTTCATCTAACTCAGGCGAAATGACGGGTTGTTCTTCAATGTTTTCTTCGGTGCTTGGATTGGCAATCGCATCATTTTCATCCAACCAAACCAAAGCATCGTAGTAACGGCGAATATTATCAACATACTTCACGGCAACATCGCCACGCGCGTAACCGTATTTAGTTTGACGATAATAACGCTTTTTAATGAGCAGCGGTAAGCGTTTTTTTACATCAGCCCATTTATCAGGGCTCGCGCCTTCTTGTTCTGTGATAATTCTCGCATCATTTACATGCCCCCACCCGACATTGTAAGAGGCTAATGCAAACCAAGTACGATCAGGCTGTGGGATGCGTTCTGGGATCCATGAAATGAGTTGAGCTAAATATTCGGCGCCCCCTTTGATGTTTTGCTCTGGGGCTAAGCGATTTGTTACACCCACTTGTTTCGCAGTCGCTTGTGTAAGCATCATGATACCACGCACTCCGGTGGGCGATTTTGCTTTAGGGTTCCACATCGATTCTTGGTAACTGAGGGCTGCTAACAAGCGCCAATCAATATTGCCTGCATACTGCTCAAACCACGGTTGGTATTTGGGTAAGGTTTCTTTTATGGCCTCAATATATGCCAGTGTATTTACATAATTGAACTGCCTTACATGGCCAAAATACTTTTCTTCGAGGACGTATAACTGATTATTTTGTTTTACCTCGCCGAAAAAAGGCACCATCAAAGCGTATAAAGAATCATCACCATCTTTTCTGAGTAGCCAAGCTATTGGGTCGTTTCTTGTTACTGAAAAGCCAATACTCAAATTAGGGTGATAGCGTCTAAACAACGATAACGTGTGTGAATCAGCCAGTGTGTAATCTATTTCATTATCAATCACCGCCTGTAGTAGCTCTTCCTCATCCATGTCTTCTGTTTCATGCCAAGTTAGATTGGGGTGAAGTTGCTTTAGCTGTTGCAGCGCTAAGGAATGGCTGCTTTTGGCGAGTACGGTTAGGTTACCTGTTAAATCTGCAAACTCACGAGGACGAACATGCCCTTGTTTATAAACAAGCTTTTGACTAATTGTGCGGTAAGTCGGGCCGAATCGGTAGTGCTGCGCGCGAATTGTATTGTAGGTAAGACCCGATGCAATCACATCTAAATCGCCACTTTCGAGGCGAGCAAACATGTCGGATAAATTAAAAAATGGCACCATTTCAAGCTCAACACCGACGTAGTCAGCAAACTCTTGCGCCAATTCATATTCGAAACCTTGTACGCCTTGAGGGGCTTGGTAATAATTACTCGCACCCGCTAATGTGCCAATTCTAATTTTATTTTGTGCTTTGATTTGCGCTAATTGCGATGGTTGCTGTTGCATATCACACGCGCACAACATGAGCACTAGGCTAAAAATAGCGAGTAACTTTTGCATAAAAAATAAATGCCCCTTAATACATTACCTTACCGTTATAGCAAAACTTCGTTGCTGCGTCACTTGGCGAATAGTACTAACAAAAATTATGAGCGACCTTATCGTTATTTTATCAACTATAACAAGGGTCTGTATTATGACGACTGGTGAGCCTATCAACGTGAAGTTTTATAACAGCTTTCATTGTGTTTAATTCCAACTGAAACTCGCATTTATACGGTGTAATTGATTTTAATAAGGGGGTGACTATTCTTTGCAATCAATACCTTGCCTAAATCGCGTTTAATTCCAACTGAAACTCGCATTTATACGGTGTAATTGATTTTAATAAGGGGGTGACTATTCTTTGCAATCAATACCTTGCCTAAATCGCGTTTAATTCCAACTGAAACTCGCATTTCGAGGTGGTTTGGGTATATAATACGCGCCTAAAATATCGTTCAATCCCTAACCCCGGATGAAAATACCTATGTTGATCCTTCGTGGTGCACCAGCACTTTCCGATTTTAGAGTTCAGAAAATTTTAGCGCGTTGCCAACAGGCGCAACTTCCAGTCACCAATGTTTATGCAGAATTCATGCATTTTGCTGATCTTACTGCTGAGCTTTCAGCTGATGAGCACACTAAACTGGAGAAGCTTCTTACTTATGGTCCAACTATTGCCGAGCATACACCAGCAGGGTCGTTAATTCTTGTAACGCCGCGTCCTGGTACTATTTCGCCTTGGGCATCTAAAGCAACTGACATTGCACACAACTGTGGTTTGAGCCAAGTTCACCGTGTAGAACGTGGTATTGCATATTATGTTGAAGGTCAGTTAAGTGCTGAGCAGCTTGCAGACGTTGCTGCGTTATTGCATGACCGTATGACAGAAGCAACACACGCTGAGATGGCTGATGCTGCTAAGCTGTTCCGTCATGATGAACCACGTCCTATGTCATCAGTTGACATTTTAGGTGGTGGCCGTGAAGCGCTTGCGACAGCTAATGTTGAGCAAGGTTTTGCACTTGCTGATGACGAAATTGATTACCTGGTAGAAAACTTCCAAAAGTTAGGGCGTAATCCGAACGACATCGAATTATTCATGTTTGCACAAGCAAACTCTGAGCACTGTCGTCATAAAATCTTTAATGCTGATTGGACAATTGATGGCATCGAACAGCCAAAATCATTGTTCAAAATGATCAAAAACACCTACGAGCAAAATCCTGAAAACGTACTATCAGCTTATAAAGATAACGCTGCGGTAATGAAAGGCTCGGTAGCTGGTCGCTTCTTCCCGAATAACGAAGGTGAGTACGCGTATCATCAAGAAAACATCGAAATTTTGATGAAAGTTGAAACTCACAACCATCCAACAGCTATTGCGCCATTCTCAGGTGCATCTACTGGCTCTGGTGGTGAAATTCGTGATGAGGGTGCAACAGGCCGTGGTTCTAAACCTAAAGCGGGTTTAGTTGGCTTTACGGTATCTAACTTACGTATTCCTGGTTATGAGCAACCGTGGGAAACTGATTTCGGCAAACCAGGTCGTATCGTTACTGCACTTGATATCATGACTGAAGGTCCATTAGGTGGCGCGGCATTTAACAACGAATTTGGTCGTCCTAATCTACTTGGTTATTTCCGTACATACGAAGAAAAAGTATCAAGCCATAATGGTGAAGAAGTACGTGGTTACCACAAACCAATTATGCTTGCCGGTGGTTTAGGTAATATCCGTTCTGAGCATGTTCAAAAAGGTGAAATCCCAGTTGGTGCAAAACTTATTGCACTAGGTGGTCCTGCGATGAACATCGGTCTAGGTGGTGGTGCTGCGTCAAGTATGACATCTGGCCAATCGAATGAAGATCTTGATTTTGCCTCTGTTCAACGTGAAAACCCTGAAATGGAGCGCCGTTGTCAGGAAGTTATCGACAAATGTTGGCAATTAGGTGATGCAAACCCAATCGCTTTCATTCACGATGTGGGTGCGGGTGGTTTATCAAACGCATTCCCTGAGCTAGTAGACGACGGTGGCCGTGGTGGTAAATTCCAACTACGTGATATCCCGAATGATGAGCCGGGTATGGCACCACACGAAATTTGGTGTAACGAATCACAAGAACGCTATGTACTTGCTGTTGCGCCAGAAGATTTCCCACGTTTCGAGGCAATTTGTAAACGTGAACGTGCAGAATTCGCAGTGATTGGTGAAGCCACTGAAGAGCGTCACTTAACGGTTGAAGACAGCCACTTTGGTAATAATCCTGTAGACCTTCCTCTTGATGTATTACTTGGTAAAGCACCAAAAATGCACCGCGAAGTTGAGTCTAAAAAAGCACAGTCGCAGCCATTAGATGTCACGGCAATTGATGCAGCTGATGCAGCACAGCGCTTATTACGCTTACCAACGATTGCAGAAAAAACTTTCTTAATCACCATTGGTGACCGTACGGTAACGGGCTTAGTTGCACGTGACCAAATGGTCGGTCCTTGGCAGGTGCCAGTTGCAAACTGTGCGGTAACAGCTGCGACGTATGATACTTACCACGGTGAAGCAATGTCATTGGGTGAGCGCACGCCAGCTGCACTTCTAAACTATGGTGCGTCTGCACGTTTAGCGGTGGCTGAGTCATTAACGAACATTGCATGTGCTAACATCGGTGGCCTTGAAAATATCAAGCTATCTGCAAACTGGATGGCAGCAGCGGGTCACCCAGGTGAAGATGCGGGTCTTTACGAAGCGGTTAAAGCGGTAGGTGAAGAGTTGTGTCCGGCACTTGGTTTAACGATCCCTGTGGGTAAAGACTCAATGTCGATGAAGACACAGTGGGATGAAAACGGTGAACAAAAATCAGTAACAGCTCCATTATCACTGATCATCACTGCATTCGGTCGCGTTGAAGACGTACGTAAAACAGTAACGCCACAGCTTCGCACTGATAAAGGTGAGTCATCGCTATTATTAGTCGATTTAGGTGCGGGTCAAAACCGACTGGGCGCATCAAGCCTTGCACAGGTTTACAAGCAATTAGGTGATGTAACCCCAGACGTTGATAACCCTGCGTTATTAAAAGGTTTCTATGAAGCGATGCAAGCGCTTGTTGCTGATAACAAGTTACTTGCTTACCACGACCGTTCTGATGGTGGTTTATTTACCACAATCGCTGAAATGGCGTTTGCTGGCCACACAGGCGTAACGGTTGACCTTGCTGGCTTAACGGGGTCAGACATCGAAGCACTTTATAACGAAGAGCTCGGTGCAGTAATTCAAGTTGCTAACGCAGATTTAGACGCAGTTAAAGCGGTACTTGCTGATCACGGCTTAGCGGCTATTAGCCATGAAATTGGTGCATTAAATGCCGATGACCGTGTGGTATTTACTCGCGGTGAGGCAGTCGTGCTTAATCACACACGCACAGAGCTTCGTACAATTTGGGCAGAAACAACTTACCAAATGCAAGCACGTCGTGATAACCCTGAGTGTGCTAAGCAAGAGTTTGATGCAAAATTTGATGCCAAAGACCCAGGTCTGAACGTTAAATTAAACTTCGACTTAAACGAAGACGTCGCTGCACCTTACATTGCAACAGGTGCAAAACCGAAAATGGCTATCTTACGTGAGCAAGGTGTTAACTCTCACTTAGAAATGGCTGCGGCATTTAACCGCGCAGGTTTTGCAGCGGTAGACGTACACATGAGCGACATTCTTGAAGGTCGTTTAACACTTGAGCAGTTTAAAGGCTTAGTGGCATGTGGTGGTTTCTCTTACGGTGACGTACTGGGTGCGGGTGAAGGTTGGGCTAAGTCAATCTTATTTAACGAGATGGCTCGCGAGCAGTTCCAAAGCTTCTTCCACCGCGAAGATACATTCAGCTTAGGTGTGTGTAATGGCTGTCAAATGCTTTCAACATTGAAAGAGTTGATCCCAGGCACAGAGCACTGGCCACGTTTTGTAACCAATAAGTCAGAGCGTTTTGAAGCACGTTTTAGCCTTGTAGAAGTACAAGAAAACCCATCGGTATTCTTTAATGGTATGGCGGGTTCTCGTATGCCAATCGCTGTTTCTCACGGTGAAGGTCATGCTGAGTTTGCTAACAGCGATTCAGTAAAAGCCGCGCTTGAGTCAGGCACTGTGGCTGTGAAGTTTGTTGATAACTACGGTAACCCAACAACGCAATACCCAGCTAACCCGAACGGCTCGCCAGAAGGTATCACAGGTATTACGTCTACAGATGGCCGTGCAACGGTTATGATGCCTCACCCTGAGCGTGTATTCCGTACAGTAGCGAACTCATGGCACCCTGATGAGTGGACAGAAGACAGCCCGTGGATGCGTATGTTCCGCAACGCACGCAAAAACGTGGGGTAGAGTTTAAGTAATCTACTTAGGTTCATATAAACCTGTCTCGTCCTAAAATACGTTGACGGTTTTAATTGAAGGCCAGTAGCTTTTGCTCCTGGTCTTTTTTATGCACTTGGTTTGGGGTTTCCATGCCTAAACTCAAATGCGGCCTCATTTCATTGTATAT
>Ga0209348_1000032_pt1 | contig 130761 bp, 132 predicted proteins | sample ETNvirenome_2_30_FD_184065 | JGI IMG/M metagenome (GOLD analysis project Ga0209348, IMG submission 184065) | Marine viral communities from the Pacific Ocean - ETNP_2_30 (SPAdes) (version 2) | ecosystem: Environmental > Aquatic > Marine > Oceanic | place: Pacific Ocean | collected 2013-06-22 | reverse complement strand
ATTAGCGAATCTTGCCCTGACTCCAAACTGGGTAGATGCCCAATGGATTCACGAACGGTGATATGGTCTTGCTCAGGCTCTGGATGATTCCATGCTGGCATGTCTTTTCTCGACAAAAGGGTAATCAGTCGCTTGCGATAGTGAGCAGTGCCATAGTCAGCAGCATCTAACACTTTATAGACAATGTTGTAATGATCTCCGAGCTTGCTGCTAATGTGCGGCATGATGTTCACACTATTACCAGCATCATCGATAATATATGTGTTCTCGCTAGCCATTCCACGAACATTCTCAATCAAAACATACTTTGGCTTCAATATTTCGGTGGCTTGGATAACTTTTTTGATTAGAGAGTTTCGTGGATCATTCTTCTCTGCTCTCTTGGCATTTGCCGCACTCATGCCTTGACATGGTGGAGTTGCCATAATAAAGTCAACTTCTCTTTTTTGAGATTCCCTAATAATCGAACCAAACACATCGTTATCAAGAATGCTACCCTCGATAACTAATGTATCGGGATGCATGGACCTGTAAAATTCAGCCCTGTCTTCAATAAGTTCATTGGCCACAACAACATCAATTCCAACTTGATCAAAGTAAGTTTCACCAATACCAACATTGGCAAACAAAGATAAACCTTTCACAATAACCCCTCGTATACCCACTATTATAACAAACTATAATCCCAGTGTCAAGGAATCTCGTAAGGGAATTTTTCGTGTCTGCGAGGCTTGATTAATTCTTCGTATGGCCTATCGATAGTATGCTCCGCACCCACATATCTTTCGTAATCAGACCATTGTCTGGCATCATAAAACCAAGGGACTTCAATCTTTGTCGATTTTTTGCTCGTCTTCACTGAATGGAAAACAACTTTCAAAGGGAAGTGGCGAGCACTCCACCTCTTCTCCAGTGGCAACTTCTCCGATGGATAAAGCTGGTCTGGTAAAGGGGGTAAAAATTCCTTTGTTGTTTTTTGGTTGACGTGTCTTCTGCATTTTTTGAAATCCTCTCCAAACATTGTAAATGAAAGTGGCAAATCATTTTTAATGTTTTTATTATTAAATGTAAAGAAAAAGTTGTTTTTCTTGTCTCGAATTAGTTTCCTATTTTCCCTAACGACCGAAAAATCGAATAAACTTAGCGGAAATGACACATAATACTTATCTGGTGTTAGCCAAGTCGAAATTCTGTGACATGTGTGCCATGCTGTAATTTGGCCACAAAGGACCGACCAACCATATGAGTCTCTTCTATCTCTGTCTTTGGGATGAACAGGAACATAGTAAATAGGCACTTCTTTTCTTTCGTGGCTAGAGAATTTTGACATCCTATTATAATAGACAGGATCATATGTCCAATCACCAATGGTGTGCCTTACAATAGGAGCCATATCATCATTCGCTACAATCCAGATTGTACTGCAGCCTGCAAGGGCACACTCATACACTGATTTTTGTATTGCCGAAAGTCCATTATTGACTGGCAACAACACTTCTGGAAAGGTATTAATGTGATCAGTTTTTATATTAGCAATCGGTATGATGCCCGCCATGTGTAACCTATAACTCTGACTCATAATAAATAACTGTAGTTTGATAAATCCGATTTGCTGGCTAATTTTATTAATTCAGAAGCCGATAAGTTTATCTTTTTAACATTTGTGGTCTCATCCCACTCCGGGGTGTCGATCAGAACTTTGTCTCTTCTAATAGTATGTGTCTTAAAACTTCTGTGTAGAGATTCGCCATGCTTATTATAACCATAAACTCTACCCTTCAAGCCGTTCTTTTTTAAGAGGTCAAGCAGTTTAAAATTAGTCATTGTTTGTGTAAAAGATGACGAGTTTAGTTGCTCATCAGTGAGTATTGAAAGTGCACAAGCATCTTTAACACCAGTATTCCCACAAATTCTGTCACTTGAATAGAACCAAACCTTGCTAACAAAATCATCGCTTGACTCCATGTAGTCAATATGGTGTTTTCCGCCCGTATTAAAGCCAATTCTGTCAAAAACTTTATATCTGGCATTTTGTTTTTTCCTTGCAGTAATTAACTTGTAAGTTCTATTATCACCGAAATAATAACATTTGTCAAATATTATTTCACATAATTTATCATACTCGCTTGAACATACGAGTGAGTCGCCTGTGTATCTAATAGTGTCGCACAAGTTTGACAACGGAATTAATCCCTCCATGCTCAGCAGAAAGTACAGCCTCTCCCATAACAAAACTTGCTTCTCGCCAAAGTCAAAATTTTTAGAAAATGACTCATGAGATTTTAAAGCATTATCCAAGTTTAAAAAACTTGTGTCACATGATGGATCTAAAAATTCAAAATCGTGTGGTTTTTGCACTGCAGTAAACAAGACTGGTAACTTGTTGTAAAATGCGAACAATAAAGCCCGTAAATTACTGCCAATTACTATGCTCTCATATTCAAACTTCATGTATGTATTATAACTTTAATCTACATAATTTTTATAAAAAAGTTTTAATCCACTTGAGTTATGGCCACCAGTATGCCAACTTGAATTCATTATGTGGTATGGCTTATTAATGTGTGGCCAACCAAGGGCATGACCAAGCTCATGCTCTAACACCCGCTCTTTATTAGCATTTCTTGGAAATACAAATATTTTTGCTTTTACTATTTCTTTGGTCTTATTTGATATGGTAATCCTAGTTGAAGCCAAATGATCTGTAAAATTAAAATCTTGGTTAGGCAGTGAAATTATTATCTCACCATATCTTGGTTCACCACAGCTTATTGTGCTATCATACCTGATATAGTCAAATGTATATCCAAGCTTTTCCCAGTATTTAACCGCCTGTGAAACTCTAAAACTGTGTACTCCAGAATTTGTACACACCGTTATACCCGGTGCCATTCTCCATTCATTAGTGCGATTTTTTGCCAATTCTGTGTAGTCAGCAACTTGTAAACCCATCAACAGCAGTAAAAAATTGATTATCATTATTCACTAGACACCTCATCATCACAGTATATTCCATCTAACATTGTTTTAATATCCAAACCAGCACAATCTATTTTTCGTTTACTTACATGATAATGGCTAACAAAACCAGAAAATTTACCATAAGCAACTTGTTGTTCGTACTTTGTAGATGTGCTTCCAAACTGGTTTAAAGGAGTCTTATATGGTATTCCAGTGGCTCGGTGCACGGCTTCCCAAAGTTTAGTCAAAGCCTCAAGTTGAGCGGGATAAAACCCTGTAAAAGTATCTAACTTTTCGCCATGAACCCATGCATCACTAATGAGTGGCCTCTCCCCAAAACCATGTTTTTGATACCAGTCTTGATATTTTGGATAGTATGCATTTGATATTTCTACACCGATAGAAGGCCGGTTTGTTCTGCTAGATCCGGCATGCCATGCTGCATGCTGAAGATCCATTGTTTGGTAGATTGTACCATCGTTGTCAATTAGGAAGTGGACGGAGGCTCCTCTACGATTGAGCACATTTTGACAAGATTTAGAGTTTAAACAGACATCCCAATGATTTACAAAATACCTAATGCTCCTCTTGGGTCTACCAGAATAGTCATAATAGTTGCCATGCGGTGTCTCAATTCCACCTTTCTCTGACCATAAAACAAACTTGTCCCACTCAATAGGGAAAAATTCACCATTGTAAACGATGTAGTTGGAGAAGTGCTTATTGCCCGGCTTGTAATCGTCGATCTCGGACTGTCGTTCAGTCCACAGTCTTCTGAATGTTGTTGGCCCACATAGACCATCCGCACTTATGCCTCTTGACCGTTGCCATTTTTTTACCGCTCTGACTAATTTATCGTCAAAGTATTTCTCTCCAAACCAAGAAGGTTCCCACCCAAGCTTCTTGGCAGAAGCTTCGTTGTAGAAATTTTTATCCATTACATATTACTTTATTTTATTCAGTAATTCCTATAACATAGTTGTCTAAAATTACATCGTAATTAGTGCTACCAATCGTTATTTGCTCAACCATCGAGCGATCAATAATAATTTTATTGTTTTGACATAAATCGAATCTAACATCATCAGCAGCTCTGAGCACCGTGACTTCAGAATATCTTTGTTCTTCAGGTTTGTAATCTTCTGGCAAAAGAACAACAGAACTTGTATCTGCTGGCTTGGGTGGCATTTTAATTAATATGTATCTGTTGACGGGATTAAACATCTCCTATCTCCTTGTGAATTAGTTTTTGTTGTGTAAAATATTCTTCTTTTGTTAAAAAGACATCTTTTCGCTTACCGCACCTTTTGCATACCACAGTTAAGTGAACATTTTCGCCTAACATGGTTCGCACATTACCTAATGGCCTGTAATAGCAACATGTATCCAAAGCTCCACATTTATCTCTCAAAGCAGCTTTTTCTACTAAGTGATTAAAGTTCATCATTACCTCATCAAATTTCGCATGACTCACCGTCACAATATTTTGTGCCTACACCCGCCACATCGGTTTTTATTCTTTGAATTGGGGTGATTTCTGCCGACATTTCTTTATATTGCTCCTCGGTGATGGGCTCATATGGGGCTTGCTCATAGCCGGTGTCTTGGTATTTCAGAAAAGAAACAGCTTTTAATCTTGTTTCATACATCTCAAGTGCACTTTTTAATTGTTCTGATTCCTCTTCTCTAAAAGTAACCGTAACGGATACAGCATTATCAGCCCAATAGTTTTGATATTGTGCCGCAATCTCTAACTGTTCCCACATACTAACATCTTTTTTGCCTTTTGTAAAGAATTCTTCATGGATCGGAAACTCAACAACAGTGGTGTTGGGCGAGTATTTGTCTTTCTCAGTTCTGTAACCAGCTTCCTGTAGCTGTGGTACGATTGGAGAAGAGTTGGAAAATCTAATACGACGAATATAAAATTCACTTTCTGGAAAATGAATACCGGGGGTTGAGCCATTAAGAAGGGAAACAGTACCAGATGGTTTTATAGATGTCATCTTAATAGATCTAGGAACACACAGCCAATTGGAATATTCCGTATCTAATTCGCGAACATAGTCGTATGCATCGTCACACCATTCCATCATTGAGCGGCGGCCGTGCTTATTGAAAGCTTGTACAATTCCTGATTGAGACAGGCCGATTCGACGGTTCTTAAGCATCTTAGCATTTGTTTCAGGCCAATGGGTGTTAACAAGGGTGACAGTTTTGCCATAAAGATAAGCACACTTAAGTGTTTTTACATAATCTTCATAGTCTTCATGCTTTGCAGGAAAGGTCTCAACGAGACAACACATTTCAGCATTGTGAAGACTTTGTTCAACACAAGGATTGAAGCCCATGACCTCTGCATCATCATAATTCACTCCGTCTTTCATCCGGCCAAATGCACGGGCATTCTCAAGCCAAATATAACCCGGTTCACCATTGTTTTGTGACTGTTCGGCATGCCATTCATAATCCATTCCAACTTCAGCATTAAATGAGTTGTTGGAGCCCCACCGGTGGTGATACAGTTTTTCTTGATCATTTTTCATTTCGAGATAACGAATGTCGTCATGTTCGCCAATCGCAAGGGCTGCAGAGCGACGAACATTCCCAGCTACGACACAACGACCAATTAAATTTTCTGTGTCTACGATATCCACAGAGGATATAGGCTCTCCGATCTTGCCAGAATATAGCTCTGTTAAATTGTCATGAAGCTCAATAAGTGGTCCTGCACCGGATGAGGTGCCACCAAAACCAAGAATTGGGGCACCCTCTGGTCTAATATTAGAGTAATCAAACTTCGGAACATTAGCACCGTGAAAAAACCCATCAAGCAGAATATGAACGGAGTTGACCCAGCCCTCGCGAGAATCATCAATAACATGTGTGTCATTAGTATATGTTGGCTCTTTGATGGTGATGGTGCCAGCACCCTTGGTATCAAAACCAACACCGACACCGACCATTAAAGCATCCATAATCCAAGAAAAAATGTAGCCGCCTTTTCGATCAATGTCTTGAGTAGAACGAAAGGCACAATTAAACAAAGCTGCTCCTGTTCGCTCCTCAACAAATTTAGTGCCCATCATCCATAAGCCGCGGCCGGGTGGGGTCCACTTCAAATTAAAGAGGCGATCAAAAGCATCCTTTGCTGTTTTCTGGGCCTTATTATCGTTCCACTCAAGGCCAAGGCCGACGACATGCTCCTTCTGAATATTGAACATACCTTCAATAACACGGCGGCATGTTTGCCACCATTCTTCTGTGCCAGTGGCATCTGGTTCGATTTCACTCAGCCTACGGGCATAAGTTCTTTTAAAAGTTACATAACCGAGCGGGCCCCAAGGTACCTCTGCGGTTTTGTATGGTTCCACGAAGGAATCGGACAATCTGAATTTTCTGATGGTGCTTAAAGTTCTCATTATTTATTTTTTCCTTTTTAGTTTTCTGAATTTAGCATATTTGTCTTGTAAAACTTCTCTTTGTTCTTTCGGAGTTAGAGAAGTTGGATTACTCGCCACAGGAGGTTGTTGTCCTGTATTGGTTGGTATGATTGTATTAGACTTAGGTAGCACCCTGATTTTTACATTAGAAGTGTCCATAAAGATATTATATATCATCCCATCGGGTCCGTTACGATTTTTTGCAATAAAAATCTTACCAGTATTATTTTGTTTGTCCTCAACAGTGCGGGACACGGACATAATAAAATCCGCCACAAAGCATTTATTAAATGCTTCGGAAATCTGCTCCATTGTAATCACTTCAGCATTCAAACCAGAACGGTTAGTTTGCGAAGCAGTCCAAATAGGGCACTCAAATTCTGTAGATAAGGCTCTCAGTTCCTCATATATTGACTCAAGTTCAGCTCTTTTTTCTTTTCTAATAACCACAGGCTTGAGCAAATCAGCATAATCAACAATAATCATGCCCGGAACGGTTCCTCTTTTTTTAAGTTTGGTGAGGTGTGATCGAATGCTGTTTGTTGAGGCTGATTTTGTCGGATACTCTTTTACTATAAGTCTGCCCTCAATATCTTTAACAGATTCGTAAATCTCTTCTTTGAATGACAAGAGATTAGAGAGTGGGAAACCAGTAATACAACTGTCATATCTAGAGGCAACTACAGTGTCTTGAAGTTCAAGAGTGTAATGCACAACAGTCTTGCCCTCCAATATCGCTTGGGCTCCTAAATGCACCAACACCATTGATTTGCCGGCTCCTGTAGGAGCCACCACAACACCCAATTCTTGGCGGCCGAGACCGCCGCCACATATCTTATCAATATCGTCCCAACCGGTTGTTACTGGCTTTCTGAAGCGGGGCTTGTATCTCTCTTCAAAGTCAGCAAGATAGTCATGACCAAAATTATTTTCGGAACCCAATACAAGTGAATCATTTATAATCTTGGATATCTCATCGAAGGAGCAGGACTGAAGCAAGCCAACAGACTTCATCATTGCTTCTTTCAGATTTTGTTTTCTGCAGAAATCCAGTGAAGTTTCTTTAACATAGTCAGCATCACCATCAATATCTTTTGTCAGAATCTTGGTAAAATATTCTTTTACCTGTAATCTGACAATCTCATCTTCGTCCTCTAACTCAGTGTTCAGGATTGATGCAACAGCATTCGCAGATGGATGTGAGCCGTACTTGTCACGATAACTAACTATTTTTCGTGAAAATACTCGCAGGTATTCCAGTTCTAAAAAATTTAGATCCAGTACCTCAGTAATCTGATCCGCAAACGGTCGATCTTGGTAAATCAGTTGAACTAGGTTTTCTTGAAATGATTTACCATAGTCTGCGAAATTAGGCTTACTTTGCAAAGTTGCTCCCGTGAATTAATAAGTATAACTGAGTTTTCTGTAAAGTCAACTTAGAAACAATCAATTTTAATTCGATTCATATTTGTTTTTAAGTCTTCCCAGTTCAGTTCACCGAATCCATCTTCCATCATTTTCCGATAGATTTCTAACTGGTTGAAATTACATTCAAAGTTCTCTATTGCATTGTCAACAAACTTCTTAGATTGAATCGAAAGTTGAGGAGAATAGAGTTGCATCATTTTGTAATTATGTTCGATCACTTGGCGACCGTCAATAATATTTGTGAAGAATTTTAGCTTACTATCTGCATTTTCACAGAATAATATCACATCATCAATCGTATAATCTTTCTCAGATGCTAAAAATGACAATCTCTTTTTGACAGATGTCACACCAGCACCCTTGATACCGGGCAGATTGTCCGATGAATCGCCGATAATAGAGCGAGCCAAAGCCATATTAGAAGGGTGAACACCAAATGTTTCAATTACTCTCTTGGTATTCATGACCTCATCGACTGTTGGACGATACAGAATGGTGTCCTCATCACAAAGCTGCAAAAAATCCTTATCGTTTGAGATAATAACCTTTTGCCAACCATCGTAATGACTCATTCTAGTAACATATGCTATGACATCATCAGCTTCGACCTCTGGGATCATTATCTGAACAATGGGCATCTGGTTGATATAATCAATTGTCCTGCTTTGCTGCCATATCTTATTTTGTAAAATCTCGTCTTCGGTAAGGTTCTGCACAGAACGATTTAACCGTAAGGGCTTACGGCCAGACTTGTAGTTCTTATCCATACTCCGCCGTTTGCGGGAACCATTTGGGCCATCCCAAACAATAACAACAGAATCTGGCTTGGTCATTCTTACAAGCTTTTGAAGAATCTTAAAGGATCCTTTAATACCACCAATGGGATCACCGTTAGTTGACAATGAAGGATCCACAATATAAGCTCTTAAGAACATGTTAAGTGCATCAATAACAATAACTCTTTTCTTATCTGTTTTCATAATATTCTCTCCATAATTTGTCTCGTCTTGAAATAGCCATTGAAATCATGTAATGCAATTTAGCCCATTCAGGATTTTTTGATAATATCCTCTCAGCTATTTCCCCGGGCTGAGGAAATTCATTTGGTGTCCAGTCAAGCGGCACCTTTTCACAAGCACCACAAATATCATGGTGTGTTTTCTTCATAAAAAAACCCTCCGACTGATTTATTATAACCAATCGGAGGGCCAGAGTCAAGTATTTTCTTTACTCTTTTACGGGAACTGTTATATCTTCTGGATCTTCATAAAACTCTTTTGCATTCCCTTGCCGCTGATCGAACTTTTGTACGATCTCTTCGTCCATCACCTTGAGGACACGATTCTTAAACTCCTCATCGGAGGTAATAATGCTAGTCCACTTAGATGGTTGAAACTTTTTAGTATATCCATCAGGAGTGGCGAATGTATACCATGCACCTGCGGAAGTTAGGTGTTCCGAACCTTTGATTGCATCAAACCAAGACTCCTCGTCTCGGATTCCAACATCGTCGGTGCCCCACATGATACGGAAAGCACAAGAACGACCTTGAGTACCAAAACGAGACTTCTCAAGTTTCACCTTAACTTCGGAGCCAATACGGAATCCTCGTTCATCTTCAATAAATGCTGACTTTGCTTTACGGCCAGTCAACCAAATACGAAGTGAATAAGCATAATGCATTGCCTTACCACCGGGGGTGATATAAGGTGTTGTCATCGCTATTTGTCGGGCCATCGGGCCCTGTGGAATATTTGTCTTCAACTGATTGAGGACAATAAATGTTGCTCGCTTATCCGCAATAGGGATAACAAGCTTTGACATTCCCTTCGCGAGAATGCGGGCTTTGACAGCCATTGATGACTGAGGGTTGAAATCTCCCTCAACATCTGAAATTGATGGTGTAAATGCCAACGAATCCCAAATAAATACTAGTTGTTCGTCGGTCGCACCTAATAGTTCTTCGATAGTCTCAAGTACAAACTCCACAGAGGATGCTTGCACATACATAAGACGGTCTAAATCGCAGCCTGCTCGTTCCAAGAACATTGGATCGATAGCAGACTCAGAATCGAAATAAACGACCATCTTGCCCACTTTCTGGGCATTTGCGGCAATCTGTGTTGCCATATAAGATTTACCAGTTGCTTCTAAACCTGCAATCTCTGTAATCTTACCAACAGGAATGCCAGCTACTTGTCCTTTGGCAATGATTGAATCAAGCCAACGGGATCCAGTTGGAATCCACTCCTTCACAGCAGTTGGGTTATCACCCGTCAGATTGTGTGCCACATTCTGCCCTGCTTTTTTATTTACAATCTTCATCAGATCCTGCATATCTACACGACCTGCTTTGCTGGCTTTTTTTCTAGCCATCATACAACCTCCTTGGAATAAAAGCAGCAGACTTTGACCGGTCTGCCAGCGGTTTCCCACACACTAAACTATTTACTTACTGCTCATAAGCTCGTCAAAAGCTTTATCGACATCGCTTGCGGAACTACTTTTTCCATACGCCGTAGTTTCACTGGACAAGGATTCTGCTGATGATGGGTTTACTAGTTGTTCATCGAGAATGGTGTCGATTTCTTCGGGTGTCTTTCTCTCAAAAAGAGAACCGAAATCTGGCATGCGATCGAGGAGGGCAGGGATCGCTTCCGTGTCTTCAAGCAGGGAAGATGTGTTTCGTCGCATCTTCATGCTAGTTTGTGGGTAAGCACCGGGTGTGGTGGGCTTAGTATAGGTTAGTGTAATGTCAGTGCCCTCTTGAGTGTCTGTGATGTCGCCATACTCAGGGTCAAGAATATAACCAAGAAGCAATTCGTATGCCTTCTTTCCGTAGCCATAGACCTTGATTCCTTCGCTTTCACGACCTCGCAAGACTACTGGTGAAAAATACCGTGCACGGACAAAAAGAGACTTGGCAAGCTTCTTGCCTTCGTCGTCATTGGTCTCTGACGATTCCTTCCACACTGCAGATGCGAAATCACAGACAGGGCATCGCTCTCCAAAGTTTCGCTTGGGGCAAAGGATGCCTCCTTTATGTTCACCTACATTATAGTGAAAATACATTTCTTTTAGCGGGTCGCCATCCGCTGTTGGGACAATGCGAATATCTTGATCGCCCTCTTCAGGTTTAAAAAATAACGAGTCACCGTCTCGTTGACCTTCTCCTCGCAGAGAAGCAAGCTTCTTCCGCATTAGATCCATATTGATTGACATTAGTTTTCTCCTATTGTTGTTATAAAGTATATCAAGCTTTCCTTGATATCTAATGTATCACTCTTGCTCTAGCTTGTCAAGAGTATTTTTGTTTGTTTGTGTCGCATTTGTATGGGCCACGACAAACCCAAAATCTGGTAATTCTGTTTCATAAATCGAGTATGAAATCTTCCGAAAAGTGTTTCTAGGTTTACTTTTCAAAATATCAACAAGTTTTTTATGAAGACCAACTTCCCCCTCAAGTCTTTCAGAATTTATACACATATAATAACACAGTTCTCGCTCCATGTCAAGATCATAAAGCCACATTTCTGACAATTTTTTCATATCTAACATGCCAACGGAGCGAATGCGACTAATATCGCTTGGCTTAGACATATTGCCGACATGTGGCTCAGTGTGTTCAAAATAATTTAAGTAATGCACGGAAGAATAAATTGTCTCATTTAGTGTATCGTAGTAAGTCTTAAGATTGATGGACGAATGTATTTTTTCAATACTCTCATTAGAAAAGATAGTGAACGATCTAAACTTGCCGGATCTTGCATACTCTTGCAAAACACCAAATACAGTATTTTCAACCATTTTTGGAATACCAGTTAAAAGTTCGGTGTCTGGTTTGATATAAAATACATCAATCTCTTTGTCTTTAATTTGCTCTAAAATTCCAAGACTGTAAATAGAGCTTAATGATGCTCCGGCAACAAAGACTTGTACTCTGTCTTTGAGATCAGCAAAAAAAGTGGTTAAATCCGGTATGTTTTGCTCGTATTCTTCTGGATTTTCATACACATTTAATTTGTGTTTTCTTTTTGATCGTTTCTTAACTTTACTGTTAAGCATGTACACATCATACTGTGGAATGCTTGAAAATTTATCAGCAATCGCAGAGGCTGCATTGCCGATACCTACAATAGAAATCATATTTTTAACTCTTCCAAATCTTGGTAGTTTTTACCCGCACTTAAGTTTACCATAAATTTGTCCAATTTGTTATTAGAAAATATCTCTTTAATTTCTGGTACTAGATCTCTGTCTTCATCCGATAAATCAATGGCGATTTCATCGTGAACAATGTGAGACACAAAACTTTTCTTATCTTGTAGGAATTTATCAATCTCTACTGCCCTGTCAATAACAAGATCTGATGTCGTGCTTTGTACAATATAGCTAAGTGCCCTTCTGCGGTCTACCGAGATATTCCTACCAAAAGGAGTTGAAACCTCGCCATCTGAATAAAAAGCCTCAACAATGGCATCTCGGTCGTAAATTTTAGATTGGATAACTTCTGAGTCTGGATTGTATAACCAGCCAAAGAACATTACCTTTGCATCGTCTCGATTTAAAGTCATATCATCATTGTTGGTCGAATTAAATACATTTGCAATATTCCATGCATGAATATCGTCTTCAGGCTGTGGATGGCCCAAAAGCGATAAAACGGTGCGGACTTCTGCCCCATTGTAGTCAAGTGACAAAAACCAGTCGTTGTGTGGCTTTACAATCCTTCTGAAGTCCTTTTTCATAGTCAACATCGGAAATGATGCTGGGTATGTGGCAAGGCGGCCTGTGACCGTTCCAAAGAGGTTGTAATCAATAAACTTATTGCCGTTCAATATTTTTTGTAAACCCAGACGGTTATTGGTAGATGTAAAAAGCGATTTACAATCAGAAGTTTGAATATTTAAATCTTGCTCTCTAATCTTGTGAAGCAATTTATATGATTTATCGAGGAAATCATAATTATCCGGCTTTTCCATTGTCGCAAAAATATATTCAGTTATTTTATTCTTTACTTCACAAAATTGAACCAATGAATCTTCAGGTATCAGATCAAATATGCAATGTTCTCGCATGTTGATTTTGGCTATTTTGAAAGATTTGTGAAATGCCTCCATTTTTTTGATTGAAGATTTTAGTTCTTTCTCGTATTCAGGAGGGCATGAGTCTAATAAGTTCTTGCCACCATTATACAACCATGCATATTCTATATTTTCATCACGGATAGAGCCAGTGTACCGCCATGTTCTTGTTAGACCCGATGGAATGCTTTCAAAATGAAGCCGACCATCACAATACACACCTACACATTCCGTTTTATCGTCAAGTGATTGAAAATACATTAATATCCTGATGTAGATGATGAACTGGAGGAGCCTTGAGAGGTTTGTTTTTCCTGTTCACTATCCATTGTAACATTGTTAATAAGGTCTGTCAAGGATCCACTGTATGTATATGTTTGTGCCACAACCTTTTCAAATGAGCTAATTGCTTTCGGTAGTCCTTTCATGCTTAATAAGGAGATTGAATCGTTTATTATCTTTTTTTGTTGATGGTTTTTTAATTTTAGTTTATTTTCTTTAATCCTAATACTCATATATTTCTTCAAAAAGTAATTGAAAGGATATTTTTTTGTAAATTGTTCAATTGTAAAATCTTCTGGGGTTACAATGGTTTGAATAGTTCGGTTATCCTTAGAGTTGTTACATATTTGTCTTTTAATGTATGGCCGCTTAACAGCTTTATAAGTACTAAACATTAAATTTTTAAGACTGTTGACATCATCAATATAAGCCGGTCTATACCCTCTGGAAAGAATATCAAAAGTACTAGTAAAATTGCAATTACTAGTGTTTCTTGCATATGTTAACATTTCAGGTGAGCCTATGTTTGCAACAAGCCTAAACGGATTTGATTTATCAACCCAAAAACCATAGCTTCTGCATGCATTAAGATAAAATTTCCAATTTGGACTTTCTTTAAAGTTCTTTATTTTTTCATCATCATTGGCAAAGCTCTGATCTGATATTTCAATCACCAAGCCCGACACATTCATAGGACAATATTTACTTTTTATGAATCCAGAAAATGTTAATGGCATTTCGTCTATCATCTTAGAAACAAAATTATCAAAAAACATATTGAATTGACCAAAATTATCAAATTTAATGTCCTGTTCCAAAACTTGTTCACTCATAACTTCGACAATTTTCTGCAAGTACTCTGAATAAAGTGTGCGAGGATCTTGATATGCTTTTGTAACCTCAAGGGTGCTGAGAAATTGATCATTTTGATTTATCTCGCCGGTTAATATTTTTGTCTTAAACTTTTGATTAAGGTCATTGAATGCTTGAACAACAAATGCTGCAGCTTGTAAGCCGGTCTGCTCTGTATTGGTCTGTGATATTGTCGCCAGAGGCATACCAGCAGTGTCAAATATTATCGGTAAAAAGAAGTTATCGACTCGGCCGTAAAGATATCTCTCAGCGAAATAAAAATCTATTAGATTCTCATATTCACTTTCATTAACAATGACATCATAAAATATTTTTTTTGCATATAGAGATTTTGCTTTTCCATCGTTGTTTTCTTTAAATAAAATTGCCATTGTGTGCCCTCTTTTTTAGTTTAGTTAGTTGTTACACCCACGGTGTCAGGTACATCAGTTGCTCCGGGGATTGACACAGACACATCAGGTGTCGGTGTAGAAGAAACAGCACATTTTTGTTTTTTATTACCTCGACTTTCAATCTTTGTGCCTGACTCTCCTGCCGGAGTTGCATCAGACTCCAGACCTGCAACCCATTTAGCGGTGATTTTAGATTCAGCCAAGCCCTCAGCAAATCTATGTGAAGATTCTATAATCATAAAATAGCCACCAATTCCGTATTTGGACAATTCCAATTTATTGAATTTGGAAGTTTTATTACTATAGTTTGAAGTGTCGGGTGCAAAACCTCGTGGATTAATAAATATGTATGTACCCGGATATGCAGTTGAATTTAGAAATGTATCTATATTTGCATCATATACCTCTCTCAATTGTTGTAGGCCGTCAAAACCTTCCTGTTCAAATCTTAATTCTCTGAGGCCCGTAACATTGGTTCTAGTTAGATCTATCTTTTTAACAATCCCATTGTTTTTACCAAGTATGTAATGAAAAATACCATTTGAAAGGTCAGATTGTCTTTTACCGGCCATTAATTTTTGCGGCTGCGATCTTCCAGCATAAAAAATCATATAGTTTGTTTGATTTAGAAAGCCTTTGCTTGGGTTTGGTAAATCTCTGGTGCCCATGGTATTTAATACCCCTGTTAGGCCCGAACTTGGCATGTCATATCTTGTTAATTTTGATTCTGGAGAGCCGGCCGGGGCTTTTCTTTTGGCATCAAAAATTTTTGCTGATATTTCGTCATATTCACTTTGACTGTAAGATGAGATATTTGAATTGTACACTATTAATCTTTGTTTAACCTTGCCACCAAAGCATGTTTCACTGTTCAAAAAATTTCTTACATAAGTTTTTATAAAGTCATTAACAAATGCCGATAGGCTATACTCTATCCTATCTCTAGAGACAATTTTTGATGTCATCCATTCTGCGAAATATGTTAACGACATCGGAATATCTCCTAATGATACATTTTTGTAAACACCGGGTTGTCTAGGGTTTCTAATTTCAATCGGCCCAAGCACAACTCTTAGATTCCTATAATTTTCTAGCATTTTTTTCAATTTTCTTTTTTCATCTTTATAAAGTTTATCACCAATTTTGCCTTTTATTTTTTCAAGCGACTTAATATATCCATTGCTTGATAACGATGTCTCAATGTTTTCCATTATAATAGCTATAAGATCGTTGAGATAAAAGTAATTTATTTGCTCTACAGAGTTTGTGTCAATCTCACTGTTAATTGTTATTGTCTCCGGCACTTTAGAGCCTGAGTCTGTAGTGGATGTGGCCCCCTTGGCATCCTTTTTGGGATCAAGACTTGTCTCAGAAATATTATCAGTTATACCAAGTGTATTGAAAATGTCTAAACTCTCATCGGAAAGCGGATCTTCAGCAAAGTTTGCTAATTTTTCATAGGGAACTTTAAAGTGATATATTTTACCCCGTTGTATCATTGTTTCTATAAGTGTTCTAAGCGAGTCGGCCTTTAATTGTTTAAATCTCTTTGCATCCAATTTTTTCTCAGTCTCAATCTTATTTTTTAAGCATAACTCTTCATATCTTTTAATTAATAATTTTCTTTCATAGCTTTCTGATGTGATTCTGACATCCGAAAATATGTTAAAATACGATTGATCAAAAAAGTCTTCAATGTAGGATAAATAATTTATTTTAAATTCTATTTCACCACCTTCTCTAAATTTAAATTCATGAATTGTTGGTGTTAGTGCTAATGTTGTAAAACTGTTGTACACTGCATCTTTGATTTGCTGAGCAGAGAATCCTGTGGATCTTGGAATATGTAGATTATCAGGAAATTCATATCCCACAACTGCTTTCAATCTAAACTTTAATTTATCAAGATTATCTATAACAGCTTTTGAATTTTTATCGGAGACAACATTTTGCTCCGTTAGGGCTGTCCCGGTTTTAAGTGCCAAGTCAGCATAAGTGTATTTAAAAGGTATCTTTTTCTTTCCCACTTTTATTTTAATGGTTCTTTCTTCTAGCAGTTCTTCAAAAGAAGCTGCATAAATGGTCAAACTTGCTTCTATCGATTTTTTTACAGCGAAAGGGTCGCTACCTTTAAATGTAAAGGAGAAGTCTTTTAGACCCACCCCAAAACCTCTTCTGTTGCTGCCTTTTAAATATTTTGTAATGTCATTTGATGTCTTTTTTAGTCCCTCGCCAAACTTAATTTTTGCCGGAAACTCAATAGGTATTTGATTGTTGTTTTCGTCAACCTTATACAGCCTGACCATGGGTTGTAATTGCGACAAAATAACATTTGGTAAATTAAATAATTGTGCCGTGCTTTCTTGTTGAGTTAATCTATTGATAAAACCAAATGGCTGTGATTCAACTTGTAGGGGCCGATTAAAGCCGCTTGATTTTCCCTCTTCGTATGGCAGCTTAGTTAACTCATCCATGTATTTTCTTTTTATGTCAATTATCTCATATATGTTTTGCAACATAAAACATTGTTCTTTAAAAGTCGCACTGACTTCTTTTCTTGCTAGTGCTCCCAGACTGGTGTCACTTTGTATTTCTGCTTTTGAACCTTCAAGTTCCGCTACTCTACTCGCCTCTAAACGATTTCGATCTAATCGGTCTATTTCATCGAGCTTTTCTTGAACGGCATCGAGATCTTTTTGAATCGCCTTTTGATATTTACCAGACAATTCTAGTAATTTTGCTGTTTGGTTTCTAAGTGCTAAGTTTGAATCTACTAATTTTTGAAGAGCCTTGGTTTTTTCCGAATCAGGATCTAAAACTTTTTCATTTTGATATTGTGCCGAAAGTTCATCATTATTAGCAAGGTTGCCTTGAATTTCAGGTATGATAACATTAACTAAAGTGTCCAATTCTCCGTCATTGATTGCTTCTTGTAAGACAACCTCATTGAAGCCGCCGTAGTAGCCAACAATAGTAGAATCGGTAGCAAGTTCGGAGTCAATTTGAGATAGTCTCATTAGACTATCGTTATTATTAGCAAGAATGCTGGATAAATTTGCTGATTTACTTATAAAAGATTCATAATTGCTCTCAATCCATGTTCTTCTATTGATATGTTTATCATCAGCATATTTTTCTAATAATTCTTCCTTACTCATGTTTATAATCCATATGCTTCAATAACTTGTTCTATATTCAATGGTATTGTTATGAGGTCACCCGGGAAAAAGTCAGCTTCTGTTGGGCGGCCGTTATACCAAGCAATAATCCACCAAAGTGTAACATCATTGTAATATTGATCTGCGAGTTTGTAAAGTCTATCGCCTACACCATACACGATTTGTGTGGAGTCGATGTCAATACGATCAGATACGGTGGGGTGTCTTAAAATAGGTGTTTCAAACTGACTAATATTTTTTTGATTGTTACGGGTTTGTCGTAACCTTCTGTAATACTCGTTTGAGTTATTTAAAATTTTATGTTTGTTGTAGCGGCTCATAATTTATTTTCCTAACTAACAAAGTCGTCAAAATTGTTTTGTGCATTTCCTTTATCATCTGGGTTTAATACTCCGTCACGGGCGGATTCAAGATAATCTTTTCTTGCTTGTTGTCTTTCATTCAATTCACCTTTTTTATTAAGCCTGTTCAATCTTTTTTCGTCTTGTTTGAATCTGGCTCTTCCACCAAAAGTCCCGTATCTTGCCTTGGCATTAGCTATATCCTGCTCTCTTTGCTCTCTTTTCTCTCGTTCGGCTTTTCTTTCATCAATTCTTTGATCAAAAGTGGCCACATCAAAGAGGTCCATGGCATCAATCTCATCTTCTAATTTTACTTTATATGGAAAGCCTTTGTTTGTAAAGCCTTTCGTGTTTTGCCAGCCAAGTGTGTCCTCATGAATAACATCAAAAGAAAGGCTAATCTCAATTAATTTAGGTAAAACTGTGTTTGGAGCAGTATTCAAAACTCCGATATCATGATTTTCGAGATTATGCACAATTGTCATACTTTTAATTACACCAAGGGCCCCGTTACTAGAATCAGAATTTGTTCTGTATTCTCTTAATTTATTTGTCGGTGTGTTGCCTGCATCGCCTGATTTTACTGGCTGTCCACTTGAGTCAACTTCACCGAGATTACTTGTCAATAAGTTCATGACTTTTAATCTAACTAACGGAGTTTGAGAAATAGTAAGTGCATCAATACTGTTAGCAGATCCCAAGTCCGCATAGTTGGGGTAAACAAATTGAGCCAGTGTTTGAGCTTTGCCAAGATTTTCATAAGCTTCACTAACAGAAGCTGCTGGAATTTTCCAATTTAAACTAATATTTCTAGTTGTGTTCTTAAATGTGTATATTGGATCTGTTCTTCCAAAAACAGTTTCTTCGGTATATGAGGGTGATAAGGTATCTGAGAATGTTGTAATGAATGCTTTAAAATAAACATCTTCACCACTCGGGACATGCTGAAAGGAAATTACTGCTTCATGTTGATTAGCTATATTATCGGTAGCAGCGATGTATGATCCCGGGGCAAAGTCCGGATAAGCCTTGCGGCCCTCTACTGTATCAACACCAAGCTCATCTAGTTCTCTCACTGAGCGAATGCCGCCCACAGTTATAGCTTTATATCGTTCGCTATTGAATCTTGATTTTGGATCTTTTGCCATAACTTATATACTCCTATTTTCTTTTTCTCATTGCTTGAGAAATTTCTGTGCCAACAACATTTTTGATGTATGTTCTAAATTGTTCACCTTCAACAACTAAGTTTACATTCATTTCTGGCTGGAATGTTACATTGCTTTCTGCCGCACCGGTAGCTCTAAAATCACCTGCTACAGCGGCTGTTTGTGCGAATGCCAGCGAAGCACCGGTTGGAACTTTTTCCATAGCGGATGCGATGGCTTCAATTTCTGCTCTCACTAGTCTTAGGCCGGCAGTATTGTCCATCATTTCGGCCAAACTAGAGGTTAGTTTTCCTAATGGTTCTGCATCCATGCCAGATATGGCTGCACCAATTCCTAATAATCCAAGTGTTACTATAGCAAAACCGGGACCAGCTAAAGCACCAAACTTTCCAAGAACCAAAACAGAGGCGGTCAGTGCTCCCAAGGCTATAGAAGTTGCCAATATATTGGCTGATTGATCGGCCATGCCTCTAAACGATTCAACCAAAATAGACAGGCCAACCGCAGCTATGCCGACTGCTGCACCAATTGCCAGTATTCCTATAGCCACAGCACCTGTTGGGGCGGCCGCGGCAAATGCAACTTTGGCAAACAAAGCAAGTGTTCCACCAAGTGCTGCAATTCCGGCAATAGCTCCAACAATTTGTTCGCCTGTAAGTTCGCCGAATGCTTTTACTAAAAATGACACACCAAATGCTGCTATAGCAACAGATGCACCAATGGCAAGGATAGGCTTAACCATTTTTGCAAGATTAGCAGCAGCATCGCCAGATGCCTCACCCATTGCTTCAATGGCTCCGGCTGCATCTTCGCCAACATCTGCTAACTCACCGGCTGCATCTGCTTGTGCTTGAAAGCCACGGGCAGCGGCTTCTGGTGCGGCTGCATTAGCGGCTCCACCAAACAAGAAAGAACTTAGCGATTTTAAAAAGCCGCCCTTTCCAACAGTTGTTTTTAAATTTGTAACGGCTCCGAGTGCACCCGATATGCCGCCTTTTAATGCCACGAATCCGCGGACGGCTCTCACTAGCCCAAGACCACCCAAAGTTAAAGTTAACACTTTTAAATTTTCAATAAAGAATATAACAACCTCGCCGATCAATCCTATGGTGTCCTTTAAATTACTCATAAATTCATCGTCTTCAGTTAATTCCTGAGCTAATTCTCTCAAACTAACAATAACAGGTTGAAGCACAGGCACTAATGCCGCCAATGTCGCTTTAAGTTCTTCTTGAATGCTCTGATTTGCTTTTGTTCTTTCTGCTAATTTTGCAAAATCGTCAGATGACATTTGTGTTGCACCAGCCAAATCTTCAAAGTTTCCGCTCATCAACTTGGCTAAGTCTCCAACATTATCTAAGCCGGCTGCTTCTGTAAAGAATTTTCTTTGGAAGTACGACATGTCGTCAAAGGATAGACCCGTATCTAAAATAGAGTCTCTAATCATCTCAAATCTTTCAGCGGGATCGGTAGCCATCATTAGATCCATAGCATTAACAAAGTTTCCACCTAGTGCTGCATTTAATTTACCTGCTTGTGTGGCTGCTCCCTCAAAGGTGTCAAACTTATCTGTAATCTGCATAAGTTTATTGATTTCAATTCCTGTGACCTTGGAGGCGATTGCTAAGTCTTTAAATGCCCTTGGGCCATCAGAGCCTAGCTTGGCGATAGATTCACCGATACCAGCGAAGTCTGATGCAATTTGTTGAGGAGTTCGACCGATTATCGTTCCAAAATCAGCCAAATCTCTTGCGGTTGCTGCAGCAGCCTCTCCGGTCTGATTAAAGAACTTTGTTGTGTTTTCTATTCCAACAGAAAAATCTCTGTTAGATACACCAAGTTTTTCGAGGGTGGCGGCTGTGGCAGTAAGTTCTGTTCTTAATGATGTATTGGCGGAAGAAAATCCAGTGTATGTTTTAAACAATGATTCAAACGATTTTTGCTGGTCTTCAACACTTACACCAAGTCTTGCCATTTCTTGTGTGTTTGCGAACACAGCATCAGCCATTTCTCTGTTGATGCCTAAATTCTTCGTGAGTGCGGAAGAAGATTCGTCAACATCAAATGCAAGTTTAATCATTGTGTTGGCGAGACCGCCAATTGCACCCGCTGCAACTCCGGCGGCAGCTTTTACATTCATAAGATTTCCGCCGAGCTTAAAGACTCGGGCCATTAAGTCAACTGTTACGATTTCATGACGGCCGTAAACTTCAGTCAGTTTCATCATTTCAGCAGCGGTTTTTTTCGCTGCTGTAGTCATTTGTTGTTGTTTTTCTACCTCTTCGCTTAATTTATTAATCCGATCGTCGGCATTATCAATTAATTCTTGTTCGGCTTCAGTGAGTTCTTTCTGTGCATTTTTCTTAGCTAATGCTGCAGCGATCGAATCTTTAAGTCCCTTTAACTCTGCTTTGGCTGCTTGCACTCTTGTGTCTAGCATCATACCAAAGAAAGTTTCATTATCACGAATGATATCACGATAGTCTGTCATCTCTTCGTTGATACCTTTAAGTAATCTTTGAATTTCTTTTAAGGTTTTAGGATCTAAAGGTTGATCAGCCATAATCGTTTCCTGCTTAATTAATTAGTTACAACAAAAAAAGACAGGGATTAACCCTGTCCGTATTTTTTGCTATAGCTTGATGGCACTGGTGGTGAATTGTTCGATGTTAGTGTTTGAGAACCACCACGAGATTTGCTAGCATTTTCAATAGCTTCTTTCTCATCATTCAACTGTTTTGAAAGTCTTTGCACAAACCATTTTCTAAGACCAATAGGTAAATTGTAAGCTTCAGAGAAAGACCATCCACCAGCATATTTCAAAAAGAAGAATTGCTCGTAGATGTTCTCCATGTATTCATCGGTCAGGCCAAAAAAAGTCCGCAGTAAGCGGCACCTCCAGTGCCGACTCAAAGCCACAATTAATACACTCAAAGTCTTGAGTCATATCGATGTTCGGCACGGTTGCCCTGTAGGCTTGGCGAAGGTATCTGGCATCGAGCGATGGAAGATTGTCTACAACATAATTGATGGCCTCTGATGTGGTATTACCATTAACAGAGACAAGAATATTTTTAAGTTGTCTGGTGACCCCTTTTTCATACGAGCCTTTGGTCTTCTTATCAAGCTCTAAGCCCGTAGCCATGTCCTTCTCATCCTTACCGGTCAGCACTTTGAAGCCTACCAAGAGTTCTGATCTTGGTAACCTAACAGTGTAAGTGCCGTCCTCTTGTAAATCAACCAAGCCATCAAATTCATTGTCAGCAGAGGATGTGTCAACAAATTCAATGTCACTTAAATTAAAAGAATATTCCTGCTGAGTGGTGCAATTGGGACAAGTAACTTGTGTGTTATACTCTGAACCGTATGCTGAAATTCTGGCAGCAATAATAATTGCATTTCTGTCACCGACAAGCAAGGTCTCAGGATCAATAGATTTATTGGTAATAATACTTGAGATGACTCGTTCTAAAGCCACTCCCTTCTTTAACAAGCTGCGAGAAGTCAACATGTCTTCTTCCTTCGCTGTCATTTGCTTGATTTCAATTGTTTCTTGGCCACATAAAGGATGACCAGCTGGGTACAAAGCACCTCCTGATGGCAACTCTACAAACTCTGTTGGAACTACAAAACTAAAATCATTTGAGTTTTGTTGGGTAACTTGCTGTGGCGGGGTAGTGTCTTGCTGTTCCGTTGCACCACCACCGCCCATTAAGCGATCACTATTTCTAGACAATATACACCTCGTTTTTTCTAGATAAATTTATTATAACATATATGATATTCTTTTAGAGGGGTTTTTAACCTCTGAAGAATTCTTTCTGTTGACTTCCAGCGGTAGCTGCGGAGCCCTTAGCACCTTCACCTTCAGTTTCAACACGAGCCCAGTCGTAAGCAATGTCCAAGCTCATTTCAACCAAACCCTCGCCGCCTTCGTATTGAAGTGAACCATAATCTACCTTAGTAATAAATGCATTCCAGAGAGTCCACTTTTCAATTTCATTTCCGTCGCCATCAAGCTGCGAAATATAAACTGTTCCAAGTGCACCAGCGGATCTGGCTTTAGACATCGAACCAAGATCATTAGGATCTGTGGGCGGGGAGTATCCCGCAAGTTCAACAATGTCAGATAATGTAGCGGACATGTCGGGATCTCGTGGATCAACAAGAGTCATACTAATGGGAGCCCAAGTGACTCCACCGGGGTAGTAAAACTTATGGTTAAGATAAACATGCTCACCAGTTGAAATCTCAAACGAAGGCTTGTTTACTGTTTTGGCATACCACATAAGTGATCCGCCCGTATCTGCATCGATACCTGTAATCTCTACTTTAAATCTAAATTGTCTCTTTGGATCTTTCAGGTTTCCTGAGCGATAATCATCTGACCAGAATGGCATTTTTTGGGTTCTCCTTGTATATTTTTAAATAGTATCTTAGTTTATTTTAGTCGTCAAAAGACGCACCTGTTGAGGCCACCACGAAATCAATCGCGATGAATTCAATTGCTCTAGCGGGTTTGACCATGATCTTCGCATAAAGAATGTTTTGATCAACAAGGTCAGGGGTAGTGGTAGACTCGTCAAGGATTAATCTATAATCGGAGATACCAAAGTTTGTTCTAACGGTAGCCAAGAAGGGCTCAACGAGTCCCTTGAAGCGGTTCCAAGTTGCTTGGACATTTTGCTCAAAGAGAATTGTTGAGGAAATTCTAGAAATTTCCTTCTTCAAGAAGATTACCAATCTGCGAACATTGATTCTATCAAGGGCACTTTGTCGCTCTTGTAGAGTCTTCTGACCGAACACAACGATTCCAGTAGATGGGAACGAGGCAATCGGGTTAATTCTAGCATCGTAGAGTGTGTCTCTTTCTCTCGATGTAAGCTTTGTGGTAACACCAACGATTGGGATACCTGCTGCACCTTCAGAGAGGCCGCCGCGGTTAAAGCCGGCAGGGGCGAACCAGAGGTGAGACTTTCTTTCAGACGAAGCCAACACACCCATCATTGCAACACTTGGCGGTACCCAAACAAGCTGACCATTGCTTTCTTCACGGGTCTGTACCCATGGATAGAATGTGGCAGCATAGGAAGAATCAACAACACGATTCTTAAGATTGTTGGCAAGCTGCTGTGGGGTGTTAGGGATTTGTGCAGACTTAGTAGCTTTTCTTTCCTCGTGAGGAGGAATGTAGCCGTCTTCCAAATCAATAATTGTCATGGCATCGCCGCGGTCCTCACAGACATCAATAATTCTGTTTGTAAGACCCTCGTTGGTAAGACCGGGCATAACAATCATGTTTGCATCAACAGCTTCGGGATCTGCCAAGGTGTCAATAGCTCTGAGAATTGAGTAATACGGCGAGCTATTTCTTTCGGTTGAACCAGCACTAAACTGCTTGTTACGGAAGGGATCAGGTTGAGTAATATCAAGTCCATCGAATCCTCCGAAGAACGGAGCAGTGAATGAGTTGAAGCCCAAGTCAAGAAGTGAGCCGTATCCACCGGTTGCACTCTTGGACGAACCGAGAGCACGAGAACCTGACTGATAGAATGTTGTGTTATCAGAGGTTGCTACAATATCATCAAGCGAGAATACATAACCGAATGGATCAATACCTGCGATTACAGAATCTACTGGATCTTGGCCAATATCATTATTAAGCATTCTGTTAACAAATCTTGTGCTTGGATCAAATCTGTTTGACTGTGCTGTTCTTGTAGTTTGAATTCCGAAGCAGACATCTTCTGCTCTGGAAGTTGAACCATCAGAAGATGACAGTCGAAGTCTAATATCGGGATATACAAGCGATGCGGTAAGTCCGAGTGCTGGAGCAGTTGCATTACCACCCGAAACAAAGGACTTGCGAGTTACACCACCGGCAAGTGTGGACGAACCCAGATAGAAGTATAAACCATCACCTATTTGCTGCTCAGATGCGGCCTGAGCGATGATAACATCTCCGTTTGTGTACTTTGGTGGTCCAAAGTAACCAAAGGGCAGAAGTGCAGGATCGGTTGCTCCTGCTTCAACATCAGTGTTCATTTCGACATAAACATAATTGGATTGGTTGGGGTATTCACCGTAGAGCTTAAGTCTTCTTTCAGTCTCACTCCATTCAAGGAATTGATCTCCAATCTTTCTCGAAATGAAGTTTGGCGAGGCGGGATTTAGATTACAGTTTGCGAACTGCTCGACAATTTGAACGGAGCCGTCCATATCGCTCAACCTGCGAAGGACTACATTGAAGCTGCCGTAATCGTCAATACTGTTGTTACTCTTACGAATCTCGGTAATTGAGACTTTAAGGTTTTCATTTAAGTATTCTCCATGGCCGCGGCCGCGAAGTCTAAACAACTTTTGCATTTTTTCAGCAGTGTAAAGCCCAGCGGCTCCCAAGTCTTGACCAATGAACCAGCCGGCTGCAGCTTCGCGAGAGTTAGCACCCTTCATTTGTGAAGGCGAGCTAGCGATCGACGAACTCAAGTTTATGGCGGCAATAAAACCAGTAAGTGTTGTGCTCAAGTTGGAGTGCACATCTCTTGTTTCTTGATCGAATGTTTCACCAAGCCAGTACTGCTTAAGAGCAGATGAATTGTAAAATGTTCCACCAGTCGAATCTATAACTTGTGGGTTTGTATTTAATACTTCTCTTATGTATTCTTTGTTTGTATCGTCAAGACTGACATTAATTGTTTCAACAACAGTGCTGGATCCACTGACAACATTCAACTTGAAGACACCGCCCGAATCGGAATTAATTGCGGTACCGATAGAGGATGTTTGAAGGTTGGCGGCCTCACCGAAAACAGATCCGGACAATTCAACTCTTCCGTTGTCAACATACAAAATTGCTGCTAAGTTTGCTGTAACTTTATCACCAGCGATGTGGGCAGTTTGTGCTGAACTTGAATTCATAACAAAGAGACCGTATGCACCGCCACCTTGGTTACCTGCATTCTGTGCTGTTTTCCAACCAGCTTGAGCACCATCGGTACCATCATTGTCGGGATGCTGGTGACCAAGAAGCCTCATAAAAGTAAGGGGAGCTACATTAGGTCGTAAGAAAGCTTTAGCTGCATAAAGACCATACATGGGCGACTGTAAGTTACCATCTCTGTAGATGTCTCCACCGCCGTTGCCCGGAACTGTTTCGCCAAAGTTCTCAACGAATTGAGAGTACGAGTTAACTCTAATAGGCTGCATCGCAAGACCACGAGTTGCCCTACCAATAACTGCTGGACCTATTGTATCTGCTGTACGGGGAATAAACGAGTTATCGATTTCGTTGATAAAAACACCCGGTGACACAAATTTAAATTTCTTTGCTGACATAATGTTGCTTTCCTTTTCTAGAATAAGTTGTCATGATGACATGTATATCATAACTTAAATAGTATTTTCATCTTCAAAAGGAGGAAGAGAAACAACAAAATAATGTTCACTTCCTGATTTAGTCGTCAAAAAAGCTTGCTTCCCCGGGAAGTGGAACTCTTTCTCTTGGAAATTGTACTTCGACAAAGTTTTCTTCTCGCTTAACTAACTCTCGATCATCGTTGTCGCCTTCGCCAATTAAGTAACCTAAAACACTAATTGTTATATCTGTCTCAAACATGCGAACTTCTTCGTTAAGAGTTGCTACATTATTATTGTGAGCAAAGTTTTGATCTATAAAAGCCTCATAAATATGTCCATTTCGTCTCAGCAGGAAAGAATTAATCTGTCCTGTTCTTGCAATAAATGGCTCCATCAGAGAATTCATTTGTTGCTGATACTCTGTTCTTAGTGTAATCTTATACTCCAAATTAACATACACAGGGATTGGAATAGATAATGTTTGAATTACAATTTTATGATTCACTCTGGGAAAGTTTCTTTGGCCGGGTGCACCGGTTATGTTCCTTGAACCGGCTGCTACAGCAAAGTTTCTGGTTTTATCTTGCTTTATTTTCTTAGCTATGACCATTCTGCCAGTGCGGCCATCACCATCATTGGAAAAAAGATGAGCTTGAAAAGACCCTTTCATGGCTGGATCCTTGACTATGCCGGTTCTCTCGATGCTCACAACAGGCAAGATAATCGATCCTTCTTTGTCTCTAAGGGACTTATCATCTTTTACTTGAAATGATCTCTCTGGGGATTGCCAGAAAACAGGAACACGGGTATAACCAGCATTTGTTCTAGCACTTAATTCTAAATCCTCTTTTAGCCAAGACATGATAGAATAATCAATGCTTTCTAAAGAAGACTCAAGCATACCTATTTCTCTTAAAGTAAAGTTATTCTTCTTGGGTGGTAACTGTGCAAAATCAAAATCATCAGGTAGCATCAAATAATCCTCTTCTAGCTCGTTTACATACAGCCATCGTTTCAAATGTTTGATCGACTTGACCAAAAAGTTTACGGGGCGATGATAACTTAACTATCTCGTAATAAACTTCTCCGTACAAAACAAAGTCACCTTGCCTAGCAAAAACATCCTGATCATCATTTAGCCTTCTCTTATGGAAGTATACATTAATCATAGCATCTGAATCAACCCCCACACCTTCAAGGTAAGATGTTGTTTCTTCTTCAACTTTAATCAGGGCATAAATTCTTATGGGTGGCAAGAATGTCTTTTCAATTGCCTCGCCATACATGTCATGGAAGTCTGTCCGTTCCATATCAATTGGATAATACAGAATCTGCTGACCAACAACTTTCTCAATAAGCTCATCATTAACTTGTTTAACAAGGTCTCTCTCTTTCTTACCTAAAAACAAGGGGGGTGGCGGCTGTTCTGGTCTGTTCCATTCGTCTGACATTTATATCACCCCACAAAAATTGGTAATGGAGAAGCTTTGAATATCTTCTCGGTTGCTTCGGAAGACTCTGCATCGTACTTGACAAGCTCTTTGTATTCAACTTCCTTGAACATTTCCATAAGTTTTTCTTTTAATTGTTGTTGTTCTTCCTTTGCTTGTGATAAAAGTTCAGAATGGTTTAGTGTTACACTTTCACCCGGTATGGGCAGTGTAGTAAACTTACCTCTAATCTGTCCAAGCATTTCTTTACAAAGAGCAAGAGCATATTTTCTAATCCACTGCTTACCAATAGAGTTAATGTTCTCATAAGGTATGTTACCATACGGCAAGGTATTAATGTTGTTTACACCATCTGTTCCGTCTTGATATCCAGTATTAGTGCTAAATACATCCTGATCATCAATGTAGAATCTAAACCATATCTTTCTAGTATTCTCAAAGCCAAAGTCTCCGGGTCTGGGATAGATTCTAAGCTTGTTATCTATTATTTCATATGAGTAGTGCGAAGTTCTGGTATAAATCGAGTCTTCATATGCAATTGCTTGCATCTTGTTCTGCCATGTTGGTATGATCTCAAAGGTAGAATCATCAGCAAACTGGCCATATGTAGAATAATTACCAATTACATTTATTCCACCGTAGTAACCAAAAAATCTCCACATTGCTCTTGGTGTTTTATAATAAACTTTATTAACAATTATTCTTTTATTGCCCACCTTTCCAGCAAATGGTACAGCATTACCGTCGTCGTCAACACCACTAGTTGATTGAGATTCTATTACGGCTTGAAGATCGTAATCCTGTTGTCCCGATGTGCCATCAATAGAAGCGGAATATTGCTGTATTGTACCGCCATAGCCACCCATGGCAGACATAGCATCACCAATTCTTTTTGCCTGTTGTACTTGGAATCTTGGATATTTAAGACTTGCACTGACTGGACCACTCATGCTTTCACCAAGATGATCAAATGTGCCAGTGACATTACCAAGTGCATTAGATATTGTATTTTTGCCTTGATGCAAGTTTACAATATAAGAGTATTCTAAAACAGACTCTTCATAGGCAGCATAAACATTTGCAGTTGTAAGCTCAATGTCAACTACATCACCGCCAAGCTTTTTAAAGGTATAGGCAACCTGATCTGAAGCACCGCTTAGGAACTCAACAGAGCCGGTATATATGCCGAAGGGCACCGCAGATGAAACATCATCGACAGAACCAGTTGATGTAAGTACAATGGCACTTGTTTGAGATTTAGGGCTAAGGTTAGTTGGCATTTAAAAGGTTCCTCAAATTAATTAGTAAACAAGCGATCAATGACCGGTTTAAAAAAATATTAGTTTTGAACTATTTCAGTTTACTTTTTCTGAGTTGTCTTTTTAGTTGTCTTGCGGGCCCGTGTTTTGGTTGTCTTGGTAGCTTTTCTAGTATTTCTAGTTGTTACAACCGTTTCGCTCGCTGTATCGGTAGTTGCACCAGTCTCCGTGTCGGTGGTTGTACCGGTGGTAGTGCCGACTGTAGTGCCAGTTGAGGTACCAACGGTTGTGCCAGTTGTAGTATCATCTACAGTTGTGGTTCCGGTAGCAGTGCCAGTGTTAACTGCTGCTGCTGCTTCGTTAAGTGCTCTTGCCTTAAGCTTGAGAGCTAATCTTTTTCTTGGGTTCATGATATATCCTCGCTATAAAACCTGTAAAGTAAATAGTGTTATATTAACAAAAAAGAAAAACCCCCAACCCGAAAGGGAAGGGGGAAAAGTATGAAAACTTATTTGTTTGCCTGATAAGCTCTTAGCCAGCGGCCGGAAGCTTGGCTTCATCGCCATCTGCATCGAACATATTTGCAATCCAAGAGGTTGCACTAACACATACACATCTAACATATGTAGCAGTGCCCGGGACTGCGGATTCAGCAGCGGCACCGGAACCGCCATTAATAGCAACATTGTCCGGGTCGCTTGATCTAAGCTCATAACCAGTTGTGCCAGTTTCTGTAAGATAAATAATTGTTCCCGGTGTTGGTGTTGGGAGAATAACAATGTGATTAGCATCACTATCTGCATCAACTGAAACGAACGACACACCATCTTCAATAGTAGCACCGGTATCAGTCGCAGTTACTGAGGTAGTGATCACCTGTACTCCTTTGAGTCCAGACAAAATAGTACCTGCACCCATTGATATTTCTCTTTTTAAATTTTCAATTAAGGCCTCTACTCTCGCGAGGCCAATTCTTTTACTTCCCATGTTTAAAACCCTCCATTTATAATCATGTCAAAAACATAATAGGAAAGACTACAATTGTAGCCTTACCCATAAGTAGTTTTGTCATACAGGAAAGCCCCCGTCAAAAAACGGAGGCTTTACACTGTACTTTCGCTATGATCTAGGATCAGCTAGTTGAACCAGCTTCTCCAATGATTCCACGACAGACAACTAATCCATACATATCTGGACGGACCATCTTCTTCGCATAGCGAGTCATGACTCCCTTACGGGGCACGAAATCTTCAGGTCCGAAGATTGTTGGTGTAGTTTGAAGTGGGACATATGGAGCATACACATAACCGCTTTCAAGGAAAGAGGTTCCGCGACGACCAACGAGGATCACACTGCGGAGGAAGTATGGATCGACATATACATCGAACTTCTTGCTGATTGCACCGACTCTAACCGCACCGGCAGAACCTCGCTCATCGTCAGCAGTGACGGAAGCACGGAAGCCAGCAGTGAACTCAAGGATGTTGGCAACTTCAGGTCCACAGACGATGAAGTTAGCACCACCACGAAGAGTCTTGCGGTGAATACGAGCAGAAACATCATTGATTGTTTCAATGAGGGTTTCATACCACTCGGAAACTGTACCGGTGAAGTCAGGGGCAGCCGAAGATGCACCAATTTCAGCACCAGTTTCGCGGTTGACGAACAAGCCGGGGGAGCGAGACCAGTACAAGGTACCAGCGGTTGCACCGACGACGAGATCTTCAAGGATTTCGCGATCAATTTCAAGAGCGATTTGCTCGGAAAGAATCGAAGTTAATTCAACTTCTGCATCAAGGTTGTGGTATGCATTGAGGTCTTGACCCAATTCAGGTGTCCACTTAGCCTTGAGCTTCTTGGTTTGAGCGGTAACAGCAAGAGAATCGACCTTGATGTTAATTTCAGGAATATCAACATTTCCTTCAAGACCGAATGTGTTAGCACCGATAACGGAACCAAGAGCAACCGAACCAGTAAGATTATCATTAATCGCAAAGCGAAGATCAAATCCGTTGGAGCCGGTAGCAATACCCATGAGTGAAGATGCAGTACCATCATCGAATGCAACTGCACCAGATGCTTGTGCAAGAACCATGGTGAGCTTGTAATCTGCTTCACCGGGTACATTGGTGGTAGAGCCAGACGAGAGACGAGTCAAACGACGGACAACTCTAAGAACACCAGCATTGGTGCTGTTAGTAACACCGTGAATGGTAACCAAATCAGCATGAGCAAGTTGTCTTAATGCGGAAGAACCAGACATTTCAACAACTGCAACCATCGAACCAGAGAGATCTGGGTCGTAGCTACAAAGCTTATCGAGCTTAGTTTGCTGAGCAGTGGTCAAGCCATCATAATCGGCACCACCGGGATCAGTTCCGTTAGCACCAACAGCACCCGAAGCGACGAGAACTAATTGTTCAAACTTCACAAAGAGCGAACCAGTTGGCGATGCATAGCCGTTGTTAAGTCCGTAAGGACCAGTTTCTGCATTGAAGCCAGACAAGCTGACACCACCAGTGATTTGCGATCCAACAACTCCGCCACCGTAGAACGAAGTGTTAGCTGCATATCCATCCTTTGCAGGGGTTGGACGGCTTCCATCAACAGTAAAGTCGAGGAAGAAAATGAGACCCGATGGGAGACTCATAGGTTGAACGGCGACGAGATCGTTGGCAATAAGGCCAGCGAAAACACGACGAACAATTGGGAAAGCTACAGCGGCGAAACCTTCGACATCGCCACCAGCCATGGAAGAACTCTCACGGAGCAATTCCTTTGCTTGGTTTTCAAGCAAGCGAGCCATGTTCTTGCGGGAGACCTCTTGGTCAAGTCCCTCAAGAAGTCCTGTCTTCTCCCACTTGGAAAGAAGAGCATGACCTTCAGCTCGCATATCACGATTGACAACACCTTCGGTCAATCTTTCGATAATGCTAGACATAATTAAATCACCTCCTTTTATATGTTATTTGTGTTATTTAATTCCAGCTAGTCTTCTCATACGATCCGAAAAAGGATCCTGAGAAGTTGCTTTGGTCTCTTTACGAGACGCGGTTAATACAGAAGACCTGTTACTAATTGCTTCGCTAAGTGATTGTGGGCTTCGCTTAGGCTTAGCCTCCACTGTGCTTTGAAGTGTTTCGTAGATTGTTTTTGCTTCTGCGACTGAACCCGCACCGGAAATTGCTTCGACAATCTTATCTTTTTGTCGCTCATTTAAGGAGGAATTTCTTAATACACGGTTCGTATAAAGAAGTCTTGCATTGGAAAGGTTAACTTCATAGAGATTTTCTTTAAGTTGTTCCATAGCAGACTCATACTTCACCAACTCTTCTTTAAGGTTCTCATTACTTTCGAGAGCCTTTTCAAGTGCTTCGTTGGACTCATTAAGTTCTTCTTGCTCTTCTTCAAGTGTTGCTTCTTCTTCACTATCGGTTGAGGCTTCATGGGCGAGTTCTCTTTCTTTCTCGTCCTTAATCTGTGATGTGGGGCGGCCGGCCCAGCCAGACAAATCAAAGTTCATATCTGCGGTAAGCTTCTCCATTACAGAGTTAAACAAGGAATCCATGTCAACATCCTCATCTAAGCCTTTTGATTGTTCAGCATCTGCTGCAGCCTTCGCTGCATCATCATCCACAGGATCAACATCAATTTCTTCATCTAATTCTTCTGTGGCGGACTCACTTACAATTTTAATCATTTGAGTTTTGTCACCGTTATGTCCGATTGACATATCGCCGGGTCCATCATCAGTAATTTTATCAAACTTCTTTTCGGCTTCTGCACGGGTCATTTCCGGCACACCTTCATTCAAATTTTCCTCTTCAATTGTCAAATCGATTTCTTCATCTAAGTCAGTAGCCAAAGTTTCAATTGCTTCCTGAAGGGCACCTAAATCCAAAGTAACTTCAACATCTTCACCTTCTTCCTGAATAGAGTTAAGATTGTTGCCTTCGTTTTCGCCCAAGCCGTCAGTTGCGGCAAGTGGCACATCATCACTTTGATCTTCTACCACATCAGCACCATTAGCTCCGACTGCTTCTTCAGCAGGTTGAGTGTCCATGCCTAAATCTTCTTCTTGCTCTAATAAGCTTTCTAGTGTTTTCTTTACCTCATCGGCATACTTTTCAATAACAACAGATTCAGCATTTTTTAATGCTGATTCGCGAAGTGCTTTTGCATCCACGATGGATTCGTTAAGAAGGTTAGACATGAATTTACTCCTAAATTGACAATAATTCAGAAATAAATAGTATTATTATGAACGGAAAGCAGTTTTTAATGGTCACAATTTATTATACATTGTAATATGAAAGAATCGACCAAGCAAAGCCACTCAAAAGCTCATGTCCGATAAGTTTGACAGAATCACCCTGAGTAAGAGATAAAGTTTGTTGTCCATCAATAAATTGTTCTTGACCTGTTGAGCCTGTTACCGTAACTGCTCCTCCTCCAATATTTTTAATATAATATTGGATGCCTCTATTATTGTGTGTTATGGTTGGCAATGTTGCAGTGCTAGTAGAACCGTTATTGAAAATAATAACATTGTCAGTATCAGCCACGGCATATGCACCAGCCGTCGGTCGAACTGTGTAACTTGCACGGGCAGAGCCGCTAAGAAGGAATGAGCCTGTAACTTCCAAAGTATTAGATGGATTACTTGTATTAATTCCAACTGTATTTTCAGAACCGTCTACAAAAACCATATGTGTGTTAGAATTTGATTCTACACGGAAGTTAACAAGTGAATCCGATCCTTCATTTACCACAACTTCAGGCACAGCACCATTAATTCTCAAACCCTCTTTCATAGAACCCGCATCGCTAGTTTTAAAAACTATGTGCTTGTTGGTTACATTATTTTGCAATAGTAAGTTATCTGAAGTATTGTACCCTATAAATCCTAAGCCGGTGCCGGCACTATTTGATAAGAAAAGATTGGGAGTATTGCTGATTAGAGCGACATCAGAACCAGTGATACCAAGTGATGCTGACAGTTGTCCGGCAACATTTGTGTTACCATTTCCAGCAACCTCAAAAGCATTGGTAAGTGAGTCGCTTTTTGCAGTTATTAATGTTTCCGCTGTCGATCCGCTAACACTAAGCACACCGCCGGCGATATGTCCACCACCTATAAGAACTTGGCCTGAGCCACTGGCAGCAAAGGCAATTCTTTGTCCGTCTGCTGAAGCTCCTTGGAACAAAGCCAAAACATGATTGTTGCCGGCTTCATCAGTTGGTCTAACAAAGAGCATTCCGTCTTGGTTGCTATGACCACCTTTTGTGCCAATAGATAATTTAGGACTGGAACCTGTTACATGTATTCCCAAGGAGCTTGTGATTGCTTGAGCTGCTTGAACAGTGCCACTGACATTTAAAGTGTTTCCGAGAGTGGTGGCACCAACGGCTTGAAGAGTGCTAGAACCAGAAATATCACCAGTTACGGATAATACAGTTCCATTAAATGTAAGATTTGCTTCCGCATTTGCTTGTCCAGTACCGTCAGAGGTTATTACACGATTAGCCGATTGATTGGTAACACTAGTAAGAGCCGGAGCGGTACCATTAGATGCAGCGGTTAATCTACCTTGTGCATCAACAGTTAAAGAAGTATATGTATAAGAACCTGCACTGACAGATGTATCATCGAGATTAACAGTTACGGTATCTGTAGCACCTGCTGTTGTTGTCAAGCCTGTCCCGCCTGCAATTCTAGCAGTATTTCCATTTGTTATTGTTTGAGTTGAACCGCCGTCTGCACCAAAACCAAATGAATCCATCGCACCAACACCCGTAAGTGTTGAGCCATCTCCATGAAATGTTGAACCAGAAAATAATGAACCGCTAACTTCACCGGCAAAAACACTTCTAGTGTTTCCAATGTCTAACTGGGCTGTTCCACCAGTTTTAAGCTTTATAGAATCATTCTCAAAGTCAATTTGTGTTTCATCAGGATCGCCTTCAAATTGAATGTCGCCTGAGTGTTGTGGTCCTTTGTTGTTGTTATATGCCATGTTGTGTGGTTCCTTTGTTTATAAATAGGAATCAAGTTCCCTTGGTACCAATTATGTACCAGTTTTCACCATCAGATTGAAAAGTTCTCGACGAATAATTCATTTTAATCTCTGTTCTGTTGTTCAGATCAATCTTGCTATCTTCGCAAGTGACACTTACTTTATTAGCTGTTAATTTTATTTTACCTGAGTCAGCCTTCTTTACAACAATCACTCTTCCGGTATTATTTTGAGCCGGCGGCAATTTAACATTGACATGATTTTTCTGTGCATCACAAATGATTGTATAATCAGAACTATCAACATTGTATTCATTGTCAGTAATTTTTGTTATATTGTAATGGACTGCACCTTGACAAAGCATTTTAGCTTTACTAACCACAGTTGTGGAATCAAGAGTACCCTCAAGGTTTAAAGTATTTGTTTGACCGTTAAATGTTAAATTATCAGAAGACTCAAAGTTTCTTTTACCTTTGAATTGGATTGTTCCGGGTGTTCCGGTTGGATATGGTACTTTTGTTCTGACATAAGAGTCATACAAGTTTACCAAAGTTGTATTTCTAGTTGTACCTCTAGAAACATCAGCAACTATAATCACATCATTATCACTTAAGTTCTGTCCTTCTGTATTAATCGGCTCAAGTTTAGTTGGGTCAATAGAGACTTTATTTGATTTGACTGTTATTCCAGAATTTAAAGCCAACGAAAGACCTACACCCTGCTCATCAAGCACTAAACCGTTACTTGTTTTTAATTGTAGATTTCCTCGTAAATTTTGTAATCCAAGACCGTGATTTAAAAAATTAGCATCTATTGGGCCAGTAAATGCATTGTTAGGAATATCTTTTAAGTATATGCCTGACCCTATAAATGTTTTAGCTGATAAAGTATTAGCTGAAAGTGTTTCAGTGTCTGCATCGTATTTTAAGTTGTGATGAGTTCTGGCACCATGCTCTTTATCACAAACTATCAGGCCGTTGTTTACATTGCCTTTAATACTTTTGATTGCAACATCTTTCATTGTGGCACAAGGGCTTTGGGCATCTGTATCCCAGAAAACACTGGCACTAACAGTATTCTTAAATACCTTTACACCATCAATTTCTTGATCACCATGTTGATCTACTGAACCTTGTACATTACCTTTTAAAACATTATATGCCATTTTTTATCCTCTCAACCATAAATAGATGAACTTATCGTTTTGTCTTGTATTATGTAGGCTCCAAAGTTACTGAAATGTTCGGGGAAATAATACATTTTATGCTTTTCAGCAATTTCTTTTACTATTATTTTCATTTGATCTGAATTACCAGTAACTATTTTTATAGGTGTTTCATTTAAAAGCATAAACTCTTCCACTAAGTATCGAGCTTCAACATAAGTTTTACCATGCAAATCTAAAACTTTCACACAATAAGTAGTATAAAAAAAGGATGCCCCCACAAGGGAGGCATCCAAAAGATTCAACAAAGTTGAAAAAGATTGATTACACAATCTTCCACTTGTTTGCAACCATGTATACACATGTAACAGCAGCAAATGGCGATTCAAGAACGACAGCGGACTGTCCGTCGATATCGTGGCCAGCATCGCCTCGGGCGAGAACCAAAACACCTCCAGAGGAGTTCTTGAGTGTGACAACATCACCGACTGATGGTGAGGCTGGAAGAGTAACTGTACCACCGTCAGAGCCAGTAGCGAAGTTATAACCTTCAGAAACAGCAGTACCATCAACTGCAACAGCAACCGAGTTACCTTGAACAGAAAGCTGTCCAGATGCAGCCGAAAGACCAGCACCAGCCATACCTGCAACAAGGTCAGCAATGCTTTCTTTCTTGGAGGCATCACTATCGTTAGCATCGATAATAGCAATGCTATCGGCACTGACATCAACTGCAGCGGCACTTAACTCATTAAGGTCAAGGTCAAGGTTACCAGAACCATCTTGAGCAAGACCGACACCAGCGACTGCTGGAGCGAGCATAGCACCGGTAACACCGTCTGCTTTAATGCGAAGTGCATCGGAGTTGAGTTCGATAGACGAATCATCGACACCAACAGCGAGGACACCGGAAGAAGCAGCAAGACCATCACCTGCGATTGCGGTCGCATAATCAGCGAAAGTATCTTTGCGAGTAACGTTTCCGTCTGCATCGATGAAAATCAATGAGTCAGCACCAACACTAACAGCAGCTTCGGTTAACTCGCTCAAGGATACAGAGAGAACACCAGAAGATGCCGCAAGACCGTCACCGGCGATTGCAGTAGCATAGTCAGCGAAGCTTTCTCTTTTGACAGAACCATCAGCATCAAGCATCATAAGCTCATCAACACCGACTGAAACAGCAGCAGCTTGCATGAAAGCACCACTAATCTTAAGGTCGGCAACATTGGCACTGTTCTGGAATGGTGTCATTCCAAGACCGCCGTTAGCTTCAACATCAAGCGAGAATCTAAGCGAACCACTGAGACCGACAGCCGATAACTGGCCTAAACCACTGATATCTTTGCTTGCATCAAGAACAACAGCCTTAGATGCGACAGCCGTACCAGCGGTTGAGCCATCAAGGAAGTTAAGCTCGGCAGCAGTTGAAGTAACTGCACCGTCAGCAAGCTTAAGACCACCGGCCTTAGCAATAGTGAAATCACTGTTGGCTTTTACTGTAAGCTCGGCTGCAGCAAAAGTCAGCATGTCAGAGTTTGTGTTGTTACCAATTGTAGCATCATCTGGCATTGCAAGTGTTTTGACGATGGTGTCACCGTCGGCGTCGACTGACATTCCAGTCATAGTAATAGTGCCCATAGTGAGGTCACCAGAACCATCAATGTCAGTTGCGGTAGTGATTGCACCACCAGCAGCAACACCGGCGAAAGAACCAGCACCAGCCGCACTAATACGGGTGACATCTCTCATAACGAGTGCACCGTTAGTTTGAAAATTGCCTGCACCAGAAATGATACCATTGTCATCAAGTAAGATCTGGGTGTTACCACTTTGATCCTTGACCTGAATATCACCTTCTTGGTCCAGAGCACCGGACAAGATTGCCTGTCCGAATTGGAATTTGTAAGCCATGTTTAAAAACCCTCCATTTTTAAGTTTTATTTATAGCTGAACGAGATACACCTATCCATATTTCATATGTATAAATGGCAGCCCGCTCAATTATAAATAGTATGTACCGTACAGTATTTTTCTATGTAATAAAGTATTTATTTGTACCGTTACAATAAAGCTGGATAGATGCAAAAGGTGATTCCAAAATTACTGAATTTTGACCGTCGATTGTTTGTGAACCAGATGCTAAAATTGTAACATTATTAGATGCTGCCGTGCCTGCTTCATCTTTCACAACATATGTTTGACCATCTAATAAATTAGCGGCATCAGGTAATCTAATTGATAAAACACCATTAGTTGTATTGGTGCCAATATAGTAGTCGGTTATTGAGGCAGTTATGGTTGATGATGTGTTTCTTCTGTTTAACTTTAAGCCACCAAAAACTTGAAGAATATTGTTGTTAAATATTAGGTTATCAGAACCGCTAATTGTTCCAGCACCCGCATCGTTGCGAAATTGAAGTGCCCCTAACGGGCCTTGAGCATTAGCATTTCCACCGCCGCCTGCAGAAATACCAGTTAGCCTGCTACCATCACCCATTAAGTAAGAGGCTGATATACCCGTACTTGCTGTAATTTCTCCTGTGACATTTAATGTGTCACCATCAAATGTGAGGTTTGATTCACATGTTAAAGTATTGGCATTGCCGTCAACATTTGTTACAATTGCATTATTGGTCGCATTCGCAACTCTCGGAACATTAATAACTTCAGCACCATCGGATGTGCTGAGATTACCAGAGACGATACCAGAAGTGATACCTTCTACTTTTAATAATTCGTTTGGGAGGAGAACAGTTCCAGATATATTGTTGTATGCCATTTGGTGCCTCCTTCTTTAATTAGAAGACAAACCAGTTTGTCCCATTTGAATAAATACTGATTGCTGGCATCGTGCCAGTTAAAATATAAGTTGATGCACCATCAAACAAGTTTTGAACCGGTGATGAACTGGTGAGAGTAATATTATTGCTAGCTCCGGTTCTTGCAGTGACCTCATCTTTAATAGTCCAAATTAAACCGGTTGGCACTGTATCGGCGGCCGGTACCGTAATTATCGTGGCAGTTGTTTTAGTTATGCCATATATGTGTTTATCTTCTGTGATCGCAAAATCTGCATTTTTAGAGCTATATCCCCCAGCAAAACCGGCGACACTAACAACTTTTTGAGTTGCACTTGCACTTAACACAAAGTTTGTGGCGGCACCTGCACCTGCTTCTGTAACGACCAAGCTTCCGGTTCTCATGTGTGTGTCATCATTTGTATTACCAAAAAATGTAGAACCAGTTGCATCAATTCTAGTGATATCTTCGTAATGAAAAACACTAGCTGATACTGAACCAGTTACTAAAAGGTTTCCTGATAGTACTAGTGTGCTTGGAGTATATGGATGAACACTAGTATCAGATGCCGTATGATACATTAATGCGGCAGAACCATTAGTAGAATTAGCACCAGTTAAAAATTGCAGCGAACCGGTCGGGCCAGCGGCTTGGCCGCCGCCAGTCCCAGTGTCTTCACAATTAACATATGCCCAGCCGAAATTTGCCATGGGCCTATTTTACTCCGGTGGTGCCTTGCCAACTTGGACCATCTTCAGTTTCAACAGAAATTGGTGGAATGTTTGTTAAGCCGGCTACTATATCAAATGTTACAGTTTCAGTAGTGGTTGACTGAAAGGTTAATCTACTAATCTTAAGATCAAGTGGGTCGTTAACAGAACCGCTCTGACCACAATGAATTCTAAAACAAGCTTCGCCAGTGGCACTGGTGATTCCAGCGGCACTAAATCCAACCTTCAAATCTCCGCCTTGGTCACGATGAGGTATTATTTGAACCCACTTGGTTACATTTGGAAAATCTACTGTTAATACATGTGTCGAGCCACTGGCTGGTGCTAAGCACGAGCCTGAAGCAAAAGGTTTTCCACTTACCTGAAAGGAACCGACATTATGTAATCCCGGTCTAAGTTCCCAACTTCCCATTATTAAACTCCTTTAAATTTTTGATTTACAATGTAAATAGTTACTAAATTTTTCTTCGACGTCTTTCTAAAGCTCTTTGCTTTTTTCTTTCTTCTCTGAGTCTTGCTCTTTGTGCTCTTTCTTTTTTGATTTTCTTCTTAACTGAGGGCTTTTCGTAGTGCCGTCTATCTCTGACTTCTTCGACAATTCTTTCTTTCTTGACTTTCTTAAGAAATCTACGAATTAATCTTTCGTTGCTTTCTCTATTATTAAATCTTTTAGTTACTACTTGTGACTTCTTTTTCATTATTACCTACTTTAATCTTTCCCATATTTTAGATGATGCACCCATGATTGAGCTAATATCAACTCCCGCATCATTTGGATCACCCAAATCAACAGCACCTGCAGATTGTTCTCTTTGTGCTGGGGCAGGAGTTGTACCTTCAAACAAGTCTACACCGTTGTATGCATCCTTATTGATAGCACCCATCAGCTTTTGCCTTTGTTGTTTTAAGTTTGTGTTCTTCGGCTCACGAACAATCTGTTGTGGCACAGCTTTTCTCTGTTCAACTATGGTTGTATCTGTAATACCTTTTACAACTTCTGAAACAACACTAGAAAGCAAACCCTCTTCAATAAGAACTTCTTGTATACATTCCTTTACGAGTGGCTTTATAACTTTTTTTAATTCTGATTTTTTCATTATTTACTCTGTAATTTTAACGGGAACTGGCTGGCCCATGCTGGCCTTTGACTTATCTGCTGATGGATTGGCACCCTTAAACGATGGGTCTTTCTGAATAGCATCTTTCGTCTTATCGACAACTGGAGCGAGTGCTGCTTCAAGTGCTTTTGGATCATCCAATTCTTCATCACCTTTGGGGTCGATTATAACAGATGCTTGCCTAACTAAATACCTTAGAGCTGCACTAGCTCTTGGGTTGTTGTCAATTGCATCTAAATGATTAACAATAATTTCTTTAGGGGATTTGCCAGTTTGTTTTGCTACTTTCTGAACAAGCCTGAACAGGGCATACCCAATCAAATATGGTGCCGAATCATCCGTAAGTATCATGCTCGCAAAATCAACACCAGCTAAGTCTAAGGCTACACCAAGTCCCACAGCACCGTCTAATGCTGTAGCTGCAATCTTGCCTCCACGGGCCTCGTCTAATTCCATTTTATCTTCAGTAACTTCGACAGCAAACTTGTTCCAGTTTTCCTGAATTAATGCATAGTTTTCATATTTCATCTTTTAATACCTCGTCTATGAGACTGTTAATTTTATCATTCTTGCTTTCTTTTAAGCCGTAGTCCTTAGCTTCTCTCATCATAAAAGCACCCGGGGTTGATGGCTCTGACACAACATCAAAACAAACCAACTCAAAGTCTTCTTGTACAATTGATTTACCATTTTGTTCTTGAACTGATCCAGTGCCGCGGGACGAAATACCAATCGAGCATCCGCCCTCTACAAGTGCACGAAGTGTTTGACCGGCAGGTGTATCAAGAACTTGAATTTTACCCATTACTTTATTGCCTTCCATCCAGATAGAGGTAACCTTATGGGAGACAGATGCCAATGAAACTTCAACTTTGTCTGGATGATCAAGCTCACCAAGGGCCCGTCTTTCCTTAACAAGCTGTTGGTATTTCCCAACTTCTCTTTTTAGAACACTCTCCGTATAGATACGACCATTGCCGTTTAGTGTTTCGCACATCTGCATAATGCCAGAAAGAATCATCCCACCATCAGAGACAAATCTCTTCTCTTCTTCTGTGAGAAGATCTTTACAAACTCCACCTTCGCAAAGCTCGTAGTATTCTCGTAGTAATTTTTTACCCATAGCTAAGAGCCCTTACAGCACCGTCTGACTGGCTGCAGCATCCACTTGTTTGTCCAAGTGGCAGGACTCTGGGTTTGATTGTTTGTATTCATGTTTAATTCCCTCATCTCCAAAAATCATGTTAAGTACATAAGATGTCCCTGACGATAACCAACCCATAAGAAAAAAATTGGCTACAGTCACATCAAAGTTAAATAGTTCTGTGAATGGAGAAAGTAGTAATAAAAACCAACCTATATGAAAGCCCATGCACATTGGACAATTAAATAATTCTCCAAGGCGGCCTTCCTTTGGTCTTACATTTTTAAATATTTTACCGTATACAACAATTTGAGTTAAGCCATATGCACAAAGTATAAATGTTAATAATTCCATTAATTCCTCAAATTGTATACATGTAATTGTATGCATAAGGATCTCTAATGTAACCGGGCTGGATAGATCCTTTTTCTTCAGCCTGTGGCACTTCGCCAAGTTCTGTAGAGTATTCCTTGTCGGGGTGAATGTTATGTTGATCATCCATCGAGACAATTGCTTCAACTTGTTCAAAGTATGGTCTTTCTTCTTCAATAAAATTGTGTATGTTAATCAGTGCCATTTTCGCTGATGAAGCATCAGGGTCGGTAGATTCTTCAAGAGTAGCCTCAAAAGATCCAAAGAAAGAGCCGGCTTGAATACTTTCAGGAATAACAATTCCCTTTTTTCGTAGGCATGCAAACAATCTATTCTGTGCACCATACGAAAGTTCAGTTAAAGAATCTTTTGGAAAAGCAACAACTTTATTTTTATTTGGTGATAGCACTATATCAATGTCTCCGTGATCAAAAATCATTAAATCACCGTTCATAGAACGACGTAAATCCATTTCAAGTCTTATCTTTTTTTGATTTGACTTCTTACCAACTTTAATGATCACTGCCATTGCTAAGTTCCTTTACGAGTTGTTGTGTTTTTAATACAGTAAGCAACAAGTTATCGTTTATATCAGATGATTGAAAGCTGTCCAACTTTTCTGTAATTTGTTGTTTCTTATCATTAAGTTCACCATCTTCTACAGAATCAATTTGTTCTTTTAATCTTACAAGCTCTTCATTTAAAAACATCTTAAGTTCTACAGCATTGTCAACAAATGATGTGATGTAATAATTCAGAAGTTCTTTTTGTTCTTCAAGCAAAGTATCAGAGTACTTTTCATTAAACTTACTGATAAATGTTGTTAAAGTAAGTCCATCAACATCTTGTTGTGAATTGGTCTCTTGTTGTTTAGACATATTTTGAACAATTTGATTTTCAAGCATTACTTTATTTTTTGGGGATGTCTTAACATTGAATATTTGATCAATGGTCGCCAGAGTTTTATAGTTTGGTACAAAATTGTTAAACACAGTAGAGTCTAATTCTTTATTAATATCATTAATAAGTTCAGTCTGTTGTTTAAATAATCCATGAGGATCAATCAAACGAGCAGATATGTTAGCTTCTTTAAGTATTCTTTCGCATGTCTCTCTTTCTAAACCTTGATTTTCATATAAAGATTTGTAACAATCTAGATGCTGGCGAAGAGCACTGCCGGGCTGGAAGTGTTTCTTGACAATAGAAACCGCTTTGTTTTTTCTATCAACATCATTCTTGATAATCGCTGCAGTAATTTCTTTTACAAGCGACTCAAAAACAAATGCCGTGTTTCTTTTTTTATTGTGTTTCATCTTTTTGCTCCGTCAGTAGTTTATCTTTTTTATCTAAAACATCAATTAGTGATTTCACTGAATTATTCATTTCAAGGATTTTTTGTTCCTCGTCTAATTCTCTATCAGAATATATAGATGTCTCCTCAGTAAAAACTCCTCTGCCCAATGATCTTAACTCAGGGTAACCAAGATTGTTTTTTCGCATCGTGTTAGTTTCAGGTGTCGCGAGCGAAGCATATGATTGTGCTCTTTTGCCGGCCGGGCGAGCATCATTTACTCCGTCTTTTCTTCTGTAGCTACTCTTAGCATAGGTGCTAACCTTTGGATCGGATGGATTTAAGCTCTTGGAAGTTCTTGAACCGGGAGGGACTGCCAATAGCGGCGAGTCGCCTCCACCAGTATCACCTGCGGGTGCTGGTGTCGTATCGGTAACATCAGTCGCTGGGATCTCTGTGGGGCCAGTGGCTGGTGGAGTTTCAGTTCCTAAATCACCGCCCAAGTCTCCACCCAAATCACCTCCGCCCAAGCCACCGCCTAAGCCATCGCCAGCACCAGCGGCTGCTGCACCTTCTGCAACTTGTTGAAGCGAGGCATCATGTTTTCTGTCATAATACATCTCTCTTTGATTGCGAATAAACTCTTCGTTAGTAATTCCAAAAATATTCTCAGAAACCCAACGACGGGAAAAATAACCCTCTGTAGCCGCACCGGCAATATCAAACTTGGCCTTCCAGTGCTCAATCTCTTGAATCTCAGCGATCTTTGACGGATTGTTAAGTGACAACTTAAATGAAAGCAGGTCATCTCCGCGGAAGCCCAGAGTGTAAAGATGGATAATGCCAACCTTTTCAAGCTCCGAAATAACGACTCTCTGTAGTCTCTGAATAGTTCTAGCAAATCGAATGTCCTTTTGTGCTAATGTGGTTTTATCTTCAGTAGCACCCTCGCCCATTGTAAGATATGATTGTGGTATCTTAAGTGCTGAGAATAATTTATCTCTTAAATACTTGACATCATCGATAGCTGTTATATTAGAGGCACCTGCAAGGGTTTGAATATCAGTTGTTGAGCCTGCACGAACAGGAATAAAATAATCTTCTTCAATAGACATTGGGTTATATCGTAGATCGACACGACCAGTGTCTGGATCTACGACTGAATTTCTTTTAAGTTGTGAAACAGTTTTTTCCATGAACTGCTCAACCTCTTGTGGTGGAACTCCACCAACATCAATTTTAAATACTCTTCTTTCGGAGGAACGAATAACACGATAAGCCATCATCGCATCTTCCATCAAAGTCAACTGTCGCCATATGCGACGGGCCGGCTCAAGAATGGATGTTCCGTAAGGTGTATACTTATCATTACCCAATACTCTAAAGTGTGCAACTTGCCAGTTTTCAAATGTTAAGCCTGCGGAGTTCCACTGATATTGTATATAATTTGGGTTGGTCGCATCTTGTCCCTCTAATCTTTCCACTTCTTGGGGAGGCAGAGATATTGCTGATTGAACTCCATACTTATCATCAATATCCAAGTACAGCATAAAGTCACCATACTTGCACATTGTTCTTGACCAGCCAAATAAATTATATTCTACATTAAGAATATTTTCGTATAAAATTGCTAGTACCGCTCTCAATTCTTCATTGGGACAATGTATGTTTAGCATTGGCCTGAGATCAGAATAGGTAGTCATTTCGTCTGCATAGATATCAAGCGATGATGCAATCTCAGGCATATACTCCATCTGATCGAAATCAATATATCTTTCAGATCTTCTTTGATTGGAGATTGCATTTGCACCGATTTGATCAAGCGGACTATAATGAGTCTTTTTAAACTGCTGGCCGCTAGCTGATTTGAATCTAGACGAAAACTTGTCAAGGTGTTGCCTGCGAATTCTACGACCTGATTGTGATCTGTAATTGATTATTGGCCCAGAAAATAATCTTGTCAAAGATTTAAATAATTGTGATTGATTGTTTCTGGGATTGTTTTTGTTATCGGCCATTTATTTTCTCACTTTATAATCCATTTGTACTGGTCATAAATACTTTTTGCTTCATTAAGTTTATCAAAAGATTCTTGTTTTTTGTATCCTATTTGACCTTTTATTTGTGTATTCATGGTGGTTTTGGAAGTTATGATTGCATCAACAAAAGCCCGTTGGTAATTTAAATCTCTTGCACTGTTTTGAATCGCTGTATCTCTAACCCAACATGCAATTGCAAGAGCCATGATGAGATCATCATGATAACCTTTCATAGCTTGTGGGCGACCATTCCTCCAAATAAAAGTCTTCATCTCATTAATTGTACGAGAAGAATATACCGTAATTAGTTTATTTCTGATAAACTCTTCTAATTTCGCTACTATAAGGGGTCGGGTCTTTGATGATGTAGTAAAACCCGGAACAGCACTGTTTCTATATTCTGCTTGATACTGCTCGATATATTCGTGTGTCGATTTGACTGAGTGGTATAAGTTCGGATATTGTGCTTCGATTAATTTGTCAAGCACTGAGAAGCCTACATTGTTGTTTTCTACAACTAACATTGCATTTCCAAATTCTCTACCAACTTGATTTAGCATATTAGCATACATATCTAAAGTTGGCTTACCCTGATACTCACCAACTACTTGCAGTGTTTCTAACTTAACCATATGAAAAGTAGAATAATCAGCACCATCACCTCTGGCTACATCAGCAACCATAAGATAATTACATGTAGGATCATACTCTTCCCAAATCCAAAAGTTTCTATCAAAACCAGTTCTATATTTTGGCTCACACACATTTGATAAAAGCCATTCCATACAATCAGGATCAATTACAGTCTCGCCAGAAGTGTTGAAATTACATTCAAGCTCTTGAGCAATCTGCCGCTTGGACATATTTCTGGTTTCTTTTTTGTACCACTCTTTATCTCTATCGGGATGAACATCCCATGGTAGTGTTGTGAGATTAAAGTTGTTCGCTCCACTTTCTGCATCAACACAGTTTTTATGAAACCAATTACCAACACCATTAGGAGTTGACAGTGCGATGCAACGACCACCAGTAGACAGTGTGGGGTACAGACCAGTCCACAACTCTTCAAGACCTTCAATGTGTGCAGCCTCATCAAGAACAAGTAATGACAGTGCTTCAGAACGACCAGCATCTCCAGAAGTTGAGGCCGCCTTAATTGAAGAGCCATTAGACAGTTCAAATGATGTTCGGTTATCAACCGAGATTGTAGCTATGCGAATCCACTCTGGCAAATTCTTCATAATGCTTTTAACCTTTTTAACAAGGTTACCAGCAGTTGCAAACTTAGTTGCCATAACAAGGATTGACTTATCTTTATGAAAAAGCATAAGCCAAGAAATGTACCCGGCCGTGATTGTTGAAATACCTAGTTGTCTTGCTTTCAAGATAATATTAAATCTATAATCGTTAAAATCGTCTAATAAAGTATCTTGAAAATCATATGTGTCAAAAAGGATTAGCCCGTGCATCGGATGTGATATACGGGCATAATTTTTCAAGAAGTATGCTGGGTCTTTACCACACTTTAATATTTCTTGAAACTTTTGTTTTTTGGTAAGTTCAAAACTCATACATCCCTAATCATTGTACGAATCATTTCTTGTAGTGCAGATAAATCAAAGTCTTCTCTAACAGGGCCAAGTGTGATTGGAGATCTGCCATCGTCTCTAGGATCGCCATACAAAGAAGGTGGATCGGGCTCATCATCCTGCATCTCTACACCGGGTAATCTTGAAAAGACGGACTGAAAAAGTTCGGCCACATCATCTGGTTGCATACCCTGAACCAAACTTGCAATCTTATCCTCTACCGAATCAGAGGTTTTTTGCATCGGGGCTGTGTTTCCATCGTTTCGATCTTTAGGCATTTCAAGAGCACGGCGGCGATTGTATTCATCGTCGCCTATCATTTTTCTAATTAATTCTTCTGCTTCTTCGCTATACTCTGTGATGTTTTCTTCTTTCATGTATTCTTCAAGAATAATTTTGTGAAGTTGTCTCTTGGTAATCTTCATTTACTTATTCCTTTTTTCTGGTATCGTTTGATGGTCTTTTACCACCATCGCCAGTCCAGCCACCTTGAGACATGAAGTCTTGCCAATAATCGTTTGGTGCCTTTGAACCATCTTTATTATTCATTTCCTCGTCTAGTCCGCCAACCGTAAACTGCTGAACGGCTGTTAAAAATGAACGAACATTTGATGTGCTCTCAACTCTAATGTCTGCTTCTTCGATCTGTGTTAGTGTCACAGAACTGCCTGTAATTTTGCGATACTCTTTTTTAAGGAACTTGATAACTTCAGACATGGTAGACTGCACTTCATCTTCAAAGCCTGTCTCATGCACCTGCTTAAGCTGCACTTCGGACATATAAGTTAAACACATGGTATTGCCAGAAAAGCGGACCTTAAATCCGTCCATCACTCTTCTATCATATAACATATCACCCTCTTCACGATTTAATCCAATCTTAAGAAGTTCGTTGTTTTCATCCAATGCACCGTCATATGCATTCGCTGCTGCCTGTGATAAGCCTTGAACTATTTCATAAACTGTAGCCATTTTAATTATCCTTATTTAGTTTTGGTCGCCAACCTTTTTGCCATCGTTCTTCTCTGCCTTCGACATATTGTATGAAACATTTGTAGCAACATTCAAATTTGACTAAGCAGACATCATCCATGGATTTCTTTGGAAAGGCTCCGCAGACAGGACAATTTTTACGAGGTTCTTTATTAAGTAGTTTTTTGCTAACCTTTATACCATTTACATCAATTTTATCTTCCCATTCTAAATTTTTAGAAGTCTTGGCATAAAAATCTTTCATCTGCTCAAGATATTCTTTTTCTTTAGTTTCGTCCCAGAAAGCTTTTGGGTTCGCAATCGCATCATCACCATACTTTTCTTTTATGGCCTTCTCGATTGCAGCAATCTGATCAAAGTTTTTATTACTCATTAAATACCTTATAAGCACCATATGCACTCGCAGTGCCAACGGCGACACCTCCAGCAAACCACCACCATTTATATTTTGGTGCTGTTTTCTCTAGAGAGTTTACAAGTGCTTTTATTTCCTTGTCTTTCTCCATTATAAACAAGTCGTATTCTTTTGTTAAAGCATTGTGTTCTATTTTTAAATTCTCTAATTTAAATTCGTATTCTTCTCTCAACACTTTAAGTTCATACTCAGTTTTTATCTCACAAGAGTATAATGCTATGTCATAACTTGACAATACCTTTGCTATTGCATTTTCGTCAAACAAAACACCAGCAAAAGGTGCTGGGGCTTTATATTCTAATACGGTAAACTTCGCAGGCTCTGTGGCATTTGCGGTCATTGTCAGCAGAAGTAATAACTTAAGGAACATACTCAATACCAAACTTAGATTCTATATCTTTAATTAGTTCTTCTCTATCACTATTAAACTTATTCCTGTATTTGCCAGCTTTGTCTTGTCTTAGCTCGTCTATCATATCAAGAGCATCTTCGTAGTCTTTTTCTATTTCGGCGATTGATTCAAGATGACTTTCCATAAGCAATTGCTTTTCTTTAATCTCTTGCTTGTGTATTTCTTTAAGACCTTCGATTTGTGATTGTGCAGACTCTATTTGTGTCTTATATGTTTTCTGCATTAGATTATAGTCATATCTCGTCTTGGCAACGACCACGATTGCTAACACAACTATTAGTATTTCTTTCCAGTGTGATACAACAAACTCTAAAACTTGTTTTCTAATCATTGTAACCTCGCAATCTAGAGATGCCATCAATAATAGTTTGACCTCCAATATAGATTGCTGAAATAATTACCCAGTCTTCGCTAGTAACATGTCCCGCCAATGTTAAACCAGTCGCAGCTAACCAGACCATTAGCTTGCGAGATGTCAGTTTGGCTAGCCAAGTATCTAAAAATGCATTTGCTTTAGACATCATACTAACTCCGTTATTCACTTGCTCCAGATGTCATATCTGGGCCATCAGGACTAGTAGTGCCCGAAACACCGGAGGGTGGATTCTGATCCTTCATAACCATATCTTTCATTTTATCAATAGCAGCGACCATCCCGCCCATGCCAAGAGCAGTTACAATTGCTGGCTCTGTTGCCATCTTTTTGAAAACATCAAACAACAACTCCATGTTTTCGGGAGTAAGTTGTTCAAGACCTTCTTTGACTTTCTTGCCTTTATTCTTTTTAGCAATATTTGTAGCAGCACCATACATTACACTTTTAGCATCTTTACCATATCTTTTCTCAAAGTCTTTCGTATTTTTTTTCATACCTTTTACAATGTCTTCTTTTTCATCTTTTTCAGATTTAGACAATTCTCTTTCAGAAAGCTGCTCACCTCTCATATAATTTAATACTGAACTAAGATAATCTTGTGATTTAGTAATTTTAGACTCAACCCATTCTTCGAGATTAGTATCGTCTCCGATCATATCCTGAAGCATTAAAGCAACTTCTGCAGTTCTTCCAAGTTGACTACGAGCCATAGAACCTTCACCATATCCGCCTTCATCAAGAGAGTCAATTTCCTGTTGTATAATTTCTTTAAGTTCTGAGATACTAATTTTCATTTTAAAATCCACCAATAGATGTCATCTTTGCATTGATAGCTGGATCAGTAGTTTTGAATTCTGCCAATGAAGCTCTAACAGATTCTTCATCAGCAGTACCATCGTACCAAGCAACAAACTTTTCAGTTGCACTCAAACCTTCAAGGAACTTGCCGCCAAGACCTGCTTGCTTGCAGATGCCCTCAAAGATCTCTGCTACAGAGGAATCATCTTCCTCAACCAAAACCTCGGTAACTTCTTCGGTAATTTCGTCTGCAACTGTTGAGGTTTTTCTAACTAAGGCAGTCCATAAATTTGTTAACCAGTTCATTTGATTTCTCCTACTTTTTTTAATGCTTCAACAAAAGCTTCTAAGTTAGCAACTCTGGTAGCAACTGCATTGAAGTCGCCCCGTTGTGCTGCTTGCATAGCATCTTCTAAATTTTCCATAATACTTCTTTTTACACCTTTTACACTTCTGACACCGCCGCCGGGAACTTCTACATCCTCGTTAAAAAATGATGGGTTTTTCTTGACAAAATCGGCCGTCTCTTTCTCGGAAGAAAATCCGTGCAAGTCAATTTGCTTTTTAGATTTTTTCTTTTTGTCTTCTGCTTCTTCATCTTCTGCTTTGTCTTCGTCATCCTTTTCAATAATAGAACTGATTTCTTCTTTGATGATTTCTTTAAGTTGTTGTTTTGTTATTTTCATGTTGCTAATCCATTCATACTTAGTATCGCAATCAATCCGGGCACATTCTTTCTGACATAAACACCAGAGAAAAGTGTTTCACATCGACCGCCGACATAAGCGATTGCCGACTCAATATTTTTGCTAACTCTTGGGTCAGCTACCATCTCTTCTGACACAACCAGCACCAACGATCCTGCTGCAGCTTTGCCTTTGGGTGGAGGGCATGCAGAGCGATTCATGCAGTTGTGGAGGATCACCGATCCAAGCTTACCAGTATTTGGATCTTTAATCATAGTTGAGCCTATGAAGGCACGACCGTCATTGCCCAGACAAGTTTCTAAGTCCTTACTATCAAAAGATTGGATCGGTGAGTCCTCATTGGAGAGTTTCAAAACTTGGGCTAATGACTTTGCAAATTGTGTGTTGGCAACCGGATACATACCCAGCATACCAATTCTACCACGAAGTAATCTTGTTGCTCGTTCGTTGTCTAGTATGATGTGTGGGTGTTTTGACACATCATTCGCAAGAGTGAGGGCATTTCTAGCGATTGTAGGATTAAGGTTTTCTTGTGCTGTGGGCCAAGATGTGACATATACTACTTGTCCAGAAGCTTGAACAGAGCGAAGGTACCGCTCAAACACAGGATGAAGAGCAGTGACACTGCTACCGGTCCCACCGCCACCGCCAGCAAGGACGAATAACCAATCAACTTTCCCCAATTTGATGCGGAGAGCATCTTCAACAATCGCTCCATTTTGTGTTAATACCTCTTTTCCATATTCTACATTTTTGCCAATACCGTCGGCATCGGGAATGAGGACAACATGATCCTCTTCAACATTCTTAGGAATGTCTTTGCCCGTTGTGTTAACAAGCAATGTTTTGTTGAAGCCAAGCTCAATAAAAGCATTAGCCATTTTGTTTCCACCACCACCAACACCAACAAACCCCACATTAATAGATGATGGGGCTGTGTTCTCAGGCAGTAAATCTTCATCAGAGTATTCCATCTGTAATCCGAAATCTTCTACCATTCCAAAGTCTTCTGCTTCTACTTCTTCGTGATAATGGTCTTTCTCCTGATTAAAGGAGGGTGGTGCCTCTGCGGGAGGCAGAAAATCAAATTCGTTATTATCGTTGTCGTTCATTGGTTGACCCTTGCATATCCTGCTTTTTTATCAATTACGATTTGCATATCAACACAATCTTTGAGCGAATCAAGGTGGGAGATCAACAAAACGTTCTTGAAATATACCTTAATTAGTTCCAAAATCTGAATAAAACCCGACATATTGTCTTCGTCCAGTGCTGTGCCCGGCTCATCAAGGATAAATAAGTCTGACTTTGGCAATGATGAAACTCCCAACAATGCTAAGCGGATAGCCATTGCCGACAGTGATTTCTCGGCACCTGATGCCATCTCTATCGGTCGCTCTTCATACTTTGGATGCTTGATGTTGATATCAAACTTATTACCTGCAGCTTCAAAGAATACTTCAAAGTCAACAATATTAGCAAGCACCTTCGCAATCTCTTCGTTGATTACTGGTATCTTCTTCTTAATAACATCGTAAGCAATACCGTTAGGATGCATACAAATCATAAACAAGTGGTATGCAGCAAATTCGGTTTGAAGGTCTTGATACTCCTGCTTTTGTTCTTTGATGGTTTCAATCTTTTGTTCGTATGAGCCAACAGACTTAACAAGTTCAAGTGTGGCAGCATCGCAAGTGTCAATCTTGTTTTGTGTCTGTTCAATCTTATAATGACACTTGTTAAGCTGAGTCACTAAGGCTTCCAGATTTTCAATTGCTTCTTTGTTTTCCTCGTATTCATCTCGTTTTGCACACAGTTCTTTTAGCTTGTCTTCTAAAAATAAAACAGAATTTTTGTTTCTCTCGATCTCAAGATTTAAATCAGCAATTTCTGATGATACTGTGTGCTTGTTAGACTCTATCTTATTATACCGTTCAAATTGTGTTTCAACATCTGTTGGATTTAGACTCTTGATTTCTTCCGTGATTATATTAATTGTTTGTAATGTGTCAGCTTGTTGAGCCTCAACATCAGCTTTTCTGCTAACGGCTGCTTGTGCTTCTTTAACAAACTCATTGTTAGAACAATATTCACAGTTGGGATCATACTCATGATCGTGCAATAAGCCTTCTTTCTTCAGAATATAGTTGTGTTCTTCGAGTAGTTTGTCAAGATTATCTTCTTGTGTCTTAAGTTGTTCTTTATACTGATTAATTTGTTGCCGTTGATTTTCAAATTTCTGTAAATCAAACTCATCGAGAAAACTCACAATCTTTTTATATACACCTTGTTTTGTTTTTAAAGTATCAGCAAATTCATCATTCTCAAGAATGTGCTTTGTTATTTGATTTTCTTTTAATCTGATTTCTTTATTGACTGCTGAAATATCGATAATTTCAGCGGGTATAGAATCAATTTTGGACTCAATCTCATTTCTGACATCAGTTAATTCCACGACTGCTTCTTTTAGAGCAGTGCAAATTGACTTGTGTTCGCTCATCTGTTGTCTCGCTTCAACAAGCGATGCATTTACAGAATCTAATTCATCATCATAATTCTTGGTCTCAAGTCTCTTAAGTGCACCCTTGAGGTCAACTGAGTCTTCCTTGGCTAACTTAAACTTACGATCAAACAATTCAAGATCGAGAAACTTCGCGATGATTTCCTTACGACGGGTCGAGCCTTCATCGATAAATGCCAAAGCACCGTGCTGAGACGATAAAGATGAAACTGCAAAGTCATCAAGTGTACCAAACTGTTTTCGTATGTTAGCATCGGTGAGTGTTCTTGTGAGCCCATTTAAAGATGTGGTTTCACCCATAACTGGGTCATACACTTCAAAGTTTAACTCCGTCTTAGCCTCTAATGTTTCTTCGCCTTTCAGTCTTTTGATGTACTTCTTAGCTTTTCGTTCGACTGTATAGACCAAATCATTAATCTGTATTGTTACCTTTCCGCGACAATCTTCTTTGTTCTGGTTAATAACATTCAAGTTCTTTCGTTCATTCTTGGATGTTGTATTAAATAGTGTCCACAGGATACCATCAATGATACTGCTTTTACCAGAAAAGTTTTTACCAAAGATACCAATAATACCACTTAGCTCTTCAAAGCTAACATTATTACCATCCCCGTAATTAAACAGATTGTCAAACTCAAAGTCAACAAGTTTCCAGTTAATATTCCGCGATACATCCTCATTGTCCTCAACAATTTTGTTATACTTCTTATTTAGTTCGTAAACTTTCTCAAGTGTCTTTTCTTGCACTTCATAGTCAACTAAATATTCATCTATCAATTCTTCTTGTACTTTTATATCTCTTAGATTTTCAGTTTGCAAACCATCAGTTAATGCTTCAACAGAACCTCGCTCACCTGATGCACGATTCAAAAACGATATTGTTTCTGGTTTGAATCTATGTTTAGCTACATCAACTGCTCTTTTCATAGAGTCAAGCGGTAAATTATTATTACTAACGAGACGAAGACGAGCACCAAGCGGAATAGAAATATTCTTTGGCATTCGTCCTTTGCGAGTAAGTTCGATAGTAATAAACGGCTTCGGGTTAGTAAGTGAGACATGCCTTGTTGCCCATGTATTCTTATCTTTGATATCCCAAATAAGATAACCCTTATCATTTGACTCACCATGATTCTGTTGTACAAGTGAGCCCGGGTACCGTGCTCGACCATCATTATCAACTTTTTGATCTGTCTTGTGAATATCACCCAGCATTGCATAATCATACTTTTCAAGCTCTTCGAGTGATATGTCACCGTGTGTCATCATCCAGCCACTATCAGTCACTGACCCTACTACTGAACCGTGATAGAGTGCAATATTAACACGGTCATCGGGTAATTGTTTCTGCCAGTTCTCGGGATCAACAATAGACAAGACATGCAAGTCGATACCGGGAGCTACTTCCACCACAGATGCATATTTATGAAAGTGAATATTTGGATGTTCCAAATAATCAACAATTGGTGATATGGCATCAAGCCGACCACTATTCTTTAAGTTCATGTCATGATTGCCAAGAATCATGTGGTAAGGTGCAATATCAGCAAGACCAACAAATAGCTCGCTCATCATCCTGATTGCTTCAGGGCTCAAATCAAGCTTTGTATGAAATGTATCACCCGTATTAACAATGATATCAGGCTTTTCTTCTCTCAGCTTTTCATAAAGCTGCTCAAACACGGCTCGATATTCTTTGTGATATTTAAGTTTTCGCACATGAATATCAGAGACGTGTGCTATTTTAATGCTCACAAATTCTCCTAATTTAACAACATCCAAAAGAAGGCATTAAAGCCATACCATGATGTGTAAATAAAAATAGCTTTTACAAGTGTGTCTGCGATAAAACCAAACATGTGTGCCCTCTTATAAATATACTATAACATTGTAGAGATGTGCTGTCAAGAACTTTCTTTAGCTAAGCTTTTGCCCTTAGCACCGCGGTCTGCAGTTTTGTCTTGCCATGCTTTATATGCAATTGACCAAGATGAAGGTAGAAGCTTTGTTCCGGTTGACTCAGAATTGTAAAAACTTCCTTGACCTTCGGAGCCCCACTTATTAAAGTCCCTTACTAGATCTGCCAATTCTTGTATGTCCATAGTCTGATAGTATTGCTTAAGATCTTCTTTTTCTGCACCGCGAGTAAATGTGTCTTTAAAGCCTTCAGGAAGACTATCATATGGAACATATGTGATGTATACACCGCCCCGTGCAGTTTGTTGCATTTTACCTGTGCTTTCAACATCACCTTTTGAAACAAATTCAGCTTCAAGCCGATCCATAGCAATGTCTTTGGCATTATCAGCACCAACACCTTTTGCTAAGTCTGCCGGTATTTCGCCTTCGCGAGAACTAGAGTCGATAGCATTTTGAATAAACTCGGCTCTAGCATCAGACATATTTTGACCGGCTTCAATCGCATTATCAATTTGTTGAGCAGCAGTTGGTGTCACACCAATACCGTCTAACTGCTGGACATTAGAAGCTACTTGACCTCCAAAAGCAAGTGCTGCCATAACAGTAATCGGCACAGCAGCTTTCCTAGCAGCACTTTTAATTGCATCAAGCACACTTTGTTCAAGAATAAGTTGTTGCTCTTGGGTCAGTCCAAGTTGCATTTCCACAATCACTTCTGAGATTGTCTGTTTTACAATCCGAAGCTCTACTTCTTCACGAATGATTTGTTTTAATCTATTTTCTTTAATTATCAAAATAAATACCTCGCAATAAATAGTAAAAAATTATTTAAAATAGCTTACTAAGTTTTGTCGTTAAGGTCTACTTGCAAGAATTTTAGGTATTCTGGCGGCAGCTTCTCGTAGTAGTTGGTTCTTCTAAGTGTTCTGTGTCCCTTGGATAAAACTTTCTTGTCTGCAATGTTTATCATGAAAAAGGGTGCTCGTGAACGAGGATTGTATCCTTCAACAGAAACTTTGTCGTTTGGATTAAAGCATATGTTCTTATATTGTTTTAGCCCTTTTTTCTTTAAAACTTTGTTAACAAATATTTGAAACTTTTTAGTTTGTGAAGCTGGCACATTATCTTTAATTATTAACAAAGCACTTTCGTAATCAGAGTTGTGAAACTCATCAATTAGCACATCTAAATTTTTTTCTTTACTAACGGTGGCTATCATCAATTTATTTGCATCAAGTTCTGGCTTTGCAAACGGGCAAACAGCTTTATTATTAAACTCTTGTCGTTTTTCAGATAATACATTGTTAATATAGTCTTTTGCTTCTTGACTCATAATACTCCTTATACTGCCGATAACATGTCAAGCAACAGATAGTTTTCTGTATCTATAAACTTGGCTTGTCTTTTTCTTTCGTCAAAAATAGATTTTGGCATTGAACCAACATCTTCATATCCAGATACATCTACTTTGTAAAGTTCAATGTCGTACTCAAGAAGCATTTTAATAATCCTTCTTTCTTTTTTGGCTGCATCGGGATCGAGTGCGATGTAGATTGGGGTGTCGTTTCGTACAATCTTTCGTAATAAGTCGGACCCTGACCGTAGGGTTGAACCCAATATAGGAACAGCATTTCCGGCGACCAGTGCATCAAATACTCCTTCGACCAATACTAGGTCTTTATTCCAGTCGATATATAGTTCATTAAAAGTAATATTTTTTGAGGCTCTTGGATTTTTATACTTGTAAGAATCGCCACTATAAGATCTAGCAATAAAGTAGCTTACATCGCCATCTTCATCAAACGATGGCACAATTATTCTATTTCGGTATTCACCACTAAAACAATATCCTATTTTCCATTTTAGTATGTCAGCTTTAGTTACACCTCTTTTTAAAAGATAATTAAAAGCATAAATAGATGTGGCTGGCAAGTTATCGGTAGCTAAGCTTATAAACTCGTCTGGCAATTCTAATTTTTGTACGACTTCTTCAGGCTTTGATTCCATAAAGAGATCAGCGAATCTTTCCAAATCTTGCCGCCCGAATAGTTGGTCCCACGAAGCAAGTTGGTTGTGGTTGCCAAACCGACGCACAATACGCCTAATATTACGGCCCCTATAATCACAAATCCAACACTTATAAACATTCTTATTAATATTGACAGAAAACTTATTTTTGTGATGATTGCAGACCGGACAACTGAAAAGTAGTTCACTACCTTTGTCAGAGCATCTTCCAAGTACTCCTTGTAATATTTTCTTAGCTTCTGCATTTTTCATTCGTCACCTATAATAGTATAAAAACCTTCTCTTATCGGGATCGGGCCCAAGTTACTTTGTTTGAAAAACAAGGCATGAATTGTATCACTATTTGGTTCTACCCTTATTACTATACCACAGTCTTCTACCTCAGTAAATTTAAAATTAATTTGCTTTGGAGGAGGAATAGGACTATAAATAGTTCTTCTAATTAAGTCTCCAACTTTCACTTTGCGATCAGACACTTTTCGTTCTCCCGATATCGGAACAGTGCCAACTCTTTATGTTTAGCTTCAATCATGATATCAAACTCATGACCATAGTTGTTCAAGGTATTATACACTAAGTCAGAGTGTGCTTGTGGCTTAATCTTAGGATTGTTGTGTTCAAGGCAACGGGACTCTGAATAATGAACAACAGGCTTGATGTCACCCCAAGTAGACAATGCAAGCTCTAGAGCTTCCTGCTCAGTTTGCCCACCGGTGTGAAGCATATGATGATGATAGTCAAATACAATCGGAATGCCAATTCGCTTGTAAACTCCTTCATAAAGTTCCTGAGTTGAATACAAAGATTCCTTGTCATCATTCTCAACAGTCAAGCGAGAGCGAACACACTCAGGCAACCGTTCAAAGTTTCTACAAAAGTTATCGAGTGCGAATGGCTTATCACCGTAAGCAGCACCCACATGAATGTTGAGTTTTGCATACGGAGTACGAGGAAGACCAATTAGATCAAATAACTCACCATGGATAGATAAATCAGTTTTTGTAAGCTCAAATACTCGCTCCTTTGGTGATGCAAGCTTGTTAAATGGGCCGGGGTGTGCTGTAAGTCGCATGCCGTGTTTGCGAGCAAAGTTACCAGCTTTCAATGCTGCAGCATGAATTGCACCGAAATTAGGCATGCTTTCCAAACTATACTCTGAAGCCCACGGTATAATGTCTGATGACAGTCGGTAAAAGTAAATATCGTGCTGTAAATTCCACTCTAGAATTGTGTACAGGTCACGAAGATTTTGTAATGCTAATTCAGATGCATAATCAATACCGCGATCGTCGAATGTTCTTCTAATCATGCTGCGGTTTGTCGTAATCCGTTGTTTCTTTGGCAGCGATGAAAAGCCCATATTAATGCAGGCATAACCCAAGTGATTCATAATAACCTCCAAACATAATGTAACAGGTAGTGCTTAAGAAGTCAACTACTTTTATTCTTCACTTCTGTATTCTAGCAAAAGAACTGATGATGGCAGCTCTTCTATTACACCAGTATTAAGCCACAAAACAACAACTCTATCTTGGGTCTCCAAATTATATAATGTGCTAAATGTCCAAGCATCTTCTTCGATACTTAAAACCAAACCTGTCCAATGTGGTCTATCGGAGGGCACTATAAGTTCGCTTTCTATAACAATATCAGCAATCTTAAATTTTGAAAGTTGTTCTGGCTTATCCACATATTAACTAGGAAGCATTTTTTAAATTATAGCCCGCCTTTGCAATCACAATTGCATCGGCACGATCATACGACTCTGGTCTTGGATTACCATGTTTTGTATATTCGATGTTAAATGCTGGCTCTGTTTCAAGCAAGTGTTCCAAAACTACTTGTTTGGCTTTCTTTCCGCGGGGCACTTTAATGCCCACTTGTTTTCTTGCAGAGGTAGCACCAATGTATTCCGGTCTTATCTCGAATATTTCAAACAGTAACCAAGATACAATACCATTGAATTTCTGTAAAGCTGCCATAGTCTTGCCGGAAGAACCACCAGAATTAAAAAATGTAAATGGCTGCTCAACATAAATATGTTCAATGGGAAACTCGGAATCTCCAAACCCTGCCGAAGAACTGTCATCATTATTAAGCTGATACATTTCATACAAGTCTAGTATCTTTTCTTTAATGACTATTGTTTTATCAAAAACATTTTTGTATTTTCTTAAATCAATTGAATCGTAATAAACCAGTTGTTCATCTGCGACTACCGCAAATCCTGTAATGCTAGTTGATACATCTACACCTAAAATCATAGCAATATTTTACTATATATCCAGTTTTAATTTAAATGTAAAATCTTCGTCTTCTTTTTTCAAGACCGGGTTTGATAAAGTGGCAACACCCATTAAGTTCTTGTTTTCGTCGTATATTGCAACTCTTGAAATATATACTTGTCTTTCAAACGATTCGTTGTGTGTTGCAAAACTAGATGAATTGATATTTTTAATTTTTCTGTTTGGGTTTTCTTCATAAACACTTGAAGAAGATCTCAAAAGATAACTTTGGCCTCTCTCAATAAATGACGGATTATTAGAGTAATTTACTTGGCCGCGGCCGGCTTTAGCAAACATTGTACACACTTGTGTTTCCGTGTGACCTTCAAATTTGATTCCAAAAGATGCAGAACCAAAATGTTGAGTAAATGTATCAGGATTAGTTCCATCATTCCCACCAATACCAAAGTATATCCATTTCGGGCTTACATTACCCCCTGCTGGTGTTCCATCAATTAATGGAAGTGATGATGCTGGGTCTACATCCCAAGAGCCTGTGAGCATGATAATGCCTTGATCATAAAGAACCACCCCAGCTACTAAACCGTTACCAGTTGAGTTCGAGCTGCTGACTTCTATTAACTCTCCGTTTTCTTTTGTATCTCTTAGTTCTGCGGCGAGAGTACCACTAACATACCACTTTAGGCTTACAGAGCCCGGATTAACTCTGCTGCCGTAAAATATAGACGGGATATAAAGTGTGTTGATTATTTGCTCAGCTTTGTTCCAGCCGGATCCTAAATCAGAAGTTACACTATAATGTTCACTTAATTGTGCATTTGCATTTAAAATATTTTTAAGTGCATAAAAGTGTCGATATTTTGGACGGCCGGCATTTGGAGTAGAGCCTCCAGTTTCATTATTGATCAGCGACTCTCTCATGCCAGCTTGTGGAGACATCAACTCTCTAGATATCGAAGCAGTCATTGGATAAGACCCATTTATTCTATCGCCATATTGAAACTCAGTGGATGCCCTTGTTGAACTTACGGTTTTAAATGAGGCACCAGCAGATTGTTTTGTAATGTAAGGATAACTAAAGTTGTTTGAACCCGTCAGCCGATCGATGTTATATTCATATAAGCTAACACCACCGCTGAAACTGCTACTAATTCCCAATATATTATCAGAAAACGAACCAGATTCGTGTCTATTGTTGTTGAAATAAATGTTGCCATTGTAAACAAAAAAGTCAACAACAGGATATGTCCTCATTGTATTGAGGAGAATATCGTTTTTACCGAACTTACGGTAAGACATATTAGTAGTCCAATCGAACTCTAATTGTCAACTCATTCTGTGGTGTCTTCTTAAGAGGTTCGGAAAGTTTTGCGACGGCCAACAATTCATTTCTGGTATTATACAATCCAATCGTAGACACATAAGCGATTGGTAAATCACTTGCAGTTCTTTTTACTTGTATTTTACTGCCGCTTGTATATGTTGGGTTTGTGCTATAGTTAAACTTATTAACAGGTAATCTGCAGAAGTAAATTGTAGAGTTGATTTCTGTGGAGTTGTTAAACGATATATCGCCGATTCTGTGTCTGATAGCATCACAAGAGGCACTAATAGCTGATCCTGTTATGGCATCAGAGAATGTTGCAGTATCGCCACCAGTTGTTATAAAAGATCCACTTACTTGATCAAAAACAGAACCAGTTATAACAGCGATACCGGCTTGATAGAATACTGCTCCAACCGCCAAGTGATCATCTTCGGCATTGGCCGGGCCGTGGCCCGCAGGTACAAGATTAGTTGCAAATGGTTGACTACCAGAGGAGACATATAATACACCATAGTCTCCGCCGACATGTGGTGATGTTCCGCCTTGCTCACTAGCTGAGAGATCTTGAATTTTCAGTCTTGAATCTCCGGGGGCCCCGCTATCAAATGGGAAGGCATGCGAGCCAGTTCCAAGAGTGATAGAAAAAGAACCTTTCTTAATCTGATCTTTTGTTACAAGTCGCGAGAAAGGAATAACAAATACTTCTTTCATTTGGTTGTTGTTGTCAGTGATGTTCAGATCAGGTTCAAAGACTTCAACTGTGTTTAATCCAGTGTCTTCAAAGCCGAGAAGAACTTGAGCAAACTGTGTATATGTATTAATTTTCTTGGCTTGTTGGGTGCCGGGAGTGGACGAGCTTAAAGAAGAACCAGAATGTATACAAACTGTTAAGTCAAATATGTGGTTTGCAGAAGAACTAAGGAATGGATAATCATAGACTGATTGAAACATACCATGAGTATAATTCTTAATGTTAAAAGATGTGCCATCTGGACTGTCGTATGTACCACTTACAATAGTTCCGGTTAATGGAATTACTTCATGTAAGATAGTCTTTGTGGTTGTTGAGTCGGTATTGACATCAAGTGGTTCGTAATTTGCTGGCATTTAAAATCTCCGTTATATTTATGACAGTTTAATAATTCTAATTGGAAGCTGTAATGTGACATTTGTTGATGCACCGCGAACATAAACTGTCGTATCAATAAAGTCGTATGTTTCCGTGCCGGGGCCTTGGGTTTGATTAGTTTTACCAAAGTCAATATAATCCTGTTGTGATATGTCCTGAATCAAAAAGGATAAACCACAGAAACTTGCTCGTGGGCCGGTTATAGCTGAAGAATTAAGACTTTTATCAACAGAACCGACAACATTTTCGTAAATTTGATTTATAAAACCGTTTGCTGATGCTCTTCTATAATTCTCAACAATATTATCAATTGAATCACCGGTTAAGGTATCAAACCCAGTAAAAGTAAGTTTTCCATCACCAACAGCCGATGCATTAGTTAATGTAGAACCTAAACTGATCGACTGTACCGCTGATATAAATCTTGAATCAAAACTAACCATAAAACTGTTATCTAGTAATCCGTTGGTAACTATAAATTGCGATTGATTAGTCGATGAAGGTGTAAGGTCAGTTGTACTAATTCCTGTCTCAATTAAAATAACATTGTTGCCGTCTGAAGAACCAATCAGCACATTGGTGATGTTACTGTCATTTGATAATCTGTCAGATGTTCCCTGACCAGTGGTAGGGTCAGTTGTTCCGTTATCGCAAAGATAAATCACACCATTTGATTTAACCGCGATGGTCCCAACTGTTGTTTTATCATTAAGAACAATAGACGGCAAATAAAGCAAATTTTGATTTGAGTAGGTAGTTAACCCATAATTGATATTTGCATTAACCTGTGTAAATGCTTCCAGTACTGGTGTTTGAAGGATTTCTAAATCATAATATGCAGAACCAGAAGGATGGTTTTTGTTGTAAAGTTGGTAATCTATTTCATCATCGCCAACTGAAAACTTAGAGATTCTAAAATCTCCTTGTGCCATTCTTTTACGACCAACATCGGTGAGAACTGCATCAAGTATGATGTCTCCTGAATTATCCAAAAATGCCATATTATTACCTCTTCTTATAAATAGTACTAGTTTTTAGTTATTCGTCCAAATTTGCATTTGGTTCACTATAAGTAATGTTTAAATCTATTTTTTTGCCTGTTTTCTTTGATGTTAGTCTCAATTTAAAAGTCTTATTCCATATTAAATCATCTGCTACACCAATTTTGATTTTATCAATCTGCGATGCTGCAGTCTTAGAATAGTCAACTTCTGAATCATCAAAGCTAATTTGAGAAATTTTAGGACTAACTTGCAAGATTCTACTTACAGATTCAGAAATGTTTTTAAATTTGTCAACAAGCATTTCACTTTTATTAACAACATCAAATGTAGCATATTTATATCCGCCGTCATTTATCAATTCCGCTTCAATAATTTGACTTACATGACCTTCAACACCAAGTTCATTTCTTGTTTTGAACAAATAATAATATTTCTGATTTGACTTTACTATATCACTATATCTGCAAAATTTATATGCATTGTTATGGTTTTTTATTTTCTTGTCAATGGTAGTAATTAAATTACCTTCAAAATCACTAAAAGATTTAGGCTTATCACTTATTCTGTAAACATCAATAAATCTAGCAGGTGATACAGATTCTTTTTGCAATTTGGAAATTTCTGTGAGATCATTTGATTTTAGGTATGTATCCTTAAAGAATAATTCATTATTGCTTGTTATTTCTGTGTATAAGTCGGGACTAAATTCTTGATAAGTTAAATTAAACAAAAGTTTATTGGTATTTTTAATTTCAAAAGATGGCTCAACATTAACCCTATTAGGAAGATGGTCGAGCACCGCCATTGATTTTGTTTGTATTGGCACCTCTACAAGTTTCAAAGATGGCTGAACTGTGGTTACAAAGTTTGCAAAGTAAGGCGGCAAAGGATCACCAGATAACGAACTTACAGACGAATTTCTTATTCTGACTTGATCTTCTTTTGCAATTGAAGAAACGGTTCCTGTATCGGCGATATCTCCCACAGCACGATCTAAAAGATCTCTTACCGATTGTTGTGTCGTCGGATCAAAATATTCAACACAATATCCTTTAATTGGATTATCAGAACTAACACCTCTTTTATCAATTCCCGTAGCTGCATCAGTATCGGAACTTATGGAATCGTCCTCTCTAGCAACACCAATAACTTTTGTTAACTGCAAATCTGAAAATTGATATTTGTAACCCTTGATAATATAATATGCATATATTTTATATGTATACTGAACTCCATACTTAGTTTGAGTATCCTTGAGATTAAGTGTGGTTAATTCATCTGAGTTGAAAATCCAAAAATTTTGTATTACATTTTGTGTATTAGAGTCACCTGTTGTGAGGCCGGCTATTTTTTCAACTCTGTAAGCCAGTACTTCATTGTATTTTGGCTCTGGAAAAATAGAGCTTAAATTACTAATATCAAAATCAGTTGTTTTGTTTTGCACATTCATAATTGAATTTAAGTCACTCATATAAAAGGCAGCATCTTGCCCATTAAGTGTAGCTATTGTTCTATTTAAAACTGACAGAGTGTTTTTTGTATTATATGCTCGATAAGTTCCTTTGTTATCATATGCCGCTTTGGATTCAGAATTTTCCTCATCGATAACAGTGAAATCATTTTGTTCATTTTTAATTTGATTATGAGAATACAATAACATTTCTACAAAATCTAATCCCTTAAATGTTTGTGTATCGGATGTAGTTACGGATTTATCAATATTATCACTTATCGAAGATACCATTGCTCTTTGATTAACAGTAAAATTTATTTCTTCTAATTTTGGTGCAGCTTGAGTTTGTTGCAAGAAAACTTCTTTTAATGTTTTCAACAAATTGGTGGAATAGTTTTCAGATTTAATTATCTCCGAGTACACAGCACTTTCTTCTGTGTCAACTGAAATTTTTGTGTAATATGGCAGTAAGCTTGAAAGTGTGTTGGCATCTGAGTTCGGCACCAGTAGGTTACGAACTGAATTGTTGTTGAAAAGCAAATTTGTTTGTCTTGCTTCAAATTCAGAAGAAACCTGCACACTTGAATTTAAGATATTGGTTCTAACGGTGTTAAGATAGTCTTTTGGATTTGTGTCAAATGCTTTTATTGGCTGCTCGACGAGTGAAAAATTATAATGTGATTTACTAATGTTATCTGTTGAAAAGTTAAGTGAGTACATGTTAAGCAGATACCAATTCAAGTTTTGTTTTTCTGAACTAAGTGAACTAACAAAGTTTTGGTACATTGGATTGTATGTATTGTAATCATAAGAGATTTCGGTAAATTTTCTGATTGATGGCCCACTTTTTAGAAGCTTCAAATTAATTTTATCGTATGGTAGATTAATTAAAGTGTAATGTGCATCAAATGATTCAGTAGAGTATATTGGTTCTATATTCTGATTGTTAAAGTTGCCACCCGTAAACAATTTTTCCCAGTATTTATTACCAGTAACAGGATCTTGTAACAACTGAGCCCTAGGATCTCCTTGAATCTGACAAACAAATTTTACTGAAGGCAATAGTGTGTTTTGACTTGTCACTCCTGTTCTTTGTATAGCACCCAGTGTAGGATCAGGATCAGAATCTATTCCAGACTGAACAAAATTAATATTTCTATTTATTTGACTCCCCTTGTAGGAATTTATAGAATATATTTCAGGATTAATATTATCAAGATATAAAAATCTTCTAAAATTTGGTGGCACATGTAATTGTTCATTGGGATCTAAAGAATTAAAAAAGAAACCACCAACAGAATTTCTAAATAAATCATTAGAACCTGAAAATAAATTTACATCCACAAGACTTGTAAACTTGCCCGCATATTCATCTGCTGGATAAGTTGACATGGTATCAATGTAAATTTGAATTTGTTCCATAAGGTCGCTCATCAGTAACCGCTCCCGTCGGTTCCAGAGCCTCCACCGCCACCTGTTGCTCCTCCGCTGGTAACCGGGACAGAGATTTCAACTGGTGTTGTCGCTGCACTAGACGGCGACAATGAAGCTCGGGTGCTTATTTTTTCATCGGTCGTAATAGATTGAAATAGTTCATCTGTTAATTCTAATCTGGCAGTCGTTTTTGTTAATGGTCTAGTTGTAAGAAGACCAGAAGCGATGTCTCTTACTAAATCATTAATGCTATTATTAATTCTAATTTCTGTTTCATAATAAGCAGCCGATTCGGGCTCATCAGAAAGTATTTCATATCCAAACTTATTTTTAAGAGATGTAAATTCACCAGAGTTATATGCCTCCGGCCCGAATGGCTCATATGATATTTCATCCATGGGTAAGATACCACTGGCATGTTGTGAACCATATTGAAAACTCATATTTATCTCTGGATCAGCTAACGAATCATTAGCAGTGTGTGCGAACATCGGGACTGTTTCAGTTAAAGCCTTACCATCAACTACTGTAACATTGTCCATATTAATAACCATAAGACCAATACTGTCGTTTAAAGTCTGAGAGTAAAGTTCAAATTGTTCAGGTGATATATTTAAGAAATTTTCTGTTTGTAAGCCTATGTTCAGCACTGCATTTTCGTATGTAAAACTATTAGTATCAATGACTTCGCCATCAGTTAGGACATTGCTGCCCACCATTAATTGAGTATTATTAGGAATAACTGTAGTTAAATCTTCTTCTAATACATCGAGACTTCCAGCTTCTATATCTCTATCTCTATCAGTAAATATTGCATTATTCGTTGTACTCATTAATTATCTCTCATTTATAGTATTTGTTTTTGCCAAAATAATTTTCACTTTGATTAAAAACATGCAAACCTTCTAGTATTTGTGAAGAATCAATTGGAGGAATAAAAGCTTTTGCATTTTGTAAGTCATTGCTATTTGCTCCGGGCAATCTATTATCATCAAGTTCGTAGAAAGGATCGTTAGCTAGTTCAAACCCACTGGGTTTAATTGGTTCGTTAGTAAGATTGTCCAATTCAACATTAGATATAATATTTGAGTTTGATAAATCAATTTGTGGGCTGTTATCTTCTAATAAAGAAAAGTCTTCTTTCAAACTACTAAGACCAACATTCATTTCAATTAAAGTAGCGATAGAAATCTTTGGCAGGTCGGTTTCAATTGTTCTAACAACCGGACGACTAGCGGCTGGGTTTGATATAGCCTTCATAGAAATTGCGGCATTTTGAACATTAAACAGTGTTGGTTCAATATTTTTATTAACAATTTTGTCACTTAATATAAACTTATTTTTATTTTTAGTTTGAAGCTTTGGTTGTTTTTTAATTTGCGATGTTTCAAATGGTATTTTAATCATTACAGAGACTCCGGTGGGTCAGGAAATGGCTCCAATGAATTAGACAAAACAGAATGATCGGCGATGTGATCCAATATACCTCTTTCAATGTCATTATCAATACTTATTACTTGAGTACGACTATAAGTTTCATAATCCACCTCTGCTAGATTTTTTAAATTTTGTAAACGATTATTAAACGAAGCAAATGCATCATTTACACTTACTAACCGATCCAAAGTTCCCGTTTCGGGCCTAATGCTGTTTAACATTTTTTCTCCAAAATCAACCATTTCTACATAGCTACCTTCAAAACTATTTGTAAACATATTTATGTACTGCACATACACAGAGACCATTTTAGCCCATGGATTGAGAATACCGGGAAATTTCTCTTTAATTGCTGATACAAAAAAATCATTAAATCTTTCAGAGTATTCGTTATAAGAACATTGTTCTAGTGCCAAATCATAATAATTATTTTTAAAATTTGTGTAAATTCTATCGTAAGTATCAATTATAGCTATTAAAGCTAGATATGAATCATCCTCAATTTTAATAGTAATTCTATGTAGATCTCTTGAGTGACCTTCTTTTGTAGGACTAACAGATGCAATGCCAGACGGACCAACGGTTGTTGCTCTATTAAATCTATCGTCATCAATGAAAAATTTATACTGGAACAGATTTAATCTGTAGTCATCCTTCCAAGTTATACCCTCTCTTAAGAGACCATCATTAAAATTAGTAAAGTTAAAATTTCTCTGAACTAATTGTGAGAATGCATCGACTGACTTTGGTCCTGTCGCGGCGGTCACGACCGGGCCTACAGACTCAATTCCGGTAACGGTCTCCGCACCGACCGGTAGGGTTGCCCGGACAGCGGCCACCGGTGTCGTATTGAAGAAATCATCAAAAGATAATACAGTTGATAAAGGTGCTCTTGGATAAGATAGTAGTTTACCGTCTTCGGCTCGGCTAGTGAAAAATCTAAAGCTCTCGTATTCAACTGGATTTTGTGGCATTGTACGATCTTTTTTCAATTCCATTTGAGTGTTGTAAGTTCTATTAAAATATGTAATGCGATCAAGCTTAATAGAAGCATTGGTTATTTCTTTACCTTGAGATGAAAAATCTACTAATCTGCCAACATCAATATACCTTGATATAAAAGATCTTCTCCTGACAAACTTTTCATAGTCAAAAAAGAAATATCCTGATTTTTGAATGATTATATCTGTATTAGCTAATTTATCAAATAATCTACCATCCATGTTTATACTTTCAAGCTGCAATACTTCTTCAAGTATATTTTCAATCAAATTCTCTACTTCATTTTCCAATGAACTAAACCCACTTCTAATCGATTCTCTCAGCGATGCAGACAAATCAATTTTATGATACCACATTGACCCGCCAGAAGCATAGCCGGGCTGATATCTATCATCCAAACCTTGATATTTTCCGTATATTACACCTTTGTTATCATCGTCGCCTGTTTTAATTAATTTTGCTTTGGCTGTCTTATCTTGGTACTCGTAATCGTTATATGGGGTTGCTAGAACGGCTGTGTATCTATCAGAAGATAAATTAGTTTGCACAATAGATCTTAAACTTCTTTCTAACTTAGTAAATATTTGCGATGCAAGATTATCTCTTTCATTTTCTTGCAAAAGTTGAGTTAGTAAGTTTGGATCGTTTACTATCTCATCAATGGTGTCATTAATTTTGGATTTAAAGCTGTTTACAATCGAGTTTCTAACCTGAATAAATTTCTTTTGTAGTCCATTGCTCAAGAGATCGCTGGTTTGATCTCGCTCGCCGGTGGCATCGAGTTCAGCCTCCAATAAATTGCCATTAGCGGTAAGAAAGTTAACAATATCATTTTGCAAAGTTTCTTTAAAAACTTCTCCATCGTTCGTTCTAAACCTTTGGAGGCCGCGAATTATCATACCGACGATATATGAATCATAGCGGTCTTTATCGTATATAGGGGCAACTCGAAAGAATCGTCGGGCCCTGCTCTCTCTGGGAAAGGTGGTCTCTAAATACTGTGAATCAAAAAGATCATATTCTGCAACAACAGTATTTGCTTGATCAACATGGTCTTTTCTGGTTGTACCAATTCTTGGAAGAAAATACCCGGGGCCGACGACCCTTGGAAAAATAAGTTGTATTTGGCCGCCTGAGCCTGCTTGCCAAACATACAATTCATTCATTCTACCGGCTGATAATCCTTTAGGATTTGGGTTGGGCGAATATGGAGACGGAGCTAGAGCAGGGCCAAATTGTTTAAGGACATATGATTTTATATCTCTTGCTTCTTTATCACTAACAGTGTTGATATCATCCAATGAATCTTCCTTTGCAAAAAACACCTGACTATTTGTTACTCTCGAAGCGATGATTTCATCGTACTCGATATTGCCTCGCCGTGCATCTCTTGTTTCTGCCTCTAGTCTCTCAATCTGTCCACTCCAGAAATTAACAAATCCTTGTACCCATCTATTTGCATCGTCTATTTGTGAACTTATATCAACATCTTCTACACTATTGGCTATTGATTCTTCAAATAATTTAAATATCTCTTGTTTAAGTCTAGAAACTCTTTCATTTGTTCTATCTCTCAACTCTGCAGATGTAACCGGCAGCTCAGCCTTTCCGGGCCAATTCATAGTGTCAGAAACAGGTACATATTTTGCCACATTAGAATGTAGTTTGTTCATATAAATGTAGTCTCTATCTATAAATGGATTAGTTTCATTTTCTTGATCATATGAACCAACAAACTCTAAATCAAATAGATCTCTTAAATCTAAGATTTTATTATTTCTAAATATTCTTTTTACTACTTCTTGTTCACCTAAAAGTGCAACATTAAAATTATTAATCACAATCCTAATTTCATCATACATTCTGCCTATGTTATTGTTAGGACTTTTGCTAGGTGATAATTTATTTGCTTTTTGAAGGTTTGGCAGTAATTCTGGGGAGGCAAAATATTTCTGTCTTACAAATATAATATTGTCAATTTGTCTTTTCAAGGACTTATCATTTTTCATAAACTTGCTATAATTTTGTATTATTGGATCAAGAGATTTATTTAAATCTAACTTTGAAACATTGTCGGTTTTGTAAAATTTTGAATCTAGAGCCATTAATGGCATGCTTGGGTAAACTAGATTATTTGAATCAATGTAAACCGCATCTCCAAACTTTGCAACTTTTCCAGCTATTTTAACATCTTCATAGCTTATGTCACCAAAGTTTAATGTAAACATGGCTCGTGATTGTAACGATATGTCTTTAATGTCACGAGTAGACAGACAAGCAAAAATTGATACATTTTCTAGAATTTTAAAGTTTGAAATTAAAAAGCTAAATGTTATGTTACCAGTATTGAATATTGGATTTCCGTCTTCATCATAGTCCGAAGTGTAACTATAATTCGCAACATTAGTGCTGTAGGGTATCGAATATACTTGGTATGATGTTCGATTTAGCAAATCGTTCACTATCAAATCAGAAGTTATGTCCGTTGGTGTACCTTTTAAATCATGATATCTAGCTGTGCTAACAGAGATTGAATCTAGTGCGGTACGAATGTTGGAAAGATTTAACTTATCATTTTTTAGTTGGTTTATAAGATTTTTACTAGAATCGCTTTCCTTTATGGCAATGATATTTAAATATAAAGATGGTGAATTATCAACACCGTTTGTTAATAAAGTATTAAAGTATTCTTCTGGAGTAAAAGAATCATCTGAATTAAACATTAATGATGTTTTTACTTCAAGTCTTGCTGCATTTGCAAGATTAATATCAGGATTAGGTCCAGCAATAGCACCATACAATCTTCCTGCATCAATTATGTCTTGGTCTGACGGAGATATACTTTTAATTTTTATGCCATCAAATACAGGAGTTGGCAAGAACTTGCCAAATAAATCTGTAGTATCTCCACTATAAGTTAATCTAGGCATATTTCTGGAACCACCTCACTACCATAAATATCATTGAAAAAGTTTTCTTCATCTTCTGTGTTACAATCAAAATCTAAATCAACATAATAATTGTCTTTATTAAATTTTTGCATTGATTTACAAACAATTTCTTGATCGACATCCTTATCTTTAAGAATCGTAAAATAATATTCTACCGCATTTTTACTAAATGGTATATCATTATTAGGAGGTTCTTCTCCATCACTTTGTGATTGATCGATGGTAGGATTTGCAGCGACCATCATACCATCTACAATTTGTTCTTTTTTAGATTCAAAATATTTTCTTGTTAAACTTTCACTTTTTAAGCCGGGCTCCAATTCAAATACCTCGATCTCAAAGTTTTCGTTTAATAGCTCAGTGTTTACCTCTTCTAGATAAATGATTGGATCATCCATAACAAGCTGAATAATCTTATTGTCCGCAAACACAGAGGTTTGTATTTCAGTTTCTGTAATAGAATCAGGTATGATACTAATGTCTGTAGAATCTACTATTTGTTTTTTATAAGATGCTGATATATTAATTTGTGGTATTGGAATTGGTACCACTGATGTTTCAGTTTGTGTTCTTGCAGATGAAGTTATGTGGCTTTGTAAACTGATTAGCTTCCATGATGGCACTAAATTTGGTTGCTCTCCATTTAAAAGTGCATCTCCGATTGCATTATCATATCTGAAGTTGTCTATTCTTGGCTTTTCTGATTCTAGCGGAACAGTATCGATACTAATAATTCCTAAACCAGTTTCATCAACTGTTGGAATTTTTTGCATTTTGTTGTCTATATCTTCAAACAAAACTAGACTTTCAATATATGGTGTTTCTTCTTTAATTCTTGTATGGGCACCATTCTGTGATTCATTGTTATTTATATAATCTCCATCATAAATTATATTGTCATCATAAAATGCATAATACACAGGCTTAAATTTGCCTGTTGAAAGCAAGTGTTTACCATAGCTAGTGAGCTTAATATCCATTACTCTTTCTTTTTTATCTAAAAATTTAGCCATAATATTATTCCTTACTCTGTTCTATCCAAGTCAAAGTCAGGGCCGGGGCCACTATCTGCTGCTGTCACGGGTTTAGAATCTGCTCTTTTTGCTGTTGGGTTGGCATATCTAGCTCTCCGCTTAGCTTTATCAAGAATATCATTTATTCTGCCAGTAGTGCTACCCGGAGCAGCAACTCCTTGAGCTGGTGTGCCAAGTTCAGGCCCTTGGATCTGTGGCCTATCAAAGACTGCATTTATACCGGGAGCTACTCCTTGAGATGGTGTGCCAAGTGCAGGCCCTGAGATTTCTGGTGGCGATACATCACCCTTATACAAGATATCAGCTTCAACCTTAACTGTTTCAATAATTGAAACATAATCGTATGGCCAGTTAAATTTAGGTTCGTACTTTTTAGGTTGTTGTTGTGTGCCTTGAAGTTCCAATTGTAAATTATTAACTGGGTGGCTGACCTGTTTTGTAATCATGTTGTCATACTCTGCTTGACTTTTTTGCTTGACCTTAAATACCATCCATCTCAAGTTCGGATTGTCAAAAAGATTTTGTTCTGTTAGTAATTCTGTATTAATCAATTCATGTGCAACGGCATCCTCAGCTAAAGACATCCTGCGGCTGTTTCTGGGTGCAAGGTTTTGCCAAATATACGATAAATCATCTTTATCAAGTTCATATCTAAATTCAAATAGATACATCACTATGGGATCAATATCGGTATTGTTAATAAAATCTAATTGAGGTGGTAACACATATCGTTTCATTTTTCTAACTTGATTTCTAATTGATTTACCGGCGGCATTTAATGAATCTCCCACAGCCGACCCTGCAGCTTCACTTAGTGCGGCTTGATAACGAATTTCAGGTATGGAAATAAATTCCTTTAAAAGTGGTCTAGTTTGGCCAGCGGCGGCTGGCACATCTTTCATTATATATGGCACAGCAACGACAGCCTCTTTAATAATTCTTCTTTCTGCTAATTCACCAAGTCTAACTCTGGAGTTTTGGTTAGTAAAGCCCATTAATTCAGCAAAAGATTTGACTTTAGTGTGTATGTCTTCTCCATCATCTATATTGTAATCATTATATAATGAAGAGCTACCAATAACTTCGTAATGATGTCGTAGCCAAGTTTTAGGGATTTCTCCAATTTCTAAAAAGATTCCTTTATTTGCTGCTTCGGGAAGTGTGCCAAATTGATGCCACATTCCTCTCGGAACAGATTCTGAACCAAAATTTTGTGGTAATGTAAGAGTTCCGTTTGTATTGCTAACTGGTCTAACACCCTCATCAGAAAAGCTCATCATCGGTGTTTCAAACTTGGGTTGAATAACCCATCTTTGTGCAGCAACTTCGTTTTCATCAGTTACTAATTGACCGAATTTATTAAATCTTTGCTTAGGCACATTTTCTATACCAAACAAATTAATTGCTGCATCTATTTGCATGGCATTGTTGTTAATGTTGATTCCAGAATATGGCGAGTATTGTCTTACAAATGCCCCACCGACTGTGGGCGGGCGACTAGCATTTAATGTATTTACTCCCACATTTTCTGCTGCCGGCTGGCCCGTACCGGCAACAATTTGAAATGCTTGGCCCGGGTCATATCGTCGAGTTATAACTTGAGTTTCAGTTAATATTCTTTGCAGATCGTATGTTTCAGAACCAGTAGGCTTGAAAATAAAATCAGCCCATGATTCACCGTCGTAATACGGTGGAGTGTAAGCCCAGTTAAATCCACTTATTGAGTCTGAACAGCCAAAATCAGAAGCTGAAAGTGCAAAATTATTTATATTATTTGCAACCGATGATGGCATGCCAACAGAAGAGGTGTATAATCTTCCTGACATGGCAGGGCCAAAAGCAGACGGGCGACTATACATTATAAAATCTTGTTTGAAGTTTTTATTTCTTTTTGGGTTTTGTGGAATTTCAAAAGTTCCTGAAAGATTTATACCGCTATTACTAAAATCAAAGCTGGATAAATTCGGAGTATCCCCCTTACCAAAGCCTAAATCTCTTGCTCCGTCAACTCCGTAAAATGCATTGCCTCCTTCGGCACCCTTTTCTTTATCATATGTTCTAGAGCCGGTATATGACGACCTAAGTCTTAGTCTTGCCATATATACTTCACCGGGTTCAAATCTAAATGTATTCAGTGTTAATCCATTAGCTTCAAGTTTGGTATACTCTGAATTATTCAAGAAAAATTTACCAACCTCTGCGAAATAGTTTGATGCCATTAAAGTATAAATGTTATCTGCTGGGCTGTTTCCTATTGAGGATGTTATTCCTTCTGCTGGGTAATTAAAAGATTGACTAGGATGAGGCTCAAATATGTTTAACTCTACTCCTTTCATTTGTGATGCAGGGTTTATGATTGTTTCAAAAGGCAGCCTCTTATCAAAGTATGAGCCAGTACGATACTGATTAAAGAAATCTGAGCCTGTATTATGGGCTGTTCCAAAAACATAATTTTCCTCTCCATTTACAGTGCCTGTAATATGTTGAATTTCTACTCTAGTGTGATCGGTTACAACGGGGTAATCAACAGCTAAGCCCGATTTTATAGAATTGTATAAAATACCCGGGGCGAATAATGGGGTGCTTACAGGTTTAGCATAAATTGTTTGCATGAGATTAATTCCAAATTGTTCAAAAGTCTCAGCAGTAAATACTGAACCTGTACCGGAGGACTGCATTTCCCATACACCAATATTTCTAGAATATGATTTGCTAAATTGTGTTACCAAATCCAATGATCTTTGAGCAGGATAAAAGCCCTTGTAGGGGTGAAATTTAATTGCTGCTCTACAGGTTAATTTTATTTCTTTCGCTGCTAAATCGGTCATTTGTCTGACATCTAAAAAGTTTTCTAAGAAATCAGAATTTGAATAATCCCTGTAAAAGTTTCTCTGAGAACTATTGATTTGTGTGCCCGGGATATCAAATGTTTCTGTATTCTCACCACCTAAGATACCAAATTTAATATAGTTTTCAACTTGTTCAGATATTCTAAATTCTGGTATAATATTGTATCCCTTTGCTACTGTTTTAATTTCCGCTCTAAATTCATCATAGTTGTCGTAAAACGGTTCAGAGGGAGCCGACACAAAACCAGTGATACCATTTGAAGTTGTTAAGTAGCCGGCATTTTGAGCAGCATCCCATTTTGCTTCACCCGAACCGGTTGTTACTGGAGCAAGGCCGTAAGCAGTGGGGTCAGTCTCAATTGGTCCGGGTTGTTGTTCAATACCTAAAGGAACTGTAATTGGTTTTATACCACCGGGAGAGTTTAAAGATCTTGGTGATGTCAAAAAGTGTTTTCTTGAATACAGAGCTGCATTTCTAATTGAAGCAGCCATGTCAGAGGTACTAAAAGTACCAGAACCGCTACTATTTTGTATTCCATATGTCGAGTATGTATTTTGTAATTCTCCAGCAGAATTAGATCTCATTAGTGATGAAGCAACATCAGCGGTTACAAGTGCAGGAGTTCTTCTGGTTTCAAAATCTAAAGGTGCATCGAGTGGCCACATTGATTGTGTAAGCAGAGACAATTTACCAGCAGTAGTATCGGTGCCAAGGCCGCTACCAGTCATTCCAAGACTATTTGGATTGCCAACATTACCACTTACTCTTGCATTCTGATTAACTCTCCAAAATTTACTATCATATCCTACTCTTGTCACAGATGCAGAAGCAAATTCGTTTCTAAGAGATGGAAATAAGTTTTCTTGATAAAGAACCCAATTTAAATTGTAGACCGGTATACCGGCTGGTTTATATTCTTGAAGTGCTACAAGTTGTTCAAATGGTGTTACTTGATTACTAAAATCAATATTAGCTATTTCGTTTAATTCGCGAGTATTAAATAATACATATTCATTGCTGTAGGAAGTTTTAAAAGTGGCATTTTGAACTGTACTAAAGTTTGCAGGATCTGTCAAATATGTAAAGTTAGCAAATGATGGTCGGCCAACCATCGATACTGGCCTTAAATCGTGTTCAGTGAGTTGTGACCCCTTGATAGCAGTAATCTTATTGTTCAATCTCTCATTGACTAATATTGGGTGATCTTGCTGACGAACTTGTCTCCAAGTTGGATAACCAAATTGATTACCTCTCTTAAACATAAGTTGATTAAATGCACCCGCATCTTGATTTCGGAACAGTCCTGTACCCCCCACAAGTCTAAATGATGTTGCCGAGATGACATTAGACAAATCAGAATCAATTACTGTATTGCCATTTAGACCCGCATCCCTTTGTGTTAACTGTATTCGAGCAGAACTAAGATCTTCAGCGATTATTTTTCCATTATGACCTTGAGCGGCATTGATACACAGTGTAAGTTGCTCGGCTGCACTTGTAGCAGTAGAGCCACCGCCGACTTTAAATTCATTAGATGTTGTATCAGTTGCATTAGCTCCAACATAAGTTTTTAAAGTACCATCGGTGGATCTAATTGCTATTTTTTGACCAACTGTTGGTAAACCAGTAAACTGTATCTGGCCGCTAGCCACTGAACCTGTTGCTATCAAGCCTCCTCTCACATCAGGGCCGCCGGAAGGTCTCCAGTTTATAAACGAATTTAATTGATTTGTAAACACAGGATATGGTGAAGTACGAACAGGATATGTCATTGTGTTGGAAGCAGAATCTATGTTTTCTATAACATTAAGATTTAATCTTCCAGTTTGCAATAATATGTTGCTACCGGTAACTTCGTTTGCCTCTCCAATAAATCTTAAGTTAGCATTGTCAACCGTGCTACCAATTGTGCTTGCTGTTAAGAAGTCAAAGGAATCGACATAATTTATACCACTAGATGATGAGACTCTTCTTCTAAAATCTGGACGGTAGAATCCACAGATTCCATGATCATTGACTAAGGATGCTGTAATCCAGCCATACTGCTTGCTCATCTGTGGAATCTGATGTTGTATGTTGAAGTTATCAAACATTGACTGTGTAGCAATTGTTAATACTGAATTATACCCTTGAAGAAGTGGGGTGCAGCCTTCCGGCACATCTGTTGCATCTCCCATTCCGAGTGGTGTCCCGCTAATTGCTACAGGCAAGAATTGATTATTGTTGAAACCAATTAACTTGTTTGTTGTTCCGTTGTATGTTCCCGGGTTAGCACCGTCTAGTGCGATTGCATTTGTGTCGGCTGAATTTTCAAAACGAATCCAATCCCACAAAGAAGAGCCACTGTTACTGTATACTGATGAGGCAGTAACATCACAGGGAATTCCGCCATTGTAAATCTGTGTTACACCTGTTGCAAATAAGGGTGTAGTCCAGAATGTAAATTCATCTATAGATGCAGACAGAGGTTGATCTGCTGCACCAAGGCCGCCGCCAATTTGCATGTAACTCTGACCCTTGGGCTTTAAAGCCGCGAATCCTCTAAAGCTAGAGAACGAACCATTCGTGTCGTTGTAGTCAGGTCTATTTGATGATATAGATGCAGCGGATTGAGATACACCGTTAAAATATAAGACTGCAGATGTTAAAAATTGTGCAGACTGATTGAGTTGGCCATCTGGAATTGAACGATTAGCTCCTCCGACACCATTGTTTGGAGAACCGAACACAAGTGCATAGTGGTTATAGGAACTTGATAAGTCAAATGTACCAGCAGGGAAGTGCCATTGATATTCTAAGTCGCCGGCTCCGCCGCCACCGGTCGTGCCAATTGTAAAGTATATTCGGAATCGATGATCACCGGATCCTGCCTTAACTCTTTCAAGCTTGGCTCTAATTTTGCTGCTTGAATTTAGTCCCATAGCCCAGATTCTTTCTCTTGTTTCCGATGCAGGGCTTGTGTGAGTTTGTTGTGCATGGAACTTAATTAAACCAGTCCATGAAAAACCAGAGCCAGAAATACCTGCTAGTAAATCTGGAGATTTGACAAGCGGTTCTCCAGCAGGGCTACCGCCAAGTGCACCAGTTAATAAGAATGCAGAATTAGAATTTGAACTTGCAAAGGCAACACCCTGCCTATTTATCAATGTCAAATTAGGCGAAAATATTGGTACCAGTGTTTCGTTGGTTATTCTTACACAATCTTTGTTGTTCCTATGAATTTTGTGGAATCCGGGTGATTCAACATACGATGCACCGGGGGTAGACACGAGGTTTGAATCTCTACCGAATCTAGCTGTGTGTCTAGATGCATGTGCAGTCAAACCAAAATCATTGCCGTGAATATCAAATACTCTAATCCCAGCAGTGCCAGAACCAACTATTTCGCTTGTTTGGCCAGTTGATACTTGTGATCTTCTCTTTACAGATAAAAATCTGTTATTAATACTGTTATATACGGAAAATTCATTAGATCTAAAATCTCTATACCCATTACCATTGGTTAACATTCCGCCGGCCCCATGATCAAATTTGGTAGTTATAATTGTGTTGTTATTGGTGCCAGATAAGTAGCCGACATCATAATCAGCCATAAATTCAAAATGACTTCCAGATGATCTTCTTGTATCATAAAATGTTCTTGTTTGGGTCGAAGAAGTAGCTCTTGACTGGAACAAGTTTGTTGGAAGAGAGGGCTGAGTCTCGATAAAGTTTCTCGGGTTTTCAAAAGCACCGAATGAATGAACAACTTCGTATTTATGTTCAAAGTTTCCTAAAATTGTAGAGCCTGTGGAGACTTGAATATTTTTTATATTAACCGGTCTCTTGGCAATGTGATCTCGATAGTAAACCGCTTTATGAGAGGCAGTCATTGGATATGGTGTTACCCCAACATCATTTGCTTCTGGCCATGGGTAATCAGGTGCAGCCATTCCTATTGCACCGGTTAATGCTTCACCGTCTGGACAGTCACCCCTGACTCCAAGTAGTATCTTCCATGCCTCTGGTCGGTTTGTATATGTATCAGATCCACTGTTCAGTGCAATGTGTCTAGACTGGTGGCCTCCGACAGCATAGTTTGTAAATGGGCCCTGCATTGGAACTTCCATTTCATTACCGTATACATCATTGTGCAGGTTAGTAATACTAATGTCTAGTTCGGTTCTTCTTCTGATGAAGTCATCTACTCCACCAGTGATGGACGAACTCATAACATTGAATGGGAATGCAAACGAGTTTTTGTTACAAGTGTAACCTAAGCCATCGTTATAATCTCTACCTTGCACAACTTTTAAGTGCTTCTTTCTTTTGACTCCGACATTACCATCGAGGATCCAATCTTCAAGTGTATCAACCCGATTGGTATCATCCGTTCTGGCATAAAGAACATTCTGTGGTACAAACACACCGCCAGCAGGTGCCATGACTGGGCCCGCGGGATAAAGGGAGGCATAAGTGTAATGTATATCTTTGTTATGTTCAAAGTTAACACCGCCAACTATAGTTCTGTTTATTGTTACATTTTCAGGACCACTGAAGTCAACGGTTCCGGCCTTTTGTGTTTCAAGCAATCTATTAAGAGAATATTTAGTTCCGTCAGTCTTGGTAAGTGTGGGCATTGAAGAACTAAATTGCGGTCTGCTATATAATCCTGCTCTTATTTTTCTTCGCTTAGTATCTACACTAGCATCGCTAGAGGTAATTTCATGATCTGCTATCCCGGGTGGGCCGGGTAATGCTCTTCTTCTCCAGAAGTTTTTGTGAACATTTGTTGGTCTGGGAGATGTTTCAACACCGCCAAATAAATCTTGTTGATAATTCAACTTAGTTTCAACAATACCTCTGATACTAGCTTCTGGATCAGCTTGTTTAAAGTCAATCGTTGGAAACTGTGATTGATATTTGTTTCTTTCTAATACATGACTCTCAACTGTATTATATACATCATTTATAAAATCAGCCGAAGCGGGCACCAATTGTGATATTATAGTCGCCAAAGCATCATCAAACCATTTATAGTAATCAACATACTTTTCAACTGTTGATATCTTTTGAAATCTTTCAAAGAAGATATTTCTTAAGTAATTTAATGACTTATATTCTTTTCTATATCGATTTACCGGATCGCCGATAAGGTTGTTGAAGTCTAGTGAGCCAGCAAAGAAATCTAAAATTTCTTCAGAAACAGCTCCGTATAAGCTCTTCTCTAGTACGAAAACATAGTTTGGAACTTGATCAAATGTGCCAAGTAATTCATCATCTTCATCTAATACTTGAACCATGTCAGACGATATTACCATTTCTGGCTCAGTGAACTTAAACTCGTTAACTATTTGATTGACTGCAACCTGATCATCATTTGCTTGGAATCCTCGGCCGCGGCCGGTATGTGGATGACCACCAATTTGACCAGCCCAACCAAAGTTATTCCTTAAGAGTGCCGAACCGGAACTTAAATCAGTAACATAAAATTGTCCTGCTGCATCGGAACCGGTCACAGTCTCAAAGAACCAATCAAGTGCCAATGAGTTAAAATTATAACTGTTTTGATTATCTATGGGTGTTGTTACAGGGTCAATACTCCTGTAAGAGCCGGATAAACCAAAGTTTTCTCTATCAACTGAATGTTGTTTGAGAGTATACGAATCAATATACTTTGTCCAATATCTGGCATCCGTATATTGGACATCTGATTGTACGGTGTTAGTCGAACCTGTTATGTTTTCGTTCGTAGCTCCAACATACAATCTTTTCGCTGCTCTTAAGAAGTTCTGTCCAACTTCCTTACTAACAGATGCGGTAAGCTCAAAGCTATTGTTAACAGTGCCTAATTTGTTGTTGTAGCCTCGAAAAACAAAATCATAGGTAAAGTCTTCTGAACCTGACGAAATGTTAACAAACGGATATTTAGAGGGCCTTAAGCCAACCGAGAGATTCCAGTTTTCATCGTCATAAACATTATAATATAAACTACTAGTGAGTAACGGTGCCGGGAAAGGAGTTACAGATGATGAAAGTCTAAAGAATACATTCTTAGAATATACTTTATCTCTTACAGCTTGAACTTGAAAGTTGGCGGTGTCAGATGAGAATATGGTTGTCTCAGATGGATTATCAACACTTGCAGAGTGCATACCGAAAATGGACACAGTGTTTATAAATTCTCTATCAATTTTATCTAGAGAACGGAAAAACTTAGGAAATTTTACACCAACTTCAGCAGTGAAACCGTAGTTGTCTTCGTAAGCAAGACCCTCTGAGCCTGATATAAAACCTCGTGCATCAGTCACACTTGGATCAGCAGCCTGATATACAACTGCTGTAGTGGATGTTTGCTTATTTAAATTAAGAAGTCTGGTTTTCTTCTGTGTTTGTTTAAGATTGTTTTTCAATTCAAACAATTGATTATTTGAATATGCTCTTAAGTATATTAAGTTGTCATCAATATTAAAACATCTAAGAACATTCCTGATTGCTTTCTCTGTTCCCTTGGCTTTATAAATGTCAGCTAAGTTATTGTAAATGTTTTGATAAATTAAATTTTTAGTTTCTTGTAAATCTTCTTGAAATAGTTTTGTATCACTTCTATTTGCAAATTTTTCAAGCACAGTTGAATCAATAAATATTTCTGGTGTGTTAAGTCCTAAAGATTGGGGCAAGTTTTGTGAGAATGGCAGAGGCTGATCAGATGAACTAACATAATTCTGTTGCCTTAACTTTGGTATAGCTTGAATTTGTAAATAAAGTTTATCAAAATAAGCACCCATTATGTGTGTGAGCTTTTCAAGATCGCTGTTTCCGAGATCTTCTGCTTCTTCAAGAATCCATGCCGGCACACTCTTTAAGAACATGCTGTTATTTTGCGAATCGTGGAAAGTGCCTAAGTCCTCTAACTCCCTTTTAAGAGAAACCACATCTGGGTGCACTGAGTAAATAATCGGGTCAAGATACTCGCTACCTGCTGCCGAAGCAGACACAATGGCTGAGCCAGTGTTTCTAGATGCTGCGGCATATCCAGTCCATGTACCATTGCACACACGACCACCGTAATCTAATACAACACTATCTAACGATGAGGAATTTGTAATACCTTCGTTGAACTTATAGTACATACCAAGTGTTGTATTAGATATGTCTGTATTGACACCACCTCTAATTTGTGTAAACCAATTTTGTCCTACTTGCTTTGGATTTCTTGCAACTTTCCAAAATCTAAATTCGTCAATTGATCCACTAAGTTTTCCTGCACCGCTATAGTTAGAAATTTTTGATACATCTTCCAATCCCTTGGGAGCAGTCTGAAGAGCACCAATTCGTCCCATAAGATTTTCAGGATTAATTTCTGACACTGCCTTGGAAGAAACAACTTCCGTATCGTTATGTTGGCCATCTACATACAACTTAATGTGAAAATCAGAACCACTGTTTTGTAAAACAAAACTATAGTGTTTCCAATCACTTAAAGTATGAATTGATAAATCTGTACCGACTGATTGTTGAAACACACTAGTCGAGCCGGATTCAACGGTGACTAACCATGGAGTTGAGCCACCGGTAGTTCCGTCAAGCTCAACAGTAATTCTACCGTAATGAGCACTTGAACTAAGTTCATTATTCCATATATCAACAATTACTTGCTTTTCTGTGAGTGATGTGTCAAGTGAACCAGTCTTAGCCCAGAACTCAATTGTTACACCTGTATCGAAATTTGATTTTAGATTTGAGGTACGAGTTCCTTGACCGTAGTCTGATGGTAAACCTTCGTTGGTATACAGCGATTCATCGTAAATATTGCTGTATTGATATGTGCTTGTTTCTGAATCTGGAATTAAGCTTTTTAATGCCGCAGTTTGACTAGTAGAATTTGGTCCTGCTTTGAATGTAATGTACTCGTTTACATTTGAGGAGCCATAACCGCCGGGCCGAGATGTAGCTGTTCCCCAACCATTGGGTGAAAAGTTGGCATACCCTGTTGTTCTAGGGTAACGATTGTTAAAAATATACTTTTCAATGTCAAGTGATTTATTGTAGAACTCGTTTAACTCAGCTTGCGAGCCATCATAGGGGTAAAAATCAACTACTCTGTCAATGGCACTCTTATAGTAGAGACGAGCGGAACCATATCTAGCAAAAGATAACGGATCTGTATAGTCTACATTAGGTACAAAGGTGGTTTGTTTTTCTCTTACTTGTTTGATGTTCTCAGCAGATTCAACTTCAGAAAATGCATCTTTTTCGTTTTTATCAGTTAAGTAATTTCTAGTGAATAAATCCTTAGTACTCATCGTTTAACACTCTAAATTTGAATATTTTGTCTTGTTCTTGCCAAGAATTAAATTCTTGATCGTAAAAAGCAAACTTAAATCCATATTCAAATCCGGGTTGTAGCAATTTCATATCGAGATTAAAGTAGTTTCCAGATACATCGTATGATAAACCAGTAGCAAAATCACTACCTGTATTGTGGGGTATAACTTCAAGTGCATCAAAAGTTCTAAATACTCGATATGAAGCACTTATGATTGGTGAATGTGGTGGATTCTCCTTTGCCTTAACATAAATAGTTGGAGACCAATTTTTATTTCTGATGTACAAGTTAAACCTAGCTGTCTCATTCTTAGAATATTCGTTCTCTAAGTTTGTAATATTAATAAAGTGTTTTGTTTTATCTACAGTCTCAGCAGCCGTTAATAGTTGCGGCCTAATAGAGCCAGTTGAAAACTCTTTGGTGGGCGAATGCTCTGTTTTCATTGAGCCACTGTGCCAGACATCGTAAAGAGTTTGTATTGGGGTTGCAGCGGCTGTAATTGCCAACGAACAACTGTAAATACCAGTTGCTACATAGCCACCTGTAATACTAGTCTGTCCGTCGAACAGGACTAGTCTAGAACCAGATGGACCGGAGTTATCAGCCGATCCAGAGTAAAGACTAACCATGATTGAGCCGGTTGTTCCGATTTCAGGAATATTAGCAAGTCTACCTCGCACATAATTGTAGAGATAAAGTGTATTAAGATTATCTGGGCCAGAAGCTAAAGAACTGCTATAATAAAAATTAGCTCTGTCATCTCTTTTTACATTATTCCATCTTGCTTCAATTGCAGGCTTCTTAAAGAAAAACTCTGTCCCTCTAGCAAACATTCTTTTAGTATAGAAAGACAGAGTAGAACCACTTGGATTGTATATAACAGCTTGTGAAGAATCAGCAGGATCTGGTAATCTATCAACTCTGCTAGCAACATCGTTAAGTGTTCCAGAGATAAATGCTTCTTGACTTGCCGTTAAAGATAGCCCTACACCATAATTTGTGTAAGTGCCATCTATCCATTGTTCTACAAGTGGTGTAATGTCAATCTCAAGGTCTTCTAGACCTGTTGACAGTGTTTGATCAAATATATGAACTTCTGTGTTTACATCTGCATTAGGAACTGATTGTGTATGGTAAGAACCACCAGCTAGCACAATCCCGTGAGCATCCTTCCAAAAAGTTGAATTTGATGCTGACATCCAGTTAGAGCCTTCATTGCCATTAGTTAAATCTTTATATCCCTCTAAGTCAAGACCCACACCTTCTTGCCATGACTGCGATACAGCATGCACCATCATTTTCATATTTCTCGGTACGGTTCTAGAAGTCTCTGCATTGTGAACTCTCAGATAAAAGCTAACTGAACCAGAAGCAGGAATGACACCATTTGAGCGATCTGTACTAATAGATGTTACAGGGAACTGCATTAATACTCTTGATAATTCTTGAGAACCACTGGTTTGGCGACCAAAAACTGAATAAACCTCAACAATGTCAGCGGCACCTGCATTCGCACCGGTGGCTCTTGTTTGCAAATCTTGTTGAAATGCATTTACTATTGTGTTGTCAGCATTTGCAGAATACTTTTTAATCGGCATTATCTAATTTTTCCTACAATATCAACTTCTGGAAATTTTAATTCTAGAATGGCATTATTCGGCACTATCAATTGTGAACCATCACCAGATAAATTAGAGTTTACATCTATCGATGAAGTTGAATACTCTCCGCCTGTTTTCATATTGATTTTCACTTTTAAGACATCCTGAACACCAGATACTTCTTTTAAAACATTAAATATGTCACTTATGTATAAAGATTCACCAATGAAGTATGTCTTTTCAAAATTAGTTTTGAGGGCAGCAATGCAACTTTCTAATACAGTAAATTTTTCAGCAGCTTCTTGTGCACGAACAGCAAAATCAATTCCAAAATTTAATACAAATGGATCTAAAATATCTACAGTGTCATTAATCATTCTATATTGATTAATCCAAGTTTTTAAGTTATTTTTGATAACCGAGTTGCTTGTTACAAGTTTGCCGTTTACATCCTCAGATATAACATATAAATTTAGATTTCTTTTTTGAGAGTCAGCATCTTTCTGCACTGAAACTCGTTTAATTGAACCAAACTTTACAGGCATTCTGTAACAGATATTTTCATAATCAACTTGAGTTACAGCTCGATTTTGAGTTGGAAAAGTATCGTAAATTCTTTGTTTTATTTCATCTGATGTTGGTAAAGATATATCGCCACTAATTGGCTCTTCATTTTCTACTTCAAGAGATGAAATAACTTGATTTAATTTTGTTGCTGAAAGAGATTGCTCATCATTAAAAAATAAGTTAGAATTGGAAACAGCATTTAGATTGCCTGCTGCTACATTAGAATTTGTTGGATTATTAGCACGATATGTAATTATTAATTCTGTGTTTGCTGGAACAATACCGAAACTTTCATTTTCTGACAATCGACTTGGATCAAATGTTGTTTGAGTAACATAACTTTTACCATAAACATCCACAGCCACATTCTGTGGATTTTCCACAATATTTGACTGGTTAAACTTTCCACTACCAAATTGTAGTGTAATTTGGTTTCTATTAAACTGAGTTATAAATTTTCTTGAAACCAAGAACGGTTTAATAATCGATGGAACATTATCATTTTTAAAGTTTGGGTTTTGTATTTCCTTAAATATTGTGTCTTGAGCCAAGTAATCAACTTCATAATATTGATTACCTTCAGTATCGAAAACAGAAATTATCTCTGACACATTATCAGCTTCAAGTGTAATTCTTTTGAATTTTTCAAAAGCTCCAATAGTTACTCTTTCTTGACCGAACTGACCAGAGACTACATTTCCGTATGCTTTAACTGCATAGAATGTTGGGGCCCCTGTGGTTTCATCATTTCTAGCTACAACGAATAAATTTCTTGAATTAGAAAAATCTACATTTTCAGTTAGAATAAAACTTAATCCAGTTGTTGTTCCAAATGTACTGCCTCTTTTTAATAGTGGCAAATAATCTCTGTCAGGGCCAATTCCGATTGAGGAAGCAGGGACTAGAATGTACAAAGCAACCGTGCCATATGTTGATGGACGACCTTCAAACTTATATCCGAGTGCACGGCCATGTCGGACAATATTGGAATACTGAAAAGCAGTGTCCATGAAAGATTCATTAACATTGTAATCCATGTAAAATGAAAGTTGATCGCCAACATATGAAACGGCATCAATCATAAGAGCACCAAAAGAGCCTTCGCTAAAGTCTTGAAATGTATCAGGATAAAATCTTTCAGCTATTTCAATCAAGTCTTGCTGGATGGTTGAGAATTCTCTATGGGTATAATCAATCGGTAAAAGGTCTTTTTGTTTCTTTGGCATTCTAAATCCTCAATTTAAATAGTAAATTGTAGCAAATCTTTCACAGCAATCTCAGGTATGGCATATGCTATTTTAATGTTCAATCTATTGCTGAATTGATCCGATGGTTGAAAAGATATTTCTTGTATTGCTACTATTGGCATGTATATTGATACTTGCTCAAGTATATCTGTTTCAATTCTTGAAAAAGTAGACTGATCAAAATTCTCAAATAAATATTTTTTTAATCCAACACCGTAGTTGGGTTCCATTACTCTTTCACCGCGATCAGTCAACAGTAACATTTTAAAATTTTGCTTTACTAAATTACGAAATGATTTTACTGTTTCAAAGCCGTCGGCATCGTCTCTTATCAAGGGTAATTTTATTGCTAACGAAGACATATTGTTATCCTACAGTACTAAATATACTTAATTGGGTTTTTTGCAGAGTTGTCCATTGCTATCAAACGGGTTTGGTTTAAGCTTTCTTCTTTTAAACCAAGAAAGTTTATTACCGCCGGGCACTGGAGTAAACCTAGATTTGGTTATACTTAAGAATTGTTCGCCGGGTCCGGCATCCGTATCATCTTCCACCTCAAACTTTCTTTTTGTATAATACGGTTTGAATAATTTTTTTATTCTTTTAGTTGATTTTCTAAGTAAGATTTGATCCCACTCATCCCATTTTTTGTAAAAAGGACTTGCAAAGAAGCCATTCCTGTCAGATTCATGGGCCCAGCCCGGAGTGGCATTAACTACAACCTGATTATTACCGTCCGCATCTGTTCCGATATCGGCTCTCACTCCGGGCTTTTTGGAAAGAGTCGATGACTTGTAATCATTATTTTCAACAGTGAATTCCCCAACTGACGGCAACAAACCAATATCGTTGTAAATGGCATTCAATGAAAGTGCTTTTTTCATTGAAAAAATGTAATCAACTATCATTCTAAATTTTACATCATCTCTAAGATTATCCACCAAACACAACAGAAGTTTACTATTTGCTCTTGGTCCTTCAAATTCATTTACGGGCAAATCTAAAGCATTTATTAGTACGTCGGTAATCTTTACTTGGCTTCCATTATTAATGATTCCAAATTCTATCCCATGTTGTACCCCTAAGTCTCCTTCAATCCCAACTACTCTACTGCTTGTTGGCTCTCTAACCACTCGCATACTGCCGGGATAGTAGGTTGAAATATTAGCCGTACCTCTTGATCTAATAGTATTTTCAGCAGTTTGGACATTTTGACGAACACCATTAATCGATACAAACTTCTTTATGTAAAACATTTTGCCAGCGGGATCGATAGCATCGTTATAGTTTGATATATCACCGATATTTTGCACATTGCCGTTGATGTCTTTGTAGCCAACTTTAAGATTATTAGCATACGGGATTAAAACATCATGATCAGAGGTAACATGATACTCTCCAACCATGAAAACTGGATTGCCGTCGGCACCAACATGTACATGATAGTCACCAACATATGGTGTGCCATCTGGTAATGTGAACAGACCACCAGTTGTATAACCGCTGCCTTCTGATTCTATTATACTTTCTAATTCTGAATTATCGACTCTATCAACGAAGCTTATAGCTTTTGCCAAATCTAAACCATTAGCACCAGCAGCAAATTTTTCAAGAAGATAATAATCATTATTAATTACTTTTGGTGTAAATCCAGCTTCTTTAATGTTTGTTGAAAAAAGACCACCGACAAATTCAAGTTGTTCTCTTACTAATTCTGTCAGAATAAACTTTGCAGGCTCTTCCATTCTCTGAACAGCCTCAAGATTTTTTTCTTCTCTAAAGCTTTTAAGTGATTGGAAAAGACTTTTCTCTTCGGAGGGTGCATCCTTGAAATCATCTCGGGATGGATAATTATAATTCTCTTGCATATCATTAATTTTTTCTATCGCCTCTCTTACATGTTCTGGGACGGTCTCTGGGGTAATACTATCATCTAAATCGTCATCTAATCTTCTGCTGTAAACTTGTACTGCTTGTTCTAAGAATGCATACCAAAATTCATCATCCTTAAATGGACTAAGGAAATTACTTCCGGCTTCCTTACATGATTCTTCAATAAGTTCAATAATGTATGAGGCATATATGTTACTGTAATTTTGATCAAACTTGGGTGCAAATGTTAAGAAAGTTGGCATGCTTTTAATATAACTTACACTCGTGAAAATTCTAATGGTGGCAGTTACCAAAGCTTCTAAGCCAGCACGAGAGGGTCTAGACAATATTCTATTGAATGGCATTTCAGTTACACAGTCTGGATCACTCTTAAGTCTTTTGTCCTCTGGTATTCTTGGATATACTTGATCAATTTTTTGTTTAATTGTATCAAATGAAATTAAATTATTTTCTCTTGGCTTACATGGAGAATACTCAGGAAAGATAAGATTAACAGCTCCAAGCCAACCCTTGTTTTTTAGGGGCTTGACATAAAGAGAAGGAGACATATACGAATTACCAAATTGAGCAGGGTTTAGGTAATGGACTCTGATTTTATCTGGATTATCCCTATTTTTATAAGCATCTCTGGATACTCCTAGAAGCGAATCACTATTTTTAACTGATCGTGTTCCGTCTCGATTTCCGTCGTCATCATATTCCTGAACTTCATGATCTTTGTACTCAACAAATTCACCGTCAACAATGACTCCGTAATCAAAATCTTCTTCCATCAATCCATCAAATTCAGCACCATATTGCCATGCTTCTTCATTGTTACCGATTTCTTTTGCTATTTCTTTAAAAAGTTTTGTATTGTTTGAATCGTATAATGCCTTACATTGTTGCGGGCCTATTCCAGTCATATCAGAAAGAGCATATACTTGTGGAGAATATCTTTTAACTGAGTCGCTAAACGAGTCAAACAGTTGAGAAAATTCAGTTCTATCAACTTCTAAATTTTCAAATGTTGGGTCGATAGCAAAAAACTCATACTTCTGATAAACTAGGGCATCAGCTTCAAAGGTGGTAGTAGCAGTAACAACTGGTAAGTCTGGATTAAGTTTAACGAGATCGGATGTATTAGTTTGAGCATCATCAAACACTGCTTCGTCAACTACGACTCTGATATTGTCATTTGGTATATTAAAGAAACCTTGACGGTCTTCTCGATCCACTTCTTGTATGTCCGAATAATATGCTTTAAGATTAAAACCATACGAGGGTTCACCATTGGGAGCACTCCTGTAACCCTTAGCATTATCTCTAAACTTCATAGTAATATCAGCAGTTTTTTTACGGGGGGCTCGTCTTATTGCAACTAAATCTTTTTCATAATTAACATTATAATTTACATTATATCCATAGTCTTGTAACTCTACTAAGTTGACATCAGTATCAAACAAGCCTTCAAATCCTAAATCGGAAAATGATATTCTATTTACTTCCAACTCTTGCACATCGTTTGTACCCTTAAAACCACCTATAAACGAAGATTTTAAATCAAGCACCTCGTTAGAGCCTTGGAATTGATATTTTAACCACTCAGCAACATATTGTGGATATGCACCTTTTTGTTTTTTCTCACTAGCAATATTGCCATCATCATCATCTTCTTCGGGAAGATAAAAATCTACAAACCTTCTACTATTAGCAGTTTTTCTTTGGTGTGCCGTATAAGGATTAGCAAATGTATCTGACAATATCATGTTAATCATACCCCAGTCATCATCACTAGCAAACAAACCACCATTACCGAGCATATCGTCCGTAAAAGCAATCTGTAGACTTTCCATGTCACCTTTTAAAGCACCTGTTGCGGTTTTTATTGATTCTTCAGGTTCAAATGGCAGTAATCCATTTTCACAACCCGGATCTGAAAAGAGAGGAGGCATTTCATTTTCAAGTGCTGAACCAAATCCTTCATTAATAACTCTTTGTATGTCGTTTGCATCCTCTAACAATTGATCTCTAGCACGGTCAGATTGAGCTTTACACTGTTCTGGTGACATTCTTCCAGCCAATAAATCGCATCTAACCTTTTCAAAGTTTTCAATATCTTCAGGAGTTGCACAAATGGTAGGGTTCGCTGGTAGCAGAAGCTCATCGGCTGACATTTCAAGAGCGGCCCTAATTTCATCTTTGTTTCTTTCCGGCACAACATTTGATATACCCTCAAACATTGATCTAATTGAAGAGCGGTTGGGTAAAGCCTCTCGGAATTCTTGATATTCTTCTTCCAGCAGTGTATCCGCAATTCTTATTTGATCATCACTGGGGCCATCAATCATAAGTTGCAGTCCCTCTTGTCGATTCGAGTTATTGATAACATCTCCAAAGAATGCGGTTGTCCTTTCAGGATCGGAGAATGCAGCACCGCCAACCCCAAAATTAGCCATTAAATCTAGAGCGGTAGCATTAATCTGTTCATCTGAAGCATCCGGGCCGCAAATTGTTTCTCTAAGAATACCGGCCAGATCTGTATTTCCTGTGAGTAAGCCGGCTGTTACCTTGCCAGCTAGCTCAATGGCTTTACAAATAGCATCACCAATAATTTCACACACCTTAGAAAGTATAGTTACAATGACCTTCATAATGATACAAAGAACTAATTTTTTAAGGGCAGCAAAAATAGCTTTCAGTATATCTGTGAGTTTTGGTATGTAAAGAAATGGATTCTCCCATCTTGGAAAAGTAGGGGCTGCAATACTTCTGCAGAATGGCAACTGCAAACTTTTAAAGAAGTCATCAAATCCGGGGTTGAAAAGAGGTGGTGTTGGACAATCCATAAATGCAATGACATTTGTTATTAATTTAGCACCGGGAAACTTATTTAAAAAGTCTATTAATTCAAGATAGTTATCTTGATAAACTTCCATAATTGCTTCAATGTAAGCATTTAAAATTACATTGTTAGTTTGATAATCATCACCAAGAGGTGATTCTAATTTTTGACCAATAGTTCTTCTTTCTCTACTGTCATCAGCGGGGCGGCCGGGAGCTTTTGATGCAACCATATTACCGTAGTTATCAGATCTTTTATTTCTTTCTTCCCTTTCAACATAGCCTTTATCTTCCCATGGCTTTTTATTTTTAAACTTTTTAAGGATTACAGGATCTGGTGCATTTTGTTTACCAGCAAGTATATCAGATGTAGATTGTCCGGGTGAACCTGCAGCAAAAATATCGCCTGATTCTAGTTTTTGATTTACCACTCTTTCTAGTTCGACTTGTTTTTCGGGTGGCAATCCAATGAACAATTCACCAATCTGTCTTACACCCATGGCATTTAAAGCTGCTCGAACAATTGATGCAAGTGCCTCTTCTAGTGTCAAGCCTTTAAATAAACACTGGAGTGCTTCTAAAAACAAATCCATAAGACCACATATGCCAGCCCTATCAAGTCCTTCCGCATACATCTGATCAAGTTGTTGCAATGGTGATAGACCACATGCAACTCCAGATGTGCCAATAGATATCATCCTAAAACATAGCTCAGCAAAGGCTGAGTCTTGTGATTTAACTTCTTTAAGGGCTTGGTTTTTAGCCATGCTATATACATCAGATGTTGGGCCCGCGGGGCCGCCGATGTTAAGACCTTTTAATATTGCCTCTTCATCAACTTTAGTTGGATCTGATTGACATAAGTTTTTGTGAAATTTATAAGCAATTGCATCCGCCAAGCTAAACACATCATCAAATATATCTTGACCAAGCTCTTTAGCATCGTTTATTAGTGCATCACCCACACAGCTTGCTATAGTTCGCTCTGATGTTGCACCTCCAGATCTGGAAGCATCAATTAATACTTCCGGGTATGTGTGCTTTACAACAAATTCTTCAAATGGCATTGGAACTCTTGCACTCAAGTCTTGTTCAATACTTTTCATTTTAGCAAAATATGCCACCGCAGTTGGATCTTTCCAAGAATCTTTTGCATTTAGTCCTTTAAGTTTCTTGCGGCCATAGGTAGCATCGGGCTTATTTGTACCGCAACCTTCGGTATATACTTTTAATTTTTTTAATTTATATTTTGCTGAGAATATAAAATCTAATTTTATAACTTTATCATCGCCAAAACCATTAAATATATTTCCGATGCCAGTTATATTATAACCCCGGCTGTTAAGCCATGCATCCAAGTCTCGCAAACATGCCCCAACAGGAGACTTTCCAGTGAATAGTGCACTATCACCGTATTTTTCAAAATCAAAAAGCTTGTTTGTTTCCTTAACACGTATTTTTTTGCCTTCAACAGCACGGCCAACTTTATAAAATCTTCCATAAAGATTTAAACCTTTTCTAACTCTAATGTTAGTTGTGACCATATCAGAAGCTTCATAGGTAACTGTTATATCTTCTTCTGAATCAGCTTGATCGTCTTCTTCGCTCAAATCTTCATCTGGTAAAGAAAATATTTGAGAAAAATTTACAGAATACAATAGTTTTAGTCTTGAGCTTGGTCGTGTATCTAAATCATAGCCGGTGTATTCTAATGCCGGCAAAACTTGAGACACTATTCCGGCACCGGTGTCTTTCTGAAAACCCTCCAATAAGGCTATAAGTGCTGGCTCAGCATACTTTTCATACAAATCATTAAGGGCACGATCTGCTTCTTCTTCTGACATTCCATTAACGAAACCTGTTGTTGTCTCTGGTGTGTTAAAGCAAATCTGATATTTACATATTTTTGCATTTAAAAATGGACTATCCTGATCAGACCTTCGCCAATCTTTTACAATCGCATTTGGATTAGGTATGCAATCTTTACAAACTTGCTGAGACGGAACAACTTCAATATCACAAACATCAGGAAGACCATCGCCGTTAGGATCCTGATATGGTAGAAACGGTGAAGCCCCAGAGCTTGGTGGATCTGATGCTTCAGGAACTAATGTTGAACTTGAATATGGTTTTTCTTCTGCCATTTTATACCTATGTTATGTTGACATTCCTACTGCAAATAAACTTATAGCCGAACGGATATAAGTAGTTGAATTCCCACATATTTTTGTTTACCCTTGTATGATAAAGAGAATTCATAACAAATAAAACTTGAGAAGTTGTTGCAGCTACGGCACCGGGTGGCACCCATGGTCTAAATGGATCAGCACCCAGAACACCGTTAAATGTAATTTGAGAAAGAGTAAGTGCATAAACAGCAGACCATAATTCATCAACAATGTTGCCTAAATCTCTAAATGCATCACGAGTAATATACCCTTTAACTGCTGGTTGTAGATTTGGTATCATTTCAACAGGTTGAAACAAACCTCCCCAAACTTTAATATTACCAGTATTATTACCTGCAATTAAATCAATCGTTGGAGCAGACTCAGCAATTTTGCCACCTAAAGAATTAGTCTCACCTTTTCTACCGAAACCTGATGGGCCATCTGCTCTACCTGTTACAATTTTAATTCCTTCTCTGCCAATAATTCTAACTGCATCGGCTTTTATGCCAATTCCTGAACGAGCAACTGACTGAGGTGTGTTAGTCTCAGATAATCCAAATGATTTATCAATATCAGTCAATTGACTAATGTTGATTCTTGCCGCATCGGCAAAATATGAATCATCAACATAAGCACCTTTCAAAGTATCAGAGCCTTTTGGTCCTTTTCCATTGCGGGCGGAGGACATTCTACCAACGACCAAATCTATTGAATTAGCCCTGTTTGAACCAAGAGCACCATATCCACTTTCAGTTCCTTTGTCACCATCCGTGCCTAAAACAATATACGAACCTTCGTTTTGAATAACTTTTTCATTTGGTTTGGTTTTATAGTTTATTGTTTGTAATGGAATAGCTGTGTGGAATATCCCATTTTCAGAAAATTGAATTGGTTGACCAAGATCAATTTTATCTTGCAAAGTTTCAAGAGGTGGATTAACTGGTAGATCTGCAGGAATGCCTTCTCTGATCGCATCATTAACTGTTGGTGCACCAGAACTTTGAATTACATCTTCAGCTAATTCTTCAGTTCTATTAAGATCACTTTTTAATTTTGATATATACTCGGGCCGTTGTGCTTTCTTTTTAACCCTTTTAAAAATCTTTTCTTGCTTTTTAGACATTTAACTCTCTAATGAAACTTATACGACTTGCTCGGATTCACCGAATTCATCCAATTCGGGGTCAAGCGGGCTTGTTGCGAACGGATCTGACACACCCGGAGGAGGCTTATCTACTTTTACGGTATTTGAAAATACAGTAGACCACTTATTCCACTCCCAGTGCCATGGCTCAATCTTACTACCGCATTTGCCGGAACATGGTGTCCCAAGAACTGTGGATGCTTCGGGTTTTTGAGCCCACGAAGGATTTCCCCAATTGAAAGCAGGAGCATTATAAAATAACCATATGTATGATATTGATCTTGTAATACCAGCAGCTTTAAGTTCATCTTGTTTTTTCTTTAATGCTGGTATTTTGGCTGCAACTGCGGTATCGCCGGGTTGTGTTTCTCTATTTATATCTACTGCAGTGGCAAAACCATGAGTTGGAGGTCTACCCGCACCGGGTGTGGCTGCAGCACGAACACTACGGCCGGCTGAATTTACAGTGTATTTAGCCTTTCCATATGTGGCTACTTGACTTGATAAACTACGAAATCCAGAAGCAGGTCCAGATGGTTGTATTTTTCTGCCAAACACCGCGGTATAAGCTTTAGCTAAATTATCCCAATCAGCTTTACAGTCAATTAAGATTTTAAACCCTTTTGGAAAATCAGTATATCTGGGATCTGGCTCCACCAATAAGCTAGGAGGAAGTTCACCATTTATAAGTTGAAGTCCACTTCCTCCTAAACCAGTATAAGTTGATTGCACTACTTTATTCGGGGAGCCAGCTAAATATGATGTTGCATCTAAAGAAAATACATCGCCAAGCTTTTGACATGATTCTTGTGAGCTTCTGTTTTGTTGTTTGGTAAAGTAATCTTGATCTTTACCAGTGCGACTAACAAAGTGAGCATACTTCAAATCATAATTACCATTTAGCTTTCTAAGTTTTATAATAATTTTATCGCCCGGTGCTAACTTTATATCTGAGTTAGTAAGAGCCATTGTGTGCATTCCACCAATTATTTTATTTGCTATAGATGGTGCACCGGCTGCGGTTACATCAATCGGACACGGCATTGGATAAAAGGCATGAGGATTGTCCTCATCGGTAATTCTAACCCTGTAGCCAGTAAAGCCCGAATCAGTTGGATTTGAATCAGCACCAAATATAATATCAGTTCCTAACATTGCTGATAACGAAGTAGGAGAAAATGTTCTACCATCAGGTAAGACAGGAAAGATTACAACAGCATTAAACTGGTCTTTTCCTTCCAATTTATCTTTCTTGCCAATACCAGAATTGGCTACGGCTTCTGCCAACATATCAAGGCCGGCTTCGCCTGTAGTGGTTTCTGTAGCATCTATAATGTCATCAACACCAAATGCCATTAGTTGTCCTCCATGGCTTGGTTTTGAATCATATCAAACAAATTTTCTTTATCATTTTCTGATAATTCAAAATCAGCTTCAGGCTTTTTAGACTGGATTGAAATAATTTTAACAAGCTGCTCATTTGACCTCTGCAATGTTTCAATGTGTTTGGCAGCAACAGGGCTTAAATACTTGTTTTGATCTGGATCGGTGGATATAATGTTAGCTATCTCATTCAAAAACTCCCGGGCGACTTTACGATCATTTCGTATGTTACCGAGAGCTTCAGCCATTAATGTATCCAGATCTTTATTACTCATATGTTTCCGTTCTTCCAGTTAGCACTAAAATTGTAATATTTAGTTTTAAACTTTTTAAGAGAATTTACAACCTGCTTAGTATTTAAGCCGGTTAACTCTCGTAAGTATAAATAAATAGCTTTCTTGTTAAAAATATCAATGTCGTCTTTTGATTCAAATAAAACACATATTGCTTTATAAACTTTTAAATCATTTTCTTTCATGCTATTGGTATCCCAAGATTTTAATTCTTCATAAAACTTAATCCAAAATTCATCTCTTTCTCTTTCAGAAAGATATGACTCCTCAGTTGACAAATATTTTTCTTCATAGTTTTTTGCTATGTTGTCAATGTTAACTTCGGTTCTATTTTGTTTTTGTTGTTTTTTAACTTTATGAATAAACCAATTTTTAGTGATAACTGAAAAATACGAAAATGCTTTCGAGCCCTTGCTTTGATCGTATTTATCAAGAATCGTCATTAGCCAAATTTTGCACTCGTCTCGCAGCAAATCTATGTTTGGCAAATTAGTAAACTTATATGTAAAGACAATTTTATCAACCATTTCATTAAAGGCTGGCTCAATCCATCTTACATAAAGCTCTGTTCTTTCTCTTATACAATTAATTTGTGCATATCTTACGATTGCATCTTCATGTTCTTGTGTAAAATAATGATTCTTACGACGTTTCCGTCTCTTCCTCTTCGGTGTCTCTGTTGTCATTCTCATCTTCTATAAGGTTGTAGATATATTCAAAAGTCTCAAACTGATCAGTGTAAGACCTTGCATGATTCATTAGTGAACCTAATGTCTCATCACCATAAAACATCTCTAACTCATATACAGATTGCAGATGACTAAGAAGAGAATCAGACATATCTTTTAAATCATACAATTCGTCTGCAACACTTAATAACCTAACAATAGCAGCACGAGCATAAACAGCCAGTGCCACATTACCGATTAAAGAAAGTGCTAATATTATTGTGAGTGTTAATTCAAGATTTGTCATATTGTTTGTTTGAATACTCTTTTTTCTGTTCTTCTAAAACTTTCCTGTTTTCTTCGATAAATTTTTTGGTTATCTCACCAACTTCAGAATCTTTGTTGGAAGTTTTATTACCTTTATTTACAAAAGGTTTTGCTAGTTGTTTAACTAACGAATTCTCAGTGCCACATTTTTTACAATGCAGCATGATCTCTGTTGAAGCATGCATGAACTTACTAATTTGATTACAAGCAGTGCATTCATACTTGTATATTGGCATTACTTATCAGCTACCATGTTTTCTAAATCTTGATTGGTAACTTCGGTATTGTCAGTAAATCTAACTGTTGGTGGGTTTGTAATAATTAACCCTTCGCCAGACTCTTGAAGTGTAAAACCTTTAAGTACAGGAACGATGTCGGTTTGCTCAAGTAGCGATTCTTGAAGAGCCAACATGATTGCACCAAGTGCTTGATTTGAAAGTTGCATTTTTTCTCCTTTGGTATATTTTACCACTTAAAATTATTTTTATAATAGCTAACAATGCTATTTATTTCTTCATCAAATGTTCTCTCAGGTTTCCACCCAAGAGCACGAAGCTTATCATCATTTAGAGCATACCGCACATCTTGTCCGGGGCGGACATGCTCTAAATCAATATATTCAGAAATGTCTAAATCAGATTGTAATGGTCTATCAAAATATGATTTTATAACTTTACAGACTGTATCATAATTCTTTTGTTCAAAACCACCTGCAACATTGTAAATCTCATTTACTTTGCCAGACTCAATGATTGTTGTTACAGCCCTTGCAGTATCTGCAGAATGAAGCCAATTACGAATTGGTTCACCTGCATCATGCAATCTAATTTTTTTATCTCTCATGAGAAGTTTAACAGATAAGGGAATAAGCTTTTCTGGATATTGTCCAATTCCGTAGTTATTAGTGGGACGAAATATTATATAATCAATTCCATAAGTTCTAGCATAACCGTATATCAGCATATCAGCCGCGGCCTTTGAGGAAGAGTAAGGATTGCTTGGCTTAAGAAAGTCGCCCTCAGTATGCTCTCCAGACACAATATCACCATATACTTCATCTGTACTGAAATGAAATAGGACAGGCTTTTTACAAACATTTCCTTGTTTTAATCTAATCAACTCAAGAAGATTTTGAACACCGGTGATATTAGAATGGATAAATTCTGAACTGTTAACAATACTGTTACCAACATGTGACTCGGCGGCTGTGTTGATTATATAATCGCAGTCTGGCAAATAATCAAGTGTTGCGATGTCACCTTTTTTAAAAGTAAAGCCTTTGTGTCGTTTCAACTCGGCTATATACTCATAATTAGCAGCATATGTTAGCTTATCAATTCCATAAACTTTATAGCCTAAAGATAGGCACTGTCTGGTCACATAGTGACCAATAAGACCCAAGCACCCTGTAACAACCACTAATTTCATTTTTTCACCTCGCCAACATAATCACTACAAACACCAAATATTTTTTTCTTAATCATGGCTTCGGTGTCTGCTTTGTTTTGACAAACAATTACACAGTTTAATGTAACATCTTTTTTAGGAAATGTCCATATTTTTTTATTACTAGTCAGGGTATAGTCATCTTTATCATGCCAAAAATATTTCCAATCGGCATATTTCTGTTTACTAGAAAACTGTTGAAGTGCTTGTAAATTTTTAGCATGGTACCAGCAAAATGACATCATTCTAAAATTATTAAAATATTTATCATTAATTTCATATTCAGGATTGTCATGGCCAAGTACCCATGTATTATCAAGATACCAAATATCAACTTCTGCATGATAGCCGTTGTTTAAAGCCTCTTTTATATAATCAGGATGATTTTCTTTTGAAGGGTTTGGGCCGTTCGTATTGCCTCTGTGAGCTATCAATATCACTAAAAGCCTCCATAATAGCCGTACCCCTGCATATGGCCCCACAAATGTTTTTGAGAAAACGGTTCTATAATATTTAACTCTTGATCATTCCAATTATTTTCAAGTGTCATCCAACCAATTTCATGAGGTGATAAAAAGTTATATTTATTTTTTAGCTGCTCATGTAAGTCAAAATGATTCTCACACTGACTTCTTGCATTATCAAATAGGTTATATAGTCCACTTTTTTTGTAGTTCCAGCTATTTTTTGACCATAAGTCTTGAACCATAGCTGTTGGACCAATCATTAATAAATCACCAATCATTCCACGGTCAAAAGATGTTTGTTCAGTAAGTGTCACTTTTGGTGTTTTTATAGCTGATAATAGCTTGTCTTCTTTTGTGATCAGGTCTGACCCTCTTAGCTTCATACAGTTACTAATACCTTGCTGCAATAATAGTTCATATCCTTTAATACAAAATTTTGGGTGTCCTACACCTATCTCGTTTGTGTCAATTTGGGATTCCCAATACATGTCGTCAATTTGCTGTGTAATAAAATCAGGAGGATTTACACCATGGCCACTGACAACAATGTAAAAGTCAGAATCAAAATTTTTAAAGTGCTCAATGGAGTACTTTAACATATTAAATTTGTAAAGTTCATTTTCTCTAACATGTAAATGACTAAACAATAAACCAATTTTATCTTTCATATTAATAACCTAAAATCTCATAATCTTTTTTAAAAAAGTTTCGTATAGTTGTTTCAGTTTCAGCAGATAGAGATAAATCTAGCCATGCTTTTTGGCCTTGGCGATGCATACCTAAATTTGTAAATGGATTTGTTGAAAACCCCAACATTTCACCAACTCTTAATAAATCATTATTTAGACTTTCATATCGACACACATCTACTAAAATATTATCTTTACTGTCGCATATCATTTCGTGTTGAGGTCTAAAGTGAGGGTCACGGGCCCACTCAGAGTTTGGAAAGTTAACACAAAAATTCTCGAAATTTTCATATTCAGAAACTGGAAGAGATGAAATCTTATAATCAATTCGATCACCGCTTCTTAAAAAATCTACATAGCCCGATCTAAGTCTGTCCAGTGGTTCCCGAACAACAGCAAATTTATAATACGATTTGTATTCTTCTTTTATTGATATAAATTCATTTACTGTCATATGATGTATGGGCGGTGGCGGATCCGCTCGTCTGATATCTCCCATTTGCCAATTAGATGCATCTTTTAATGCAATGTGTATGGCAGAACCAGCAGTTTTGGCAATATGTATAAATGCTATTTTTAAATCTTCATTAACATACATGTTATGTAACCATATCCGACATTTCTTTTACAAAGAATCTTTGATTGTTAAATGGGCTATCATTTTTAATCCATGTTTTATTAGCATGGCCATGGCGAACTCTATAATCACTAAAGTTATTAATATCAAAAACTAAAAAGTTGTTTTTAAAAGTATTGAGATCATGCCAAAAAGCTTGATTAGAATTTTTTGCTGCTAAGAATGCATGGGCTAAGACTGTTTCAGCGGCATATGGGCCTTGCTCAGCCCAGTCTTCAAAAGGTGTTTCTTTAATTTGTATTTTGTAAAGTTTGTCAATCGCACTTTTGAGAATATGAGTTTTACTAGCATAAATGTGATCCCCTATATGATATTTAACATCAGACCATTTACGAGCAAATATGTTACCAAACACTAATTTTTCACTGTTTTGTAAAGAAAGGTTTGCAAGATAGTCAAGAGAATCAAAAAACTCGTCAGATCTAACTCTAATGACATATTCTGTATCTACAAATTTTAAACCGTTTTGCAAACCAGTAATTGCATAATGAAAAGTTGTGTTTCTTAACACACAAGCTAAGCCCGGTGGACCTATAACTGTAGGGGCTTTTTCATTTACAAATTTAATATTATTGTTTAACTTGCAAAGATGTTGAACATGATCATGTAGTTCTGTTTCTTCTTGCCATGTTGACACAACAACTTTATAGTCCATAGAATAGCATTCAATTGCTTTAATTGTATTTTGCTCTAACGGTCCTTGAACTAAAACAGTAAAATTCTCTCTCATAATTATCTCGACAGGTTTACATAGTATGGTGTCTTAGTATTTATAATTTTGTCAAATTCTAGTCTAAGAGTGTCTTCATCAGGCCATAGCTTCGCAATATTGTAAAATCCACTAAGGTGCTTCTTATCGTCTGTTGCCCAGTGTGACCAGCCAGCAGAAGCATAATCTTTATCTCTACCAGCCCCAGCTAAGATAACAGGAATCTTTTCGTAATCGATATAAGTTCTAATAATTTCAAACGGTCTGTATAACACAAAGGGAGTCATAGAATAGCATACTGGTATCTTACCATCCATGGCTAAGCCACAAGCCATACCAAGCATTAGTTGTTCAGCAGCACCGGGATTAAATACACGATCAGGAAACTCTTCTCGAATTGCATCAAAATGACCATAGCCCAGATCACCAATTACAAAAACAATATCCTCGTTTTTTCTCATTTCTTTGTGAAGTAATTCAACGAATACTTTTCTAACACTCATTTTCTAAGACCTCCAAGGCTTCTTGATATTGCTCATCATTAATCTTGATATAGTGGGCATCAAGACCCCATAAAAACGAGAAAGGAAATGTTTCTTGTTCAGTGCGATGAAAATGTATTCTTGGTAAAAATGCCTTACATCTTCTTTCTAAATAATCAACATCCATTTCGTCATAACAAGCATATCCGTTAGCATTAACATAAACTTCAATGTTGTCTACATTCTTTTCCTCAATGTATCTAAGAGCTTCCCAAACTGAACCTTCCGTGGACTCGCCGTCGCTAATCATAACATGCACTGTTCTATCTGGTTTAGCCAAGGCTCTACCAACACCCATCATAATCCCCATACCAAGGCTACCAGTTGAACAGTAGATGTGGTTTTCCTCATCTCGGTTAGGGTGACCGCCATGCTTTTCTACAAGGGCATCAGCATCGATGTGAGGGTAGTATTTTTCTAGAACAGAATATAAAGCATATGCTGCATGACCATTAGATAAAATGAAAATGTCATCTTCGCTTTTGGTTGCAAAAATAGAATCTATGATATCAATGCAAGAAAAACAACTACCAACATGTTCCTCGTTGTGCTCATATAGCAGTTTTAATAATCGCTTATGTAATTCTATATCTTTCATTTTAGCCCATTGTCTTTTTCATTCTTGTCATGTGACGGCCCCCATCAAAAGTGGTTTCCTTCCATATCTTAATCATCTTATCTAAACAATCTTCAGATACATATTTTTCAGGAACAGCAAAAAAGTTAGCACAGTTGTGTCTAATAGCATATTCAGCAGTATATTCGTCGATGACCAATGCAGAACGAATACCGTCTAAATGATTAGCAAGAATATTTACACCTTGTCCTGTTCTACAAAATCCCATAACAAAATCACAAGTTTTTTCATGCACTGCTCGAACAGCCTGAGTAACATATTCGTTGTAATCACAATCTTTGTCAACATAAGTTCCAAAGTCAATATACTCAACTCCATTCTTTGTAAGTCTTTCTTTTGCTATCTCTTTCATTCTAAAACCAGAATGATCGCAGCAAAGAGCAACCGGCTTATTGCCAAATCTAGTTGTTACATGATCTACAAAAAACTCAAGCTCTGCGGGGGTTCCTAAGACATGCATCTTTTTAGCTTCATGAATTCCAACCTGTGCTCCATCTCGAATCATTAAGTTGTACATTGGGCAGATGTAAAATTCACCTTTAGTTCTGATGTTCTTTTCAATCATCTCCTCTGCATAATCAACAAACATGCGGCCACTCTTGTAACAGTAAACACCCACGGCAGCATTCGTGCTGATAACATCTTTTTCAGCGGTGCGGACAGCCATGTTATTCTCGTCTAATTCAATATAACTATGAGCGGGGCTGTTGGCCTTGAATGTTACCAGATAACCATCCAGATCCTCTGGGATGTCTGCAGGATTAAATTGATTTTCAAAGTATACATCTGGAGTGTAGATGATAAGTGGCATGTCATTATTGATATATTCTTTAGCCAACAAGCAAGTAGAGACGGAACCATCTGTTACCCTATCAATAACAACTATAGTAATGTCATCCCCAAACTTTTCTCTTAAGATATCATCAATTGAAAAGTTGTTGATATGTTCTAATCTCACAGCAAAAATCATATTGCATTCTTCTGTATTAATCGAACTCATAGACCAATCAATAATGTGTTTATCTTTAGACATAATAAGTGGCTTTGGCATTGTATAGCCAGCATCTAAAAATCTTTGGGCTCTTCCAGCAATTGGCAAGAGTAAATTATATTTTTTTGACATTTTATTCCTTTTGGTTATTTTTAATATATTCGGTTGCTTGTGTTTGTGCAAACTTAATTGACTCGCTTACTTCGCTTTGTCTTTTAATCTGGTCAACTATAAAAGCAGTAGCAAGATTGTCACCAGCACCTAAAACATTGACAGGCCCTGTTACTTTGTCAGTGACATTGTATTTTTTTGTTGTTTGATGACTGCCTTCTGATATGTAACTGCCATCTGGAGAGTGTAAAATACACCAGCCTCTCGTTTTTTTAGCAATAAAGCGAGATGCATCATAAGGATTGTCTTGTTGTGCTAAACAACAACCTTCCTCAAACGAAGCAAATACATAATCAATATACGGCAACATAGAAATCATCGTCTCTCTGGTTTCTAAATTTTGATTAGAAGAACACAAGTCTACGGATATTATACTTTCATCTGATAAATTCTTTAAACTGTTTAAATCCAAATTAGGTAGCTTGTCAAGATAAAGTATATGTGACCACTTAGAGTTAAAGTTTTTTAAGTTTTTTAGTGCTTGACAGGCACCCCAATTTACAATACTACTTCTGGACTTATTTGACAGGTCTGAAATAATCACAGCCTCGGATGTGTTTTGGTTAGTTTTTTCTAAATTTAAATTTAAGTTAATTGGGTTGAGTTTTTTAAAGTTTAAAAACCATTTCTCTATATACCTGCCGGCAGTGTCATCGCCAATTATTGAACTAAGGTTAACATTCAAAGCAGAATCAAGCCTGCTAATTGCACTCACCACATTTGCAGAAGCACCCGGAGACATGTGCCGGGCTGTACAAATATTTGATTCTTCATGAGCATATTGTTCTACACAGAATGTATTATCTAATATTAGATTACCGTAGACTGTTAAATCAAAGCTCACTAAAACCTCTCGTTTTTATCTAACTCTTCAATTTGTTTCATTGTGGCATCTGGTATCAAGCCTCTCTTTAACATCGTATCGACCATGCCAGCAACCACATTGCAGCCACCATTTTGTGGCAATGTATTTGAGGGGCCGCACAACTCAATAATGTCTGCACAGGCATCTGCTGGACAGAATGCATGACCAACAGCTTCCATTACACTTTTATCAAATAAGTCATCGCCGATGTATGCCATGTCTTTCGCATCAACATCATAATTGTAAATAAAACGAGGTACAAAAGCAGCCTTATCTTTACCTCTAGCAGAATAAAAATCTATATTTCTATTATGGGCCATCGCTTTGTTGACAAAATCATCTCCGGAGAGAATACAAACCTTTACTCCTGCTCCGCGGAGTCTTTTAATAGCGGTAAAATCTTTGTCACAGTATGTCTTTGCAACGGGCATGCCAGTGTGATCATAGTATTTTCGACCATCTGTCATTACACCATCGACATCTAATATCACTAATTTAATCATTATCTATCTCCAAGATTAACTTTATATTCTCTTGCCAAGTTTGATATTTCAACATAATACTCAGCTAAATTCCATCTTCCCTTTACTATGGCCGTGGCAACATATGGATAAATTGATGAATCATAATGAGTGCCACCTCTTTTTAAATCAACTTCAGAATTGAAATAATAAGCTCCATGTATCGAATTTTCAACACAAGTAGTTTGACTTTTGGGTTCAAATTCTCTAATGTGATTTGTTTTTGTATTGTTGTAAACAATTTTTAATTTATCAGTTTTCCATATGGTCGGCTGTACGGCAAATATGCATGCAGAATTGTGTGGTATATCATATAAGTTGTTGTATTCTTTATACGGTATATCTCTAATTTCTCCACCCTTAATCAGCTTTATATAATCTAACTCTGGTTCGTTTTTTAATATTCCGTGGCACCGTTCCAATTCTTCAATATTAGGCTTAGTTATTAAGGGCATATCTTCATGATGAAAGATACAATACTGCTCTTTTACACTTTCTAAACATGTGCTAAATCTAACATCATACGACATAGAATCATCATACAAAACTATGTTCCAATTATTGTCAATAAGACCCTTATCATCATCAACAAATGCATATTTTTTTACATCATTAGAAAAATACTTATCAATTTGTCCCATAAACATACCCCATACATCAGAGTAACTGCTGTGACTGTACATAATAATAGCGGTTTCTTTGTTCATAGATTAGTTCATAAGCCTTGGGTTATCAGTATCAGTTGTAATATCAACAAATTTAGACTTTTGATGCAAACCGGTTTTCATAAAATGCCATTTATAAAGCTTATGGTTATCTATAAGTCTATCTTTAGTCCAACATTTAAGTTCTTTAGATCTGTATTTTTCAGGTTTTAAAAATTCATTGGTATCTTGATGATATTTACAGCTTTCAGGCCATCCGTTTAATACAGCTTTTTCATAATCGCTATTTGATTGATAATGTTCAAAGACATCATAATATAAATTTGCAACAGTGTCAATGTTTTCAGAACATGAGTAGAACCAGTGGTCGGCATATCCATGATTTAATTGAGGCCAGAAAGCAGAGTATACATATTGCATGTCAAAATTTGGATTAAAGTTCATTTTTGTTACATAAAATGTTTGATGATGTTTAAGACCCCTTCTTGAAATATCAAATCTTGCTAATATTACACAATCATATTTGAATTTTTTTTCTTCTTCATAATCACTTTTAATTTTCACGGCCATCATTCTTGAATACAAAAAACTCAATGTTCTAAATATGGTATTGCCATACGAACTTTTATATTCCTCATTGTCAATATTAATTTTTTCTAATTCTTCTTTAAAATCTAATTGCTTTTCAAAATTATACTTTTTTGGATTGTACAATGACAATACTTTTTTTTCGTTTTCAAGATCCCAACTGTGTATAAAAACATCTACATCATTGCCATCAAGTACTTTTCTTTTTAAGTATTTGTGAGCCTCAATAGATTCTTCATACCCCTCTGCATTAGCAAAGTAGCCATGTAAGCACAGTGCGATCTTCATTCTATCACCTCTACATCCTTAAACAAGTCAAATTCTCTTAAATCTCTGTAGAATGGTTCTTCGGGCAAGTCTTCCATATGATCTGGGTAGTTTTGCATTAACATCAAACCACGGGCTGCTTGCTCAGGAGTCATGTATGCATTCCATCCGTTAATCTGTATGTTGTCTTCATGATACATAACTTCGCCGCGGCCTTCATAGCGACCTTTTCTAAACCATGCTGCAGCATCAGCATCGTCGGTAAGAATCATACCGCCCTTTCCAATCTTCAAATGCTTTTTGATATGGAACGATAAACACATAAAAGAGTCGGGAATATACATATCACTTGTAAATCTTTTAGCTGCATCATAAATTGGATATGGCTCAAGTTGATATATGCCTTTCCACCTGTAGTCTTTAAACTTTACAGTGCCGCCGGCATGCATGATAGATTGCGGGACCGACAGGTATGTTCTAGCGGGTATTACAACTTCCTTGACCCCCAAGTACTCACAACATAAAAGAAGAGCATCAGTGCAATTGTCAGTCGATACTGCATACTTAGAGCCGCAATAGTCGGCTACGGTCTCTTCAAACATTTTTACAATTTTATATGGGTTATGTCTCATTATCTCTTTCCAAAATATAGTATTTCTTTTTAAAGCCACATCTTTCAAATAGTTTTACACTGGCTTCATTGTTTAATTTAACTCTTGCTATCGCTGTTGGTATTAGTTTCATAATTTCATTAATCATAAATGTTCCAACACCTTTGCCTTGATAGTCTGGGTGAGTTGCTACCCTAATATCATCGTCTATTACTCCAACATAACCTGCAGGAGTTTTGTCATCCAAACATATCCAATAGTTAGAATTATATTTTAGCATATAAGTAGCTTGCTCAATAGGAGTAATTTCAGTTTGTGAAATAAATCCTTCTCGAACACCTTCCATGGTCCTTAGCTCACGAATAAATTCCCAGTAAGAAGGGTTGTTATTTACTAATTTGTACTCTGCCATACATCTACCTGTGTACCAAATGGGCTATTAGAATTAAGCCAATAGCTGGTTAGGTAACCTCTGGTGTATTTCCACCCTTCTAGATCTAGCAATGGATTTAAACAGCTTCCAACATCAAGAAATGTATTATTTGGATTATCTTTAAAACACTCGTAAGTCACGACATTGCTTAAACTAGCAGCAGAACATAGAACAATATAATCTTTCAGGTTGTTATCGTCAATATATTTTTTTATTTCTTCAGCTAAGTTATAATCATTTATCATACAATTTGAACCAACAGTGAAATGCTTTTCTACATCAAACGGTAGTTTTAGTATATTTGCATTCTCATTTGCAACATAAATTACATTTCTGTCAACCAACATGGGCACCATTTCTTCAATGAATCTTTTATAATTTGCATTTATTAAAAGATTAGAAAATGTTAAGTTATCATGATCACCACCGTGCTTTTCTATCATCCATTTAAAATTTTCATTTCCAACATGCGGATCAGTTCCAGTGCATATACCTTTGTAAAAATTATCTTGATTGTGAAGATAACATTCCATTAGCTTATCACGAAAAAAACCATGTTGTTCAGGTAAGAATTCCTTTTGCTCTTCTTTAGTGTAAACATTAGACCCCTTAACATCACCGGTTACATAATGGTCCTCAGCTAATATAACTGTTTTATTTTGCAAGATAAAAAGTTCACCATCAGAAAACCGAGTAAAAGCAAAATTTTCTTTATTTTCTAACTTGTGCAGCAGAGTATTGAAGGCATTGGTAAAGTCTTTCATAATTCCTCTAAAAGAATATTTGTGATTCTTTCTGCACTGTGTCCATCTCCATAAGGACATGTATCATCGGGAATATAGTCATCAATCATAGAATAAAAATCGTTCTCTACTCTATCTGGTGATGACATAAATGCAAATGTTCCCATACCTTCAACCCTTTCTGTAGCCTGCCTACAAACTATACACTTTTTCTTAAAGAACGACGATTCTTCCTGCAGTCCGCCACTATCTGTAATAACTAAACGAGCTTGTGATAGTAACTTAATAAACTCTGCATATTGCATAGGCTCAACAACTTTGACATGCTTTAACAAGTCTTTGTGCTTTTGAACATTCGGATTAGGGTGCAAAGGAATAATAAATTCATACTGTGGATTTTCAAGTGCAAGTCTATCAAATGCAGCAAACCATTCTGGTATAATGTGATGGTTTTCTCTTCGGTGCATTGTAATGACAACTTTGTTTGTGTATTCGGGTTGTATATCTACCAAATTATCCAGCACAGTATTGCCAACCGTAAAAATCTTTCCATCGACCCTTTCTTTATTAAGGTTTTCAGTGCAAAGTTCTGTTGGTGATAGATGGATATCAGCCATGACAGAGACAGCACGACGATTAAACTCTTCAGGGTATGGATGATATTTGTTGAATGTTCTTAATCCAGCCTCAAGGTGTATAATTTTTATTCTTCTATGAAATGCAGCCAATGCAACAGCAAAAACTGATGTTGTATCACCCTGAACCAACACTGCCTCCACACCTTCAAAAATAGTATCGTTGTTCATCATCGAGGAAACAATCGAATCAAGCCTATTTGAACCATCTTCAATCGTCAGCTTGTGAATGTCACCCTCTACATCGGACAACAAATCAACATGTTGACCGGTAAAAAGTAACTTGAAAGGTATCCTATCTTTAAATGCCTCGATAAGAGGTTTTATTTTAATAAACTCAGGTCGAGTTCCAAAACTAATCAGTATCATAATGTTATATTATTGACTGTTTTCCAGCCTTTTTGTAGTCCTGTTTGCACACACATATCTCTTTCGGAGAAAAATTGTTGATGCGAAACAGCAGAATTGGTTGATGTTGCTTTATTGTCTATACCTAATTCATTCCCAAGTATAGAACCATGCAAATCAATATCTTCGGGCGGATGTGGCGGACAATATGTTGGTATACCCCCATGGATTTTTGCCATAAAAGCAAACTGGATATCTTCTCCATTATCCCAAGTGACAGGTTTTTCTTGCCAGAGATATCGTAACCACTCTCGTTTAAAAAACCAAGCATGGCCAACTAAATCAACTTCAGTTGTGGTTGAATTTTGTGTTGGCCAGCCGCACCTGTCGTGTTGCACATATCGTGAACCATTGAGTATGATGCCGGCTGAACCAAGAATACCCTCGTGGGTACCCATAGTTTTTAAACAATTTTCATGCCACCTTTTGCCGGGCACTGTATCATCATCATAGATTGCAATATACTCGGTGTCTGCTAAAAGTGCTGCAGCAAAGCGGCCATAGAACTTCCAATTATAGTCATTGTGAAATATTCTATCTACTCCAATAGATTCAAAATCAAAACCATGATTGTCTTCATGATCATTAATCCACAGCCAAATTTGCTTTGGAGGATTTGTTTGGCTTCTTAATGCATCAACTTGCATTTTAAGATTATATGGTCTTCTGTACCCGTTTAAAATAACTGTAATGTCTGACTTTTCTTTGGTATCTGAATCGTCAAATATACCGCTAGAAACTTCATTAACAACTCTTTGTCGCTGCTGTCGGACATACTCAATTAATTCTTTACCCTTGTACTTTGAAAACCAATCTTCAGAAAAGCATCCATTTAAATTAGTAGATGAGATTTTGCATCCCAACATTCTAGCTTCAATTATAACTCTATTAAAGGTTTCAAGAACAATTGGCATGTAAACATATCTTTCATATTCAGACAGTTGTTTTATAAACTCCTCGTAAGAGGGAGAACCAATTAAATTATATTCAATATTATTGGTTTCACAGAACTGAATTGTTCCTGCTGTATTTTTAGTTGGATTTTGACTGTTCACTATAGAACAGCCCGGTTTTTTTACATCGCTGTAGTTTTCTTCAATTATTGATAATTGTTCATCTGACCACAAACTCATACCAAGATTTATAACATTAGAAATTTTTAAGTTTCTTTGAATAACTTGTTTGTGTATATTAGACTGTGCGAATACACAAGCGGCATTAGCATACAATATTCTATTTATAATATCCTGCGGTGGTGCAAGCATGTCTTTATATATTGATGGATTTCTATGTTTTAAATACTTGTGGTCGTGTTCGATTATAGAATAACACTTGGGATTATTTACTAACTCCTGCATTGTACTAACATCAAGAGTAGCAAAATTTGATATTAGAAACTTAAAGCCACTTTTAAGATATAAATTTACATGTTTGCTAGTAAATTCACGAGATAAAAACTTGACTACTTTTATATCTTTTGATAGATTCTCTAATAATATAGAATCGTTTATCTCAGCACCGCCGGCGATGTGCTCAACAAAAAAATCGCTGACATAAACTAACTTACTCATTCAAATTCTACCAATTCTGATTCTGGAGTTTGTACAATTGGCAAATTCATAGCTTCAATAAAAGCTGCATACATCTTGTCTTCTGAAAACCTCTCACAAAGTTCTTTTGAATATTCGCAAGCAGTGTTAGTTCCATCGGTAACTTCATCATAGCATAGCCTCATGTTATACTTTGCAGAGTTTTCTCTTGGCACTGCCCACATGGAACCTTTTACAATCACACCATCCCATAATATTTCATCAGGAACTGGCTGTAAATCAAAGCCAACATTGTAAAATTTTGTTCTTTTTTCTGCATCACAGAGAAAATCTAGCTGACCGGACCAATCCGTAGCAACAACTGGAATACCCATGTAAGCTGATTCAAACATTGGTAAACCAAATCCTTCACCGTGTGTTAAACAAAGGGTCGCTTTAATTTTTGGGTTCAAATATAGTTCGTGCATTTCTTGATCTGTTAAGTCACCATGAAGCAAATAAAGTTTACATTTTCTGTTTTCATTAGTAGCATCATGAGCCCTAATAAGCCTGATCAACGAGCCGTGGACTATTTCTTTATCAAGTTGACAATTTTTAGCAACATTTGTCTTTACCACTAATCCAACTTCATCATCGTGAAACTCTTGTAAAAACCAATTAATGGTATTATCAATGTTTTTTCTTGGGCCCATCTGTGCAACGGTAACAAAATTAAAATCATGTTTTAAGTTAAGCTCAAGAGCTTCTAAATTATCATATGTTTTTACAGGGTAATTGACTGTAGAAACTTGAGTGCTCAATGATAATGTAATATCTTCGCCTGTTTGTTGATTGTGTGCATCATAGACTGTATTTCTATACACATTCTTAGAATGATCAGAAACAACAATAATACTGTCCATTTCGTTACCTTTTAGTAACCACTCGTGTGCCACCTTTGTTGTTTCAATACCAGCAGTATAACCAACATTATGCTTAGCAATATCTTGCCACTCATTTGGAATAGTGACCTGTAGTGATACATCAAACAAGTTATTATCTGCACTGTTATTTACTTGAAGAAAATCAATTGTTTTTTGGATTGTTTGATCAATCCATTTTCTTTCCTCATTATCTTCACTAAGCCAAGAAGTTTTACCCCATTCTAAAGGATGAATATAAATATCAAATAAATCAGGTCGTGACCTGAGTGCTCTTAAGGCAAATCTTGATTGTTCGCCATAACCTGAGCGAGTCAGCACTGGTGCTGTTAAAATTATTTTCTGAAGCATTATGCCACCTCCAATAGTGTCCAACGATCATAATTTTTTCTAGTTTCCCAAGAACCATGTTTCTCTACAATTTCATCGATTAAATTAATCCAAGATTGTTCAAATTTTTCAAAGCTATAATTATCCTTAACATGCTGCAAGCACATCTTTGAAAGCTTTTGGTATTTTGGTTTGCTTAATTTTATTGCTTTTTTCATTGTTGCATTAAAATCTTTTTGTGAGATTCTATCTTCATAGATATATGGCACTTGTAAAGAGCCAATAACAGTTTTACTTACAGGCTCAATGCCCCAACCAAACCAGTTTGTACCATCAGTTACCTGTTCTTGGAGGCCACCTGTCATGTTTGCAATAATTGGAGTTCCGCATGTCAATGATTCAAGAGTTGACAAACCAAAACCTTCAGCATCGCTAATGCCAATAGTGTAGTCCGCTGCACGATACATGTGTGCCAACTCTTCTGGACTAACTTTATTCGTTGATAGCAACACTTGACCATCGGTTAAGCCCAATCTCTCCATAATATGAGGCAAGTCTTGGCCATGCTGATCTCTAGCATCTGTATGCATGAGTAGCGAGGCTTTATCATGTCCGATTTCATCTAGTAATTCTTTAAACCACCAAATAAGTGTACCACTTAGCTTTCTTCTTGCATTTCTACTGTTCCAGAAAAATATCTTCTTTTTTGGATTATTGAACTCGGTGGATGTATTAATTATATTATGTCTTAAAGTTGAAGCTTTGCTTTTTTCATCGTTACTTGTGGCAGGGTGAAAAAATTGTGTTGGAACTGCATGTGGGATATAATTTAGAGAAGCTTCAGGTACTACTTCTTTAACACAACCATATGTCACTTTTGAAATTGCTACAATTTCGTCGGTTGAGCGATACCACTTACCGTTAAACTCAGGTGCTGGGAAGTTATCCCACACATGATAATAAACCATTGGCACAAGTGATCTAATTTCATTGTCCATTTCCCACAACCACTCGTAAAACCGCGGATCCGTCATAAACCACAAGACATCCGGTCGTTCATTTTGCAAAATAGACCGAATAATATCAGGTGTTCCATAGGTATCGACTGGAATAATTCTCCAATCTTCCCCATGGGGATCAACATTTACAGGAGTGTAGTCGTTGTGCTTAATTGCCCCACCAAGACAAACAAACTGATATCTACCAGTTTTTAAAAGTGCTTCAATAAAATATCTTGTTTGTGTTCCTACCCCTGAAGGTGAAAGAGGGTGGTCAGATATGGTAAGAATTTTAGTTTTTTTCATTTATTCCTCATGGACAGTGTTCTGTCTTATAAAATTTGCATCCGTAGCCGGATGTGCACGAAAGGCGATTCTTAATATACCTTTCATTTTCAATATTGTATATTGCAGTATTTAAAAGTTTAAGTGCATTTTCAGTCTTTTTTGACCCACTTGTAACTCTAAAAAATTCTACATGATTATTTTTAGCTGTTCTTTTAAGCAGAGCAAAGTGAGTTTCTACATTTTTTGGTTCAATTGACATCTTCTGGCAGAAAAAGTGTTTATACAAAGTCAATTGATAAGTAACCATTTTGTCACTCCGCTTTCGTGAGTCCCAGCCCCATGAACAAGTCTTCCAGTCGAAAATATGCACTTTACCGTCTGGGGTAGCAACAACTGCATCAATGTAACCTTTAAAACGAAAATTTTCATTTTCCATAGGCTCATATAGCGGTAATTCGACGGCCAGCACTTCGTATTCCTCAAAGTAATCTGACAATGCATCATCAATTTCAGGAATGATTTTATTACCCTGTTTCATCATCTGATGGATAGTTTTTAAATCTACTTCATCATCAAGTTCAGAAATATTCTTTTTTAATTCACGGACAAAAAAATCTTCCTCCACTTCTTCATTCAGTAATTTTTTCTCACACACAGAATGAATAGCAGAACCGAAAGCAGTATATTCATTTCCTGTGAAACCGTCGATTCCATCAATTCGTGTAAGCTTGTGATAGAAAGGACAATGAGCCCAGTCTTTTAACTCAGAATAGGAGATGTGTTTCATATTTATTCCAATATTAAGTTATATTATAACCATTTGAAATCAAATGTCAAGTTCTTCTTCACTTAAAACTAAATTTATTTTTTCATAAACTGCAGGACTAATCTTTTTTAAAAATGAGTGATTAGGATTCATAAAGTAATCATCAAATGCGGTTGCAAAGTATTCTCTTAGAGAAGTAGCACCATATGATGTAATAAAAATGCCAGCAGCATAGCCATCCAGTTTGCCATAACCAATTTTTTGATACAGCATTTCATCAAATTCTTGGTCGTATTCTGTGTCAAGAAAAACAGATATTGGCATTTTGTAGCCTTCTTTCCATAAAATATCGTGAAGGTACTGTCTTTTTCTGATAAATTCTTGCTTTATTTTATCATCGCCGTAAATTTCATAGCCATATGTTGCTTCAACTGCATGTGCTGTTTCGTGAATCAAAGTTTCAAATAATTCTTTCTCATCATCAAAAAGATTAGATACAAAAATTGTTCCACCATCAAAATATGCTTGTAAGCCTCGCTCATCAAATTCAGCAAACCAACCAAATATAATCATTTCTATTTCAGATAGTATATGGATCGGTACTCTTTCCTCTAACATATTTAGAGCCCGACTAACAACGGTTTGATTTACAGGTTCTTTTACATAAACATGAATCCCAGACGGGGTGTAAAAATTTGTCTGCGATTCACGAAGTTTTTGTTGTCTTTGTTGTATGTAAGTCTTCATCTTCTAATTCAGTAAAACCATTTATTGCATCATTTAGGCCAAGTTGATATCCTCTGAGAAAATTTTCTTCTGCCATAGCATACATAAAATCTGGAAATTCAGTTGCTAAAATTTCTGCAACCATATTCACAGTTACATTTTCTTGATCAAATTTTGTACCCACATAATCAACTAAATAACTTTTTAGTTCTGAATCTTTTTCAACCGTCATGGCCAACACAGGATTTAAGTGGGCTTGTTCTTCTGTAATGGCGGTTGTTTGTTGTTTTTTGTTGCTCATAGTTATATCTCCTATAAAACTATTATAACATGTAAAATGTTATTTTACAATACTTTTGAAGCTAGTGTAGCGAGTTCTGATCGCTCACCTTTTCTAAATGTAACATGACCAGCTATTGGATACTCTTTAAACTTTTCAATAGCATGAGCTAGTCCGTTAGATGTTTCATTAACATAAACATTATCAATTTGTTCAATATCACCAGTAAGTATGATTTTGGTGCCCTCTCCAATGCGAGTGATAATTGTTTTAACTTCATGTTTAGTTAGGTTTTGTGCCTCATCAATAACAATAAATGCATTAGCAATCGATCGTCCTCTTATATATGTTAAAGCTTCTAATTCGATCTTACCTTTTTCCATATACATTTCAAGTGATGTTCTATCACCCATCAAAAATTTAAGATTATCTTGAATTGGCATTAACCATGGTAGCATCTTTTCTTCCATAGTGCCCGGCAAGAAGCCAATATCTTTACCTAATGGTTGAACCGGTCGAGATACTATCATTCGGTCATAATGGTTGTTCTCGCCTCGCAAGCCTATAGTTTGTTGTAACCCTGCAGCGATTGCCATTAAAGTCTTTCCTGAGCCAGCACGGCCAATTAAAGACACAATTTTAATATCAGGGTTCAAAAGTAAATCAATGGCAAATGCTTGCTCTTTGTTTCTGGCATTAATGTTCCAATCATGAATGTCCTTATTGATAACTTGCTGCAGGGGCTCAAAAGAATTCTTATATCTTGCGAGAGCAGACTTTTTCTCATTTGCATTGGAAACTAACATGACATATTGATTAGGGTACCAAGGTTCTTTAAAGTCATCCTCTTCGATAAAAACATCTTCTCCAGCATAGTACTGATCAACTATCTGATCATCAACAGAATGTATTACAAACCCGTTGTATAACTCCTCGGATGTTCTAACAGCTTTTTCGGAAATAAAATCCTCAGCCGGGATTCCAATAGAGTCACATATCACTCTCATATTGATGTCACGACTTACCATTATTGTTTTTCTATCTGGCAAAGTTGCTTGAATGGTTTTAGCAGTAGCGATTATAGTGTGATCTGGCAGTCTCATGTCCAAATCTGGTGGAAAAATTATATTGTTTAGATTTGAATAAGATATTACTTTTATAATACCCATTCCTTTTTCAATTCTTACACCGTTTTCAAGTGAACCTTTAGCTCTGAGTTCATCAAGAGTGCGAATAAATTGTCTTGCATTAGAGCCAACTGAGTCTTGTCTTTTCTTGTGATTATCGACCTCTTCTAGAACTTTAAGAGGGATAAAAATATCATGATTATCAAACTTATATATAGCATCTGCATCTGTTAGATAAACACTAGTATCTAACACATAATTTTTCTTTTTCGACATACCTGCCTTCTATACATTATATAGTATCAGCATTTGAAAGTATGTTTAATAATATTACAAGTGGTGCCTGCAGAGGGACTTGAACCCACAACCTACGGTTTACAAAACCGTTGCTCTACCAATTGAGCTATGCAGGCTTATTTTATTTTTGTTCTTGAATTGTGTGTTCCACTTCGTCAATTTTATTAATTGTTCTTTCAATGTTATCAGGTAATAACAAAACTCTAAAACAGAAAAAAGCTGCTAAAAACATTGACATGGCTAATATTAATAATTCTGCAACAGTTTCCACATAGTAATTATGCGATTACAAAAAAACTGGGGCGGTTGGACTTGAACCAACAGCGGCCGGGGTAACAGCCCGGTGTACCTTCCAGTGGCACTTCACCCCAATATAAAACCCGGTTTTTTGCCTAGGACTTAGGAAACCGGAAACCTCTGCCTACGTAGGATCGGCAGCCACCTTCTGCTAATAAGTGAGCAGAACAGCACTAACTGCAACAACATTCGCAATTGCAAGATGTTGAACATTCACATTTATCACAACAGTTCATAACCGTACCCTCCTTAATTATATAGGCTGGGCTTTCTAAACAGTTAATCATTATGCATCAAATGTGAGTGTACCGTTATCAGTTTGAACCGATACGGTCCAACCACTTACGAATGGATTGACTTCCGCAAAATTAGAAAATGGAACTTCCACTTGAGCAGTTAAGGTTGTAAATCCTCGTTTGTGATCATATTTTTCTGTAGAATACTCAATTAAATCAACATCATAAAAGTTTTCTGATAATGTTTCTGCAAGATAATCTTCAAAGGCATTCGTACCTCTTTCATAATCATCAAGAAAGTCATTTTCTCTTAGATGTTCAATAATGTTTCCACTCCATCTATTTCTAGCATCAAGTTCTGTGTTAGAAATTAAAGATGCGAAATCTTCAACTACGGTAGTTTCATTGATCGCATCTTCTACTTCTGTCTCATTATGTACGAATACATCAGTCCCTTCTTCACGGATAAGTGTAATGATTGAGTCATCTGATAAATTAAGTGATTGTAGTCTTTTTAAAACAGACATGTTTTCTCCTATGTTTAATGGCTGCCCCTCGCGGGTTTGAACCGCGGACCCAGCGATTAACAGTCGCTTGCTCTACCAACTGAGCTAAGGGGCAATATAAACTATAATAACATGCTATAATTTGATTGTCAAATTTTAACCCAAACAATTGAGTAACTGTTTAAATTTTTATTTACAAAGCTATCGTTTAATTCTAAAGGCACTAAACAACTGCTTTTCACTTTCACTGCTTTTAAATTTCTTGATGAACCGCCAAGGTAATTCATTGGTTCGCATTCACATAAATCATTTAATACAGCTTTGATGTCAGTTGGGTAATAAAAATTACCGTGACCAATTTCAGATAAATAACAAATCATACTTTTATTTCTCATTAGATTCCCAGAGATAGTTTTTCCACAATTCTGATACTTGATTTTTACCTACAGAACGAAGAATATTATATTTTGGTTTTACGGGTTTACAAATTAATTTCATATTAGCTTGCTCAGGTGTCCTATTTCCTTTTTTTTGATTGCATTTCTTACATGCAGCAACTAAATTATCCCAAGTGTTTTTACCACCCTTACTTTTTGGTACAATATGATCAAGAGTGAGTTTATCGCTTGGTAGTTCAATGCTACAATATTGACATTGATTATTGTCTCTTAAAATAATTTCTCGACGGTGTGCAGAGACAATTTTAAAATGAAATTTAACAAATCTTTTTAAAACAATAACGGCAGGCAGCTTAAAACTATCGCTGACGGAACTTATTTCTTTTTTGTAATTTTCAATTGCTTGTGCTTTACCAATTAGACACAATACTAATGCATCCACCGCATCAACTATTTCAATTGGCCTGTAAGAGATGTCGAGTTTAAGGGTTTTAATATTGGTATTTACTGAAGAATGTCCCATATTTTAACTAGTATATTATATTCTTAGTCAAATTTGTTAACGACCGGAGGGTTTATTTCCCATATTGTTTTTAAGCTCATGGTCAGAATTTCTGTGTTTTCTGAACCTGTCAACAAGATCACTTGATGCATCGGCTTTGTAATCACCTCCAATGCCCCACAACATTTCTATTCCCATTTCTTCACAAACTTGCTGTTCAGGAGTGTTGTGCCTTCCTCTGTCGCCGCCGTTGGCAAAGTAGGTTGGCTTAAGTCGTCTAATCGCTTCACAGACCGTACCATCAGAATCGTCTACTGAATCAACTAATATGACTCCCTTCAAAGCATTAAGAATTTCTGCTCGGCGATCCCACTCCATAAAGACAAAGCCTTTTTTTCTATGCAACCAATTATCAGTATTTGCAATAACGATTACATCTCCATATTTAGATGCTTCTAAAATCATACGAATGTGACCTACATGGACTGGATCGAACCCGCCAGAAACCATAACTGTTGGTTTGCTGTCATCAGACATTTCTACTCCTTAAGTGTTAGATATTTTTCTTTAACTTTTTTAATTTCACCAGAATCAATTATACAAATTTTATAATCATAAAATTCATATCTATTATTTTTGGTGTCATATATTTCAAGTATAACAGATTTTTTTGAAATGTTTTTTAAAATTTCTGATTTTATTGTGTCATCATCTTTAAATGGCTCATAATACACAATGTCATCAATTCTATATTTTTTCACATTGATACCCCGATAATTTCTGATCATAATGAGTCAATAAATAGATGGGAATTACTTCATATTTTTTACTTTTAAACCAATAAATTTTAGCCAGTGTTTGTGAATATGATTTCCATGGGTCGCTTTTTGAGTCATATATTTTTATTACTATCCCAACTTGTGCTTTTCTTGGTGCATTAAAATAGGCGATATAGTTGACTTCTCTTACTATATCGCCGACTTCAATTCTATTAAGATCTTCCATACACCATATTATATATGGTGCTTATTTTATTTCATTTCTTAACAATTCAAAATTTCTTTTTTCAATTACCACTCTTTCAACTTCTTCAGTTTCAAGATCGTATACTTCTTTTATATCCCATAGTGATTTTTCCATCTTGTCATTTATGAAATGATTTTCAATTTTTTCTTTTTGAATGGTTTTTTTCTTAAATAGATTAAACATAATACTCCTTGTATCACTATAAGTAGTTATGTTTTAAAATGGTGGAGATGCCGGGAATCGAACCCGGGTCCAGAACACATCCAATTGTAGTCATTCACAAGCTTATCCAGTTTCTTTACCAAACTGACAAAGATAGATGGCTATAAAACAATGCTTACCATCTTGTTGCATTGAGTTTTTTGATTTTTACAACTTGTCTGTTGTATTGATTAGATTGGATAGAAGGCTCTAATCAGCCTCCCGATTAAGCAGCTAAACGAGCGGCTTCGTCGAAGTGTAAGTTGTTGTTTGCAACTAAATTGTTTGAACTGTCAAGGTCGTATCTAACCTGCTTGCACTATTCCTCTTTGTTGCCCTGTCGAAGCCTAATCATCCCCTTGTGTTTTTTATAATTACACCCAATGGTGCATAATTTACACCATCAAGCCAAATTCTTATTTCTTTATTAACTTTCTTTTTTTCACAAAAAGTATAACCAATGCTTTTTTTGGCCGCCTTGAGTGCAGCATTTTCAGAAGAATGCTTGCTTACAAGCTCACCTTGGATGTAATCTCCATTATATTTATATACTTTCCACATTATCTTAACCTTTCAATGATAGTTCTAACATATGTCTCACTAAAACCAGTATGACCTTCAGCTATTACACCGTCTCGACCGATATATATATAAGTAGGGAAACCTTCAATGACATATCCTTCGATGCCAGTTCCAGTTGGATCAAATACTAAATCTCTGCTAGCATACAAAACTGGAGCAGTAGTAATATTGTGACTGTCAACCCAATCAGCTATTTCATCATCTGTGGGCTCTACACCCAAAGTATACCCATCAATTAAAAGTGTGGCAAATATAACATCATCTTCATAATCATCTTGTATGGGTTGTACAAACATGCCAGAGTTCTGACATGGCGGACACCAACTAGCTGAAAAATCTAAAACAACCACTTTACCTCTGTGTTGATAAAGTTGCCATGGAATTTTATCTTGGTCATAAAGCACCACATTGCATGCATAATCGCCCGGACCAGCCTGACTGCAATCAGGAGCGGATATAACTCCAAATTCTGTAGGAATCGGCAGTGGTTCAGATGTTTGTGTATCTCTATTTTCTGTCGTTTCTAATTTGCTGGGGCCGCAGGCAATTGCTGTGACGAGTGGTAATAATCTAAACATTTTCTTTGTCCTCAAAATATTCTCTAGTATTAAAATCTTTAAGATGTCGCATGTATTCGACATATGTTAGCCCTAAGAATCTGGCAGCATCTTTTTTTGATTTTGCAACTGAAAGAGAAAACTTTAGTATTCCATCTCTAACAATGTAAGGTGTTCTTCGCCAGATGTCAAGGCCGTATAATCTATTATTAACATGCTGTGATGATAATTCTAATTTAATAGCTATCAGATCTTCTAATTTTAAACTGTTAATGCAGGTTAATAACTGATCATTAATTTTATTATGATCTTTTAATTTAGTGATAGTTGATATACCTGATAGTGTATTTAATTTCATAAATTATATATGTGATAGTCACAGTGCTAGCAAGTGATTGTCACAAACAAAGTGTAACCCTAATATTCAAACTTGTCAAGTATTTTATTTAAAAAATTATATATCAAGTTCAAGATCATCAGTTTCAGGTGCTTCACCGGGCTCTTGGGTCTGTACATCTTTATCTTTTTGAGCCATATCATAAGCTTGATTTGTTGGCTCTGGAACATCTGGTGACAACTCTTCTTCAAATTTGTTAAAGTACATTTTAAGGTTTGCAATTAAGTAATCGTAAAATAGTTCTTGATCTTCAGCATCCGAAAGCAGTTCATATGAATCGATTACATTTGTTTCAATTTTTTTGTATGACTCATATGCCATATTTCGACCGGTTTCATCACCATCAATATTTTTACCAAATTCATCTCTAGGATCTGTATCGTCTGCTGAATCTGCAGCTATTTCAGCCGGGCTTCTAATATCAATGAATTTATCATCATCCATTTCTCCGCCAACTTTGATATCCACAACTTCTTCAAGATCACCATCTTCTTCATCGCCGGCTTCATTGTTCATAATTGCTGGTGTTAATGAGTTCTCAACAGCATTTACAATGTGTGCTCGATATGAATCTCTTTGATTTTTATTAGTCGTCAAAGACTTATAATCTTCTTCTAGGATTGGTACAATTTTCTTAAGCAATTGTTCTAATACATTAATGCCAGTAGATTTATTTGGAGTTGGATCTACATCAGGAGTTCCTTCTTTGATTTGGGATTCTTCTAGTGTCATGAAACCACGAATAATTTCTCGTAATTTTTGTTCTTGTTCATTTACAATATTTTGACGTTTCTGCTTGACAGCACGAATCGCAAGTCTTATACTTTCTCTGAGAGTTTTCTCTTCATTTGGGTTCATTGGGTAATGCCTCTTTTCATAATTAGTTCGATAACTTCATCAATCAAACTTAAATCCATATATTCATTTGTTTTCTTTTTCTTTTTGGGTCTTTTAACCGACCCATATCCCAAAGGGGCTGAGTATCCTGCTACTGCACCTCCTGACATTGATGACATCTCGCCCATATTCGACAGTCCAAGTATATTTAAAACAGATTCCACATTTTCATCACCGACAAATTCAGCTATTTCTGCTTTATTTTCTGGATTTCCAAGTGCACTACGAAAATCAGTAGCACTAAATGCTTCTCCGCTAGTTCGGACAGTTGGTTCAACTCCGGTCACTGGTACCAATTCAACACCTTTTTTGATGTATTTTTCTGCTCCAGTCCATCGTTTACAATCACCACCTTTGTTACTACAGCCGAGAATAACTTTATCACCAACATTCAGCGGTCCTTCATCACCCACATATTCATATGCAGCATTAATAGGAGATGCATGTGATGAAATTTCTATATCTACATTTGGTAGATTTGATGCTAATACATTCCAGATTTTGAGTGAATCCTTGGCTGTTACTTCTCGACCATTAGGTAATGTTCTAGCTTTAACAGTTGGTTTAGATATTAAAACTTTAACTTCATCTGCGATATCAGAATATTTCCGTACCATATCCAAATGTCCAAGATGCGGCGGCTTAAAAGCTCCGGGTACTACAGCTACTGTCTTTGGATAATCTGTATCTACTACTGGGTCATCGTCTTCATTATCGATGTCAAATTCGTCTTCTTCTTGTTCATTGATATCACCAGTAAATTTGCCACCTTTATCAACAGCGAAGTTGGCTCTACTAAATTCTAGACGATCAACAAACTTAATTCCGTTACCTTTGTGATCGACTGCTACATAGCCTTCTGGATTACTAGCAACTAGATCACCTGAACCGTTGTCAACGAAGTGTTTGGTGTTATAAACAGCATTGTTATATTTTTGAATAAAAATGTTTTTTGCCTCAAATAGCAAGCGACTAACCTTAAAAATGTTGACTATATCATTTTTCTTGTCGGCAAAAGATTGTAACATTTGTTGGGCATTTTGACTCGCTGACTCTTTACCTCTATCACTTTTAAGTTTATCTATCTTTTTTTGAACCCTTTGTGAATACCAATTATTGAATCCCTCAAACGATTTTTCTGGGTCATCAAGAAAGCTGCCTGCTTTAATCTCACTATTAATATAAATATTTAATAAAGAAAATGGTAAATTGTCATAATCTATTTGTCCATTAACAGTATCTGCTTGTTTAACCAAACTAACAATTTGTGTTTCTTCATCATCTGTTAAAGTTACAACACCAGTATCATCAGTGAAGAAAGCATCGTCAAACCAAACCCCGGGGGCTCTACGAAGCGATGATACATCTGCTCCAAAACTAGCACCACTGTCCAAACTTTCATATGTTGTGTGAAAAACAATACCAAACTTAGCTTGTTCTATTTCTTGACCGAGTTTTGAATCAACAGGCACAGCATAAACAATTGTGTTTGGCTTGAATTTATAGTGAGGTACACCATCAATTTCAGCCCTTCTGATCATTTCATCATCGAACATGAAATCACCCTGCAGAATGTTTTTAATGTTTAATGCCGGCAAATATTCCAAAGCTTTGGTGAGTTTATCAACAAGCCCGGGTGCATGACCATGGTTTTTTACTATATCATCTTTCGTATAATTAATCTTTGGTATTTTATTAAAGATAGATTTAGTACCAACAAAGAACTTGCCATTCTCTGGATTAATTCCAGCAAATATAGCAGGTGCACCGTCCCATTTGACGGATGTTTGAATCTTAGTGCTGGTATTACCCTTCAAAGACTTTAAAAGCTCTAAAAGGAAGCCTCTGGCCATTTTATAGCCATCCGCTCCCTGTGTTAGAACCAATTCTTCAAGATGAGTAAGGTGAGTATTAGCTTTCGCCATTTTTTAATCTCCAGTAGACTCTTCTAAAATTGTTAATTTTTCCTCAAGAATACCAATGCGATTATCCAATTTACGGGCAAATCTCCTAACTTCTCTAAGATGTTGTTTTGCTAGCTGCAACCTTCTTTTTTCTGTTACAGTTCTAGGTTTAAGATTGGAAATTATTTCTTGGAGACCTTGAATATATGTATAGATGTTTTTTTCATCAACACTCTCGGTTAAGAAATCTCTCCATGCTTTGTCTAATGACATTGGTTGTTCCTCTTGTGAATATAATAGTAATAATTTTTTGATAAATTTGTTGCGACTTTTTTTAAGCTCAACTTTTGTATTTACCTAACATTTGATTAGCCTCGTAAATGCTTGCGAAGAACCGCAGCAATTGCTTCGGTCAATTCATTAGCAGTATCAGACTCTTCAACCTTGTCATCGTCTTCACCGTGATCAGCTTCTTCAACTTTTTCTTCATCATCATCTTTACGACGAGCTTTAGCAGCATCTTTACGATCCTTCATTCTGTCTCTGTGGGCACCATGACCACCAGTTGCTCTAGCCAATTCTTCTACTGATTCATCGGCGGATTCTTCAACAGTTTCCTCAGTACTTTCTTCAACAGCTTCTTCGGTAACTTCTTCTTCACTCTCTGCTTGTAATTCACCTTGTCCATTGAATTCCTCAAATTCCTGTAATGTATTAAATTTAAAGCCCCAAGCTTCAGCTAAAAGGCTACGAATCTCTTCGTTTTTCCAATCTTTTGTAGACATCTTTTTATCTCCTTTTTGTAGATGTTCGTAATAAATAGTGTTTTCTTTCTTTAACATATCTTCAAAATCCCTTAAACACATGCTTCCGTCACGATTTGCTTCTTGTTCCATTTGTCTTAAGTGAGGATCTTTCTGAGCATAACCGGGGCCCATATCATCTGAATCGCTGAATTTGCCATCACAATTTTGTTTATGATGAACTAGCTCATGACCAAGTGACCTAAGAATATCTTTTGGATGCCGGCCTGTTATGTAAAGTGTCACAGACATGTTGTTAGGGTCGTAGAATGCAGTCTTACCCAGCGGGTTTTTTGCATTCTGTCCGTCTCTTCTTAAAAATAATCTAGGCGGATTTTCAAAACCAATCTGTTTTTGAGCAAAAGGCATAAACTGCTTTATTAGACTTTTAAGTGTATCATCCATAATATAACCGGTTTAGATTAATTAGTTGTCAAGATTATGTAATCACTCGTTTTAAATATATTGTAAATAATTCTAATAATTTATTATCTTTTTCATTTAAAGGTTTGATAGTGGATATTGAAATCAATCGGTCAGCCACAACTTTATTTTCCATTGAGACAAGTATACCATAGCTGGACACCCACTCCTCTAAATCAATGTCCCATTTAGACCATTCAACAATGTCACCAATCTCAAATTCTTCTGCTATTCCAGAACCAAAAGGCCCTTTATTATCCATCGTAATAAACCATCCAAGAACAAATACCTTTCTGTAAATATGATTGGCATTTACTTAATGCTTTATTATAATCCTTAATTGGTGAGCTTATTTTAATTGAACCTTCTTCAATCCATTTGACTAACACTAAATCAGTGGTTCTAGAACTCTCACCATCAAAACGATAGTATTTTCTTTTGTGTTTAGTGCTGCCCACACCTTAATTAGACTAAAATTATATAAGTGTCTCTGAGTTACTAAATTTTGAGCAATATATCAGTGACAATATTGTGACAGCCGTGAATTCAAACCCGATGAGTGATAATGATAACCACGAACCACCTAAAAACAAAAGTGTTTTCCAAAATTTATTAAATGTAAATAACATTAATTAAAATCCATTTTGTATACTTTATCAGTATCAATTTCCACTATTTTACCACATGTTGTGTATATTAATAGTTTTTTTCCTTCGTCTAATTCACCTAATACATATACATTTTGATTCTTATAAATTTTAACAAATGATCGACTTGATGGCTGAAAACAAAACATGTGACCATTCCCATCGATGCCATATTCAGGCACTAAATCTACTTCTTCATCAACTTCACCGGATAGTTGTTTTATAATTTGTCTAATTAGCTTTTTTTGGTGTTCAATATCTGCCATACTAAAACATCTTTGACCATGCCATAGCAAGACCCATCATTGTTTGAACAGCCATAAAAATAGCAATTGATTTTGTTTTAAAAGTTTTAAGCTCTTCAATTTCTTTTAATGCAGTCTTTAATTGCGGAGGTGAAGCTATGTCGTCCATTTTATCTTTCCACATTTTTAAATCTTGCACACGATCTTCTTTAGCTTTGAGTTCAGTCAACTGCTCTTTTACATCCTGTAGTTCACCTCGTAAAGCCTCAATACCATTTGCCATTGTTTCAAGTTGTTGTAAAACTAATTTGGAATATGTATCCCATCCATTTTGACTCATTCGTATTTCTCCGCTAAACCCTCACTTAAAAGTAAGTTATTAATATGTACTTCTCCATACTCACCTATAAGTAGTTCTCCAAGACATCTTCCGTATTTGCCAACACCTTTGGAAATTAATATAAATTTGTTGTCTACACTATCTAGAAGCTCTTCTAATCTCTTCTTGCTGGCTAGACCTTGCTCCTTCTCCCAAATGTCTCTAGTGCGGACTTCTGGAGTGTTAATGCCGTATAATCTTATTCTTTTCTTAATCCAGACATCAAAGCCCAGATCAATAAGTGCATCAACAGTATCACCATCAATAACTCGAATCAACTTACAAGAGTATTCATACATACAATTAATTATCGTATGTCGTTGTTTCGGGCCTCTTTTTTATCATACTAGAGGCAGTTAAAGCATCTTTTGGATCAACCTTTTTAAAAACAATTGAATTTGTTTCCGGCTCAAAATACATACCAATAATATCGTTTTTACTGACAGCTTCGATTTCTTCTTGAGTTAATCTTAAAAATCCATCGTTTTTCTTTACTATTGCTGCAAGTATAGAAAATAAATACTCTGGATCCTTCATGTATTTACTCATCTTTTTTAGCCTTGTTCATCGATTGTGTTTTTCTTTTTGAAGCTTCTTTTCTTTCTTTAGCATAATCAAAAGATTTTTTAAGTCTTGCTTTGACTTTTGGGTCTTTGGCATTTTGATAAGCTGCTCTTGCTCTCTGATGTATTAAATTAATAATTTGAGACTGTCTTTTATGTGACTTTGATTTGAAAGATGATTTAGAAAGAGTGTCCTTAATATCTTGCACTGTTGAAAACTTTACAGATACTGTATCACTAGGGTTTTCATCTGTGTATAACCTTCGACCAGAACCTTTAGGTTTTTTGCCTGTGCCTTTTTTCGGATCTGCTTCATATAAATCAACACTTTCGTTTTTACGTTTCTTTTTTCGTTTCTTACTTTTTTTCTTTTTGACACAGTTTGGATACATCTTACCAAACATCTTTTTCATGCCTTTCTTTTCATAACCCTTCCAACATTTTTCTACAAGAACAAGAGTTTCGCTTAATTCGTCAGCAATAATTTCTTTGAGTTCTTCTTCTGTTATATTTTCAAGTAAGTTATTCATTTAGGGGTAGCCTTAAGGGTAATTGATTTGGTTCCCATGTTAGTGCCAGTAATACTATAATTAAATGACTGAGCATCAAGACCGGCATCAAATAATTTGTTCATCATGTCTGTTTTTCCTTGTAATCCAAGAAATGATTTAAGTAGTGAATTAGTCATTGACATTCCTTTAGTTACAGGATTTGAATATTCCATAGAGTAAGAACCGTCTTCGTTTTTCTGTAATTCACCTTCGGCTTGTTTTTCAGCATCAACTTGCTGAGTTGTTTGATCTCCAGATGAAGTATCTGTATCATATTGTTGAACATCAGCTTTTCCTGCTCCGCCAAGAGCTAGTGCTGCACCCAGAGCCGCAGTACCGACTCCCTCATCTATTTCTTCTTCCTCAGCCACAAACTTTCGCCAATTTTCAAATAATAATTTCATTTTATTTACCTTTCCACCATTTTGTCTTTTTAGATTCAGGTGCACATTTTTCACCTTCGGAACAAAGCTTATATATATTGGATAAAAAACCACTCTCTTCTTCAAGTAATTTCTCAATTTCTTCTTTAATAACTTGTTTTAATTGTGTTTTACTCATTTTCATTATCAATATTAGACCTTTCTTGCCAGTCGGCGGAGGTATCATCTTCTTTTATTGGGCCGCCCTTAGCCCATGTTCTGCATGATCTTGCAGAATGGCACTTAAAATGATGCATCCAACAATATCCTAATTCGCCATCTTTATCTGATGTTTCACCGGGCATACATTCTTTCATGCGAGGAGAGATATCAAATGCAGTACAAACCCCACATGTTGATGCTTTAGCGGCTTCTTCAGTAGTGTCCCAATATTCAGCAATTTCAGTCCAAAAATTCCCGGGCTCATCGACATTCAAAGGGCCATATTGAATATATTCCGCTTTGATTGCGGCATCTCTATTCTTTGTATTTAATTCTAAATCTTGAGTTGCAGGGGGACAAATTAAAGCTTTTGCTTCGATAATAAATTTTCGCCAGCTTTCAAATAAAAGTTTCATAATTTTAAATAGTCCTCCTAAATTGAAACAATCGATTCATTTTGTATACCCCATTTCATCTAAAAATTGTTTCGCCTTTTCTTTGAAATCCTTGCAGGTCGCACTCCAAGCCGTATTACGACGAATAGCACTTTTCATCTGGTCAAGGTTTGCAAGATTAAAAGCATCAACATTCATATCTTCCGGCACCTCGAACATAAATGATACTAATTCACTTAATCGGATTTCCCCTCTGCCATCATAATACTTGTCTCCGATCTTTAAGGCTACATGGTAAATTTTATAGTCTCCATAGATCATTTCTTCATCTGTATCAGCATTATGTGCAAAAACTAATGCTGCATTAATACCCCTTCTTTGGGCTTCTTCAGCCAAGGCAATACCAAACATACCACAGTTTCCCGTGAATACATCATCCACCACTTCGTTTACATACTTTCGCCAGTTTTCAAGTAGGAGTTTCATCCGAATGTCCCGACATAAGCTTTTATTTTTTCTTTGCCCGCTTCTCTTGCTGCCTCTACTCTGTGTGCACCGTCTATCGTATATAGTGTGTGATCTAAAACGACAGGAGGCGGTTCTGTGCCTCTTTGATCATACATTTCGGCATAATCATCAACTTTGCCCAGATCTGTCCATGCCGTCTCTATTTTATCAAGTTCAATATCTTTAAGAATATAATAAGGATATTGCCTTATCCTATCTATCAGATCCCCTTCTACAAAATCATCCTCTTCCATATGAATAGAACGAACTAAGAATTCTATATCATCACTCGATTTGATATTCATATTTTCTGTCAAATATTTTCGCCAATTTTCAAGTAGGAGTTTCATGTTCTTAAATAGTTCTTCCAATTGTTGACTAACGATTCATTTGTTTGCATCGATGCAGGTTGTCTTGCTTTAACTGCTTGAGCCATCACTCTTCGATACACCACATTAAGGTTGTCTTCATCGTCCATATCACCCTCTACAAGCTCTCTAAAAAGTCCAGCCATAATATCAGGCTCGTCAACATTTATCGAGAACACAGTGGTAAATTTAATCTGCCCACCCTGTTCCACAGTTCTTGCATCCATTTGTAGATAATACTGTGTGTTCTCAGTTTTTCTGGGCTCTTCCAATAATTGTCTTCTCAACTCAATTCTAAAGTCGCGAGAGTCTGTGATTTGCTTTAACACATCGAGACTAACACCAAATTCTTCAGGATCATAGTAGAAAGTATTGCTAGCAGTGGACTCATAAGACTCAGTATACTCTCCATCAGTTTCTAGATCCCACTCATATGATGTCAAATCTCTGTCTTCAATTTGCATTGCTAAATTAACATAGGCACCACCTTCCATCTGACCTTCTCTTCTAAAGTATTCAATCAATATTGCTTCAAATG
>Ga0209348_1000031_pt1 | contig 132329 bp, 114 predicted proteins | sample ETNvirenome_2_30_FD_184065 | JGI IMG/M metagenome (GOLD analysis project Ga0209348, IMG submission 184065) | Marine viral communities from the Pacific Ocean - ETNP_2_30 (SPAdes) (version 2) | ecosystem: Environmental > Aquatic > Marine > Oceanic | place: Pacific Ocean | collected 2013-06-22 | reverse complement strand
CCCTCAACTGAATCAATAGTCTAATTATATAAATATCAGTATATTAAGTGAACTAAATGTATAGATTAATAGATCATAAGCAGAACATACTTAGACCAAAAGGTGATCAGAGTTTTCACACAGTCTGGGCACAAAGCAGGCATTCGTTAGAAAACGTTTATGTCCAGAAATGAGCTAGAGCGAAGATCCGCTTTTCGCTTATGGCGGCCTGTCAGGTGAAGTCCACACTAGCTAGTTAATTTATCTGGAATCAATTGTGAGACATTGACTTTCATTCTGTTCGAGTGGTTATTGAGGCCAATCCCAGTTTAAGTATTGCTCTAACTGCTCCCCAAGTTCTTCTGAGGCGTTTTGATCCACTAAGTGTTGATGGTAACTGTACTCTTGTGTCATTTGCACGTTAGAAAATCGATTCGCTTGATAAGGATTGAAATCACCTAGATCACCAATCGGGCAGTAGTTTGTGTTAATAGTTTTAAGCCATGTGACCATTATCGTCTTAGCTCGGGTTTTCTCTATGTATTTACGCGCAGCGTCCAATGACCACCCTTTAGTACAAATATCGTCTACTAAGAGTACCGTTTTGCCTCTACCTAAGGGAGGATTTGTGTATGTGGTTGTGTAGTTCCTTGTTGGAAGTCGGTTCAATTTAATTGTATTTAGTTGGTTGTGGTGGTCTAATGCCACACCTTGGTTGCGGGCTGTTTGAGATTTTAATGCTGTTGTATGCCTCTCAATCAAATCATGAAGGTAATTTTTACGGAAGCATTTAGCGAATGTCAGTAAGTCATGCTTCATTTTCTCGTTATCAGTGCCAGCTTGGTGGCCAGGGTATGCTGCGACAAAGTTGATACGCTTCTGAATACCAGTAAAGTACATACTTGTTACTAAAGCACCTAGCCAGAAATCAACATTGCCTTGCCCAACTTTTGCGGCGGCACGAGCATTCTCTGAATATTTACGAAATGCTTCTTTGTAAGTGCTGAAAGGAGCAAGCGCATAGTATTCGAAATCACCGTCAATGATTTGGTGACTCCAAAAGTGCTCACGTAAGCATAAGGTATCAATGAATCGAGCGACTTCCTTTGGTTGACTAAACTCAAATCCATACTCTGTGTTATTGCTATACCAAGTTGCTCGTAAGAAGAGTATATTTCCGTTTACAGCGGTTCGCATGTCATCATCATTGCTACCAATGTAAACGACTTCATTTGATTCCCAGCCCATTTGGTCTAGAACATACTGAGTCGCTGCCGCTTGTGGTTTTGGCGGTACATTCACGTCACGCTGGCGAGTGAAAATTTTTAGTTCTTCAAAGTGATTATCGAGTGCGTCATAAAGATCTCTCTTGTCACCAGTCTCTTTGTTTGTTGTAAACCTTTTTCGATTGGCGAGCAGAATAGGAGTGATACCTCGTAGCTTGAAGAAAGCCATTAGTTTTTCGACTTCACGGAACACAGCTTGGTCGATTTGACCCATGTTCATAATTGTGTCTTCGACGCTAAGTATCACGCCTTTTAATCGTTTTGCTGCCATTTTGGCGTCCTTATAAGTCGAATGAAATCTGTCCTTCACCATCACCTAAGTCTACAGACGGTGTCTTCTTTGACTCTTCAATAATTGGGTTTGTAATAAAGTTAATTAGTTCGATGCCTTGATCAGGAACTTGAAAAATTTTACCCTTTTTATACGAGGTAATCGCTTTTAGTTCGTTACTTCCAGAGTCTGAATCTGGGAGGTAGGGCATAACCAAAAAACGCTCGAAAGCTTTAGCGAAATTTACTGTATGTGCCGTGCCGCTTTTTATCTTCCACTCTACAGGAATCACACATGTAGCGAGTCCTGCTTGGATACGGTTTCTTTGAACAAAGTTATGCGCACTGTAGCTCTGGCCTATTAAGTATTCAGTTACGATTGTTCCACCAGAGGCTATGATTTGCTCTCGGACGTGTTCAGAACCTTTAGGGTAGTTACTATCAATACCCGTTCCGAGTATGGCTACTGTTGGTACGCCGAAGCGTATTGATTCAATGTGTGCTCGTTGGTCGATACCATCAGCTAATCCACTAACAGAAACTAAGTCCTTGTTCGCCATACCAGCAACGATTAGCTTAGTTAACCAGTGACCATCTTCTGATGATTTTCTGCTCCCTATAATCGCGACAGACTTTGCGTAAAGGTTGCTTAGGTTGCCTTGAACGAATAACCACATTGGAGGTTCTTCTATGCTTCTCAAGTTATTAGGGAATGCTTCATGATCGTGAAATACTACTCTTATTTGCTGCTGAGCGTATGTACGGGCTATTGATGTGCCTTTTGCCCAGAGACTCTTCTTAAAGTTTTCCCACTGTTCTTGAGAGTCAAAGCTTGATTCTGGCAACGTTACGCGCAGCGTTTTACTAAAGAGCTTGGGATCTTCAGTCTTGATTAGCTCCCTGAACTTTATTCTTTGTAGTGCTATCTTGTATAGCGTTCTAAAGCCAACACCATGAAGCGACTGAAGCGCATAAAACGCTACAGTTTCGGCTCTCCAGTATTCTTGCTCTTCGGTCATGGTATATTTAGCTTCAAATAATTTTTTAGTATGTCAACAGCATACCATAGGACATGAAAAACGTAATAGGTTTAGTGTGATAGACATAATTGAAAGATTAAAATTTAAGGAATTTTTCATGCAAAAAAAGAGTTACCAATATGCCGCTGATGCAGCGGAAGTGATTTCCGATGACTATATTGGTCTAATGGATCGCGATGAATACAACTCAGTCATCACCCATGTTAAAGATCTCATTAATGCTTCGCAGGCCTTATTTATTGCTAAAAGCTATGCTCTTTCTGTTTTTATAAGTATCACTGTATATGAAGAAATCGCAAAAGTTAAATCAGGGCATATGCGTACATGGGGAGGTGAAAAAAAGCGAGTGAAACGAAGCAAAGATCCATTATTTCAGCACGGAAAAAAGCATAAAATTGCACTTGATGATATCTACCTCACAGGTGAGAGGCTTGAGAAAAGTATAGGTAAGGAACGTGTTACCGAGATTTTTAGAAAATATCAGTCAGGTGAGTATTCGAATTTTCGTGAAGAATCCTTGTATTTTTCTCGTTGTAATAAAGGGCTACACATTCCATCAAAAGAATTTGATTTAAAACTTGCTGCTGAGCATTTGTTAATAGCTATAGAAATGTTTAGTGATGAGTTTTGGGGGATGACAAGTGAAGCATGCGGAATATGTGATACTACAGATCGGATCTATATGGAAGTTGAAGAACAGCTAATAAAAAGTTTAAACGAGACAAAACCAGTGGAATAAGCTTCGCTCAATATCACAACTTATAGTTTTAGAACGTTTAATTAAGCTGGGTTTAAGGCCAAGTATATAAGTTTTGCTGGAGCTATAGCCTTTGTGTCTGTAATTGATAAAAAACTAAAGATTGTGGTATTGGTACAGTTTTCCATGAAGGAGACTTGATATTTGTTACTGTAACAAATATCAAGGTTATGGATAGCTACTTTTTCTTTTTTGTAGTAACCAGTATTGTAAGGTTAACATTGAACAGCTTTGTTGAGCTTTTTACCACCAGAACTTTCCTGACTTATACTCCCTCATTATTTTATCCATGATAGATAGATTTATAATAAGTGTTGTAAGTCTCTTGAACAGCACTTCTTCATTTTTAGCAGTAATTTGGGAAGTCGCTCTATCTAATAGGTCTTGTAACTCATACAGTCCATAGCTGTATGCATTAAAACGTATACCAATAGATTTTTTACCAACTAAGCCAATTTTAGAACCTCGGAGTAAGTTGGCAAAGTTTTCATTAATTTCTTCTTCAATAATTGAGTTGGACTTGTTCAAAAGGTGATGAAGCTCTTTAGGAAACAAAATATGGTTTTTGTGGAACTGGATTACAGAACTTAATATCCAGTAATTACGACTAACTTTAAGTGCAAGGTGTATTCTACACTCCTCTAGTAGGTCGAAAATTTGGTCTGGTACCCTAATTGTACAACGCTTTTTAATAAGAATTACTTTGGGTCTTTGACCTTTTAACATATGTTTGCGGGTGTTTTTTCTAGGCATTTTAAGTACCTCCAATGGGAGAGCCTAGATCAAGCATTGATACTATTGATCGCATACCCGCGAAGGGTATTTTAGGCTCATTAGTATCAATAAAATGAAGTAGCAACTTCATTATTTAGTGTAGTACAGTGTTATAGTAAAGAAAGTTAAAATTGTGTGGCTAGTTGAGAATTTTGCTGTTATTTTCATATCTAATTCTCAACTTTTTTAAAAAATAAGTGATATTTTGCTAAGATAGCTGAAAGCTTGAGTTTTTAAGTTGAGTCTCATGTTTCACAATAAAAAAAGTGTAACGGTGGGGGGTGATGACTACGATGTTGAAGTTATCTACCAACGTTAAAGTTTAAAACGGAAAAGGAGCCTCGCGCTCCTTTTTTATTAATAAGAAAAAAGTATTAAAGGTGTAGTGTGAAAATTTCAATGATTGCTGCAATGGCAAATAATCGTATTATTGGTCAAGACAATCAAATGCCTTGGCATTTGCCTGCCGACTTACAGCACTTTAAACAGGTTACTATGGCTAAACCTGTGATTATGGGACGTAAAACCTTTGAGTCTATAGGTCGACCATTACCAGGGCGTCAAAACATAATTATTAGCCGTAATGCTGATTATAAAGCGGAAGGGATTGAGGTTGTAACGTCTCCAGATGCGGCGCTAGCCCTAGTAAAAGAGGCAGATGAAGTGATGATCATCGGTGGAGGAAATATTTATCAGCAGTTTCTTCCTCACGCAGAGCGACTTTATTTAACCTTCATTGATCTTGATGTAGAGGGAGATACGCAGTTCCCAGATTACGAAAGTGTTGCTAACTGGACAGTTGTCGAGCAGGAAGAGAAACTGCCAGATAACAATAATCCACACCCGTATACTTTTGTTACTTTGTATAAAAAACCTTAACAATATTGCGATAAAATTGTTTGATTGGTACAATAATAGTCAAGCTTGGTAAGCTAAAAGTATTACATAAGGGCAAAATATGATGAAGTTACCAAATATGTTATTAGCCGCAGCAGTTGTTACGGCTTCAGTTGCGTACACAGCACCTGTTAAAGCCGACGATCAACAGTTGGCGCTTTCACTTTGTGAGTACATTGCTGCAGATGATAAGAATCGTTTACGTGATAAACTAAAAAGTTCACGCGTAAAGATCCGTAATATCATCGACGCTTTTAAGTGCAATGACAACAACATGCTTCGTCATGCAATTGTGAGTGGTGCAAACGATACGGGTGAGTATATTGTTAAGCGTTTACCATCTTCTTCATTTGAAGACGGTGCAGACATCGCATGGGCTGAAGCCAATGGCTTTGGTGGCTCGCCAGTTGTTGCTGCTATTAAAGAGCGCGCAGGTCTTTAATAGTAAAGCCAAATAGATTTATAAAAACCGCACTCGTGCGGTTTTTTTATGTCTGTGAATAATACCAATTCAAAATCATACTAATACCTATCTGCAATAATTCTTACTTATTTTGAGTGATTACACCAGTCGCTAGCTGCGTTAAAAATGTCTGATTTACGACTGCATGGATGCCGGAGGGAGAGTAATGCAGGAACAATTGCCGAGCACAACTCAATAACGAAATTTTTGTCTTGTTATCAACGCGGTTTTATTGCCTCAAAATAGACCTCTTAATTAAGCGCAGTGATATGAATGGGGATTATTGAATGAGCTGAAGGGGGAATAAAAAAACCGTGTTTGCGATGCTAAACACGGTTTTTCTATTTAGGTATAGCGAAGGCTATTTAAACTTTAAAGGCATCCACCGACAGTCGTAACTCTTCAGCTAATTTAGCGACTTCTGAGCTTGAAATGTTCGTCTGGTTAGCCCCTTCAGCTGTTTGTTCAGCAATAGCAACGATTGACTCTAAGCGCTCGCTGATCTCTTGCGAGACTTGTTGTTGTTCGTGCGCAGCTGTCGATATTTCTTCACTTACGTTATGTGCTTGGGCAACAGCTGCGGTGATTGAGTCAAGTGCAGTGTTGGCTTGGTCTGATTGCTCAACACATGATTCAGCTTGTTGCTTACCTTTAGACATTGCGGCAACAGCGGCTTCAGCACCAATTTGCAGTGATTCAATCATGGCTTGGATTTCCTGTGTAGACTCTTGAGTTTTGCTCGCAAGAGAGCGTACTTCGTCTGCTACAACAGCAAAGCCACGGCCTTGTTCACCTGCGCGTGCTGCCTCAATAGCGGCATTAAGTGCAAGAAGGTTTGTTTGCTCTGCAATGCCACGTATCACATCTAAGATACCGCCAATTGATGCACTGTCTTTATGTAGCTTATTTATGACTTGAGACGCGTCATCGACTTCACGTGCAAGCTGTTCAATCGTCGCTTTGTTTTGCGATGAGATACCCTTAACACGCTCGGCTTCTTTATCTGCGTTTTTAATTTCACTCAGCGCTTGTTGAGCACTGCTGCTAACCGCTTGAGAGGTACTGCTCATTTCTGTCGTCGCCGTTGCTGCTTGTTCTACTTGTGCTTGCTGGTTACGAATGGCTTGGCTTGACTCTTCGGTAATCGCCGATGTTTCCTCAGACGCAGCGGCAAGTTGCGTAGAACGAGAAATAATACCTTGGATTAGCGTACGTAAGCTTTCTATTAATGTATTACAGCTACGTGAAAGCTCACCAAATTCATCTTTTGCAGTGTCATCTAAACGTTGTGTCATATCACCACTGGCAACGATATCTAGAATACGGTTTACTTCAGAAAGTGGCTTAGTGATACGGTTTACAGTCATGGCTGCAACAACGATTGCAATGAGCGTTGCAATAATCATAGCGACCCAAGTCCAAAGTGTCGCTGTCGTCACGTTACCACTGACGTCTTGCTGTAAATCAAAGGCAAGCACTGTGGCATGATCAACGAGTTCACGCAGTTGTGTTAATGCTTCTGTTGTCGAGTTTTCGGCATTAGCAAGCTCCGCTTCAGTTTGAGCAATGGCATCAATTAAACGTTTTTTGTTTGCCGACAAGCTATTTGAACCTTTTACATTGTTGGCAAGTGTTTCAAAGTAGCCGTTTAAATCATTGTATAGGCTTGCATTCGACTCAATAACAGCGGGGCGAATTAAGCTTAAGCTGCGCTCAATTTCTTCAAGGTAATATATTTGCTCTTTTTTAATGATTTCTAGCGTATTCAGTGTTTTCACTGTGAGCATATCAGTGCTGTTAGTCACTAATGATTGAAAATGATTTTCTAAGTTATTTGCCGCTTGATAAGCACGTGAGTGATTCTCTTCTAAGCCATCAATATCAATAATATCGAGTACCACAGAGTTTGCATCCTCAGCGCTAAGCTCAATACTTTCAAGTTGAGTACTGAGAGTTTTGTTAAGTTCAAGCTGCGTTTTTTTATCTTTAAACAGGTTATCAACCGATTTAGCAAAACGTTTATAGGTTTGTTCTACTTGTTGACTACTTTGTTTTAGTTTTGGGTCATCACTAACCACGTTTTGTAAATCTTGATAAGAATTATCATAACGTTTTTTCTGTTCATTAAAGCTGCTACGTGTCGCTGCTAGCTCATCTTGTGATGCTGTGTAAAAGCTCGCTTGTGCGGATTTACTCATTAAGATGAATTCGACCTGTAGCTCATAGCTTTTATCGAGAGCAGGGAGTGACAGCTGATTAACTCGCTGTGTAGATTGATCAATATTGGTAATTCTGAACAATGAGTTACCACCAATAAATAGCAAGAGTAGGGTAATGACAATAAAGCCGCCCCAAATACGCTGTCTAACGGTCAAGTTCATATGTAATTCCACTAATAGTACTAATCAGTATTTATCGGCAGGGTTGCTGATAAGTTAAGTATTTAAATTAAATTGGCTTTTATTTAAATTTACTTTAATTGATATAAATCTAACAGATGTTCAGTTATTTTTCAGTTAATTTAGATAAAAGAGTGAGAACTTTCGACAAAACGCTCTTTTTTACTGAGTTCCATGAGAGTCATTTCTCCTCCCCACACACAGCCTGTATCAAGGCCATGTATATTTGCTCGTTGGGTTTTTCCTTCAATTGCCGCCCAGTGACCAAAAACAATCTGCTGCGTTAATTGCGTTATATTCGGGTGTTCAAACCACGGTATTGTTGAGCTATTTGCACTGGTACTGGTTTTGTTTGTGAGGTCTAAATGGGCCTCTTTGTCTACAAAACGCATGCGAGTGAAGTAATTTACAATGTAGCGAAACTTAGCTTCATTACTGAGTGTTGACTGCCATTTAGGCGGATGAGTATCGTACATATGGCTAAAAAAATGTCGAGCATCAGCACCTTGATAGCAATTCTTTGCAAAGCGAGCGCGTTTCAATGCTTTCTTAATCGACCAATTGGGGTTTAAACCGGCATGACTTATGAACATGTCATACTTTTCAAGCCATAGAGCAAGTGGTTGTTGCTGTAAAAATTGAATATAGTCAGTGAGTTTAGAGCTGCTAAAAACAGCACTGAGCTTATCTTTTGGGTTGTGTGGTTTATTTAAATGATAACACGCGATCATGTGCAGGTCATGATTGCCAAGCGTAATGCTGACACTGCCTTGCATTGCATAGAGTCGCTCAAGGCACCCAAGGGAATCTGGGCCTCGAGCAACTATGTCACCAACTAGGTATAGGTGGTCTTTGCTAGGATTAAAATTAACGCGCTTGAGTAGTGCGTCAAATTCACTGTAGCACCCTTGCAAATCCCCTATCGCGTAGTCAGCCATCGATACTTAATGCAGTATGTTAGGGCGTGCTAGACGAAACACGTCTATCGGGGCTTCAAATTCAGTGCCGAATTCGTTACGCATGGTGTAATAACCTTGCATTGTCCCTACAGGGGTGTCGAGCACTGCGCCGCTGGTGTATTTATAACTTTCACCTGGGGCAATAGTGGGGGTTTCACCAACGACACCTTCGCCTTGAACTTCGACTTCCTTGCCATTGGCATCGGTAATTAACCAGTAGCGACTTAATAGCTTAGCACTGCACAAACTATGATTTTTAATCGTGATAGAGTAAGCAAAAACGTATTTATCTTGTTCAGGCTCCGATTGACCTTCAACGTAGAAGGTCTCAACAGAGACCTTAATTGGCGAACCTAAATTACTGCTTGTTGTCATAAATCCAATTAGCTATATCAATAAATTGTTGTAAAGACAGACTTTCTGCACGAAGTGTAATATCAATACCAATGCCTGTAAGCTCTTCAGCAGTCAGTAGGTTTGATAAACTGTTGCGCAGTGTTTTACGACGTTGGTTAAACGCTTCTAAGCACACAGTGTTTAAAAGCTTGGTACATTTAGCTGTACGTTGCTCAGGCTTCTTAGGGATCAAACGAATGACCGCTGAATCAACTTTAGGTGCAGGTTTAAAGCACTCTGGGGGCACATCAATCACTGGCATTGCATGGCAGTAATACTGTGTCATGACAGTTAAGCGGCCAAAAGCTTTGCTACCAGGGCTTGCTACCATGCGCTTAACAACCTCTTTTTGAAGCATAAAGTGCATATGCTCAACGTTGTCAGCAAATTCAAATAAATGAAACAGCAGAGGAGTCGAAACATTGTATGGCAAGTTACCAAAAATCTTTAGTTTTTCGTCTTCTTTAATCAGGGTGCTAAAATCAAACTTCATTGCATCACCTTGATGCACTGTTAGTTTTGGCCCTAAAAAAGGATGGCTTACTAAACGCTCTGCTAAGTCTTTATCTAGCTCAACAACAGTTAGATGGCCACTTAAGTCTGCAACGGGTTCGGTGATAGCACCAAGACCTGGGCCGATTTCTACTAAATTGTCTTCGGGTTTAGGATCGATAGCCGTCACAATTTTATCGATGATCATGTCATCATTTAAAAAGTTTTGGCCAAAACGCTTTCTGGCGCGGTGTCCTAAATGTACTTTATCAGTCATTAATTTTGTGCTTTTTCATGGGCGAGCTTAATTGCTTCGCGGATCGCTAATTCAAAACTACCCACATCGGCGGTCCCTGTGCCGGCTAAATCAAGCGCCGTACCGTGATCCACTGATGTGCGAATAAATGGCAAGCCAAGGGTGATGTTCACCGAGTTGCCGAAACCTTTGTATTTTAGCACAGGTAATCCCTGATCGTGATACATAGCAAGCACGGCGTCAGCCTGTGACAGGTATTTATCTTGAAATAATGTATCAGCGGGCAGCGGACCAATTAAATTCATACCCTGATTATTTAATAATTCGAGGGTGGGGGCTATCGTATCTATTTCTTCGCGGCCTAAATGACCATCTTCACCAGCATGTGGGTTTAAACCACACACTAAAATACGTGGTTTTTCGATACCAAATTTAGTCTGTAGATCGTGGTTTAAAATCGTTGCCACTTTGCTTAGGCGCTCAACGGTGATAGCACGTGACACATAAGCTAATGGAATATGTGTAGTGACAAGGGCAACACGTAATCCCTCGGTTGCAAGCAGCATCACTACATCTGCTGTATTAGATTGCTGCGCAAAGTACTCGGTATGACCGCTAAACGAAATACCCGCTTTGTTGATAATGCCTTTGTGCACAGGGCCTGTGACTACTGCCGCAAAGGTGCCATCCATATTTTTTTCACTGGCGATACGAAGCGTATCTAAGACATATTGACCGTTTGCATCATTTAAGACACCCACTTCAACTTCTTCAGCTAGGTCAACCTGATGCAAATAGACACTGCCTGCCGGTGCAATTGCTGGAGCTTGGTCTTCATCAAATTTGATCAGGTCGATGTTTAAACCAAGCTGTTTGGCGCGTTGTTTTAATAACGCACCATCAGCAATTACGACAAGTTGGGCATCCCACGCGTGTTGCGCTAACTTAATTAATAAATCAGGGCCTATACCTGCGGGTTCACCTGGGGTGATTGCTACTCTTATTGTCATAATGATTATTCTACAGGGAAGATATCAACATGAGCTTGCTCACGCATTTCTTGCTGCCAGTTGAAGCTTTCTTCTTTAAACTTACGATTAAACAGCAGTTGATGCGCACGGTTACGTTTAGCAAGTTCAGTCTTATCTGCGACACGTTTATCAAGCAACTGCACAATATGCCAGCCAAATTGCGTTCTGAATGGCTCACTGATCTCGTTTTTATCAAGTGACAACAAGGTGTTTTTGAACTCAGGCACATAGGTGCTTGGGTCTGTCCAATCGTATTCGCCGCCTTTTAGCGCAGAACCTGGATCTTCAGAGTACTCTTTTGCAAGTTCAGCAAAGTCGGCGTTACCTTCACGCAAGTCTTTCGCAAAGCCTTTAAGCATCTCGCGCGCTTTTTCTTCGCTTAAAATGATAGACGGTTTAATAAGGATGTGACGAGAGCGAACTTCTGTGGTTTCAACCACTTGGCGACCACGTACATCTTGTACTTTAATAATGTGGAAACCTGCGCCTGAGCGAAGTGGACCAACGATATCGTCTTTTTTCTGACCTTTTACAGCCTCTGCAAAGAGTGAAGGCATTTCATTAATACCCATCCAGCCTAACTGACCACCTTCAAGCGCTTTTGAGCCACTTGATGATGAAATTGCAATGCGCTTGAACTCTCTACCTTCTTTTAAAAATTCAATGACTTTGTCAGCACGTGTTTTAGCGCTGGCAATTTCATCGGGTGTTGCATCACTTGGAATATCAATCAAGATGTGGCCGATATTGTACTCTTCGGCATTTTTACCTTGTGTTTCCATTATTTTTAAAAGGTTATCAATTTCTTGTGGGCTGATGTAAATACGGCGATCGACGTTAGCACGTGTAACTTGCTGGGTGGTGATCTCTTTACGTATTTCTTCGCGGTAAGCGGGAAAACTTTCACCAGCCGCTTCAATCGTGCGACGCAAATCAGCAATCGTGCCACCTTGCTCGCGAGCCATGTTTTCTAGCGTTTGGTCAAGCTGTGAATCCGAAATCTCAAGGCCCATACGCTCTGCAAGTTGCATCATAAGAGTTTGGCTTACAAGTCGTTCAATCGCTTGAATGCGCAACGTATCATCCGATGGGAGCTCTTGGCCTTGCTCGGCTGCTTGTGCTTTTACGCGATTAATAATTGTGTCGACTTCGCTTTGTAAGATAACACCTTGGTTAACGATGCCGACGACTTTGTCTATTTCGACAGGTTTTGCGAAAACGCTTTGGCATAAGCCAACTGTTAATAATGCTGATGCAAATAATTTTTTTAAATTCATACTTTTTCTAATACTCTTGCTAATAGTACTGCGGTACTAGTTATTAAGAAAATACGGTCTACGATAGCCAAAAATACCTTGTTGTAATAATTTTTGTGCATCATAACGGCTTTTACTACCAAGTCCTTTTAACACGATATTGAAGCCAATACTGGTATCAAAAGTGGCTTGCTCTTGGCCAATCGCTTGATTCAAATCGGTTTCGATTTGACGACGGCCAGTGATTTGAAACGCCCAGCAGCACGATTCATACTGCAGGCCGCTGAAAACCTCAATGCTACGACCACTTTCTAAATCGCGGTGATAGCTGCCAACAAACTGCCAATCATGTGTTAGCGGAATGCTGGTAAATAGACCAACTTGCTCGATTGTATTGCCTGAGACATCATTTGCATAGCGATGGTTCAATTGTACGAGCTGTTTATCGTCACCTTTATAATCTAAAGTGATATTTGACTGGATTATTTCTTTACCATCGGTGTCATATTGAATCCCCCCAGATAAATACCAGCGACGGTGCCAATGTAACATGGTTTGCGCGGCAAACAAGGCATTGTAGTTTGTATCAGACTGAATCCCTTGCGAAGTCGGTTTGGCATCATCGCTTAAATAAAAGATTTGCCCAGCACTGAAATTAAACACTTCTTCATTGTCGCTGCTAAATAAGCGCGTTGTTGCACCTAAAGTAAATTGGTTTGCGGTTGCTATGCGGTCGATGCTCGAAAAGCGACGATCTCTAAACAAACCAAAAAAGTCATCTTGTAACTTGGTGGTATCGTAAAGGCCAATATTCGACTGGTCTTTATTGGGTGTATACAAATACTGAATTTGAGGTTCTAACGTTTGAATGCCTTCTTTGAAGAAAAAAGCGGTTTCACGTTCAAAGTTTAGTTGGCTGTATAAACGTACTTTTGGCAGTGTACGTGTGACTTTTTCTTCAAAGTCAGTGCCCGTTAGATCACCGTGTTGATTATAAGTGGTGTGTAATAGGCTTACTTCAGATAAAAAAGACCACGCATACTCTTGATACCCCAAACTGGCTTTTGGTTCAATGTGAAGGCGGCTTGCTTCATCAATCACTGCATTGTTATTGGTAAAGTAGCTAAGTTCACCGTCGAGTGTTAAATCGACACCATAAAAGTCGTATGGGTTAGTTTGTGAAAAACTAATTTGTGGTAATGCTGCATAAGATTCACGGTGATCACCGAGCACTTCAAAGCTTTGAAGTTTGATGTCGGTACGCCACGTATCACCTAAATGCGTTAGTGAGCCTGTACGATATAACTGGGTATCTGTGCGAGTGGCATAATTCGAGTTTAAATCGGTTAAGTAGTTATCATCGCTCACATTGGTAATATCAATGTTGCCGCGCCAGTTCTCACCAAAATAACTTTGCTGTTGCCAGTGAAATAAATAGCGCGAGTCAACACTTGGCTCTTCGTCGTCTTTATCAAGGTACTCTACAGCGATTAAACCGTTATTTTGCTCTGTTAAATAACGAAACTCACCAATCATTTGTAAGCCACGCTTAGACATATAGCGCGGCGTAATTGTTGCGTCGTAATTAGGCGCTATATTCCAATAATACGGCGTGATAGTTTCAAGACCGTAGCGACCAGAGCTTGAGAAATTAGGTGTTAATAATCCTGACTTACGGCGGTCATCTAATGGAAAAGTGAAATAAGGGATATACAACACGGGCGTATCGAATACGCGTAATACGGTATTGTGAGTTTCACCCCAGCCATCTTCACTCGATAAATCAATTTCATCTGCTTCAATTGCCCATACCGGTGTTTCGCCCGGACAGGTAGTAAAGCTTGCGTTCATGAGGTTTAGGCCAGACTCATTGACTGTCAGTTTTTCAGCGCCACCATGACCGAGCTGGTCGGTGAGCTTATAGTCAGCGCCAAGTAGGCTTAATTCAGAGTTATTTAAATCTGCGTTGAGCCCAGAGCTATTAATTTGGCTAACTTTATCGCGATAAACGATAGGGCCGGTTGCATTAAGTAGACCACGTTGTTTGTCAATCAGTGCACTTTGTGCGGACAAATTCATCGTTAGGGTGTTAATATCTACATTACCGGTAAATTCTGCGCTTTGGGTACCCAATAGTTCAATATCATCGGATTTGATATCGATCATATTAAGTTCAAGGCCAGGGAGCGGTTGCCAAGCTCTGGTTTGCATTGAAGTGCCACAAAAGTTGTGTGCCAGTTCAGTTTCGGCGAACGATGGTGCGCTAAGTACGCTTAGCATCATTATGCCCCAGGTTTTGCTCATTTAATGACCTTAATGCTCTTTGGTTGGATATAAGCTAGACATAATAAAGGAAAACAATGGCAAATACAGTAATTGACTTAGTGAAAAATAGATATCTTACTAAATGAATCGTTATAAAAGTTTACAGCAGTTTTTAAATCCTCATTTTAAGGAGGATGAATATCAATTAGCAGCCATCACTGGCGATGCGAGTTTTCGTCGGTATTTTCGTATTAATACCGCAGAACAAAGCTTCATTGTGATGGATTCTGATCCTGATAAATTAGATAACACGCCCTATATTGAACTAAACAAAGTGTTCTCTAAACATGGTTTTAAATTACCAAAAATTCTTCAGGCTGATGAAAAGCAAGGCTTCTTTTTACTGAGTGATTTAGGCAATACACATTTAGCTGACTTACTTGGCGATGAAGACCGCACGCTACATTATAAGCATCTCATAAAGCTCAGTGCACAATGGGCGCAAACACCGCCTGCTCAATATATGAAAGTGTTTGATGATGACTTTTTGCAATTTGAATTGAGCATTTTTAGCGAATGGCTTGTCGATGCGTTTATTGATAGTTCGTTGTCGGATGAGCAAACACAGATGTGGCAAGATGCCTGTCAACTGCTGGTCAATAATGCGCTGGCGCAACCTATAGTGACCGTACACCGTGATTTTCATAGTAGAAATATTATGCGTACAGGACAGCAGTGGGCGATTATTGACTACCAAGATGCAGTGCAAGGGCCAGTGTGTTATGACTTAGTGTCGTTACTTCGAGATTGCTACTTTCAACTTCCTGAACATGAACTCGACTATTTACTGCATTTTGCCTATGACGAATTTACCAAGCAGCAGTTAATTCAAGGTATTACGTTTGAGGAATTCAAACGGTGGTTTGATTTAACAGGAATACAGCGTCACTTGAAAGCGGCTGGTATTTTTTGTCGTTTAAAATTACGCGATGGAAAATCTGGCTATTTAAATAATGTGCTGCCAACGCTTCAGTATATTAGTAATGTAAGTAAAGATTACCCAGAGTTAAGTGCACTCAGTGAGTGGATTGAACACACTATCATTGTGCAGACTAAAAAGCGGTTAGACAAAGAGATTAAATGAAAGCAATGATTTTAGCGGCAGGCCGTGGAAAACGCATGATGCCGTTGACTAGTACGCTGCCTAAACCGATGTTAAAAGTGGCAGGTAAACCATTATTAGCACACCACATTATTAACTTACGCCAAGCAGGCATTGTTGATATTGTCATAAACCTTGCATGGCAAGGAGATAAAATAAAGCAGTACTTTGGCAATGGCGAAGCGTTTGGCGTCACCATACAGTACAGCCAAGAGTGCGAAGGTGGGCTTGAAACAGCCGGTGGCATACTTCACGCTTTGCCCTTGCTTGGCGAGCACTTTGTGGTGATTAACGGGGATGTATTTACTGATTACGATATGACGTCACTCACACAACTGCATTTAGAACCCGGCGAAGCGCACCTTGTTTTGGTTGAAAACCCGGCCCACAATCCTGACGGTGATTTTGCGTTACGCCATTTAGGTCCCGATAGTCAAAAGTACACGTTTTCAGGTATCAGCCGTTTTCATGCTGACTTTTTTAAGGGCCTAACACCGGGTGTGCTTGCACTAGGGCCTATCCTGCGTGAGAAGCTGGCAGAGTATCAAGTATCCACTGAGCTGTACCTCGGTCAGTGGGACGACATAGGCACACCAGCCAGACTCGACGAACTAAACCAGCGCTTAGCTGTAAAATAACAACGAGGGTTTATCATTATGTGGGGAAAAATACTGGGATTCTGTTTTGGCTTTATGTTTGGCCGGTTTGTTGGCGCTTTGCTGGGGTTGTACCTTGGTCACATGTTTGATCGCAGCTTAAAACAAGACTTTGATAAAGCGGGCGGTTTCTCCGGCCTGTTTAAAGGTGATGATATTAATGAACGTCAAGCGCTGTTTTTTTCAAGCTGCTTTGCGGTTATGGGTCATATTGCCAAATCAAATGGTCGAGTCAGTGAAACGCACATTAAAGCTGCGAGTGTCTTTATGAATGAAATGGGCTTGTCGGGTGATGAGCGCCGTGAAGCACAAGATGCATTTCGAAGCGGTAAAGAAGCCGATTTTTCACTAAAAGAAACGGTTCATGATTTTAAAGAACGTTTTGCCCGTCGTCATGACTTGCTGCAATTGTTTCTAGAAATTCAAATTCAAATGGCATTCTCTGATGGTCATCTCGCAGAACAAGAAAAACAATTATTGCACGAGGTGAGTAAACAGTTAGGAATTTCACGCACACAATTTTCATTCTTACTAAAACGTTACCAAGCTGAATTTGCATTTCGTCAGCAGCAACAGCGCTTTTATGAGCAACAAAACCAACAACACAGTACTCATAATGAGCAGCAGGGTCATCGAGTCCCGCCAAACAATAGCATGAACCGTGCTCAGGCACTTGCGTTACTTGGCTTAAGTAAGGATGCGTCTGCGCGTGATATTAAAGTAGCTTATCGCAAGCTCATGGCACAGCATCACCCTGATAAGCTGGTATCGCAAGGGCTACCTAAGCACATGATGGAAGTCGCGGTGAAGAAAAGCCAAGATATTCAAGCCGCTTATGAATATTTAAAGAAGGCGGCGTAAAAAGCCGTCGACTTCTTTGAGCAACCGCTCGTGTTGCTCAGGTTCTGTGGGGGTTCCGAACAATTCTCGTTGTCGATAATCATATTTAGCGTTGCGCCTAACCCAGCGTTTTCTATCGTTGACGCTTTGAAGTGTGTCTGGGTTACCTTCACTGTAGAAAATATCTAATAGTGGTGGGCTAATGGTCGACAACGTGGCATTGAGATGCTGGTTTCGAATACTGTTTGGAAGGTAGCTTCCTAAACTAATAAAGGCATTCAACTCGTTATTGGGAAAGCTTGCATAGTGCTCAATAAGTAGCCCAGCACTGGCACCCTGCGCCAGTACTATAATGTTGCCACCTTCATCCATTGCGCTGTTATACAAAGCATTGAATCTAGCAATTAACTTTAGTTTGTAATCATCAAGTATCGCTTCACTAATATTTGGTTCACCAGTTACAAAGTGAGGCGCTTGTTGTGTTTGGGCTGGTGGAGCTGAGTCAGCTTGCTGGTTATTTTGCGTTGTTGACTCAGTTTCAGAGTTATCAGTGGGCTCTGGCATCGCCATATCGGCAGGGTGCCAGTCAATATCAGGCATTGTCATAGCGAGTGTCGCATAGCCAATATCATTTAATTGCTTACGTAAAAAGTTGATCCCCGCATTATTGGTAGGCACGTCTTGCCAGTCTGGAATAATTAACACGATGCCACGTTGTGTTGGCGCCATAGATTGACGATATAGGCTTATAAACTCATCTTCACCGGCAAGCAGGGGACGTACTTCATCGCTGGGTAAAAAACGTTGAATATCGTTAGTGACCAAACTTGACCAAGGGGTGGGTTTAATAAAATCAGCCCCATTCACTGTGCTAACTAGCGCAAAACTGGCTGCGAAAAGTAACGTATGTAAAGGGGATAAAGTCATGCCGATATCACTTAATTAAGGTCTAGGTATGTATCGGCAAGTCGGCGTAAATATTTAGTTTAAAATTCTGGAGCAGCTTCAAACACCATTTTTTCATCACTGGCAGGGTGAGTTAAACTCAGCATTTCTGCATGCAGTTGCAAACGAGGAGCCAGCGCTAACGCTTCTGAGTGGGCATACAGTCTATCCCCTAAAATTGGGTGGCCTAAAGACAGCATGTGCACACGTAGTTGGTGAGAGCGCCCTGTAATTGGGGTCAGCTCAACGCGCGTTGCCTGAGCTTCATGCTCAAGTACTTTAAAGTGTGTTAATGAAGGCTTGCCTTTGTCGTGATCAACCATTTGTTTAGGGCGGTTCGGCCAATCACAAATAAGCGGTAAATCGACGGAACCTGTTTGCTGTTCAAGCTTTCCAAATACACGCGCAACATAGCGTTTGGCGGTTTTTCTATCTTGAAACTGAATACTTAGATTGCGATGTGCTTCTTTATGCATCGCTAAACAAATAATCCCTGAGGTTGCCATATCTAAGCGATGAACAATTTTAGCGTTAGGAAATACGCGGTTAACGCGTGCAATAAGGCAATCGGCATGTTTTGGGTCCTTACCCGGCACCGTAAGTAAACCACTTGGTTTATTGACGATCAGTAAATCATCATCTTGATAAACAATGCTCAAATAGGGCGTCATTGGGGGATTATAATTGAGTAACACAGCCAGCCTCGATGATATGCAAGGGCGTTATTTTAAAGGAGTATCAATGCTTACACAATGCTAGGAGTGGTTTTGAATTGTTATCCGATATACAGTTGCTTACTTAGCGTATTTGCAAAACAGGAGTCATTGAATGTTTTTTTTGGGCCGTATTCGCAGTAAGCCTTGCACACGATGCGGATTACACGTTAACGACCGCGAGCCTGAGTGTTGGCACTGCAAAGACCTTACTGACTTACAAGCTGTGTATTTAAAAAAAGCTTACACAGAAGATGTCATTAAGAAAAATAAAGGCTTAGCCGCTCTCTTTTGCAAATTAGCCGCCGTCGCGTTGGTGATAAGCCTCGCTGCGTTTTTAATATAAAAAACGCGATGTGGGATGACATCGCGTTGCTTATTTATACGTTTTACGTCACTCGCTCTAGTGCGACACAACAATCAAACGAATCGCATCTAATTTAACTTGGGCTTTTTCAATATAGGTCGTCAGGTCACTGCGTTGTTTATCAAAGAAGCTAAGCTCTTCATCACGAATATTCGGATTAATTTGTTTAAGCGCGGTTAAACGGGCTTGCTCTTCACCTAATGCGGTATGCATTTTTTCTAATGACTCAACACGCAATGCGTCGAGTTTTGTTTGGGCTAACCCCTGAGCGCTGGTGATCATTGGGTGAATGGCACTTTGTAGCGCACTGGCTAACTTACTTGCCGTTTGACGACCAACCGCAGAAAGCTGTTGGTTAAAGGCATCAAAGGCAACATTATCGGCTAAGTTATTGCTGCTTTTATCAAGTAAAACTCGAATAGGAGTCGGCGGTAAGAAACGACCTACCTGTAATGACTTCGGTGCCATGGCTTCTGCAATGAAGATAAGCTCAACAAAAAATGTACCCGCAGGGAGTTTTTTGTTTTTCAGCAGGGCAACCGATGCTGTACCAAAGTCATCATCGCAAATCATGTCTAAACTGCCTTGCACCATCGGGTGATCCCAGCTGATAAAATGCGCATCTTCTTGCGATAGTGCAGTTGCACGGTCAAAGGTCACGGTAATACCGTCATCTTTTAAGCAAGGGAAAGAGGGATTCAACATATGCTCGGTTGGTTTTAAGATAATGGTATTTTCACCTTTATCTTCTTGGCTTACACCAAAAGTGTCGAACACATTGATCATGTAACTTGGCAATGTAAACTGGTCATCTAGCTCTTCGATATCAGCGACTAAGCTTTCAGCACGGCCTTGACCACTTGAGTGCAGCTCTAATAAACGGTCACGACCACTTTCCATTTGTTTGCGCAGTTTTGCATTTTGGCTAGCAACTTGTTCTAGTAGTGGGTCTAGCTCTTCTTCATCACAATTATGTGTACCAATGAATTCAAGCAGCTCTTCACCGAATTCTTTATACAACATTTGCCCTGTGGTTGATGTTGTTTCAAACGCATCTAGGCCTTCGTTATACCAGCGTAGCAAGACTTCTTGTGCTGTATTTTCAAAGTAAGGCACATGAATGTTTACATCTTGCGTTTGACCAATGCGGTCAAGGCGACCAATACGTTGCTCTAACAAATCAGGGTTCAAAGGTAAATCAAAGAGCACTAAATGATGTGAGAACTGGAAGTTACGGCCTTCTGAACCAATCTCTGAACACAGAAGGATTTGTGCGCTGTCGTATTCATCAGCAAAAAATGCCGCAGCACGGTCACGCTCAACAATCGACATACCTTCATGGAACACAGATGCTTTAATGGCTTCGCGCTCTCGTAAAATTTGTTCAAGGCTAATCGCTGTTTCAGCTTTAGCACAAATTAGCAGGACTTTTTCGTGTTTTAGTGTTTTTAATGTTTCAATTAACCAGTCAACACGTGGGTCGAAGGCGCCCCAACTGGCGTTTTCACCTTCAAATTCTTGAAATATTTTTTCTGGGAATAACGCGCGCAGAGCACTTAGCTCAGCACTTTGAATGCCGCCTATATTCCCTAAGACCGACATTGCGGTTTTATATTGCTTTGGCATCGCCATTGGGTAAGCGTGGAGTTTACGGCTTGGGTAACCATCAATACCGCTGCGGCTATTTCTGAACAAAATACGGCCGGTACCATGGCGGTCCAGTAGCATTGATAAAATTTCATTACGCGCGGTTTCATCACCTTGCTCAGCTTTAGCAAGCACCTCAGTGATATCGGTTTCTTTTAATAAGGCTTTTAATGTCTCGCGAGCCGTGTCATCTAAGCGTTGCTCACTGAGTAGTTGATTAGCAGCTTCTGCGACATCTTTGTAGTTACTTTCTTCTTCAACAAAAGCATCGTAATCATAAAAACGATCAGGGTCGAGTAATTGCAAACGCGCAAAGTGGCTGCGGTGGCCTAATTGATCGGGTGTTGCTGTCAGTAAAATAAGGCCTGGAATATCTTGGCTAAGTTCAGCCATGCGTTGATATTCTGTGCTTGGTTTACCATTTGTAATACTCAAATGGTGCGCTTCATCAACCACGAGTAAATCCCAATCGGCTAATGTTGCTTGTTCAAACCAGCGTTTTTTCTTGCTTAAAAATTCAAGGCTAGTAAGTACTAACTGTTCTGTTTCGAATACATTCGGTGAGTCTGCGAATGCTTCATCACAACGTTCCTCATCAAAAATAGAGAAACGTAAATTAAAGCGACGAAGCATCTCAACGAGCCATTGGTGTTGCAGGTTTTCAGGCACCACAATTAATACGCGGCTAGCTCGGCCACTAATGATTTGTTGATGTAAAATCATCCCCGCTTCAATGGTTTTACCAAGGCCCACTTCATCTGACAATAAAACACGCGGCGCGAAACGTTTACCCACTTCTTGTGCAATATAAAGCTGGTGAGGTATTAGGTTGGCACGTTGACCAATTAAGCCTTTTAAAGGTGATTGCTGGCGCTCGAACTGGTGCTGCCAAGTTTGATAGCGAAGGGTGTAACGATCAAAACGGTCTACTTGGCCTGCAAATAAGCGGTCTTGCGGTTTATTAAATTTAATAAAGTGATCTAAAAAGGTCTCTTTTAACTGAACTTTTTCACCGTTATCAACGCGTGTACCGTGGTAGCATAAAAGCTCACCTTGTTCTTCAACTGACTCTACTTCAAGTTCCCACTCTTCAACGCTGCGAATAACATCGCCTGGATTAAATGCGACACGAGTAACAGGTGCTTCTGTTAAAGAATAAACTCTGTTTTCACCACTGGCTGGAAATAAAATGCTGACCTGACGGCCTTCAAGGGCAACTACGGTGCCTAATCCTAAATCTGACTCAGTATCACTGATCCAACGCTGACCTAAGGAAAAATTCATGTATGTCTCGTCTATGAAGAAAAAGGCGGCTATGTTACCTGTAACATCAGGCTACTTCAAGGCAGTAAACTCGCCGCACACAATTAAATTTAGTCAACCTTTTTAAGTCAATATTACAGGTAAATTTTGTATGTATTTTAACCACTTAAATAATTGTAATTTTGGCTGTCATAAAAAGGACTTTTGCTGCAAATAGACTAAACTGAGTATATACCTAACAAATAAATAACCGCTTTAATCGCTGCTTGTTTAGTTAATTGGGTATAGCATAAAAATCATAAAACGTAAGGAAAGTGCTATGGAAAAAGCTTCGAACCTTGATAGTAAAATGTATGTGCTCGATACCAATGTCTTACTCCACGAACCCCTCGCTTATTTATCTTTTCAAGAACACGATGTTGTTGTCCCGATGACCGTATTAGAAGAGCTCGATCATATAAAGGATAGAAAACATGATGTTAGCCGTGATGCCCGTGTTGCAATTCGTGGTTTGGATGAAATACTCAAAGACGCCTCACCAGAGCAAATGTTGCAAGGTGTCGCGTTGCCAAGTAATAAAAAGGCGAAAACAGAGTCTCGCGGTCGTTTAATTATTGTCAATGACCATTTATTTGCCGATAGCATTTCAGGGTTACCAGGCAACGAAAATGATCACCGCATAATTAACTGCGCGGTACATTTACAAAAACAGCACAGTGATAGCAAAGTTGTGTTAGTTACCAAAGACATCAACATGCGCCTTAAAGCGAAAGGAGCAGGGCTGAAGTTTGTTGAAGACTATCGCACAGACCAATTAATTGATGATATTGCGCTATTAACCAGCGGCTACAAAAAAATAGAAGGTGATTTTTGGCAACATGTCGGTGAGTGTGAAACTGAGCAACAAGGACGCGACACTTACCATCATATAGCAAAGAGTACCATAAGTGATGTGTTTTATAATGAGTATATACTTGATAGCAGCGACCATTTTGCGGCACGAGTAAAAAGCTACGACGATAAAACCATTACTTTAAAAGACATTAGTGTCGAACGTCTAATGAACCAAACTGCGTGGGGCGTTAAGCCAAAAAATGTGTACCAAGGCATGGCGCTTGATGCTTTACTAGACCCAAGTATTGAACTGGTTATTTTAACCGGCCCTGCAGGCTGTGGTAAAACTCTACTTGCCCTTGCCAGCGCACTTGAAATGATTATTGAAAAAGGCATTTACGATAAAGTTATCGTAACCCGAAATACCCCCGAAATAGCTGAATCAATTGGCTTTTTACCTGGTACCGAAGAAGAGAAAATGGCCCCTTGGCTTGCTGCCATAACCGATACCCTCGAAGTGTTACACAAAGGCGATGAAAACCCGGTATCTAGTCGCAACTACATTATGGAAAAAGCCAACATGCAGTTTAAGTCGGTTAACTTTATGCGAGGAAGAAGTATTCAAAATGCCGTGGTGATATTAGATGAAAGTCAAAATTTAACCGCCTCTCAATTGAAGACCATAATCACCCGCTGTGGTGAGGGCACGAAGTTAATTTGCTCAGGAAACTTAGCGCAAATCGATAGTAACTATTTAACCCCTCTTACCTCAGGTTTAACCTATATTGTTGAACGATTTAAAAATTTTGAAGGAAGTGCAACCGTTAACTTGAATGGTGTTGTTCGTAGTCGCTTGGCAAGCTTCGCTGAAGAAAATTTATAACTTGCCAGTGAATCTTTGCCTCGTTAATCTAGGTGTTACCGAGGCAAGGTACTTAAAATCGAGTGAATTTTTTACCACTAAAGCATTATTATCGTTCTCTGGCCGTGGCGCTTATTGTGCCATTGCTGGTGGCGTTTATTCTGTGTTTACACTTATATAATCTAAAGTTAGAACGCTCACAAGAAAGCCGACAAAGTAGTTTTAATAATATCTCTGCTCAGCTTGGTCATGCAATGCATGCGGCTGATGGATTGATTGATACGATGTTTAAGTTGTATGAGCAGCCATTATCATATGACTTCGACCCCAACTGGGCCCGCAATGTAAATCAGTTTGATCACTACTATTATCAACCCATAAAGGGAGGAGTGGGTGAAATTGTGGGGCAAGGTAAATTTGCATCCACTGCCTTTGCTCTTACTCAGTGGCGTCAAGTGCTTGCATTAGGGCCCTCGTTCAACACAACGCTGGCATTGATTCAATCGTTGCAAGGTGTTGCCTATGTTAACGAACAGGGTTTTGTTTATATAAAGCGCCGTTCAACAGCTGAAAGTGAATTGCTGACGAGTGTGTTGGATAATAAATTTCGACCGTCGCGTTTAAATGATAAAGCGCTGGCCTCAAGTGCTGTTATTACTGTTAATGGCCACGCGTACTTTGCAATAGGAAAAAGACGAGCGTTACAAAGCGACGACTACATCATTTTAATTTATGACTTAGAGGCAATCTCTAAGTGGTTAATGAAAATTGCCCCGAGTAACGGCGAATATATTTTCATTAATCAAGATAACCAAGTAATAGCCAGCTCAAGTAAAGTATTAAAAACAGCGATTAATGCCGATGATTATTGGCCCGAAAGTGAGATAAACAAAAACACAAAAAGTCACAGTCACTTAGTGCAACCATCGTCTGATTTACCAATTTATACCCGTTACTTTGAATCTCAAAAAGCACTCAGTGGGCCTGTCCGCTACGACATGTTTATAGAATTTGTGTTCTTAAGTGTTTTTTTAGTCATGATGTTCAGCGCGGTATTTTGGTTGAGTCAGCGCATATTTGTAAAGCCAATGACTCACTTGATGAATTACCTAGAAAAACATGATGAAGGCCAACATACACTGGTAAATTATCGTATTCCTGCTGATTGGCAACCTTGGTTTAGCCGAGTTAAGCGGGTTTTTACCCGTAATGAAGAGCTTGTTCAATCATTGCAAGAGGCGAACAAAGCGCTTGATTCACAAGTGCAAGTTAAATCAAAACAATTGCGCCGCAGTATTGATGCCAAAGAACGTCATTTAGCCTTACTGAACACCATGCTTAATAATGTGCCAGATCTTATTTATTTTAAAAATATTGATGGTTCATTTTTAGGCTGTAACAAGGCGTATGAGAGTTATATCGGTTTACCGCAAGAAAAACTCGTTGGCCAGCAGTTATGTGATATCAGTGACGATAACGGCGAGCTAAGTGAACTTGAGCGACAAGTATTACAAGACCGCCAAGTGTATCAAAAACGTTTAGTAACCAATGATAAAACCTATCATTTGAGTATTGCGCCTTTTTATAACGAGCATCAACAATTATTGGGAACTATGGCGATAGGCCGTGATATTACTGAGCAGCACGCGGCATTAAACGCATTACAAAGCTCTGAAGCCAAATTACGCAGTGCAATGGAGTACGCTGCCAATGGGGTTATATTACTGTCTCTTGATTACCGCGTACTGCAAATGAATAAAGCGGCGCGTAAAATATTTTCACTAGAACGCAGTGACACCTTGAGCAGCAAATATAGGTTGGATGATTTGTTTGGCGAGCAATCACTAGACACGTTAAAAGGTACCTTACTTGAATTGCTCAGCGAAAAGAAAAAAGTGTATCACTTTAGTTTGCCCCAGCAAGAACAAAAATGTTGGCTACAAATTAGTGTTTCATTGGTATGGAATGGTGAAAAAAATCCAGATTACTTTGTTGTCCATGTCCAAGATATCACTGACTTAATACAAGCTAAAAATGACGCCGAGCGTGCCACATTAGCTAAAAGCCGCTTTATTGCCAATTTAAGTCATGAGATACGCACCCCACTTAATGCCGTACTGGGCCTAATAGATGTCATTGCGTTGCAAGGCTTGTCGTTGGAGCAGCGCACACATGCTGAGCAAGCGAAGTCAGCAGCCAACAGCTTATTGTCTTTATTAAACCGTATGCTCGATTTTGCCCGAGCCGAAAGTTCGCAAGTTAAATTAACTAAAGCCCCCTTTAGCTTGTCTGATTTAATTAATTATTGCGAAGGAATCGTCGCGCCACTGTGTAAAACGAAGGGGTTAGAATTCAGCGTTGAATGTGATGAAAAGATCAATTCTAACCTAAAGGGCGATCAAATCTGTTTACAACAGGTGTTAGGTAATTTACTGACTAATGCCGCTAAATTCACAGAGCAAGGAAGCGTTAAATTAAGTTTAAACTTAGTCGAACAAACCTCTGAACAACAACTAATATGCTTTGCTGTAAAAGACACCGGTATTGGGATTAGCGATGCGGATCAAAGTCGCTTATTTGATGCCTTTACACAAGGTGATGAGTCACTAACGCGTTCACATCAAGGCGTTGGGCTTGGGCTTGCAATTGTAAAGTACGAAGTGGCGTTAATGGGTGGCGAAATAAAACTAGCAAGTCAACGAGGCAAAGGCAGTGAATTTAGTTTCTGCTTACAGCTAGATAAAACCAGCGAACCGGCGAAAAAGGCGGTTGTATCCCTCCCTTCAAGTGCCGATTTATCGGGTCTATTAGTGTTAGCCGTAGATGACAACCCACTTAATCTAAGCATTATTAAAAGTATTTTAGAGCAAGCCGATATCACCGTTGTGTGTGCAGACTGTGGTGAAAAGGGCATTGAGCTTGCTAATTGTCTCAGACCCGACCTGATCTTCATGGATATTCAGATGCCCCAGATGGATGGCTGCCAAGCTACGCGTATAATTCGCCAGTCATTCACGAAAGAGCAAATGCCGATTTATGCATTAACAGCGCACAGCGAAGCGGCTGACATAGAGCAATCCGTTGCGGCGGGCATGAATAAACACCTCACTAAACCCATTGTTGCCAGTACACTGTTTTTGGCGATGAGTGAGCTTGAAGTACAGAAACAGGCTTTTTTTGACCGTACGTTTGTTCTCACTCAGTTTTCAAATAATACAGAATTAGTATTAACTATGCTGTCAAAGTTTGCGACCATGGCAGCACAACAGCTATTACAAATTTCAACATTAAAGACCACCGATGAGTTGATCAGAGTTGTCCATAATGTGAAAGGGTCGGCCGGTAATCTAGGCTTTAAACGTTTGTCAGCCTGCGCTCAGCAATGTGAGGCTAAGCTTAAAGCACAAGGCGAACTCCCTGAGTTATTAAACGATGAGTTGCAGTGGCAGATTAAACAAGTCATTGCATTTATCATCGAACAAGGATCTACAGATGCTAAAAAGAGCCAAGGTACTGATTGTTGATGACGATCCGTTGAACCGTTTGGTATTAGAAAAAACATTACAGCAAGATTATGATGTTTTTTGTGTTGAAAGTGGTGAAAAGGCACTGACGTTTTTAAAAACACAGTCCGTTGATTTATTGATTCTGGATATTGTTATGCCCGGTATTGATGGGTATGAGGTACTGAGCAAAATAAAAGAAAATACCGTCACAAATATGCTGCCTGTTATTTTTATTTCTGCTAACTCGAGTCATGACGACGAAGCAAAAGGCCTCGAGCTGGGGGCGATGGATTATATAACTAAACCCTTTAGTGCTGCGATTGTTCGTGCGCGTGTGCGTAATCAGTTATTAATCAAACAAAAAAATGACTTGCTCGAAATGCTAGCGTCAATCGATGGCCTGACTGAAATTCCTAATAGACGTTATCTAGATGAAAATCTTGCCCGAGAATGGCGTCGCTGTCGTCGCGATCAAACCCCTTTGTCTGTATTACTCATGGATGTGGATCATTTTAAACGGTTTAATGATTGCTATGGCCATCGAGCGGGTGATGATTGCTTAAAACGAATTGCTCATGCGCTTGTTGGGGCCTGCGAGCGAGGCAGTGACTTTGTGGCGCGCTATGGGGGGGAAGAGTTTGCGGCTGTTTTGCCTAATACAACGGCAACACAAGCAGTCGCATTTGCTAATAAATTACGACATGCAGTGAGTAATTTAGGTATTCCCCATACCGCTTCGTTAAATTCGGATCATGTGACAATTAGTATCGGCATTGCGACCACAGAAACAGGCCAAGTATACGCTGAACAAACGCTGCTTGAAGAAGCTGACTTAGGGTTATATCAGGCTAAAGATGGCGGACGTGACCAAGTTGTGTCGAGATTAGTGAATGTGAGTGGGTAAAGAGTAGGCAAGGCCTACTCTGCCATTTTCGGCTAATTAGCCATTGCTCAGTGATTTATAAATGGTATCACCAACGCCAATTAGCTTATCGTTTTTAAATACTAGTGGTGTGCACTCATCTTTTGTCATTTTACCATCAGAGTGAATGCTATGAGTGGCATAAAACAATACTTGGTAAACATCGTCACCTTGTTTTAGTAATTCAGTGAAGTTAGGGGTGTGAAGTTTATTAAGTACCACTTGGTAGTTAGTATCAAGCGCAAGAGTCGAAATGATTTCGCGGTTATTTTTGTGCTGCTTTTGCCAGCTCGTCGATGAATCACCTGCCCAATGTGTTTCAGCTTCACCATCAGATACTGCAATGACACAGCCAGTTAAAAATGGTGCAGTAAGCGCTGCAATTAAAAGTGCTTTTTTCATTTTTTTATCCCTAGAATTTAATGTTTACGTTGCTCTTAATTAGCAATCAGCTTGCCACATTTTAAAAAGTAAATTAAATCAAGTGATTAGCTTTTAATTGGTCAATTGGCTAGGAGCTTTTTTGCAAACCATTTCGCTCAATTGACCAAAAAATTGCAATTTAGACCAACCTATTGCGCTCATTTCCTTGGTTAAATGCTTTGATATTTAACGCGATTTCTTTCACTAAGCGAATAATAGACTCTTTACTTGCCCAGGCAATGTGCGGCGTAAGTAATAAATTGTCGCCAGTGTATCGGGCAAGTGGGTTATCTGCCTCGGCGGGTTCTTTACTGAGTACATCAACACCCGCGCCAGCAATCACATTATTAGCAAGCGCAGATGCTAAATCAGCCTCATTAATAATCCCTCCACGGGCAGTATTAATAAGGATGGCAGAGGGTTTCATCATGTTCAGCTCATGAGCCGCAATTTGATCGCGAGTTTCTTCTGTTAACGGGCAGTGAACACTGATTATATCAGCCGTTTTTAATGCTTGCTCAAAACTAACGCGACCTTCACGCGGTGTATGTCCTTTACGTTCACTGATAATTACATGGGCACCAAATGCGGTTGCAACTTCAGCAACCGCTTTGCCCAACGAGCCGTAGCCAATAATTGCTAAGGTTTTCCCTGCAATTTCATTAAAGCTGTAATCTAAGCGACAAAACATCGGACTCTGCTGCCATAAACCTTGCTGGCAATCGCGAATGTACTTGTGTGTGTTACCAAGCAGATTGGTGATCAATGTAAACGTGTGTTGAACCACTGAAGGTGTTGAATATCCGGCCACATTGGTCACGGCGATGTTATGGGCTTTTGCTGCTGGTAAATCAATATTATTGGTGCCAGTTGCAGCAACGCAAATTAATTTTAAATGGGGTAACTGCGCCATTGCTTGTTGATTTATAACTACTTTATTCGTTACTACTACATCAGCGTCTTGGCAGCGTTCAATTAATTCGTGCTGATTAGTTAGGTTATAGCAAGTGAGTGAACCTAATTGTGCCAGCTCATCTAACGAAGTGTCTGCTAATGTGGCGGCATCAAGGACGACGATATTCATATACTTTCCTTATTAATTTTTGCTTGACCTTAGGGTGTACTCCAAGGTTTATAGTGAGCATAATAAATAAACGCTTCACAATGGAGACAGTGATGAAAATAGGTGAGTTTGCCCGTCAATTAGGCGTCTCAACAGATACGTTAAGGTACTACGAAAAACATGGTTTGTTAACGCCAAGTTCGCGTTCTGAGGTGGGATATCGGTTTTACTCTGATGCAGATTACAAGCAAATGTCGTTCATTTTGCGGGCAAAAAACGTTGGTTTTAGTCTGTCTGAAATAAAAGAGTTATTGCAAATTAAGTTTCATAAAAATCAGCATTCATGTCATGAGGTTAAAGCAATGACATTACAAAAACGTGACTTAGTGGCCGCACGCATTGCTGAACTCACGCGTTTTTATGACTCTCTTTCATTATTAGCAGATAAATGTTGTGGTGGTGAAGAGCCCGCTGAGAACTGCTCGATACTGACGACACTGGAGGATATTGATGGACTTACTCAATAATTTTTGGCAGTTATTCTTATTATCTGCCCCATGGCTAATGTTAGGTTTATTGATTGCTGGTTTATTAAATGTGTATTTACCGGCCAATTTTCTCAATCGTCACTTAGGAAAAGAGGGGCTTTGGACAACCATTAAGGCTGCTTTTATTGGTGCGCCTATGCCATTGTGTTCGTGTGGTGTTATTCCAGCAGCAATAGGGCTTAGAAGAGCGGGAGCATCGAAAAGTGCGACGACGGCATTTTTAGTTTCAACACCCGAAACGGGCGTTGATTCAGTGTCAGTTTCGTATGTTTTATTGGGGCCATTTATGGCCATTATACGCCCAATCGCAGCGGTGTGCAGTGCGATAGCTGCGGGTGTCTTGGTTGGGAAAGACCATGAAATTCATTCTCAGCATAAGCATCAAGCCGCCACTGCAGATGATAATAGTGCAGGCTGTTGCAGCAGTAATACTTCGGCTGAAGTTAAAAAAGAGTCGAGCTGTTGCAGCAGTAATACCGCAGCTGAAGTTAAAAAAGAGCCAAGCTGTTGCAGCAGTAATACTTCGGCTGAAGTTAAAAAAGAGTCGAGCTGTTGCAGCAGTAATACCGCAGCTGAAGTTAAAAAAGAGCCAAGCTGTTGCAGCAGTAATACCTCGGCTGAAGTTAAAAAAGAGCCCAGCTGTTGTAGCCGTAATACCTCGGCTGAAATTAAAAAAGAGCCGAGCTGTTGCAGCAGTAATGCTTCGGCTGAAGTTAAAAAAGAGCCGAGCGGCTTTAGCACTGAAGATTCTGCATCGATAAAAGCAGACCGTTGCTGTAAAAGCGAAAAGCCCAGTCTTTCGATAGAGAGCCGTGTTGCTAAATTTAAACGCGCTATTCGTTTTAGCTGCAATAAACTGTTAGAAGACACCATGGTGTGGCTGGTGATTGGTCTCTTTTTCGCGGCGCTAGTGCAAACGTATGTTCCTGAGTCTTATTTAAGTCAATGGGGAAGCGGTATTTTTGCGATGCTGGTGGTGATACTGATTAGTATACCAATGTACATTTGTGCGACTGCCTCGACCCCGATAGCAGCAGGGTTACTGTTAAGTGGCGTATCCCCAGGTGCGGTATTGGTGTTTATGCTTGCAGGTCCTGCGACGAATATCGCCACCTTGGGAGTGGTGGGTAAGGAGTTAGGTAAACGTGCGGTGTTTGCTTATTTAACTGGGGTAATCGGAATGGCTTTACTGTTTGGCTTTTTAACGGATTACTTAGTGGATGAATTTGGCTTTGTAGTGGCTCCCATGATGGGCACTGAACACGAGGTTCTACCGCATTGGTTAAGCCTTGCTTCGGGTATCATTTTGGCTATTTTAATGCTGAGATTAGTGCTCAAAATGGCATTAAAAAAGTTCGTTGATACTGGTAAGAGCATTGCCTAATTAATTGTTGTAAAAATAAAAATTTTATCAATATAGGGAAATATTTAGGTTAACTATCGCGTCTCGGTTCGCATTTAAAATTGCCTGAGTTATAATCCGCCAACTATTTAAACGGTACGCCATGCGTGCCGTTTTTTAACTTAAGCAGTTTTTATGAGTGAATGTGTGGATAAATACGCCGATATTAGACCTTACAATGATGACGAAGTCGCTGATTCAGTCGCCCGATTAATTGCTGATAATGCCTTTGTGGATGTTATCGCCAAGTATAATCTGCCGCGCTTTTTATCTTATTTTCCATTTATAACTCGCCCATTAGTGCGCCAGCAATTAAGAAAAAAGTGGGGAAATACGCAATCTGTTGAGCAAGTTCAACAAGAGGTGGCCAGCTATTTAAATAAACTGATCACCCGTACCACATCTGAAGTGACATTTTCGGGTCTTGATAAACTGGATCCAAAACAAGCGTATTTGTTCATTTCAAATCACCGCGATATTGTCTTGGATCCAGCGTTAGTTAACTGGGGTTTGTTTAAACACAACATGCCGACAGTGCGCATCGCCATTGGTGATAATTTGCTGCAAATTCCGTATATCACAGAGTTAATGCGCTTAAATAAAAGCTTTATAGTGAAACGTTCAGCAAAAGCACCCAAAGAAATGCTCAAAGCGTTATCACAACTCTCAGCCTATATTTATGATTCATTGTCAGAGGGTCATTCAATTTGGATTGCACAAAAAGAAGGGCGTGCAAAAGATGGTTTTGATCAAACGGATCCTGCACTGCTTAAAATGTTGCAGCTACAAGGTCGTAAACAGAAAAAAGAATTTGCTGATTACGTTCGCGAATTAAAAATAGTGCCAGTCTCTATCTCGTATCAATATGAACCGTGTGCGATTGCGAAAGCGAAAGAGCTTTATCATAAACAGCATCACGGCCAATATGTAAAGCAACAAGGTGAAGACATTGCCAGCATTGTTGAGGGCTTTAGCACAGCAAAAGGGCATGTACATTTAGCGTTTGGTGAGCCCATTGAATCTGGCTGCGAGTCACCAGAAGAGCTTGCAAAAACGATTGACCAGCAAATTGTTGATTCGTTTTTCTTACACCCAGGTAACTATATTGCGGGGGGGTGTAAGCAGGCCGTGATTGATAAAAAAGATGCTGAAGCGTTTAATGCGCGTTTAGCTAAAGTACCTGAAGAGTTAAAGCCACTGGTTTTAGCAATGTACGCGAAACCTTTTCATCGCAAAGCAGAACTTTCTACGAGTGAATCAGATTAAATAATCTAAAGTTGATAGAATGCGTTCGCATTTAAGTCAATGTGCTAATTACTTTTTTAAGCAATGTTTTGATTCGTTAAATGAGCCACTTTTTGAAGTGGCTTTTTTTATGATTAATTTTCGGGCTATACTTCTAAGATGATTAATTAACTGGCAATTGTGATGCAACAAATTGAAATATTTGAGATCCCAAGCCCTTGCAAAGGGATTTGTCAGGTTAATAATCGGGGCTATTGTAAAGGCTGTTATCGCAGTCGCGATGAACGGTTTTACTGGAATCAGCTGAGTAATGCTGAAAAACGCAAAGTAATCAGCTTATGTCAGCAGCGTTATAAGCGTTATTTACAGAAAAAACAGTTGGCAGAAAATAACCAACCGACACCTGAGCAAGGCGGATTTGATTTTTAAAACTCGGTGAGATTGTATTTCGTTTTTAGCGTGCGCACCGTGCCATCGGCTTCAAGCTTTTTAAGAATATTTGTCAGTTGCGGAATAAGTGCTGCGTGGCGTTTATGCACAAAGTGAAAGCTTTGCATCGACATTAAAATCTCTTTATTAAAAGCCGCTTGGTTAAAGTCAGGGTGTTTTGTAGAGAGTAAAAAGTCTAATAAAATGGTGCCTTCAACGCGTTTTTGAGTCAATAAATTCAATTGAGCCGTGACGTTTCTTACCTTTATCACATCACCTTTAATGGGATTTTCTTCTATGTAGCTCTGTGCTGCGGGATAACTTGACTGAATAGCGAGTGACTTAAGATCACGATAATTGCATTGCTTGCAGTTTTTTAATAACACAAGGTTAAATTCGAACAGGGGAAAGTCGACCTTTAATAAATTTGGATAATCGCGGGTAACAAAATCAATACGCCCTAACTGTCCATCAAGCACACCTTGGTTTGCAGCTGCTAACGAACCTTGATGATTAAAATCAATAACGTGAAGCTCATAACCTATCTCTTTATAAGCGGTGCTCAATAAGTCAACCACATAACGTGCTTGCGGTGTGTCGGCTGGGCGATTAAAAATTAAAATATGAGAATTTGCGCTGCTAGGAAAGCAAAAAAACAGCAGAATAATGGTCAAACTAGGTATCAGAAATTTTGGCAACGTGCGTTCCTTGCGAGCATGTATTCGGCGTTAATTTACTGTTATGTGTTTCCAAAATCAAGGTTTAAAATAGGCGATTAATTTGAAGCAACTTTGTTATACTTCATAAATCAATACACTGTTGCTGAGAAAGTATGAGCTTTAATTTATGTAAATTGCCTCGAGAGCAAAAATATCAAATTCAATTAGACTACGAAGCCTCTTTTTGGGCCTACCAGATTAAGCGTGGAAAAAATACCCGCGAAGGGGTGTATACAGCAATTAATAATCGTCCTATGTCAGAGCAAGCCTTTTTAAAACAACAGTTTGAGCATTATTTATCCTTAATGAGTTAATCATGACGGAGCTGAAATTTTGTTTACTTGACGCAATCAAAACCCCGTTGGTAAATAAGTTTTACGATAAACACAATGCGCGGGGGCGTGCCACTAAAGCTGATCAAGTGTGGGTGGCGTACCATGGTTTGAATATCGTTGCGGCATGTCGGGTTCAAAATAAAGCGGGCTTTTTATTTTTATCAACTCTGTATGTTGATGCTGCATGGCGAGGTAAAAAAGTAGCCTCACAGTTACTCACCACGCTTATTGCTGAACAAAAAGGGACAGTTTTTACCTTTGCCTATGAAAATCTGATTGATTTCTATCTAGTAAATGGGTTTAACTATACATTAACATTACCCAATTCTTTGCAATCGTTGTTTGAGGTATATGCGCATCGCAATATCGTCGCGATGCACTTTACGTGTGACACCGCGCCAAGTTAGTAATTTGGAACGTCAATGACTAAGTTCTTTTCTTTATCAGCTCTACTCATTATTGTGATTTGTGGTTTGTTTAGTCATTCCAGTTTTGCGCAAGTGAAACGCTTGTCAACCAGCGAAGGGTTGTCGCAAAGTTATGTCAATACGATGCTTATCGATAACAGTGGCTATTTATGGTTATCCACTGAGGGCGGTTTAAATCGTTATGATGGCTATGAGGTTGTGCATATCAAAGGCCCTAATGGAGAGCTTGAAGACGCCATCATTGACCGCATTTATCAAGACCCCCAAGGTTATATTTGGATAGCATCTTTGCAAGCAGGGCTATTCCGTTATGATCCGAGTACTGACAGCTACCAACAATTTATTGCAAAGCCCACCACCGAAGAGCAAATTTTTATAGAATCTGTGTTTAGTATGGTTGCGGTTGATGACAAAACGCTCTGGCTAGGCCGAGGCTGGGATTTTGCAAAACTCGACTTAGAAACGAAGCAAGTCACGTCTATTTTTGAAATACCCGATCGTGTAAAAAGCAGCGTTATTCGTGAGTTGTATCCTTATCAAGGTTACATATTTATGGGCACGAGTAATGGGGCATTTGTTTATGAAATCGCATCGGGCCAGGTAAGAAAGCTTGAACATCTAAGCCAAGCGCCAACACACATGTATCAAAACTATGTGAAGTCGTTTGCCGTAATAGATGAGCATACTTTGTTGGTCGGGGCTGTTCGGGGTTTATACGAAGTCGATATTAGCAACTTACCAGAGATGTTTAACACGCCTGAGGTTCAGTTTAAAAATAAGACCCTAATTAGCGACTTAAATATTTGGGAAATTATTCCACAAAATTCAACGATTACCTTGGGAACCGATAAAGGCTTATTTAACTTTACCCGGGCAACCGGCGACTTGGTTAAAAGTACACGCTTAAAAGACAACGGTTACACCCTTGCTGATACAAGTATCATTGATATCGTAAAAGATCGCTCCGGAGGCATGTGGTTAGCCACCAAGAACGATGGCGCTTTTTATCTCTCGTATGATAATTATAACTTTGTAAATGTGGTGGCCAATTCGATTAAAGGTGACGGCTTATCGCATCATTCAATTTGGGGTATTGCAGAGTTTCAGGGCAGGCTGTGGCTTGCGACCCACAATGGTCTAACGGCCGTTGACTTAGACACGTATGAAAGCGAAGTCTTTTTAAAAGACTACCAAATAGATTTAATCACGACCGAATTCACTGTTTACCAAATAATGCCTTATAAAGCGCAACTTTGGTTGCACACGAATCGGGGAATTTTTAGCTTTAATCCAAAGACAGGTGAAGTGACTCCCGTTAAAACGGCAGACCCTAAGCAGCAAGAACTCATTAACGATTGGGTGCATGGGGTTCTATTAATGCCGTCGGGCGATTTGTATTACGTTCACCCCGATTTCGGTATGTTTGTTTACAATATTGATAGCCAAGAGGTGACACGTTTAGGCGGTAAATTTGATGAATTTGAACCTTTCTTAGCCTATGGGTTCTTGCCGGCCTTATCAAGCAAGCCCGATGCACCGTTATTTTATAATGCGGGGATCTTATATCAGGTTGATCCTCTCAGTTATGAACTGACCACCATTTATACGGTGCCCGAGCAGCATGAAAATGTTGCTGTGAATGTGATGTCTTACATTATTGATAACAATAATGTCTTGTGGTTATCGTTATCGAATTTTGGCTTGATTGGCCTAGATGCCACAACGTACGAGCATATCTACACCATTGATCTTGAAAAAAATAAGCTAGGCACTTTATTGTACGATATGGTGCTTGATGAAGCCGGAATGATTTGGATGAGTAGTCATAAAGGGCTGTGGCGACTCAACCCCGATAATATGCACTTTCAACAGTTTACTGGTTCAGAGGGGCTTTTTTCTACCGAGTTTAATAGTGGCGCATTTACCAAATTAAAGTCTGGGCAAATTGTTTATGGCACCCTTAAAGGCTTTACCTATTTTTACCCGATGGATAACCACTATCAGCAAGCTTTGATTGATCACGTTAATATCACCAACTTGGATTTAATGTCTCGTGACTTACCTGCTGAGCTTAAACAGCCAATAGACAGTGTGGTACTTGAGCATGATGACATCGGTCTCGAGGTTGCTTTCTCAGCCATGGCGTTCAATTACCAAGAGCGTGTTATTTATGAGTATCAACTTGGCGATGGGCAAAAAACCTACACGCGAAATAATAACCGTGTTCTTTTTCCAAAATTAAGTGCAGGCAAGTACCACCTTAAAGTGTGGGCAAAAGACCCCTTAACGGGAGATTTAACCCCGCCGGCAACATTAAACATCGAAGTAAAATACCCACCATGGCGTGCGCCACATTTTATTTTGCTTTACCTTATATTAGCGGCGCTACTTGTAGCTGCTTGGCTCTTTAGACGTAATCGTATGCAGCAAATTTTGCTTGCCGCACACAAAGAAAGTAAAGAAAGTGAGGCGCGACTAAAACTTGCATTAGAGGGAAGTCATTCTGGTGTTTGGGATTGGTCGTCGCAAAGCCCGATTATTTATCAGCCTAGGCTGAAAAATGAACTGGGCTATGACAGTGACAGTGTTAATCTAGATGACTATTTGGCAAAGATTCACCCACATGATAAACAAACCTTTCGCTTAGAGTGGCTGGAGTTTTTATCTACTCAAAAAGGCTATTTTAACTGCACGTATCGTTTACGACACGCCGATGGTCAATGGCGTTGGTATAAAGATTTCGGCAAGGTGGTTGAATGGCAAGACAACACGCCTGAGAAAGTGGCTGGCACCTACACGAATATGACCCGAGAACTGGTATTTGAAGAAAACGCCCGTTTATTTGGTGCGGCGTTTGAACAAACCCGAGACTGGGTGTTTATTATGGATAAAAACTTGCGTATTCGTGCTACTAATCAGTCGTTCCAAAGTGCCTTTGGCTTTCCTGCTGATCCGCGTTCGAGTCGTTCTTTAACTCTCGGGTTGTCTATTCCGGCACGTATTCACTATTTACGAGTAATGCAAAAACTGCAATCAGGTGAACACTTTTCAGCAGAAGATGTTGTTGAAGTTGCCAACGGCGAAAAGCGTCAAGTGCTCATTAAAATAAGTGCTGTTGCGGGGAGTAATCGTCAACTCGACAGTTATGTGATTATTGTCACTGATATCAGCGCGCAAAAGCTGGCTGAGAATGAACTGCACTTATTAGCCAATTACGACACGCTCACCGGATTGCCGAACAAAACATTATTCAGTGACCGTGTAAGCCATGCTATCGAGCAAGCTGATTACCATCAAACGAAAGCAGCCTTGTTAAATGTAAATATTAAGCGATTTAAATACTTTAATGATTCATTGGGTCACGAAGAGTCTGATGAGCTTATCAAGCGAGTTGCAAAGCGATTGAAACAAGTGCTGCGCCCGCAAGATAGTTTGGCAAGGTTTGAAGGTGATGAGTTTGTGATCCTCGCTGAAGATCTCAAACAGGTCGATGAGCTATTATCGCTGTGCGCGAAAGTTATGGACTGTGTTGAAAGCCATATTGAGCTTAATCAACAAGCGGTAAAAGTGAACTTAAGTGTTGGGGTTGCTGTGTATCCCGACGACGCCCTCGATACAAAAGCGCTGTTAAAAGCGGCGAATGTTGCCCTCTACCATGCTAAGCGGTCTGTGGAGGGACGTTATCAGTTCTATAAGCAAGAGATGAATTTACAAGTGCAGCGGACTCTGCATTTAGAGTCACAATTAAGCAAAGCGTATCAAGAGCATGAATTTTGTAATTACTATCAACCCATTGTTAGTTCAAAAACACGTCAAGTTGTAGGGTTAGAGGTGTTATTACGCTGGCCTAGTAATGATGATTATCAGCCTGAAGACTTTGCCAATGCTGCTGAAAGCTCAGGGCTTATCACCAAAATTATGCTGCAAACTTTATCGCGTGCATTAATCGAGTTACGACAATGGCGCGTGTCGCACCCCGATTTATATATCTCTATTAACTTATCGGCATTTGATTTTGAAAGTACTCATTTAGTCGAAAATATTCATCAAGCTTTAACACTCAGCCATGTACCCGCCAGTGCTGTTGTATTCGAAATTACTGAATCAGTGATGATGCGAGATTCAGAGAAAGCCCAATTAAGCATGAATAAATTAAAAGCATTAGGCTGTAAAATTTATATGGATGACTTTGGCACGGGCTACGCTTCTCTAACGTATTTAAAACGGTTCCCGGTTGATGTTTTAAAAATAGATAAAAGCTTTGTGCACGATATCGGGGTTGATAAAGATGACGAAGCTATTATTAATTCAACACTCACATTGGCGAAAAGCCTAGGCAAGGAGTGTGTTGCTGAAGGGGTTGAAAATACCACCCAGCTTCGCTTCTTACACGCTCGTGGTTGTGAATACTTACAAGGTTATTTGTTTAGTAAAGCTGTTCCGGGGGATGAAGTAAGCCCCTTGTTAAATGCGCAGTGGCATGCAGAATTTGATGACTAAAACAGATAAAGCCGCGGGCTTTATCTGTTTTACTGTTAATCTTGGCGTTTACCGCAGTGACGGCAATAAAGATTACTGTGACGATTTTTAAGTTCGTTATGAATCGCCTTGTTTGCTTCTTGCTTACTTAAACCGAGCTTGTAACGCAGATTCTCAAGGTGTTCTTCTTGAATCGCTGATAAATGACCATCTTCCATCGCTTCATGCACCGCATCAGTAAACAACAAACGGCGCTTACGAAGTTGCTCAGAAAAGCTGGATGCTAATAAACCGGTAGGAATTGCCACCATTCCCATACTGACTAAGGTAATGGCACCCCCAAATAATCGTCCAAGCGGAGTAACAGGCACCACATCCCCATAACCTACAGTCGTCAGAGTGACCATGGCCCACCACATAGCCGATGGAATAGAGCCAAACTTGTCGGGTTGCACATCGTGCTCAATTAAATAAATTCCGCATGATGCAATGATCAGCACAACCGCCATAATGAAAAAAGCGGCAAGCAAAGAGCTACTTTCATCGCGAAATGACTGTAACAACAGCTGCATAGCTCGAGAATAGCGGGTGAGTTTAAAGATACGCATTAAACGTAATACCCGCAAAAAGCGCAAATCAACACTGACGAAAACCATTAGCAAGGTCGGTAAAATGGCAATAAGGTCGATGAGTGCTAAGGGAGAAAAAAAGTATTTAATACGAATTTTTGAGTTGGTTAGCGGGCTCTCTTTGTGGGCACTTTTATCGACACATGACCAAAGGCGCAAAATGTATTCGAGCGTAAAAATACCGACAGAAATAAGCTCGAGCATTAAAAACTCATGCTTATACTGTTTAGCGAGGTGACTTACAGACTCTAAAACAATGGCCACCACATTGATCATGATAAGTGACATTAAGAACACATCGAGTGCTCGTCCTAGGCGTCGGTACTTGCCGTTTCCTTCAAAAACACGGGCGGTATAAGTTCTTAAGCGATGCAACGTTCTAATCCGTTTTTAAGTTAAATTTAACAGCATATTGATGCTGCCTTCTTCAAAGTCGCGGGTAATTTTAAAGCCCAGTTTACGCGCAAGTTCGATCATGCCGGTGTTTTCGGGTAATGTTATTCCGGCAATGCGTTTAACCCCTTGGCTTTTGCAATGTTCAATAGCGGCATTCATGAGTATAGTGCCAAGCCCTAAACCTTGACAGTCAGAGCGTACCACAATTGCAAATTCGGCTTCTTGTTTATCAGGATCCATTAATACGCGAGACACGCCTAGCGTGCATGCAGAGCCATTTTGCTCTTGGCTAACAATGAACGCCATTTCACGGTCGTAATCAATTTGTGTCATTTTTGCCAGTTGGTCGTGATTAAACTGTGGCAGTTCGCCAAAAAAGCGTTTGTAGCGATCTTCTTTTGTTAACGATTGATCAAACTCAAGGTGCGCCTGTTCATCTTCGGGTTTTATTGGTCTAAGTTGAGCTTGAGTATTGTTTTTTAAAGTTACTTCTTTGACCAACTCAATGGGATAAGGGCGTATACACAAGCGCTTGCGGTTTGCTTTTGCTTTGTAGCGGCTTAAGCTTATTGTGGCATCAAGAACTAAAAATTGCCCGTTGCTAGCAAGGATAGGGTTGAGCTCTACGCTGGTAATATCAGGCTGGTCTATTACCAATTGTGAGATACGAGTGAGTAGGGCACATAAACGGTATTTATCGACTTTTTCCGGTAATACGCGGTCTTTTAACACGCCTTTGTCGTGGGCTGCTGCAATTAAATATTTCGCAAGATTCATATTAAGAGGAGGAAGCGCGACCGCCGCTTGCCCAAACTCAAGGCCTGTGCCTGCTTCGCCAAGTAAAATAACAGGGCCAAAGTTTGGCTCTGTTTTAATGGCGATACGCAGTTCATTTGCGCCGGCACGGGGGGCCATTTTTTGCAGTGAAAATCCTTCTATATGCGCATCAGGATAGGTGTTTTTAATTCTAAGCAGCATCGCAAAGGCGGTTTGCTCTACTTCTTGTGCATCGTTTAAGTTAAGTACCACACCGCCTACTTCTGATTTAGACGGAATACTGGGGCTAATTAGTTTTAACGCCACTGGAAAACCAAGCTCAATGGCTTGTTCTTTCGCCTCTGTAGGCGTGTAAGCAACTTCGGTTTGAATACAGTCAATACCATAGTGGGTTAAAATTTGGCTTGCCTGATGTGTTGATAAGTAGCTTTGCTCATCGAGCAGAAACTCATTGACCAACGCCTTGGCAGCTTCTTTATTTATTTTCGCATCATCTGTATTTGATTCGGGTGTCTGTGTTAAATGTTTTTGATTTCGACGATAACTTACTAAGTGCATAAATGCCCCCACCGCGCCTTCAGGAGTACGGTACGTAGGAATCGCATTATTGGCACACACTCGACGCGCAGCGTAAGCAGCATCTTCTCCCATAAAATTGGTCATCACATAAGGGCGCGCCATTTTGGGAATTTTTTGCAGTGTTTCAACAATAATTTCAGCGTAATCTTCGCTAGGGGCAAGGGCCGAAGGAGTATGAATAATCAAAAGATTTTTAACTTCTTTTGCTTGCAGCAATATCTCTAGAGCTTGTTGATAACGTTTAGGTGCTGAATCGCCAAAAATATCCACTGGGTTTGAGGTCATCTCTGATTGTGGAATAACTTTATTAAGCGCTGCGCGTGTTTCATCGCTAAGCTCTGCTAACTTACCTGAACTTTGTAATAAGGTATCAACGGCCATCACACCAGGCCCACCGCCATTGGTGAGAATAGTGAGTTGCTCAACTTTTAGAAGTTTTGGGTGCATTGCCAGCGTTTGTGTGGCTGCAAATAGCTCCCGCAAATCGTTAACGCGAAGCATCCCCGCACGTTGAAAGAGTGCATCATACACAGCATCTGAACTTTGTGTTCCACCGGTGTGGATTTCGGCGGCCAGTGCCCCTGCGCTAGTTTTACCTGTTTTTATGGCAATAACAGGTTTGCTGAATGCTGCAGCACGGGCTGCTGAAATAAAATTGCGAATATCTTCAATGTTATCAATATATAAAAGAATGGCTTTGGTTTTAGCATCACGGCCTAAAAAGTCGAGCAGCTCATCAAAGTCAATATCCAGACAGTCACCAACAGAGACAAAATACGAAAAGCCAATTTCTTTGTTTTTAGCCCAATCAAGTATGGTTGAACACACCGCGGCTGATTGCGAAACAAAAGCGAGCTTACCTGGGCTTGCAATTGTGTGCGAAAAGCTTGCATTTAAGCCAATATGCGGAATTAATAAGCCAAGGCAATTAGGCCCAAGTAAAGATACATTTGCCGTTAAAGCGGCTTCTTTTAGAGCCAGCTTTTGCTCAGGGTTAAGCCCCGCAGCAATCACCACCGCGTGTTTACAGCCTATTTCACCCAGCTCATTAATAATATTTATTAAGGTATTTTTGTTAGTACAAATAACAGTAAGGTCTGGTATTTTTGGTAACTCGGCAATACTTGGGTAGGCAAGTACACCATGCACCGCCGTGTGATTTAGACTCACGGGCATGATTGGACCTTTAAAGCCTCCTTGCAAAAGGTTACGCATTACCACAAAACCGGCTCGGTTAGGGGAATTAGAGGCGCCAATAACAGCGACTGACGTTGGATTAAAGAATTGGCTAATGCGTTTAACGCTCATGCTGTGTCCTTTGCTTGCGCATTGTTGTAAACATTTCAGGGTCTGTTAAGTTTATATACATAAGATAACCCTTTTATACATATAAGATAACCTGTTTACTGTGACTTTTCGAGTCGAAAACAGTGACCTATATCAAGGAGAAAGGCATGAGTAAAGCACAGCCATTTAATATTGTTATTGCTGCTGTGGCATTGGCAATAGGTTTACTGGGACTTGGCTTTATATTGAAAAGTGCGGCACTTGATGTCAAAGCAATGGAGCGCACCGTCAATGTTAAAGGGCTTGCTGAAATGGAAGTGGCTGCAGACACCGTAATTTGGCCATTACAATTTTCAGATGCCGATAATAACCTAGAGAAGCTTGTTGCACGCATTGAGAATAAAAATGATGCGGTGGTGGCATTTTTAAAATTACACGGCTTTAATGACGAAGAAATTAGCAATGGCAGCCAATCAATTATTGATAAACAAGCCCGAGAGTATGGGGGAGAAAATCAGCAATTTCGCTACATTGCTCGCTCAAATGTGATTGTATATTCTAGCGATATTGAAAAAGTTCAGCATGCTTTGGGTCAAGTTAGTCAATTAGCCAAGCAGGGCATTGCCGTGGTACAAGATAATTACGAAACACGCATTCAATATTTGTTTAATGGTTTAAACGAAATTAAACCAAAAATGGTCCAAGAAGCGACCGAGAAAGCACGTGAAGTCGCCATGAAATTTGCCAAAGACTCACAGTCTAAATTGGGCAAAATAAAAACGGCGCATCAAGGCCAGTTTTCGATTAATGATAGAGATTCAAACACACCACAACTTAAAAAAGTACGCGTGGTGACCAGTGTTGAATATTATTTATCTGACTAAGCCAAATACAACAGCAAGAGGCAGTCGCATGTGAGTGCACACAATCACCATGCGACTCAGAGCACCTAATATAAACCCACCACTAAATGCGATGGCAACTCCCAGCAAACCCCACTGATCTTTTAAAATGAATGCCATTAAAATTGTCACGCTGGTCGCCGCTAATAATACGTATAAATTAATCAGCGGATTGCCTTTTAATTTTATAAGACTGCTTGCGAGTATGCGTGCAGGCAGAAAAAGTTGCCCGAGTAACATGAGCATAAGCACCCAAAAACCTTGTTGTAATTGTGTTTCGCCATACAGGCTCAGCAGTGGCTTTGCTAATAGTGCTAGGATAATGATTGCGCCAAAATTAAATCGCCACAGTACACTCATTAATTCACTAACGGCTTTTGAATTATCGTTTTCGGCCATTAATATCGGTTTTAAATACTGGTTGGCGGCATTGCCTAAAATAGTCAGCAAGCCTGCAATCACAACCGCAGGAAAAAACACACTTACGCCCTGCGCGCCAAACCAATGATGAACAAGAAGTACATCGAGCTTGGCAACCAGCACTGTGCCAGCACCGCTTGCTAACATGATTAAGGAATCTTTACACCACTGTTTCGTTTGATAGCGTGCGATACGTGGTTCAATTATGCCTTTGATGAGCCAGTATTGATAACACACTACGCAGAGCATACTGCAAAACAACAACACACAAATACTGACTAGTGATAATTCGCCATAGCTAAAATAAAGCAAAAGACATAAAAGTGCGCTGAGCAGTTCAAAAATGCATTGCTGGGTGATAAGGCCGATTTTAGGTTTATTTAAAGCCACTAAAAAAGCAGACTGACTTTGCATAATGGCACCAATCGGGACTAGTAGCAGTAAATAAATAACGTGTTCTTTGGCACTTTGATGCGGTGAAATTGCTTGAAAGCTAATAACGATAGAGGCCACAAAAAGCACCCCAAAAATAGCCGACGCTGCTAAATAAACATGCCTTAAACCACGTAATAAGTCATGTTGTTGGTGTGTGTATAGCGGGTAGCTAATGCGCATTAATGATGAGGAAAAACCCATGCTGGCTGGCAGTAGAAGAATTTCACACAGCGCTAATAAAGCAGCAAAAGTACCAAATTCATCAGTGGTAAGTAACCGTGCCAAGCACAAGGTAAGAATGATACGGCTGCCATGGTTAAGGGCCGTAAAACTACTTAAAGACAAAAAGCCTTTGACGACATCTTTGTTCATATTACGACTGTTTAAGTGCCGTGATTAATTGACTCGTTGATACTTGTAAATAGGCTGCACACAGCAAAACTTTACAGTCTGCATTTGTTGGCAAATGCGACGCGTAAAACGCTTTTAGTTGAGAGATTAATGCATTTACGGCGGAAGGACTGTGGCGTTGGTCAACTTCCATCATGGCCAGCAGAGCTGAAAACTCATGCTTTGCCAGCATTTGGGTATTTTTATTACACGCGATAAAGCAGCCAATTGGCGTTAACTGATCATGGTTTAGGGTTGTTAGAGCATCAGCTAAACTTTCGTTACTTTCAAAGAGCATGAGTGAGCGTAGGTAGTTAAATGGTAGCGCGTCTGCTCTACATTGACTAAAAAGGTGATGTGACAGGGTATTGCCTTGCTGATCGGTGATACTAAACGCGTTTTGAAATTTCAGACCGGGCGTGAAAAAGCTAAGCTTATCAATATCATCTATAAAGCTCACCGCTTCGCGAGGCAAAGGGCTTGCCTCAAGTAAGTGCGCTGCAACATTTTGTAAAAACAGGTATTTTACTTCACTACTGCACGCTAGTTGATAGAGGTGTTGTAATTGCGCTGCCTGCAAAACCCCCGATAAACGTTGGTAATCGCTAAGCAGTTCTTTTAATTGATGATGCTGAAGTCGGCTGTTCAATTGATCAATAGCGCTTTGCATGAAAATACTCGTTTTTTATTATTTATACATTTATAGCTCAACGACTTGTTTAAATAAATAAAAAAGGCCGCTGAGCGGCCTTTTTAAAGTCTATTTAGTTTAAGCAGCTTGTTTTTTTGCAACCCACTGGTCAACAAATTTCTCAAGTACATTTAATGGTACTGCACCATTTTTAAGTACAACATCGTGGAACTCACGAATATCGAATTTATCACCCAGCTGTTCTTTTGCAGCTTCACGCAGCTCTAATATCTTTAACATACCCACTTTGTAAGCGGTTGCTTGAGACGGCATTACAATGTGACGCTCAACCATTTTAACGCCATCAGACGTTGCGTTTGGTGTGTTATTAACGTAATAGTCAATACCCTGTTGGCGTGTCCATTTCATCGCATGGATACCGGTATCAACAACTAAGCGACACGCACGCCATAATTCCATTGCAAGGCGACCGAAGTCTGAATATGGGTCTTCATATAAGCCCATTTCTTTTGGTACTAGCTCAGAGTATAAGCCCCAGCCTTCAACATACGCAGTGTAACCACCAAACTTACGGAACTTAGGCACGCCTTCAAGTTCTTGTGCGATGGCGATTTGCATGTGGTGGCCCGGAATACCTTCGTGATAAGCAAGTGCTTCCATTTGGTAAGTTGGCATTGCTTCCATATCGTAAAGGTTTGCGTAGTAAATACCTGGGCGAGAGCCATCTGGCGCAGGTTGTTGATAGAACGCTTTACCTGCTGCTTTTTCGCGGAATGCTTCAACAGCTTTTACTTTTAAATCGGCTTTTGGTTTAACAATGAAAAGCTCATCTAAGCGAGATTTCATGTTATCAATGAGGGCTGTCGCTTCATCAAGGTAGCGCTGTTTACCTTCCGCTGTATTTGGGTAGTAGAACTGCTTATCAGTTTTCATGAATTGCATGAATGCTTTTAAGTCACCGTCAAAGCCTACTTTTTCTTTAATCGCGCGCATTTCGTCGTGAATACGTGCAACCTCAGCTAAACCAATTGAGTGGATTTCTTTTGCTGTTAAATCGGTTGTTGTTGTGCGTGCAAGGGCATTGTTGTAGAACGTTTCACCATCTGGGAATTTCCACGCACCATCACGCTCGTCAGCGCGTTTTTCTAACTGCGCTAAATAGTTAATTAACTTCGTGTAAGAAGGCTTAACAGCCGCTTTAAGTGCTTTTTCTGCATCGCTGATAAGCGCTGATTTTTCGCTTTCACTAATCTCTAATGCGGCAACTTTACGTTTAAAGTCAGCTAAAAGAGTTGAGTCTTCACCTGTATCAAATGGTGCACCATGTAGAATGTTCTTGCTTGAATCAATGACATGTGGGAATACAAATTTAGGTGCGATGATACCTTTATCAGCACGCACGTCGAGGTCTTTGATTAGTTGATCAATAACCATCGTTACGCCGTTTAAGCGAGAGATATACGCTTTCGCATCTGAGACATCAGCAATTTGATGTTGGTTAATTAAAAATGCAGGGATCATCGAATGAACACCAAACATTTGATTTACAGGGTAGTTGTAATGACGCCATTTGAAATCTGCAATTTCATTTTCAAGTGCTTGTTTTTTTAGGTCGTAGCTTACTTTTGTCGCGTCATCTAATAGTTCGCGGTTAATTGCTTTTAAAGCGACAAGATCAGCTTTGGTTTGCTCAAAGTCTGCAAGAACGCGTTCTTCGCTACCATCATCCCATTTATCGTAATCTTTTTTGATACCCATGTATGTTTGATAAACAGGGCTTTTCATTACATCACGGTTAAACGTGTCTTCAAAAAACGCATTCGCTTTATCGATTTCACTTTGTACAGGTTGGGTTTGTACAGTGGGCGCTGGGGTTGGTTGTTCTTGCATTTGTTGGCAACCGCCAAGTAATGCAACACTTACCGCTGCAGCGATGAAGGTCAGTTTACGCATTATCGTTCCTTTCTTGTTAGAAATTTAATTATTAATAGAATTCTTAAACGAACAATTCTAGCAGGTCATTTAAAAAGCGCTGGCCTTTTGCACTGACTTGCCAATTGTTTTTATTATCTGTTAGTAAGCCTTTTTTAATTGCTTCGTTCAAGGCTCGTTCTTGGCTTTGCAGTGACAAATTTGTAAGCAAAGATAAATCACCTTTTGGGCAAGGCTCAACTAAACGAAAACGATTCATAAAAAATTCAAACGCTAAATCATCGTCAGCAACCTGCCATTGTTCGTACAAATAAGGCTTTGCGAGATCCATATAACCACGCGGATGTTTAACTTTTACTGTACGCGTGATGATCTTCGTATTTGCGTCAGTCACCTTACCATGGGCCCCACAGCCAATACCGAGATAATCGCCAAATCGCCAATAATTTAAGTTATGTTGACATTGGTAGCCGGGTTTCGCATAGCCAGAAATCTCGTATTGCTGATAACCTGCATCTGCAAGGAGTGCTTGTCCCTGTTCTTGAATGTCCCACAATATATCGTCGTGCGGTAACGTGGGGGGTTTTGATGCAAACTGAGTATTAGGTTCAATTGTTAATTGATACCACGAAATATGCGGGGGATTTAATGCGATGATTTTTTCAAGGTCACTAAGTGCATCTTCAAGAGATTGCCCTGGTAAACCATGCATTAAATCTAAATTAAAACTGTTGAGCCCAGCTTGGTGTGCTTGTTTTGCTGCATAGCTTGCTTCATCCGCGCCATGTATACGACCGAGGGCTTTCAGCTTGTCGTTCTGCATGCTTTGCACACCAATCGAAATTCGGTTTATGCCAGCCGCGACATACTCTTTAAAACGGCCTGTTTCTACAGTGCCAGGGTTGGCCTCTAAAGTGATTTCGCAGTTTTCACTCAGGCCAATTAATCTATCGACCTCGCCAAGTAAGCGGGTGTATGCCTCACCTGTGAGTAAACTTGGCGTGCCGCCACCTATAAAAATACTGTGGATTTTACGCCCTTGTACTAAATGTAAATCCGCTTTTAAGTCATCAATTAGGTGTTGAACATACTCTTTCTCGGGGATCGTACCTTTTTGACCATGGCTGTTAAAGTCGCAGTACGGACACTTTTGCACGCACCACGGTACGTGCACATATAAACTTAACGGGGGTAAACTCACAGGCCGCCTTTTTGCTGCAATTGCGCAAGTAGTTGCTTAAGTGCTTGGCCGCGGTGGCTCAGGGCATTTTTTTGCTCTTTTGTCAGCTGTGCGCTGGTGCATTGTTCTGAAGGCACATAAAAGATGGGGTCATAACCAAAACCGCCTTGGCCATCTTGGCTGTGCGTGATTTCACCTTCCCAGCTCGCACTGCAAATAAGCGGTGTCGGGTCATCAGCATGGCGCATTAAAACCAGAACACACCAAAAACGAGCGCTACGTACAGGGTTATCAGCCAGCTCGCTTAAAAGTTTATCAATGTTGTCTTGGTCACTGGCATTTTCGCCAGCAAAACGTGCAGAATAAACACCTGGTGCGCCATGTAAGCCATCGACTTCGAGGCCAGAATCATCTGCAATTGCAGGCAGCCCAGTAATCTTTGCTGCATGACGCGCTTTTATTATCGCGTTTTCAACAAATGTAGTGCCTGTTTCTGGCACGTCAGGAACCTGAAAATCGCTTTGTGGAACCACATTAATGTTAAGCGGGCTAAGCATGCTCGCCAGCTCTTTTACTTTGCCAGGGTTACCCGTGGCTAAAACTAAAGTGTTGTTCATAGGGGCATTAATCTACGTAAAATTTTTGCTGAAATGTCAGTGTTTGTACTTTGCCGTTTTTATTAATCTCGATATTAAAACGGTAAATTTCTTCATTGCTGTAGTCGATTTGTGCAAGGTAATAAATCGCATCGCCTTCAACAACTTCTTTAAATTCAAGTTGTTTACTATTGCCGAGTAGGTTACGTGCCGTGCCTGTTAGTGTGGCAGTTTGCGCCGTTTTATCGCTGTTTTTTAGCACCGAAATATTAATAATTCCTTTGCTTGGGCTGCGCACTAAATCGTAGTTTTTGGCAATGTCGGGTTGTATAAAGGTTGAAGGAAAAGCGATGTAATGTACTTCAAATGGACCAAGTATTTTATATTGTGCGCCGGCTTGTTGTTCAGCCTTCGCTGCTGTTGTGAATAAACTGAGGGCAAGTAAGGTAAAAAGAATAATCTGTTTCATGGTATTTCTCACTTAATAAAAGAGGCCTTACGGCCTCTAAATTAGATACTCAATGTTTAGCCAATCAAATCAATTAATAAAAATTGTAAGAACTGCAAGGCAATGATCAGTACTAAAATTGACAAGTCTAAACCACCCAGTGGTGGTATAACTTTACGAATAGGGCGTAACATAGGTTCAGTTAGCTGGTGGAAAACCGCTTCAATAGGGTTGTAGCCTTGGCTTACCCAGCTTAATAAAGCACGAATAATTAACACCCAAAATAGTAAGTTTAACCCTTCTTTTATTACCGTGATTAACGCAGTCACAAAGACAGGCGCGGCAGCCCAACCACCATAAAACAGTAAAAAGACGGCACTAAGCTTTGCCACTGCGACTAAATACGCAAGGACTAACGACGCTATGTCAAAGCCACCCAACCCTGGAATGATTTTACGTAATGGGTTTACTGCAAACGATGTAGCTTTTACCACAAACTGGCTAATTGGATTATAAAAGTCAGCTTTTGCCGCTTGTAACCAAAAGCGTAAAAGGACCACCATTAAAAAGAGATCAAAAATAATCTCAACGAGGAATTGCATGGCTTGCATAGTTTTACCTTCAACAAAGTAAGCTTAAAGTTCTTTTTCCATTTCTTCTGCGCGGGCAATACAGGCATCCATTGCATCGGCAACGGTACCAACAAGGCCTTGTGCTTTCAGGTGCTCAACGGCTGCGTGAGTTGTACCGCCTTTTGATGTGACGTTTGCACGCAGCTGTGAAATACTAATGTCTTGCTGAGAAAGCGCCATTTCAGCTGCACCTAGCGCCGTTTGTTGTACTAAGCGGCGTGCATCTTCATCACTAAAGCCAAGTGCTTTTGCCTTTTCTTCGATGGCTTCCATAAATAAGAAAAAGTAAGCGGGCGAAGAGCCGGTAACGGCGATGATATCGTTTATTTGCGACTCTTGCTCGACCCATACAACAATACCTGTACATTCAAATACTTGCTGTACAAATTCATGCTCTTCTGCGGTTTCGTCAGCGCCAAATAGACCCGACACGCCACGACCAAGTAATGACGGTGTATTTGGCATACAACGAACCATTTTTACCTTTTGGCCCAGCATTTCACGTAAACGATTTACGGTTAAACCTGCCGCGACAGAGATAAATAGCTTGTCGCTAAAATCAACGCCTGAATCTTGGAATGATTGGCATAAATCGCCCATCATTTGTGGTTTAACAGACAATACAATCACATCTGCATCACGAAGTGCCGCGTTGTTATCCGCGGTGGTTTGCACCCCGAAATCAGCAGCAACCTTAGCTAATTTCTCTTGGTTGCGATTGGTTGCAATGATGTTTTTTGCTGCAAAACCGTTCTTTACCATGCCGCCAATAATGGCGTAGCTCATGTTACCCGTGCCTATAAATGCGATTTTTTTATCTGACATATGTCTGTTATCACCTTTTAATTTCGTTGGCCAAATATATCCGTGCCAATGCGTACCATGGTTGAACCAGCTGCAATTGCTGCTTCAACATCGTTACTCATACCCATCGACAAGGTGTCTACTTGGGGATATTGGGCCTTTAGTTTATCAAAGCAAGCGCTTAATTGCTCAAAATATTGTAATTGTTGCTGTGCATCGTCGGTTTTGGCTGGGATAGCCATCACGCCACGCAAACATAAATTATCGCAGCCACTAATAAATTCTGCCAGTGACATTAGCTCATCAGGGTGGCAGCCTGACTTAGCCTCTTCTAAACTGATATTAACTTGGATTAATACGTTCAGTGGTGTTTTGTCTTTTGGTCTTTGCTCGTTAAGACGTTTGGCTATTTTTGTACGGTCGACACTTTGTACCCAGTCAAAATGTGTGGCCACTTGGGCGCTTTTATTGGACTGAATGGGGCCAATAAAGTGCCAAACTATGTCTGTTAAGTGGGCAAGTTCAGTGACTTTTGTCACGGCTTCTTGCACGTAAGACTCACCAAATTGGCGTTGGCCGTGCTGGTAGGCAGCCACAATATCTTCGACTGGTTTAGTCTTTGAAACTGCTAACAAGCTAATAGCGTGTTCATCGCGTTGATTATTTTTTGCAGCTAGGGCAATTCTTGCGTAGGCGGATTTGAGTCGTTCTGCTATTGTAACCATATAATTATCAGTTGGTTGTGGAGTCATAAATGGATATTACCGAATTATTGGCCTTTAGTGTGCAACACAAAGCCTCGGATTTACACTTATCATCGGGTGTGTCACCTATGATACGCGTTGATGGCGATGTGCGTCGTATTAATATTCCAGCATTAGAACAAAAAGATGTAAATAGTCTGGTTTACGATATTATGAACGATAATCAGCGTAAGGACTATGAACAAAACCTAGAAGTGGATTTTTCATTTGAAGTCCCTAATCTTGCGCGTTTTCGTGTTAATGCTTTTAATTCAAACCGTGGTCCTGCGGCGGTATTCCGTACTATCCCCAGCGAAGTATTAACGCTTGATGATTTAGGTGCGCCAGATATTTTTAAAACCATTTCCGATAACCCGCGTGGTTTAGTGTTGGTTACTGGGCCCACGGGTTCGGGTAAATCAACTACCTTAGCGGCAATGGTTGATTACATTAATCAAACTAAGCATCATCATATTCTCACGATTGAAGATCCTATCGAATTTGTTCACGATAACAAACTGAGTCTGATTAACCAACGTGAAGTGCACCGTGATACTCACAGTTTCTCGAATGCGCTGCGCAGTGCGTTGCGTGAAGACCCAGATGTTATCTTGGTTGGTGAGCTACGTGACTTAGAAACTATCCGTCTTGCTATGACCGCGGCCGAAACGGGTCACTTGGTTTTTGGCACCTTGCATACGACCTCGGCACCAAAAACAATCGACCGTATTATTGACGTTTTCCCAGGTGAAGAAAAAGACATGGTGCGCTCAATGTTGTCTGAATCATTACGGGCTGTTATCTCGCAAACACTGCTTAAAAAAGTAGGGGGTGGGCGAGTGGCTGCACATGAAATCATGATTGGTGTGCCTGCAATACGAAACCTGATCCGTGAAGATAAAATTGCACAGATGTACTCATCGATTCAAACGGGGGCATCTCATGGCATGCAAACCATGGATCAATGTTTAGCAAATCTAGTGAACTATGGGATTGTTACAAACGCGGATGCGCGTGCGAAGGCGCAAGATAAAACCCAATTTGGTGGCTAACGGAGAAAGTTGACATGTCTTTACCTTTAAATCATTACTTAAAAGTGATGATTACTAAAAACGGCTCTGACTTATTTGTTTCAAGTGAGCTGCCAGTAAGTGCGAAAATTAATGGTGAACTCATCCCGTTAAGTGACGAGAAACTTTCTGATGAAAGCGCACTTGCTATGGTTGAGTCAGCGATGAACGAGAAGCAGCGCAAAGAGTTTCACGACACCAAAGAGTGTAACTTTGCGATTGCTAACGATGAAGGCCGTTTCCGTGTTTCGGCATTTTGGCAGCGCGATCGGGCTGGCATGGTTATTCGTCGAATCGTGACCACCATCCCTGATGTTACTGATTTAGGCTTACCCTCTATTCTTACCGATGTGATCATGGCGAAACGGGGTTTAGTTCTGTTTGTAGGTGGCACGGGAACGGGTAAGTCAACCTCGCTTGCTGCACTGCTTGGTTATCGTAATCGAAACCAGCGCGGGCACATTTTAACTATTGAAGACCCGATTGAATTTGTCCATGAACATCGTAAAAGTATCATTACTCAACGTGAAGTGGGCCTTGATACCGAGAGTTTCGAGTCGGCGTTGAAAAGCTCACTGCGTCAGGCGCCAGATGTCATTTTGATTGGTGAGATTCGCTCGCAAGAAACCATGGAATACGCATTAAGCTTTGCTGAAACAGGGCATTTATGTGTGGCAACACTGCATGCTAATAATGCTAACCAAGCCATTGACCGTATCATGCATTTAGTGCCAAAAGAAAAGCACGATAAGCTTAAGTATGACTTAGCACTTAACTTACGTGCCATCGTCGCGCAGCAATTAGTGCCGACCTCTGATGGGGAAGGGCGCGTTGCTGCCATTGAAATTTTACTTAATTCTCCTATGGTTGCGGAGCTTATTAAGCGCGGCGATATTGGCTCAATAAAAGAGACCATGGCAAAATCGAAAGAAATGGGAATGCAGACCTTCGACCAAGCTTTGTTCGAACTTTACAAGCAACATCGCATCAATTATGCCGATGCCTTGCATCATGCTGATTCACCAAACGACTTACGCTTGATGATTAAGCTGCAAAATAATGAACAAAAGGGCGCTGGATTCTTACAGGGCGTCACCATTGATGGCCTTGATGGTAAGAGTGAGGACTGATGTTGTTGCGAATAAATTTAATCGCTGTGTTATTGCTGTTGAGTTGTGCGCTGCCCGCGCACAGTATTGATGCAAATGAAGTGGTTATTTTTATTCGCGATGATGTGTTTGATGATTACAGCCGGTTTTTAAAAGGGCGAGAGCCTATTGAAGTAAAAGACTTTAGCGGCGCGTATATTCGTCGTGATGTGGTTGATATGATCATTGCCCAGCAAGCTTTGATATTGGGGGGATTTACCAAGCCTTTTCGATATCACAAAGGCAATATCAATTACCGAAACACCAAACTGTTAGAAAATGGTAAGTTGCTTATTAGTTTTGACAGTGTGTGGTCACTCGATGCAAATAAGTTGACACGGGATGTGTATGTGTCAGCCCCGGTGATCCACGAAGGGGAGTATTTTGCGGGGGTATATACTTCGCCTCGTAATGAAAAAGTATTTAAGATAAACCAGCTGTCTGACTTTTCTCAGTTAACGGCGGTTTCTACACCACGCTGGCAAACCGATTGGCAGACACTGTCTGCGTTACCGCTAAAAGAATTACTGCGCGAAGATGAGTGGCTGAGCCAAGTCCGAATGGTATCAATGCAATGGGTTGATTTTGTGATGGTGCCCTTAATGCCAAGTTTAAATAATCGCTATATTCTGGAAGATATTAACCTTGTCGCGGTGCCTGATGTGCTACTGCAGCTAAATGATAGTCGTCATTTTATTATTTCGAAGAAACACCCCGATGGCAAAGCAGCGTATACGGCTTTGCAAAAAGGCTTGCAGCAATTACGCGAGGCGGGTGCAATAGAAAAAGCCTACCGCGAGGCAGGCTTTATTCCTGATTTAACACACTATACGGTTATTAATAAACAACCTTAGTCGCCATAAAACTGTTCAAAGAAACTTTCAAGAATAATCACCGCAGACATATTATCCACGTTACCCTTACCTAGATTTCTGTAACCGCCTTGTTCAAATAAGCGCGCTTTGGCATCTGCCGTGGTGAGCCTTTCATCCTGGGTTTCAACCGGAATCGCAAAGTGATTGTGTAGTCGGTTCGCAAACTTTTTGGCTTTGAATGTGACATCTTGCGTGGTGCCATCCATATTGAGTGGCAAGCCAACAACCATCAAATCAGGTTGCCACTCATCGACCTGTTTTTTAATAAGTTGCCAGTCTGGGATACCGTCTTTTGCTTTCACTGCTTGTAAGCTAGAGGCTGTCCCTGTTAACTCTTGACCTATGGCGATACCAATGCTTTTGGTACCAAAGTCAAAGCCCATTACAGTGCGTTCACCGATGGGCTTAAAAGTGCGTTTTGTCATAGTTGCCGTTTAATTAGTACGTTTAGGTTAAGCGTGACCGGCTTCAGAGCTTAGTTGACTGACATCAAAACCCAGCATAGATACCGCTTTTTCCCAGCGTTTTTCTACGGGGGTATTAAAAATAATCTCAGGGTCAGCTTTAATGATTAGCCACGCATTTTCAAGTAGTTCTTGTTCAAGTTGTCCTTGATCCCACCCGGCATAACCTAAGGTGATAATAAACTGCTCGGGTGCTTGCGCTGTGGTGAGAGTTGCGAGCACATCTTTTGAGGTGGTGATCATAATATCACTACTGAGCTTTTGACTCGCCGTGTAGCCCGGCTTGGGCGAGTGCAGTACAAAGCCGCGATCCGTTTTCACGGGGCCGCCGGCGAACACTGCGCGGCCTGCGGCTTGTTGCGTCTTGTCGTTATCAATCTCGATTTTATCGAGTAACTCACCCACCGTGATATTGATAGGCTGGTTAATCACCAAGCCCATCGCACCATCTTGATTATGCTCACAAATATAAGTAACAGCACGCTTGAAAAAAGGGTCTTGCATGCTTGGCATCGCGATTAAGAAATGGTTCTCTAATGACTGCATAGGTCGCCCCTTTTGTTAGGTTTAATTAAGTATGGCTCAGTTTTCTCTCAATGGCATCAAATAAGTGACCAGTAATTGAAATGTCGTAAGCGGCTTCAATTTCTTTGACACAGGTTGGTGCCGTCACATTGATTTCTGTTAGGCGGTCGCCAATAATATCTAAACCAACAAAAATAAGCCCTTTCGCTTTTAGTGTCGGTGCGACAGCTTCAGCAATTTTACGGTCTGAATCACTAATAGGACGTGCTTCGCCACGCCCGCCAGCCGCAAGATTGCCGCGCGTTTCGCCATTTTGAGGAATGCGAGCAAGGCAGTATGGCATGACTTCACCATCAACGACTAATACGCGTTTATCGCCTTGTTTTATTTCTGGAATATAGTTTTGTGCCATGGCAAAACGGCTACCATGTTCAGTCAACGTTTCGCAAATAACACCAATATTCGCGTCATCTTCTTTAACGCGGAAAATTGACGCTCCCCCCATACCGTCCAATGGCTTTAAGATAATGTCTTTATGCTCAGCTAAAAATGCACGAATATCGGCTTGGCTTCGTGTTACGAGCGTATCTGGAGTGTGCTCACTAAACCAAGCGGTGAACAGTTTTTCATTGGCATCACGTAAACTCTGTGGTTTGTTGATAACCAACGTGCCTGCTTGTTCTGCACGCTCTAAAATATAAGTTGCGTAAATATATTCGGTATCGAAAGGAGGATCTTTACGCATTAAAATTACGTCTAAATCAGCAAGGGCAATGGAGGCTTTTTCTTCAAGCTCATACCAATGATTTACATCATCAAATACACGGGCTTTTGCTGCTGTGGCATAGCCTTGACCTTGGCGCAGTGACAGGTCGTCCATTTCCATGTAGTAAAGTTCGTAACCGCGTTTTTGTGCTTCCATCATCATTGCGAAGCCAGTGTCTTTTTTAATATTAAAGCCACTAATAGGATCAGAGATTATGCCTAACTTAATTGCCATGTTTTTGCCTTTCAATGGTATTGCCATACTGTGGTTAGTGATCTTGATATATGGGTGTTTTTACGATTTTCAATTCGCTAAATCACCAAACTGTAATTGCAATGCACTCAGTACCGTTAATGCCGCGGTTTCGGTGCGCAGTACACGTGGGCCTAAACGAATATCAACGAACGCTTGTTGTTTCGCAATCTCAAGCTCTTCATCGGTAAATCCTCCTTCAGGGCCCACTAAGAACCGCACGCCTGACGAAGGAACTTGAATGGTCTTAATGCTGTGCTCTGCACGTGGGTGCAAGGTTAACTTTATGGCATCGCTGCTTTGTTCTAACCACTCTTTGATATCAATTGGAGGGTGCACCACAGGGACAAAATTTCGTCCAGACTGCTCAGCAGCTGCGATGGCTATTTTTTGCCATTGTTGGTGTTTTTTAGCTAAACGTTCACCGCTGAGTTTGACACCACATCGTTGACTAAAAATAGGAGTGATTTCAGTGATCCCCAGCTCCACTGATTTTTGAATAGTAAAGTCCATTTTGTCACCTCGTGAAACCCCCTGACCTAGGTGGATTTTAAGTGGAGACTCTACGTCATGATCAATAAACTCGAGTGGTTGTACAACGACGTTCTTTTTACTTACTTCAATGATTTCACTGAGGTATTCGCCACCTTCACCATTAAATATTGACACCTGCTCACCGACTTTCATACGAAGTACGCGACCAATATGGCCAGCAGCATCTTCATCAAGGGTGACGGGGTTATCTAATGTGATAACAGAAGGTTGATAAATATGAGGAACTCGCATGGGCTGTCACTTATAAAATAATTTAGCGATATGGTAAGTAAGCAGCGGCTTAGGTGCAATTATTTATTTAAATCTTCGCTTAAAGTGAGGATTTCAGCGCGTGTTTCGGCAATATCTGTTTGGCAAGATAGGTGGTTAATATGTGCGGGATCAGGGCAGGGAATGAAATCAAAGCCTTGCTCGTCTTGGTTTACTAAAAAGCGTACTTTATGCAGTGAGTTATAAATAAATTTTTGCGCGTCGTCTGCTAATTGGTAATCGGTTTGATTAATTAAAACACCTTGAATGTTATGGTGTTCATGTAAATAGCTGGCAAGCTCAGAGACACTTATTTCATTACTAAAATCACAGTAGCAATAATCTTTGATGAGTTGTTCAAACATCAGTTTGACCATATGACGGCTATTCGCACCTGCTACTACAAGGGTAGACCCTTGTGCGTTGGCAAAGTAATGTTGCGTAAATGCGCGACTAAAGTCACTGTCTACATCAACAAGTAAGTAATTGTTTACTTTAAATGGCATGGTGCCTCACGATGTACGTACTTCCGTATCAAATTGAAAACATACTAATTAGTAAATAGCCTATCGCGCCGAAAACGGCAAACTCTATGCATGCAATACCTATGTTATCTTGGTGATCCACTTCTAATGATGTATCTATATTGGGTAGTGAAATATATTTAATTATGTAGCTTAGCACATATAACAATACCCACATCGCACCACAGTGAGACACTAAAGTAAATAAGTTTTCAACCATCTTACCACTAATAAATGAAGCACTGGCAAGACCAGCGTAACCCGCCAATGCAAGGCCAATAGACTTACCCGCATACCGAATACCAATAGAGGTGTTTTCTAAATTAAAGTTACTTTGTAATGAGGCACCTTGATTTGCTTTAGCAAAGCGGTATTCACGAATTTTACTGTCCAGCGCAAACATCCCTTGTAATACAAAGAAGCTGACCGTTGCGATTAATAAACTACTGTATCCTTGAGTATGGCACCAGTTGTAAAGTCCTAAACTGATAATACAGTTTGCGATTAACATACCGGAGTCAACAAGCGCGGCACACACATTTTGCTTGAGAATGGCGGCCTCTTCGTTAAAGCGATGTAGAATCCATTTGCGATGAATTAAGTGGCCGACTTTAATAAAGGCAAATAATAACGCGATTAAAATAACCACCTTGAGTGGGTTAGACTGGGCTGCACTTAAACTAATTTCATCAAAAATGTACGCGATAGTCGCGATCACTACTAAGATTTCACTGGCAAAGCTGATCCCCATTGCAAAGTTATCATGCTGGGCTAGTTCTTCCTTAAGCGCTTGTTTTGCTTTGATTTGCGTTAGGATGCGTAGGAGCACGATGGTGATGCAAATTACAGCGAAACTAATGGCAATCGCAAGTAAACTAGTGTTAGATAGTGATAAATATTGCATGCAGATCCCTGCTAAAAAGATTCTTTGATAATCATTCTAGTACGGTTACAGGTAAGTTAAAAGAGAGTATTTAATGAGTAATTTACACCCGCTTCCAGAAGCGCTTCAGCAGCTAGGTCAGACACGATTTGCTGATTTGTATCCAGGCCAAGATGTTGAACCAAGTATTGTTAACTTATTGTCTTTAAGTGACTTTGCCTGGAGCTGCTTACAATCGCAACCAACATTAAAAGCGTGGTTGTTAGATACCGATGAACTTGCTAATCGCACCACAGAACCGCCCCTCAATAGCAATGAACTCTCAACCCTTGATGATGCCGCGGCAATGGCAAAACTGCGTGTATACCGAGAAAAATATTGGCTAAAAGTCGCCTATTTAGACTTATGTTGCCAAAACCCGATTGATGACAGCATTGCTTATATCTCCGAGCTTTCAGATCAACTTATCGACAGTGCCAATCAGTGGGCATTTGCACAAGTAGCAAACGTGAGTGGCACACCGCTGAACAGTGCTGGAGAGGCCATTCCTATGATGGTACTTGGCATGGGGAAATTAGGGGGCAAAGAGCTTAATTATTCGTCTGATATTGATTTGATTTTTTCATACCCGCGAGATGTCGCAACCCAAGGTGGACGTCGCTCTGTCGAAGCACAGGTGTTTTACACAAAGGTTGCCCAAAAGCTTATTATGGCGCTAAATCAAACCACCGTTAATGGCCAAGTTTTTCGTGTTGATATGCGTCTGCGCCCATTTGGCGAAAGTGGCCCTCTGGTCATGAGCTTTCAAGCACTTGAAGATTATTACCAAGAACAAGGGCGTGAGTGGGAGCGCTACGCCATGCTTAAAGGGCGTTTAATTGGCGCTGAAAATGGTTACTGGAAAGAGTTTTATGAGCTACTAAGGCCCTTCGTATACCGACGTTATATCGATTTTTCGGTGATTGAATCTTTACGAAAAATGAAACAAATGATCGCACAAGAAGTACGCCGAAAACGTTTAACTAATAACATAAAACTTGGCGCAGGCGGAATTCGTGAGGTGGAATTTGTGGTGCAAGCACTGCAAATGGTTCGCGGCGGGCGCGAAGCTAACTTGCAAACTCAGTCGCTCTTATTAGCTTTGCAAGAGCTTGTTAATAATCAAGTGATTGAGAAAAAAGAAGCTGATTTACTTAAGCATAATTACTTAGCGCTTCGTCGTATTGAACAGTACTTACAAATTTTCGCAGACAAACAAACACAAACATTGCCAGATGACGCGCAAAATCAGCAGCGTTTATGCTACTTACTTAAGCAGCCCGATTTTGATAGCTGTCTTGTGGCTATTAATAAAATAATGGCCGACGTGCATGGTGAGTTTGAGCAGGTGATAGGCTTTGAAAGTGACAGTGCAGACCCATGTGAAAGTGAATTTATCAGTGCATGGGAAATGACCGACGTCAGTTTGATGTGCGAGCCTAATCTAGATTGGCAGACTGCGCTTGATGATTTTAAAGCACGCTTAACGAAAGCCAAAATAGGCACCCGTGGTCGTGATATTCTCGATAAACTCATGCCACTATTGCTTAAGCAACTTACGGTAACGAAAGCGAGTAGCGATGCCTTTACCATGATTTGCCAAGTGCTGAATAAAATTATCTCGCGAACGGCTTACCTAGAGCTTTTATATGAAAATCCAGGTGCACTTAATCAATTGGTTGCACTGTGTTGTCATAGTAAATGGATTGGCGAACATATTTCTCGTTATCCAATTTTGCTTGATGAATTAATTGATCCCCAGGTGCTTTACAAACCAACGCCGTTATCTGCTTACAAAGATGAAATTAGGCAGTATTTTCTACGCATTGAGCATGGCGATCTTGAGTTGCAAATGGAAGCTTTACGCCAGTTTAAGCAAACTCATCAATTGCGGATTGCCGCGGCCGATGCCACAGGTGTTCTTGATGTCATGAAAGTAAGCGATCACTTAACTGCGCTTGCAGAAGCGATTGTAGAGCAAGCGGTTAATATTGCATGGCATGCTTGTGTTGAGCGTTTTGGCCGACCAACAAATACCTCGGAGCAAGAAAAAGGATTTGCAGTTATTGCTTATGGAAAAACGGGGGGATTTGAAGTGGGCTACGACTCTGATCTCGATTTAGTGTTTGTTCACAACCACGATGGCAGTAGCTACACCGATGGCGACAAATCGATTGATTCGCGTCAATTTTATTTAAAACTCGCTCAGCGATTAATGCACTTATTTAATACTCGTACAGCATCAGGCATTTTGTATGAACTGGATACGCGTCTGCGGCCTGAAGGGGCGTCGGGGTTACTCGCAATTAATCTTGAAAGCTACTACCACTACCAGCAAACGCAGGCCTGGACATGGGAGCATCAAGCCCTTGTACGCTCGCGTATGATCTACGGTCAGGCATCGTTGAGTGAACGTTTTGCAGAAATTCGTCAAGATGTATTGTGCCAAGCGCGTGAAGCAGACAAATTACAAAAAGACGTGGTTGAAATGCGCGAAAAAATGCGTGCCCATCTTGCCAAGGGGACCGAAGAGTTATTTGATTTAAAGCAAGACCAAGGCGGTATAACCGATATTGAATTTATCACTCAATATGTTGTGCTCAAAAATGCACATCAGCACCGTGCGCTGACATGTTGGTCTGATAATGTGCGCATTTTGGCTGATGCCGCTCGTTTTGGGTGTATTTCAGAACGTATGCAGCGTGATTTAGTCGCTGCATACATTGAGTATCGCTCGCGTTATCATATGATGAGTTTAAATCAGCAAGGCCGTTGTGCCCCTCGTGCTGAGCTAACTCAGCACATAGCACTTGTAAAGCAGGTGTGGCAGCAAGTATTAGCTTTTTAAACGACGGCAGTTTTCACGTACATAAGCAGAGGGCAGTTCAGTGATCACCGCTGCTCTTTGCTTAAAGCAGAAAAATGTATACACCTCGCTTTCAAAGTCGTCGTTAATTGCCCTGCCTACTTGGTACAGGGCAGAGACAAAATTACTATCAACACGAAAGTGATCTTTAACAACGTAATCTTTGCTCAAATACCAATACAACACAATGTCTTCGTTACGTGCGTAATCGGACAACACATCCTTGAGGGTTGTGCCGTTTTCAAAGCGACGCGGTTGCACATCACCCGTCCAGTTAGGTGAAGAGGGCTCAACGACTTTTTCTCGTTCAAACAACGCCATATCAAGGCTTGTTTCAGGTGCGGGCAACTTGAGCACGTATTTATCACGCTCGTTGTCTTTACTGTTCACTTGATTTCTAAGGGCAGCGTAAAAACGGGATAGTCCCTGTGCTGCAGCATTCTGAGTATCCTTGATATCAAGAACTGGCCCGCTGCCAAATAAAAAATAAATCGCAGCAGCAATTAAAATTACAGCTAATGATAAATGCTTAACCCAAAACCACATTTCTAATTCTCTTGTTGTTTACTCGTTTAATAAAACCATACAAATTAAAAATTGTCACTCTACTTATAATAAGAAGGGGCATTCTCGTCAGGGCGTGTTTTAAAACGGCGGTGTAACCACATGTATTGTTCGGGCGCTAAGTCGATTGCCTGTTCCATACGTTGGTTAACACGCGTCACATCTGTCAGGTTATCGCCAGATGGAAAATTTTCAAGAGCCGGCAGTACCGTTAAATGATAACGCCCTTGCTCATCTCTGCGACTGGTCAAGCTCACCGTTTCACAGTATTTACTGCTTGAAAAAAGTAATGTTCCCGTGGTGGTTGCTGCATCTTGAACAGCATAAAAGGGCGCAAACTCACAACGGTTACGGCCATAATCTTGATCAGGTAAGTAATAGCATACTTTTTTGTTTTTAAGCGCTTGTAGTAAGCCTTTTACATCGCGTTTGCCAATTAGGTATTCGTTAGAACGCAACCGCCCGTTGGTGGTGAAGTATTCCATCAATGGGTTATTGTGTGGGCGATAAAAGCCTATGCCTTGGTGCTTTATTCCCATGATTCGGCTGGCCATTTCTAAATGCAAAAAATGTGGAACCAGTAACAAAACTCCTTTACCCGATTGCTGCGCTTTTTCAAAGTGTTCAAGTCCTGTTACTGAACCAAACACTTTTTTAATTCGCCACTCTGGCCACCACCAAGCCATGCCTGTTTCCATCATGGCTATGCCGGTGTTTTCCATGTTTTTTAGTACCAACTCACGTTGCTCGTGTTCAGGCATATTAGGAAAACATAACCGAATATTTACTTCTGCAATATGGCGGCGGCGCTTCATAAAGCGATGCACTAAACGGCCGATGAGTTTGCCGAGAAATAATTGGAATTTATGTGGTAACCAAGAAATTAAATACAGAAAAAACACGCCAACCCAAGTAAGCCAATAACGAGGGCCTAAAAAAGACGTTTTAAAGGGAGATGAACTAACCACAAAAATTATCTCTAAAAATAAAAAAGCTAGTTTAACTGTAAGTGTTTAAAAATACAAAAAGCCAGCAATAGCTGGCTTATAGAATTGTCAAGAATGATAAGAAATACTTAGATTTCTTTTAATCCTTGATTAATCGCGACGAGGTCTTCACCTGTTAATGTACCCGCAGCTTGCTTCAAGCGTAATGTAGAAACAACATAACGGTAACGTACGTTGGCAAGGTTACTTTTCGCGTTATAAAGATTTTGCGTGCTGATCAGTACGTCAACAATGGTACGTGTACCAACTTCAAAACCTGCTTCAGTCGCTTTTAATGCACTTTCGGCTGACACAACCGCTTGTTGAAGTGCTTTGTATGTAGCGATATCTGAAACCACTTGGTTATAAGACGTAATAACAGAACGTGTAACTGCACGTAAACTTGCTTCTAAATCTTCGCTTGCTGCAACGTAGAATGCACGCGCTTGATCTGTCGCAGCTACGGTTGCTCCGCCAGAGTAAATTGGTACACTGAAATTAACGCCCACTCTGGCCGTATCTGTGCGTGGCTCATGTGAGTTTTTATTTAAATCCTCTAGGCCGTCACTGTACGATGCGTTGAGTGTCAGCTTAGGGTAGTGTCCTGCTTTTGCTAAGTCGATTTGATCTTTTGCAATATCGACAGTCACTTTTGACACTTGCAGATTTAAGTTTTTCTCTTCAGCGATTTTTATGTAATCAGTTGATTGTTTACTAGGTGCAACCGTTGAAAAAGTGTCCGTGTTCAACATGTCTAACTTAGCATGATATTTACCCGTGATTTCACGAAGTTGCTCACGCGCTGTTTCGACACTGTTCTTAGCAACAATTTCTTTTGCGACTGAGTTATCAAACTGAGCTTGGGCTTCATGAACGTCAGTTATCGCGGTTAAACCCACTGCATAGCGCTCTTTTGTTTGTTGAAGTTGGCGCTCAATGGCACGTTTCTCAGCTTGCACAAACTCTAAGTTATCAATCGCGCTCAATACATTGAAATAGCCTTCAGCCACACGCACGATAAGATCTTGTTTTGCAAAGTCGTATTGTGCAGATGCTTGTAAAGCCTGTTTATCAGCAATACCTAGGGTATTCCAAGCACCTAAATCAAATAATGTTTGGCTTAAGCTGATGCCACGGCTGAATACATCTGTATCGCGACTAAACTCAGCATAACCTGTCGCATCAGTGCCTTCGTATAAGGTTGAATCTGTTGATTCATAGCCAAGGCTAAGACCAATTTGCGGTAATAGTGCACTTAACGCGCGATCGCTCTCATAAGCTTGCGCATCTGCTTGGGCTTTTGCTTTAAGTACGGTAGGATCGTTTGCTGTTGCAATCTCGTAAACTTGAAGTAGGTCTTCAGCGTAACTTGCTGTTGCAGTCAATGCGCTTGAAAAACCGATAAGCGCAGCGAGTAGTGTTTTTTTCATTGTTCGTTCAGTCCTTAGACAATTTTCGTACTGTCACCATGGTACTCTTTTTTAATGAATAACCAAAAAAAAAATACGTAAATCTGCATGTCCAAGTGTAACAGAATATAATTGGCCGTATTTTTTACGCATAATGTATAGGAAATAGAGAATGAAAATAACCGCAATCTCACAATTTAGCCATGACGACATAGAGTTAAAGCCTATTGAACGTGTTTATGATGGTTTTTTTAAGATCAATTTATATTGCTTTCGTCATGCACTGTTTGCCGGTGGACAGTCTGTCGAAGTAAAGCGTGAAATATTAGAACGAGGCCATGCGGTTGCCGTACTTCCATATGATCCGGTGACTGATCAGGTGCTGTTAATTGAGCAAATACGCATTGGGGCATTGGCCTCAAAACACTCTCCTTGGTTACTTGAATGCATAGCGGGTATGGCTGATGGCAGTACTGACTATGAAGAAGTCGCCAAACGCGAAGCGTTTGAAGAGGCGGGGATTGAGCTTGATAAACTTGAATTCATGATGTCGTATCTTTCAAGTCCGGGTGGAACAACAGAGCGTTTGTTCTTGTATTTAGCCTATACTGACCTATCTCAATACCAAGGTGGTATTTTTGGTCTTGATAACGAAGATGAAGACATCAAAACACATATAATGTCATATGATGAAGCCATGCTGCGATTGGAGCAAGGTGAAATAGACAATGCTGCAACGGTTATTTCGCTTCAATGGTTAGCACTGAACAGGCAACGTATAGTGTCTGATTTGCAAAACGACTAACGAGTAGGGGGCATTTTGACGTACGTCACGGCTGAACAACGTTACATTCAGAGCTTACCTAAGTACTTAACTTTGTGTGAGCACAATTATGTGCGTGCATTAAAGTTACTTCCTCAAGAGCGTCAAGTTGACCAAGAACGCAAAGTTCAGTTGGGAAGTAGTACCTTTGTGGTCAAAATTGACAATACAGCAAAGTACACCATGGATATCTCGATTAGTCAGGAAGCGGGACACGTACATTCGGTTAAACCGCTGTATTTAACCGTTCGTATGTACCATGATGCGAAAGTCGCCGAAATAATTCATCATGATTTTCATCAGCGCATTAAACCTTCGTATGCTTATCCTAATCCAAATATGCATCAAAAAGACGAGAAATATCAGCTGAATGCTTTTTTATATGACTGGTTAGTGGCTTGTGTTGAAAATGGTCGCGCAGTATTAAATTGGGATGTTAACAATGGCTTGGTTTAGCGACGCTTACCATTTTGAAAAATCGCAGTTAACGGTTGCCCATATTACAGATTGTCACTTATTTAAAGATCAAAGTGGCGAGTACTTTGGGGTTAATACCGCAGAGTATTTTGCACGTTGTTTAGCCGCAATTGCAGAACATCAAGTCGACTGCGTTGTATTTGGTGGTGACTTAACGCAAGATCATAGCAGCGATTCATACCAGTTATTCGCTAAACTAATTGCGGATTCACCGTTGTTGTGTCCCGTATTTTGGTTGCCGGGTAATCACGATGAGTTACAGGAATACCATGCGATTGCGGGTTCTCACATTTTAAGCCATAAGCGAATTACTTTTCAGGGTGGGCAATTATTGTTGGCTAACTCGAAAGGTGCAACACCTGCGGGGTGGGTAAAGCAGGCGCATTTAGAGGAGCTTAGTAAGGGAGTGGATGACACACCTAGTGTGGTGTTTTGTCATCATAACCCATTACCTATAAACGGTTATCTCGATAAACACCTCCTTGAAAATGGCCCGCAATTGTTAAATGCGTTGGTGAACACTCATCACTGCATCGCGTTGTTTCATGGTCACGTTCATCATGATTATAAGTATGCATTTCGCGGCTTGAATATATACGCAACACCCGCAAGCTCCATCCAGTTTACCAAGCAAACTACACAGTGGCAGCAAGAGGATTTAGGGCCTGCTTTTCGTTTAATTACCCTAAACTTTGATGATACGCATAGCGTGCAGTTAACAACGGATGTAGTATGGCTAAACGGGTAATTTATATTCATGGCTTTAACAGCTCTGAAAAGTCTTATAAAGCGGTGCGTTTTGGTGAGCATATGGCGCAATTTGATGTTGACTATCAAGTGCCTCGTTTAACCCATGAGCCATTGCATGCCATGCTACAGCTAGAGCAGCTCATCACGGCAGATACCGTGTTGTTAGGCAGTTCGCTTGGTGGGTTTTATGCGACGTATTTGTCGCAGCGTTATGGCCTCCCTGCTGTTGTCATTAATCCCGCGGTTCGTCCTTTTGAGCTGCTTGATAATCTCTTGGGACCAAACTATAACCCGTATCAAAATGTTCATTATGAGCTTGATAAGCGGCATATGGATGCATTGCGCAGCTTGTATTTAGCGCAAATAAAAACGCCGTCATTACTCTATTTGTTACAGCAAACAGGCGACGAAGTACTGCCTTATCAAGAGGCGGTTAAATATTATTCTCAGTGTAAGCAACGCGTTGAATTTGGAGGCGATCATAGTTTTATCGGCTTCGAACAAACCTTTGCAAGTATTGTAGATTTTCTTAAAATCACGTAAAACATAGCTAAGCGCATAAAAGATATAAAAACTATGAGTCAGCAAAATTATAACGCCGAAGCAATTGAAGTCTTAAACGGGTTAGAACCTGTTAAACGCCGCCCTGGTATGTATACCGACACGGTGCGTCCTAATCACTTAGGCCAAGAGGTTATCGATAACAGTGTCGATGAAGCAATGGCAGGCCATGCAACAAAAATAGATGTCATTCTTCATGAAGATAACTCATTAGAAGTCATTGATGATGGCCGAGGGATGCCAATCGATATTCACCCTGAAGAAGGAATTCCCGGGGTAGAGCTTATTTTTACCAAGCTACATGCAGGTGGTAAGTTCTCAAATAAGAACTATCAATTCTCAGGTGGTTTGCACGGCGTAGGTATTTCGGTTGTGAATGCGCTATCTACTCGTGTTGAAGTGACTGTTCGCCGCGATGCGCAGCAATTTAGAATGGCCTTTGAACACGGCGATAAAGTCGAAGACTTAAACGTAATTGGCACGGTTGGTAAGCGTAACACCGGGACAACGGTTCGTTTTTGGCCTGATGCCAGCTATTTTGACTCAGCGAACTTTTCGATCACCAAGCTTAATCACTTATTAAAAGCCAAAGCCGTATTATGCCCAGGTTTGCGCATCAAGTTTACCAATAAGCAAACTAAAGAAACACTCGAGTGGTACTACGAAACAGGCCTAAAAGACTATTTAAATGAGGCTGTAAAAGGCTTTGATGTCTTGCCTAAAGAGCCGTTTATAGGTGAGTTTGCCAGCTCAACAGAAGGCGCTGATTGGGCAGTTGTGTGGTTACCTGATGGTGGTGAATCGATTGCCGAGAGCTATGTAAACTTAATTCCAACCGCACAGGGCGGAACCCATGTAAACGGCTTGCGCCAAGGGCTTTTAGAGGCGATGCGTGAGTTTTGTGAGTTTAGAAACTTACTGCCACGTGGTGTAAAACTGACCCCAGATGATATTTGGGAGCGTTGTAGTTATGTGCTGTCAGTTAAAATGCAAGACCCGCAATTTGCAGGTCAAACAAAAGAAAAGCTGTCTTCGCGTTCATGTGCTGCATTTGTGTCTGGTGTGGTGAAAGACTCATTTAGTTTATGGTTAAACGAGCACACCGAAACTGCCGAGTTACTTGCCGATTTATGTATTTCTAATGCGCAACGTCGTTTACGTGCAGCCAAAAAAGTAGTGCGTAAACGCATTACCTCAGGCCCTGCATTACCTGGTAAGTTAACAGATTGCAGCGCGCAAGATAATGACCGCACTGAACTGTTTTTAGTTGAGGGTGACTCGGCGGGTGGTTCGGCTAAACAAGCACGTGATCGCGAGTTCCAAGCGATTATGCCGCTGCGAGGTAAAATCTTAAATACGTGGGAAGTAGAGTCTGGGCAAATTTTGGCATCGCAAGAAGTTCACGATATTTCGGTAGCACTCGGCATTGACCCTGATTCAAGTGACCTATCTGGTCTGCGCTACAATAAAATCTGTATCTTAGCGGATGCTGACTCGGATGGATTACACATTGCCACCTTGTTGTGTGCATTGTTTGTGCGTCACTTTCCTGCGCTTATCAAAAAAGGCCATGTGTACGTGGCAATGCCCCCTTTATTTCGAATCGACATTGGTAAGGATGTGTATTACGCCCTTGATGAAGACGAAAAAAATGGCATTTTAGCCCGGATAGAAGCAGAGAAAAAACGCGGTAAAGTTAATGTACAACGCTTCAAAGGTCTTGGTGAGATGAATCCGCTGCAATTACGCGAAACCACCATGGATCCTAATACACGTCGCTTAGTGCAGCTAACACTTGATGAGGAAGAGCAAACCATGGAAATGATGGACATGTTGCTTGCTAAAAAGCGTTCTTCAGACCGTCGTCAGTGGCTAGAAGATCACGGTAATCGTGCACAAGTTTAAATATAGAGCTGCAACTTAGTTGCTGAAAATGAATTAAAAGGCAAGAAAAATGAAAAAAATACTGACTTCATTATTATCACTGAGCTTGTTGTCAGCGCCAGTGATGGCAAAAGATATTTTAGATAAACTAACGGTTGCAGATGGCTTCAACGTTAGTTTATTTGCAGATGATGTTGAGAATGCGCGTCAAATTGCCGTTTCTAAAAAAGGCATTGTGTATGTCGGCTCGCGAAAAGCGGGCAATGTTTATGCGCTTATCGATCATAACAGTGATGGTGTAGCAGATAAGAAAATTGTGATTGCCAAAGGGCTCGAAATGCCGTCGGGTTTAGCAATAAAAGACGGCGATTTATACGTTGCTGAAGTGTCACGTATTATTCGTTTTAAAGAAATTGATAAACATTTAAAAGCACCCAAATTTGAGGTGGTTTACGATAAGTTCCCAACCGATCGTCACCATGGCTGGAAGTTTATTTGCTTTGCGCCAACGGGAGAGTTAATTGTGCCTGTTGGTGTACCGTGTAATATTTGTGCAGAAGATGACAAGTACGGCCGTATTTTCTCTTTGGATGTTGATACCAAAGAAATTAAAACGATTGCCAAAGGTGTACGTAATTCAGTGGGCTTTGACTATCACCCAACTACCCATGCTTTTTGGTTCAGTGACAATGGCCGTGACATGATGGGCGATGACATGCCTCCATGCGAGATAAACCGAGTAGGTGAAGGAGAAGAAGGCGCTCATTACGGTTTCCCTTATGTGCATGCAGGGGCTATTTTAGACCCTGAATTTGGCAAAGGTAAGCGTATTGCTGATTACAAATCACCTGCACTGGCGCTGGGGGCGCATGTTGCACCATTAGGTATTCATTTCTACAACGGTAAGCAATTTCCGGCCAACTACAAAGAACAGTTATTTGTTGCTGAGCATGGTTCGTGGAATCGTTCGAAAAAGTCGGGTTATAGAGTCATGCTAGCCAATGTTGAACAAGGCCGTATTACAAAGTACACCCCATTCATTACTGGCTTTATGCAAAATGAAGAAACATTTGGTCGCCCAGTTGCATTTGCAGAACTTGCAGATGGCAGCTTATTGATCTCAGACGATTACGCTAATGCGATTTACCGCGTTAGCGCTAAGAAAAAATAGGTAAGCGTTAATGAGTGATACAGATACCTTGCTGATGCAGGGCATAGAACAACAAACAATGGGGCGCTTTACTGAAGACGCCTATTTAAATTATTCGATGTACGTCATTATGGACCGCGCCTTACCGCATGTAGGCGATGGTCTAAAACCTGTACAGCGCCGTATTATTTATGCGATGAGTGAGTTGGGCTTATCGGCACAAGCAAAATATAAAAAATCAGCGCGTACCGTGGGTGATGTTTTAGGTAAATACCATCCACATGGTGACAGCGCATGTTACGAAGCCATGGTCTTAATGGCGCAGCCGTTTTCTTACCGTTATCCGCTGGTGGATGGGCAAGGTAACTGGGGGGCCGCTGATGACCCTAAGTCATTTGCTGCAATGCGTTATACCGAAGCACGTTTATCAAAGTTCTCAGAAGTTTTACTTAAAGAGCTTGGGCAGGGAACTGTTGATTGGACGGCTAACTTTGATGGCACATTAGATGAGCCGATGGTGCTGCCTGCTCGTTTACCGCATATTTTACTTAATGGTGTGACGGGTATTGCGGTGGGGATGGCAACCGATATTCCACCACACAATGTGCGTGAAGTGGCGAGTGCATGTTGTTTATTACTCGATAAACCAAAAACTGAAATCGAAGAACTGCTGGAATTAGTGCATGCGCCTGATTACCCAACAGAAGCTGAGATCATCACACCAAAAGACGATATTCGTAAAATTTATCAAACTGGTCGTGGTTCAATTAAAATGCGTGCAATCTACACCGAAGAACATGGTGATATTGTTATTACGGCGCTACCGCACCAATGTTCAGGTGCTAAGGTACTTGAACAAATAGCTGCGCAAATGAATGCGAAAAAGCTGCCAATGGTGGCAGATTTACGTGATGAATCTGATCACGAAAACCCAACGCGTATCGTTATTGTACCGCGCTCAAATCGCATTAAAGCAGAGCCATTAATGGCTCACTTATTTGCGACAACCGATTTAGAAAAGAACTACCGCGTAAACTTAAATATGCTGGGTTTAGATGGACGCCCACAAGTAAAAGATTTACTCAGCATTTTAACTGAATGGTTAACGTTCCGCCGTGAAACAGTACGTCGTCGTTTACAGTACCGTTTAGATAAAGTACTTGCGCGCTTACATATTTTAGAAGGTTTATTAACTGCTTTCTTAAATATTGATGAAGTGATTGAAATCATCCGTACTGAAGATAAGCCAAAGCCAGTGCTGATGGAGCGTTTCGCAATAACAGACACGCAAGCCGAAGCGATTTTAGAATTAAAACTACGTCACTTAGCAAAACTTGAAGAGTTTAAAATTAAAGGCGAGCAGGATGAGCTTGCCAAAGAGCGTGATAAATTAGAGCAAACGCTAGGCTCAGATCGTCGTATGTCGACGTTAATGAAGAAAGAAATTCAAGAAGCTGCTGAAATGTACGGAGATGATCGTCGTTCGCCTGTTGTTGAGCGTGTTGAAGCAAAAGCGTTGAGCGAGAAAGATCTTATTCCATCAGAATCAGTCACTGTTGTGCTGTCTGAAAAAGGCTGGGCACGTGTCGGTAAAGGCCATGATTTAGATGTGGAAGGACTCAGTTATAAATCAGGCGATAACTACAAAGCATCGGCGCGAGGTAAGAGCAACCAGCCTGCGGTGTTCCTTGACTCAAGTGGTCGAGCATTTGCCACGGATGCGCACAGCTTACCGTCAGCGCGAAGCCAAGGTGAGCCAATGACAGGGCGCTTTAATTTAAGCTCTGGGGCTAACTTTGAACATGTGGTGATGGCAGAAGACAATCAAGTATTATTGATGGCTTCAGATGCAGGTTATGGCTTTATTAGCGACTTTAAAGATCTTGTTAGTAAGAACAAGAATGGTAAAGCGTTGGTTAGTGTGCCTAAAGGCGGAGAACTACTTGCTCCTATCCGTGTGAGTGATGTTGCGACAGATTACTGTATGGCGATTTCAAATGAAGGCCGTATGCTGTTATTCCCATTACGTGATTTACCTAAGCTAAGCAAAGGCAAGGGAAACAAGATTATTTCTATTCCTAGTGCAAAAGTACAAGCCCGTGAAGAGTTTGTAAAAGTACTTGCGGTGGTGCCAGAGGGCAGCAGTGTGACACTTCATGCAGGCAAGCGTAAATTAACCTTAAAACCAAGTGATCTTGAGCATTATCATGGTGAGCGCGGTCGACGAGGTAATAAGCTACCACGAGGGTTACAGCGTGTAGATGAAGCGGTGGTAGAAATAACACACACCGATGAACCAGACGAATCTTCAACAGATTTGAGTGAATAAATTAAGAAGGCCTGCTAAGCAGGCCTTTTTTATTGCAACGAAAAGAGATTAATATCTTAGCGCACACATGTACGCCAAAAGCTATGGTAATGACATATTTCACGTTATAATGCGCGCTGATTTACTCGAGGAGAATCCGTTTGTTAGCTGTTTTTCGTATTATTATCATGGCGTTATTTATTGTTCTAAGCTGTGTGTTTGGTTTGCTTTTATGCATTTTTAAACCATTTCACAATAATAATGTGCACATTGTTTCAGGTTGGTTTAGTAAAATGGCGGTGTTGCTAGGCGTTAAGCTTGAGCTGACTTATCACCCTGACGCTAAAAATGTGGGTCCAGCAGTGTATGTAGCAAATCATCAAAACAACTACGACATATTCACCTTACCCGCGATGGTGCCAGAAAATTGCGTCAGCCTTGGTAAAAAAAGCTTAAAGTGGATTCCGTTTTTTGGTCAGCTATACTGGCTTTCAGGTAATATTTTAATTGACCGTGCAAACCGCTCAAAAGCAGCGGGTACCATTTCTAAATCAGCCGAAAAAATAAAGCAAAAAGGTCTGTCTGTGTGGATGTTCCCAGAGGGAACTCGGAGTTATGGTCGCGGTTTACTGCCTTTTAAAACGGGGGCATTTCATACCGCAATGAGTGCAGATGTTCCCATTGTGCCTGTTTGTATGAGTACCACGCATAAAACTATTAAGCTAAACCGCTTAGACAATGGTACAATTTACCTTGAAATGTTAGCGCCGATTTATCTTGATAAAGACGTAACTGCACGTGAGCATGCGTCGCATGTTCATAATATTATGGCTGCTAAAATAACTGAATTAGATGCTCAAGTGAGAAATAAATAATGGAAAATTGGCGCGAAATTAGTGAAGACATTGTTACTTCACTCCTTGAAGATGGCTCAGATCCTGAAGTACTGTATGAAGTTGAACATCACTTCGTAAGTGAAAACTTCGAAAAATTAGAGCAAGCTGCGCTAGCCGCATTTAAACTTGGCTACGATGTTGAAGAACCTGCAGAACTTGAGCTAGAAGATGGCCAAAAAGTATGGAGCTTTGACGTCGTTGTTGAAGCTGAGCTTGACGTTGAAGTCATAATGGAAGATGTTGATAAATTAGAAGCTCTTGCACAGCAATGTGACGTTGAGTATGACGGTTGGGGCACATACTTTCAGGAATAAAATGTAGCAGCGGGTTTACCCCGCGTTACTGTCTGAATTATGGCGCGATATACAATCGCGCTTATAATTTCCTAACCTCTAACCTCTAACCTCTAACCTCTAACCTCTAAAATTAACTCATACCTATTTCGTATTCGAGACTTGATCTATAGACATTTTTTTCGGTTGGGCGATAATGAAAACTCGATTTTTTATGCACTAACCTTTTTATGTTAATCACCTTACCGATTGCCGAACTTGTACCAGGGATGTTTGTTGACAGTGTCAGTAAGCAACAAGAACACATAAACAGCATTAAAATAAAAACGCGTGGTTTAGTGCGTGATAAAACCATTATTAAGCGTTTAATTTCTGAGGGCGTTGAAGAACTCCTTATCGATTTTGCTCAGAGTGATGTTGCGCTTCCTAAAAAATACCAACCAGTTGCAGAACCAAGCAAACCAATTGTAGAGCAAACTGACGCCCTTAATACTAAGTCGCACGCTGTAACGGTTGAGCAGGAGTTTCTTAAGGCGAGTGTTCACTACGAACAGTACAGCCGTAAATTACAAGCACTTTACTCAGACATCACCGCGGGTCTGAAAATGAATATGAGTTTATTAGATGATATTGCGGTTGATATTGTCGGCTCTGTGTTTCGAAATCACAATGCGCTGACGATATTAACGCGTCTTAAAGACAAGCATATCTATAATTGGCGTCATATGATTAATACCGCAATTTTAGTTAGTGTGTTTGCTAAGTATCTAGGCTACAAAGAAAAAACGATAAAAGAGCTTGCTATGGGGGCGCTTTTGCATGATATAGGGCAAGCAAAAATGCCGCAAGGAGTGCTATCAAAGCCCAGTGCATTGAATGACACAGAAATGCAGGTTGTTAGAAAACATGTCGCACAAAGCTTAGGTGTGATTAAAGGTGAAAAGGGAATTAGCCCTTTAATGCTTGATATGGTCGTTAATCATCATGAACGCTTAGATGGCAGTGGCTACCCGCGTGGCATTGGCGCTGAAAAGCTGAGTCGGCCAGCGCGAATGATGGCCATTGTCGATGTGTATGATGCAATGACAGCAGACCGCCCTCATCAATTAGGCGAAGAGCCTATCTCGGCATTACGTTACTTGTTGGCTAATAAGCACCTGTTTGACTCAGAACTTGTACAGCGGTTTATTAAGTGCTTGGGAGTACATCCAGTTGGCACAATTGTTAAGCTTAACAATGAACGCCTTGCGTTAGTGATGGAAGGGAATCACGAGAACCCTATAAAGCCTAAAGTAAAAATATTTTATAATGCTAAACACAAGCACCATATTACCGCTAAAGATGTTAATTTAAGCGAAAACCATGAATTAAAGATTGTTGCTAGTATCAAACCGCTTGATTACCAGCTTAATTTGGCTCGTTTGTTAAAAGAGCATTTGCTTGTTTAGCTTTAGTGCAGCGCTTTTTGGCATTACGTTTAGCTGAAATAAATGCACCACTAAAACAACTTACCATTAATACCAACCACAATAATGTGCCTTTTTCGACATGCAAAGCAACACAACACAACAATAACGACATAACCGCGCTGCACATCGCACCTAACCAATACTGATTAACGGGGTTATCGCACTCACCGGCTTTGGTGCAAGCACAGTAGTTTGCTTTACAGAAGTAGTAAACACTGACTCCACATAAGAGCAATGCAGTAAAAATAAAAGCGATTTCCATAACCATGCCTGATCCATTAACACACTGTTTTTAGTCTAAAGCGATGCTAAAAAGATGTCAATGCAAATGATAATTGATATCAATTACTGTTTGTTACCAGAGATTTGATGAGTTTTAATAGGTTGTTATCTTGTTGTTAAAATGTGGGTTTTTTACCTATTTCTAACGAAAAATTACAGTTTTTTGATCTTAATTAAGGTAATGTTCGAAAGTTTGTAATTATTAGAATAAAACATCTAATACCAACATGTAGCGCTAACTTTAAAAGCTAACTAGCTGGTTGCACTATAAATTGGTATCGCTAACGCATTAGATTGCAAGAGGACACAGATTTATGAAGTTCACTAAAACATTAATTGCAGCATCACTTGCTGTTGTTTCTGCTGACAGCTTTGCTGCAGCTTTCCAATTAGCAGAGCAAAATGTATCGGGTTTAGGCCGTGCATACGCAGGTGAAGCAGCCGTTGCTGATGATGCTTCAGTTGTAGCTCGTAACCCTGCACTTATGTCTTTATTCAAAGACAAGCAAATTTCAGTGGCAGGCATTGCTGTTATTCCAGACGTAAGCTTAAAAGGCCAGAGCGCTGCATATGGTTTAGATGCAAACTCAATTGATGATGATAGCATCGCTCCATCTGCATTTATTCCTGCGGGTTACTTCACCATGCCATTAAATGACAAAGTGTCGTTAGGTTTTGGTGCTTTTTCTAACTTTGGTCTTTCAACTGAGTTTAATGACGACTATGCGGCAGGCTCGATTGCGGGTGAAACTGAAATCGTAACTGTTAACATGAATGCCAGTGCATCGTACAAAATTAACGAGCAGTTCAGCGTAGGTCTTGGCTTAAACTATGTTTACGCTGATGCAAAAGTAGTTCGTAATGCCGGTGCTAACCCATTTGGTATCCCTGCGAATACGCAAATTGCTCACCTTGAAGGTGACGATTACGGTTTTGGTTGGAACGTGGGTGCAATGTACCAACTTGATGAAAATAACCGCTTTGGCTTTAGCTACCGCAGCGAAACAGATATCGATTTTGAAGGTGAGTACTCAAACCAATTACCTGCAGCTGTGGGTGGTTTAGCGGGCATGACTGTACCTGGCGAGCTAAAATTAACATTACCAGCGATTGCTGAGTTCTCTGGTTCACACCAATTAGACAAAAAGCTAGGCGTACACTACAGCATTTTATGGACTGGTTGGGATAGCTTCCAGAAATTAGAAGCGTATACACCAAGCCGTGAAACGCCTGTTTTCTCTAAAGAAGAGAATTTCTCTGATTCAATGCGTTACTCAATTGGTACTGACTATCAGTACAGCGATGCGTTATTACTTCGTGCAGGTATTGCCTACGATGAATCGCCAGCTGATCAATCACACCTTTCAATCTCTATTCCTGATACAGACCGTTTCTGGTTCTCGTTCGGTGGTAATTACGCATTTAGCGAAAACTCAAATATCGACTTAGGTGTGAGTATTCTTCGTGGTAAAACACAAAACTTCACTGAAAAAGATAGTTTAGCAGCGTCACTTGGCCAAAATGTTTCATGGGAATATGAATCAAAAGGTCATGCTGTACTATTAGGTGCTCAGTATAACTACACATTTTAATATTTAAGGCGATTTTTATACTGTGTAAAAATCGCTGATACTTATTAGAAATTAAAAAAGCCGCATCATGAAATACCATGATGCGGCTTTTTTGTAAGCGCGAATTAATCGCGCTTAGTGTATGGCGTTATAGGCTTTCTATTTTCGCCTTTTGCGCTAATAGTTTGTCTTTTGCATCTGTAAACTCAGCAAGCTTAGCGTGCTCTTTAGCAAGAACTGCTTCAGGTGCGTTGTTCACAAACTTTTCGTTGGCAAGTTTATTTTGTACTTGCGCTAAGCCTTTTTCAGCTTTTTCTAGCTGCTTAGCAATACGACCAAGCTCAGCTTCAACATCAATTAAGCCAGCCATTGGGATCATGATTTCCAAGTTGCCAACATACGATGTTGCACACGCTGGCGCATCGTCTTTATTTTCAAGCAGCGTGAACGCTTCAAGCTTAGCAAGTGATGCTAAGAATGCTTCGTTATCAGCTAAACGGCGCGTGTCTTCATCTGATGCATTAGCCAGTAAAACCGACAATGGTTTACTTGGGCTAATATCCATTTCACCACGGATATTACGGATAGCTAGAATGAACTGTTTAACCCACTCTAGGTCGTCCATTGCTTGGCTGTCGACGTTTGCAGCTGTGTATACAGGGAAAGCTTGCACCATAATACTGGTGTTTGCAGTTTCAATACCCGCCAGCGGTGCAACACGTTGCCAGATTGTTTCTGTGATATAAGGCATCATTGGGTGCATTAAGCGCAGTAAGCTTTCTAATACCGTGATAAGAGTATGACGCGTACCACGTTGTTGTGCTTCGTTGCCTTTGAATAATACCGGCTTAGTAAGCTCTAAGTACCAATCACAGAACTGGTTCCATGTGAACTCGTAGATAGTGTTTGCAGCAAGGTCAAAACGGTAGTTTTCTAGGTGCTCTGTGTAGGTTTTAACCGTGGCTTCAAATTGACCTAAAATCCAACGGTCAGCCAGTGAGTACTGCTTTTCAGCCTCAGTATTAAAACCACAATCTTGCTCTTCCGTATTCATTAATACGTAACGGCTCGCATTCCATAGTTTATTACAGAAGTTACGATAACCTTCAAGGCGGTTCATATCCCAGTTTATGTCACGGCCTGTTGAAGCCATTGCCGCTAATGTGAAACGTAGGGCATCTGTACCGTGTGCTTCAATACCATTTTCGAATGTTTTACGGGTATTCTTTTCAATCTTCTTCGCAAGCTGTGGCTGCATCATGTTGCCAGTGCGCTTTTCAACGAGACTTTCAAGGTCGATACCGTCAATCATATCGATTGGGTCAAGTACGTTACCTTTTGATTTAGACATTTTGTCGCCGTTTTCATCACGGATAAGACCGGTGACATAAACGGTTTTAAATGGAACTTGTGGCTTGCCGTCTTCATCTTTGATGAAGTGCATGGTCATCATGATCATACGCGCAACCCAGAAGAAGATAATGTCGAAACCGGTTACCAATACATCTGAAGGGTGGAAGGTTTTTAAATCATCTGTGTTTGCAGGCCAACCCTGTGTTGAGAAGGTCCACAGTGCTGATGAAAACCATGTATCAAGTACGTCTTCGTCTTGTTTAAGCGCCACGTTATCAGCAATGTTATTGTCGCGGCGAACTTCTGCTTCGTCACGGCCAACATACACGTTACCTTCGTTGTCGTACCAAGCTGGAATACGATGACCCCACCAAAGTTGACGTGAAATACACCAGTCTTGTACGTCGTTCATCCACGAGAAGTACATGTTCTCATATTGTTGTGGTACAAATTTAATGTCGCCGTTTTTAACGGCTTCTTTGGCTGGTTCTGCAAGCGGTGCTACACGCACGTACCATTGGTCTGTTAGTAGTGGCTCAATTACCACACCAGAGCGGTCACCGTAAGGAACCGTTAGGCTGTGGTCTTCAATTTTTTCTAATAAACCCAGTTCTTCAAATTCGCTCACAATTGCCTTGCGCGCATCAAAACGGTCAAGACCGTGCAAGCGTTCAGGAATAGGTGCATCAAGCGCCAGCTCTTTACCGTCGAAAGTATAGCTTTCGCCTTGGCTTAATACTGCCGCATCTTTGTTGAAGATGTTGATCATAGGCAGTTGATGACGTTTGCCTACTTCGTTATCGTTAAAGTCGTGCGCTGGCGTGATTTTCACACACCCCGTGCCTTTTTCCATGTCGGCATGTTCATCGGCAACAATAGGAATACGACGATTGACGATAGGCAGTAAAATTTCTTTGCCGATCAGGTCTTGGTAACGCTCATCATCAGGGTTAACAGCCACGCCAGTATCACCTAACATGGTTTCTGGACGCGTTGTTGCTACGATGATGTAGTCTTTACCGTCTTGTGTTTTTACGCCATCAGCGAGTGGATAGCGAAGGTTCCACATATGGCCTTGCTTGTCTTTATTTTCAACTTCAAGATCAGAGATGGCTGTGTGTAACTTAGGATCCCAGTTTACTAGACGCTTACCACGGTAGATTAAATCGTCTTTATGAAGACGTACGAACACTTCTTTTACGGCTTCAGATAGACCTTCGTCCATAGTGAAACGTTCACGGTCCCAATCGACTGACGCACCTAAGCGACGTAATTGTTTGGTAATTGTGCCGCCAGAGTGATTTTTCCACTCCCAAATTTTGTCGATAAATGCATCACGACCTAAGTCATGGCGTGTTTTACCTTCTTCGGCAGCAAGCTTACGCTCAACCAGCATTTGTGTTGCGATACCTGCGTGGTCGGTACCTACTTGCCATAATGTGTTGTTGCCTTGCATACGCTTTAAACGTGTTAGCGTATCCATGATAGTGTCTTGGAATGCGTGGCCCATGTGTAAGCTACCCGTGACGTTTGGTGGCGGGATCATGATTGAGTATGCGTCACCTTGGCCAGATGGTTTAAAGTAGCCTTTTTCTTCCCAGTCTTGATATAAAGACTGTTCAATATCTTGCGGATTGTAGGTTTTATCCATTACACAGAACCTTAAATAAATGCTTAAATGTCAATTTCTTGCGTTGCAATATGGGCGCCCAGTTGGCGAAGCTTTTTAAACCGCTCACGGGCAGCTTGTTTAGCGGTTGGCTCAACGGGAACAAAGTCAAAAACTTGCTGAAAACGGCGAATAAAATCCGGCAGGTGTTCAGCTAAGTTGATTAATATCTTTCTGTTGCCGACAGGTGGCGTCATACCAATTTCTACTGGAGCGCCGCCTTTAGGGCCTTCACCTTGTAGGTTGTGTGGTATGAAACAATCTGGTTCAAATGACCAAATGATGTCGTCGATTGTGTGGGCCGTGTCGATGTTATCGGCGTAAATAAATACGCGATGACCAAGACGATACTGATCCGCAGCGATTTTAGCGGCAAGATCAAAACACGCTTTATCAGCTTGTTGGCTGTTATCATCTTGTTTTAGAACGTAAAATTGTGCGTTCATGCTCATTGTGACGGGCGTCCCCACAGATACACAGATCAAAGCAGAGATTTTGACATAGAACGCGTATTGCTTCAATTAATAAGGCGCCATTTGGCGCCTTATTTAGCGTTACTTACTCTGTAAATAACCTGCTTAGTCGTGGCTTGCTTCGCTAATGCCAGCACGGTTTAGTAAATACTGTGTCAACATTGGCACCGGACGACCCGTTGCACCTTTGTTTTTACCACCACTGCGCCATGCTGTACCGGCGATATCTAAATGGGCCCAATTGTATTTTTTGGTGAATTTAGACAAGAAACACGCAGCAGTAATTGTCCCAGCTGCACGGCCACCTAAGTTGGTGAAATCAGCAAATGGGCTTTCAAGTTGTTCTTGATAATCATCCCACAGTGGCAACTGCCATGCGCGGTCGCCACTTTGCTCAGATGCTTTAAGTAAGTCATGGGCAAGCGGGTTATGATTTGAAAGTAACCCCGTTGCATGCGAACCAAGCGCAATAATACAGGCACCCGTTAAGGTGGCTACATCGACCACGGTATCGGGTTCAAAGCGCTCAACATAGGTGAGTGCATCACACAGCACTAAACGGCCTTCTGCATCGGTATTTAATACTTCAACAGTTTGACCTGACATTGTCGTTAAAATATCACCCGGACGATAAGCATTTGAACCAGGCATGTTTTCACAACCAGCAAGCACACCAACCACATTAATAGGTAACTGCATTTGAGCCAATGCGCGCATTGTGCCAATAACCCCAGCTGCACCGCCCATGTCGTATTTCATTTCATCCATGGCTTCGCCTGGTTTGATTGAAATACCGCCAGAGTCAAAGGTTAAACCTTTACCAACGAGTACGATAGGGGCTTGGTCTTTGTCGGCACCTTGGTATTTAATCACCGACATCACAGACTCGTTCGCACTACCACGGCCGACAGCAAGGTATGAATTCATGCCAAGCTCAGCCATTTTTTCTTCACCAATAATTTCAACCGTGACATTGTCAAAGTTGTCGGCAAGCTCTTGTGCTTGCTCACCTAAATACGCTGGGTTACAGATATTAGGTGGCATATTGGCAACGTCTTTACATAATTTACTACCGGCTGCGATAGCTAAACCATGCTCAATTGCACTTTCGCCAATCGTGAGTTCACGGCGTGTCGGTACATTGAAGACAATTTTGCGTAATGGTCGACGAGGATCGCTTTTTTTACTTTTAAGCTGATTAAATGTGTATAAACAATCTTGTGTCGTTTCAACGGCTTGACGTACTTTCCAATAAGTATCACGGCTTTTAACGTGCTGCTCTGTTAAAAAGCATACCGCTTCCATAGAGCCTGTCTCGTTCAGCGTGTTAATGGTTTTAGAGATGATTTGTTTATATTGTTTGTCGTCCAACTCTCGCTCTTTACCACAGCCTACAAGTAAAACGCGTTCGCTCAGTACATTGGGTACATGATGCAACAACAATACTTGACCAGGCTTACCTTCAAGGTCGCCACGGCGCAGTAAATTTGAAATATAACCATCGCTGATTTTATCTAGCTGTTCACCAATGGGCGATAAACGACGTGGCTCATAAACGCCAACTACAATACATGCGCTACGTTGTTTTTCTGGACTACCACTTTTTACGCTAAATTCCATTGTCACTCCTGATTTTGAGTCGTATAACCTTAGTAAATAAGGGTAAGAAATTCATTTTCGAGTCCTTTCTTACATTTTTTAGTTTATTAACACTAATATTAGCTCATAAACTATGACTCTATTTACGTGTTTTTGAACTTTATCTTATTGTGAATATCAATATCACATAATAGATGCCATCTGTACTATAAATGCAAGATTATATGTTCTTGCTAGGTATGATATTTAATTGTGATGGCATATAATAAAGTGAGTAAAATAACTAGTTTACTCAAAATTTCTTACTATTCCAGTGAAACACGATGTTTAACAGGGGCGAGCATTGCTAATTTTCCGTTATTTGACCACTGAAGTCTTAAAGTCGCAGGTCGCCGTATTTTTAACTTTAATGACCATTTTTGTGTCGCAAAAGTTTGTGGTGATTTTAGGTGATGCCTCAGATGGAGGACTTCCTGCAAAGCTTGTGCTTTCGATGATCGCGTTAAAACTACCGCAGCTTGCGTCGCTTATTCTCCCTTTGAGTATCTTTTTAGGCATTATTTTGGCCTATAGTCGTATTTATGCCGATAGCGAAATGACGGTGTTTAGAGCCTGTGGCGTTAGTGAATGGTATGTTGTGCGCGTTACGCTTATTTCAAGTACAGCGATGGCCATTCTTGCGGGTGCCTTAACACTGTACATTGCACCATGGGCGAGTGAGCAAGAGTATCAATTAAAAGAACAAGCAAAAGCCGATGCTGGTTTGTCTGCGCTTCGAGCGGGTCGTTTTCAGCAAACCGGCAACGAAAAAGCCGTTGTCTTTATTCATAATATTGAAAACGGTGGTAAAGAACTTCACAAAGTTTTTGTTGCCCAGTTACCTGACCGTGAGAAAGGTGATTTGGCACGGTTAGTCTACGCAGAGCGTGGTGTCGTGATTGAACAAGATAACGGTGAGCAACAACTTATTTTGAATGATGGTAAGCGTTATGAAACAGACGGTGAATCTGCGGCGCTTAACCTGACAGAGTTTGATGGTTATAGCGTACAAATCCAAGACCAAGAAATTGAACATCAACGCCGTAAATTAGAAGCCGTACCAACGTTTGATTTATTTAAAATGAAAAGTGTAGAAGCGGTTGCTCAGTGGCAGTGGCGTATTGCAATACCGCTTTCGATTCCACTGCTTACTTTACTGGCCGTTCCGCTTAGTGTGGTTAACCCACGACAAGGTAAATTTGCTAAATTAGTGCCTGCAATCAGCTTGTATTTAGGGTATTTCATCCTTCTAAATGCCGCTAAATTTGCCGTTGAAGATGGTAAAATACCACCTTCAATTGGGCTGTGGTGGATTCATTTATCTGCCTTGTTTATTGGTGGTTTATTGATTATTAAAGGCCGCCCGCTCGGCGCATGGTTAAAAGCAGTGGTGACTAAGCGGGAGTTAAGCGCATGATGAAAACACTCGACTGGTATTTAGGCCGCAGCATTATTCAAACTACAGGATTTGCATTAATGGTGCTGGTTGGTATCAGTACCCTTATTAAATTTATTGAACAGTTAAAATCGGTAGGGCGTGGCAGTTATGATATTGCGACAGCACTTATTTACACTGTGTACAGCATGCCGGGAGACTTGGTTATTTTCTTTCCAATGGCAGCGCTCATTGGTGGCTTAACGGGACTCGGTGCTTTAGCATCAAACAGTGAGTTGGTGGTGATGCAGGCCGCGGGCATGTCGCGTTTACAGATTATTGCCTCGGTAATGAAAACTGCCATGTTTATGGCTATCTGTATGATGGCGCTTGGTGAGTGGGGAGCGCCCGAAGCACAGCTTAAAGCGAAAGAAATACGCAACCACGCTATTAACGGGGGCGATGTCTTTAATGCCAAACAAGGTGTATGGGCAAAAGATGGCAGTAACTTTATAAATATAGAAGATGTTGATCAGCAAGGCGTATTGCGTGGTGTACATATGTATCATTTTGATAAGTCATTGCAATTAACTCAAATCACGAAAGCAAAAGAAGCCGTAAACCGAAAAGATGGTTGGCTGTTGCGTGGCGTTAATAAAGTTAAAATCACGCCAGAACAGATTAGCACTGAACAGCAAACTGAAGAGTTTTACGATTCACAGTTAACAGCAGAAAAGTTAGGGGTTGTATCGGTAAAACCAGAAGCGTTATCGTTTACTGGACTCTGGTCATATTTGAGTTACCTAAAACAAAATGAACAAGATACCAGCACCTATGAGTTAGCATTGTGGCGCAAAGTAATGCAGCCTGTGTCTATCGCGGTGATGTTATTAGTGGCGTTGTCGTTTATATTTGGCCCACTGCGAACCGTTACAATGGGCGCTCGTATCATTATGGGGGTTATAACCGGCATTACCTTCCACCTGACCAATGAAATATTTGGCCCTGTGGTGATGGTATATCAAATTCCAGCGGTTGTCGGTGCGGTGTTGCCAAGCATTCTATTTATTGGTTTTGCGACCTACTTGCTAAATAAGCGTGTGTAGTAAACGTACTTAAATTACAAAAAAAGCGTGACTATCTAGTCACGCTTTTTTGTATCTACTGTCTCGCTTTACCAATCAGTGATTACACCAATAAGCTTAATTAAGCGAACTGCGCCTAATCCAATGAGCGATAAATGCGTTTATTTTCTTCTTTTGTGAGCGTAATTACTTCTGTTTTAGCTATGTAATCTTGCAGTGCACGTTTGTTTTTAAAATCAATCAGCACCACTAAATTACCCAAACCTAATAAAGCACAGATTGCTCTTAGCGCACCTTGTTGCCAGCTAATCAGCTTACCATCGAGGGTTTGTACTTTTAAGCGCCATGCGCGCATGCCTATGGTTTGCCCGCTTTTAGCCCAAAAGTAACTAAAAAATGCCACGCTCACTAACACCAGTAATCCACTACGGATGCCATAAAGCAAAGGGGAGTTTTGAATATACGCTGAGACATCCTCAGCATTGCCAATACTCAACACATCAAGTGAAATAAGTCCCTGAACAGCCAGTAGGTATAGCACAGTTGTGAGCATTGCAAAGGCAATCACAACCAAGGTGTCGTAAATTAACGAGGCAAAACGGCGCCAAAAACCGGCACGAGGAAACTCAGCTGACATAAACACTCTCATCCTATTAAATTGCGCTGTAGTTTAGCAAAGTCCTTAGCAAACAAGAAATACTTAGCGAGGGTTTCGCTTGTCGACAAACAGGTCTGACCTGCTATAGTTGAAAAAATAATAAAAAAGAGAGCCCTTCTATGTCTGTTTCTTCGAGTGAAACCCACGTGGTATTTAATCAACCCAAACCGCTTGAAAACTATAACGCGTACGAGGCTGACGACGTGTTGCAGTATTGGCAAAATTGTTTTGCGGGACAATGGGGAACAGCGCATCTTTCTGCTTTTGGGCAACAGGTGGGAGGGGAACTGTTACAAGCTGGGTTCTTGGCAAATAAGCATTTGCCTGAACTTAATACACATAACCGCTTTGGTGAGCGTATTGACCATGTTGATTACCATCCAAGTTATCATCAGCTTATGCAGCATGCCATAGCGCAAGGACACTGTGCCTTACCTTGGCAGCAAAAAAAGCAAGGCAGTCATGTTGTACGCGCGGTGATGGCTGTACTACATAATCATGCTGACCCAGGGTCAGGTTGCCCGCTAACGATGACCTTTGCGAGTGTGCCCGCTATTGCCAGTCAAGCCAATATCGCTGAAGTGTGGCTGCCAAAAATACTGGCCAATCATTATGATGGCGACAACAAGCCGTGGTTTGAAAAACAAGGTGTTACGATTGGTATGGCCATGACCGAAAAGCAAGGAGGCACCGATGTACGAGCAAATACCACCAAAGCAACACCACTAAATGAAGGCGGTGCAGGGCAGCTTTACGTGCTTGAAGGACACAAATGGTTTTGTTCAGCCCCCATGAGCGATGCTTTTTTAGTGCTCGCCTATGCCCCTAATTCACAATTGTCGTGCTTTTTAGTGCCGCGCTGGCTTGAAAGTGGTGAAAAAAATGCCGTCTATATTCAGCGTTTAAAAAATAAATTAGGAAATCAGTCAAATGCCAGTTCTGAAATCGAGTTTAGATCAGCGCATGGCTGGATGTTGGGCGAACCAGGCAGTGGTATTAAGACGATTATTCAAATGGTCGCACTCACACGGTATGACTGTATGCTCGGCTCAAGTTCATTGATGATGCAAGCAGTAAAAGAAGCGGTATGGCACACATCAGAGCGCGCTGTTTTTGGAAAAAAACTGCATCAACAGCCATTAATGCTGAATGTCTTAGCTGATTTAGCATTGGAAGCAGAGGCCGCGTTGGCAATCTCGATGCGGATTGCCCACGCACTTGATAAACAAGACGATGATAGCGAAGCTGCACTCGTTCGCAGTGCGACTGCGATTGGAAAGTACTGGATTTGCAAGCGTGCAGTTCAGCACACCTTCGAGGCGATGGAATGCATTGGTGGAGTAGGTTATGTGCAAGACAATATTGCCAGTCGCCTTTATAAAGAAGCCCCTGTTAATTCAATTTGGGAAGGGTCAGGTAACGTGCAATGCTTAGATTTAATGCGCGTGTTTAACCGCGAGCCAGACTCGTTAACGGCGCTTATGAAGGAGCTTGAAAAAGCACGTGCCCTAAACAGTGATTACGCCGATAAGCTTAATGAATTGCAGGCATTACTAACCGATACGTCACATTTAGAAATACAGGCTCGGCGGATCATTGAGCGCTTAGCACAGCTTTGGCAAGCCGCAACGCTCTTGCAGTTTGGTGAACCCATTATCGCACACGCATTTGTAACAAGCCGTTTGAAAGGTCCTCACTTTTCGCATTATGGTTGTTTAAGCCATGAAATAGACTGTCAGGCCATTGTTTCTCGAATGATGCCAAAGCACGTTGGTTAACAACTTGTTTAATAATTGTGCGGTTGATTCATCAGGCCGCATAAAACGCTTGCTGCCTCACCCATTCTTTGTATAATGCTTGGCATAGAGACAAAAGCAGTTAAAAAGCTTATTGCTCTAAAGTGGTTTTTCTTTATCTTCTCGTGTTTAGAAGGTTAAAGAAAAATGAAGCCAGTGTGATGGAATTGGTAGACATGACGGATTCAAAATCCGTTGCCTTCGGGCGTGGCGGTTCAAGTCCGCCCACTGGTACCACTTTTTAACCTCAGCACCTTTTGCTGGGGTTTTTTTATGCCTGAAATAAATCAGTTATGTGTCTTATGTTGTGTGTTCGCGTTTTTGAGTAACACACGGGGCGTGGCAATTAGGCAAGTAAAGTCTGCGCATCGTGTCTTTTTGCCTGCGTACCTTTTAACCACTGCATCTTTTAACCAACGTAACTTTAAACATTCGTGCCTTTTGCAAGAGGGGGCATAAAGACAGCTTTCAGTATAATGCCATGGCTAACCTTTCATTCATTTTCTTCTGGCATGCTCTGATTGCCCCTATAAAATCCTTTTTGTTCTATTATTAATCACAGGTGTTCAAACAATGTTGAGTAATTAAATAACCCCTGATTTTGTGTGTCTACTTGATTGAAAATTAATCATAATGGACTAGAGTAGCATGGTATTTATAGGCTTCATGTAATACAATTTGAAACCTTAACTTTAAGTTAAGTCAAACACTTAGTGCATATAAGATAAGGCGGGAAGCGTGGGTACATTCGACCTAAAACGTATTGTTGAAAGTATATCTAATCTTAAAAGTGAAAACTTTTATAATGCTATATGCCTCTCTTTGTCAGAAGTGGTGGGTGCGTCACACGTTTTTTTAGCTCATGTTGATGAAGACACCATGCAGGCAACAACGCTAACGTTGGTGGCCAATGACGAAATCGTTGAAAACATTAGTTATGATATTCGCTGCACGCCTTGCAACGATGTAAGTTGCGGCGGTATCTCGAGCTATAGCTCAGGCGTACAGCAATTATTTCCAGACGATAAATTACTCGTTGATATGGGTATTGAAGCGTATGTCGGGGTGCCCTTGCAGAGTATGTCTGGTAAAACAGATACCATTCTCGTTGCACTTTTTCAGCATGCAATCAGTGATGCCATGCAAATTGAGTCTTTCTTTTCCTTATTTACAGGCCTTATTCAACGAGAGATTGAAAAAGATCGCTTTATTGCCAAGTTAGATTTTGCCAATCAATTGATAGAACAAAGTCACGAAGCTATTTTTATCTGCAATGAAAATGTCGAGATCATATACGCAAATACTGCATTTACGAATATGACTGGCTATTCGTTCGACGAGATTATAGGAAAAAATCCTAAAATATTGAGTTCGAATAAGCATGCATCGCATTTTTATCGTGCCATGTGGCATCACATTGATACCGAAGGTAAATGGTCTGGTGAGATCATGAATAAGAACAAGCAAGGGGACTTATACACCCAGTTTTTATCAATTACTAAAATGGTTAACAATGGTGAGGTGTGTTACGTCGCCTTCATTCTCGATATCACAGAGAAAAAAGAAGCTGAGCGGAAAATTTATTTTCATGCAAATCATGACCAACTGACGGGCCTCACAAATCGCTTTTATTTTAAAGAACGTATTTGTGATTTAATTTCGGCACCGTCGCATCAAAATGATGTTAATACGCACTTGGCAGTGATTTATTTTGATGTTGATCGATTTCAAGATATTAACACCGTATATGGCTTAACCTTCGGGGATAAACTGCTATGTGAAATAGCAAATCGGCTGGCATATACCTTTAAAGAGTGTGCATTTTCACGCATCGATGGTGACAGCTTTGCAATATTACAGACCTATCAGGATAGCCATGAGCTTGAACTTGTCTGTAAACAAATTAATGCTTTATTAATTGAGCCTTTTTCTATTGGCGGTATTCGTCAGCATGTAACAGTGACACTGGGTATCAGTCATTATGAATATAATAATGTACTGACATCGCAGGTTAAAATTGAAAAAATAGCCCGTCGTCTTATTAGGCAAGCTGAGCTGGCTAGCTTAAACGCAAAACAAACAGCGGATCCATATTTACACTTTTGTACTGAAATGGACGACAAGGTTAAAAAACACAATTTACTGGTAGAGCAACTGACACAGGCTGTTAAGAACAACGAGATAGAGGTTTATTTTCAACCAATTATTGATATTGAAAATAACACAGTTGCTAAATTCGAGAGCTTAGTCAGGTGGCAAAACCAAGGGCAGTGGGTGTCGCCTGTAGAGTTTATACCATTAGCGGAAGAGTCGCGTGTCATAATTCCACTCGGTGAATTGGTGTTAATAAAAACGTGTCAGCAAATTAAGGCACTTGAAGCACAAGGGTATGATCAACTGGTATTTAATGTTAACCGTTCATTATTTGAGTTTGCAGAGTACAACCCTGAACGCAATGTGTGGATTGACATCATAAAGAGTCAAGGTGTTAAGCCTTCGCAAATATCGTTTGAATTAACTGAAAGTGTACTTGCCCCCGAAAATACCAATCACCTCGACGTGCTTACTCAACTTAAAGCAGCAGGGTGTTTAATTTCGTTAGACGACTTTGGTACTGGTTACTCATCGTTAAGTTACCTGCGTCGTTTTCCGGTTGATGTGCTCAAGCTCGACAAGTCGTTTATTGATGAAATACATGTTGATTTAGCTGACGAAGCCTTAGTTAGATCAATCATTCAAATGAGTCGTGTACTGGGTATTAAAGTGGTTGCTGAAGGGGTTGAAGAATACGCTCAACTTGAAGTGTTAACGGATGCTGGTTGTGACTATATTCAAGGTTATTACTTTTCAAAACCTTTGCCACCCAGTCAGATACTTCCTTTTTTAGAGCAATTTGCTAGAGACCGCTGAGTATTCGCGGTATGATTTTGGTATACACAAACGAGCAAACGTAACTATGCCAAAATTAACCGCTAAGCAAAATATTCAGGCGATTGTCAGTGCTATTAAAACAGAAGAACAAGCACTGAGAGCGAAATACCCTGTTCTTAATCAACAAAATAGTATTGCTTTGGTTATTTTGTTGTTGTCACTATTGTCATTAATTGGTGTCGCGTCACTTTATTATATGAGCCTCATTCCCGCGTGGTTGTGTATTATTTTAGCGGCTGTGATTACGTCTATTTCTCACGAACTTGAACATGACCTTATTCATAAGCAATATTTTAGTAAACGTCCTTGGCTTCATAATTTTATGATGCTGGTTGTGTGGTTAATGCGACCAAATACGGTGAACCCGTGGTATCGACGTAAAATTCATTTGCACCATCATAAGGTCTCAGGAACCAATCAAGACTTAGAAGAACGTTTGGTCGGTAATGGCATAAAAAACCCGCTTGTTAGGGCTGTGGTGATTGTTGATGGTTTGTTGGGATTAGTAATCAGCAGTAAGCGCTTTAATAAAGAAATTAAAGGCTTTAAGTTTTTGACCGTATTTAACGCGGGGTTTCCAATTGCGACCGCCTATTTCGTTATTTTATATGGGGTAATCGCGTACTACTTACTGCAGTTATTTATGCCGTTAGAATCTATGTTACCTAGTTGGGGGGTAGATGTGCTGGCGGTTGCTGAGTTTTTGATGGTGGTGTTAATAATACCAAATATTATTCGTTCATCATCGCTCAATTTTATTACTTCATCGATGCATTACTACGGTGGTGTAAACAATGTGATTGAGCAAACTCACGTGATTAATAGTCGCTGGTTTATACCTTTTCAATTATTTTGTTTTGACTTTGGTCGTACCCATACTATTCATCATTTTGTGCCAAATCAGCCGTTTTATATTCGCCAACTTATTAGTCAAAAAATACTGCCTATTATGGCGCAGCACGGGGTAAGATTTAATGACTTACGCAGTATCAAGCGTGCGAATCTATACGAAACTAAACAAGAGGGAGTTTAATATGCAAATCACGGGTCGTTGTCACTGTGGTGAGGTAACTTACCAAGCACAAGTTGATGAAAATAAAGTATTTAACTGTCATTGTACCGACTGTCAAATAATTTCAGGGGCACCATTTCGTACCGTTGTTATGTCAATGCCCGATGCTGTTACATTCACGGGTGCTATACCAAAAGAATATATAAAAATCGCTGAAAGCGGTAATCAAAGAGCGCAGGGGTTTTGTGCTAATTGTGGTACTGCTTTGTACGCGACCTCAGTCGGCGAAGGCGAGCGCATTTATGGCTTACGTTTAGGGGCTGTTGAGCAAGCCGCTGAGCTTATTCCAAACACACATATTTGGTATCGTTCTCATAAACCATGGCTTGATAACTTAGCGGATATGAGCACATTTGAAATCACGGCAGCCAGTCAATAAGGGGCTGTACTATTTATTGTTGATAGTTACGTCATTGTTGATAGTTACGTTTCGGCCACTCAAGTAACCAAATAGCGCGCATAATAGGCTTGATACAATACATAGCCAGAGCGCGCCAGCCCAATTATTAAAAAAGCTATGTAATGTACCGGCCAAGATTGGCCCTGTTGCGGCCAGTAAATAGCCGATACATTGCGCCATACCTGATAAAGCAGCAGCTTGCTGCGCATTATGAGTACGTAAACTCACAAACGATAAACCTAAAATAAAACAAGCACCTGAGCAAAACCCTAAGGTGACAGACCAAATCATAGCGAAGCTTGGGGCGTACAATAATCCAAATGAACATAGCGCACCTAATAAGGCCAAGCTAAAAGTGAGTATTCGCTGATCATTTAGTTTTGCTAATAAGGGAATAAGCACGATACCGGGTAATGCTGAGGCAACTTGAAACGCACCTTGCAAGGCTCCAGCGTGTTCAGCTGTATGACCAAACTCAATCAAAATACTCGGCAGCCAACCAAGCATAATGTAAGTAAAAAATGAGTTAAAACCGAGTAATAGTGTTATTTGCCACGCTAATGGTGAATGCCAAACTTTCGCCTGAGTGGTGTGTGATACCTGTGCTTTGCTAGGCATCGTATGCTGTTTTAACTGAGGAAGCCAAACAACAATGGCCAGTAACACCAGTAATGAATAACTGGCTAAAGCCACTTGCCAGCCTATTTCTTTGTATTCTGCAAGGGGAGTGATCAGTGCTGAATAACTCCCGCCAAATATGCCCATTGCAAGTACGTAGCTTGACGTCATTACCGCCACTTTATGCGAAAAATCACGCTTAATAAGACTTGGCAATAATACATTACCAATCGCAATACCAACGCCAATCACAGCGGTGCCAATAAATAAAACACTTGCAGAATCAATCAGGCGAGACAAAACACCCACGCCAATCAGGAGCAGAGCGATAAACAACGACAGTTCCAGACCATATTTTTTAGCCAAGCTTGCTGCCATGGGGGAGGCAATGGCAAAGGCTATCAGGGGTAAAGTGGTCAACATACCGGCTTGCGATGCTGTGAGCTTAAATTGCTCAATAATCTGTTCTAGTACTGGCGCAATGCCTGTGATGGGCGCGCGTAAGCTGGCTGCAATAAGAAAAATGCCAAGCACTAATAAAAGGGTGCGAATTGCGTTTTGAGAAGATGGCACGCTGTTTAGAAACTTAAGTAAGAGATAAAACTATCATACCTAAATACTAAACAGCGTGGGTGAACTATGAGATAGCTCACCAAATAATGCGGTCACTTAAAACTGATAACGTGCTGATAACATTGCGTTACGGGGTCTTCCTGGAAAATAGCGATCGCCGTTAAAGCTCGTGTAGTCTGCTCGTTCAGCATAGTGCTCATCGGTTAAGTTGTTCACGCGCAGAGTGACAGCAAACGTAGGGGTAAGCTGCCAAGCTGCTGTTAAATTAACCAGCGAGTGGCCTTCGTAACGATGAAGATTTTCAGGGTCGGTAAAATAGCCGCTGGTGTTGTAGAGCTCAAGCGCTACCCGAGTCATATCATTAGCCTGCCAAAGTAATTGTAAGTTAGCGATATTACGCGGGGCGGTATCGACCTCATTGCCATTGATATTAACCTCACCTAATAGTTGGTCATAGCTGTAGGTATGCTTAGCGTGCGTTGCAGCTAATTGCATTGAGATAGTGGGCGTAATGGCGTAGGCGAGTTCAAGCTCAATGCCGCGATGCTGGGTTTGCCCGTCATTGACATAGAAAAAGTCACTGTCGCGGAAAATCGTATTTTCTTTATTCATAGCATAAGCACTTATCACGTAATGAAGTTGTGCTTGCTGACCTTTGAAGCCAAATTCCAAATTTTTTGCAATTTCTGATTTTAACTCAGCAACGCTTTGTTCACGCTGAAGCTGATAAAGCTCAGCCGCTTGCGGCGCTCGAAAGCCTTCAGACGCATTGGCATAAATAAAGTGATTATTGGTAAATTGGTAGCTTATGCCAAGTTTAGGTGAGAAATTAGCAAAGCTATTAATACCGCTTTCTGGGCGAGAATAGCGACAGCCACCCATTCCGCACGGGGTGCCATCTTCTTTCGTGCGCCCTGCGAGCATATGGTTCGTGTAATCATAACGCATGTGTTCGTATCGGCCCCCTACAGTGACTAATAGTTCATCATATTGCCAGTCTAGGTTTATAAATGGTGCCAGTAAGCGACTCGTAACCTGATAGTCATAATGTTTACCCTGAGGGACTGTTGCGACCAAAAAAGCAGAACCCTCTGTTGGCTTATCTTGGTATTGTAAAAAATCGGCATCGGTAAGCTCACCATCAAAGCCCACGGTAAGCGTACTTGCGTTTGCAAATTGGTGCTGCCACATTGATTGTATACCTACGCCTTGTTGCGCGTTTTCTTCCAAAGGTGTGCCGGGTAAAAAGTGTTTAAAAAAGGTCATGCTTTGGTCGCGCAGGTAAGGGGTTAGCGTGAAACTATTGTTGTCGTCTTTTGTCCAATTTAACTTGGACCACACACGCATCGATTGTGCTTTTCTAAAGGCATCGGGGTTTGGATTTGACTGTGCAATGTCTTCATCTTTGTAGCTTTCAAAGCCTTCAATATAGCCTGCGGTTTGTTGATCTAAATGCGTATAAGTAAGGCCGCTATTGAGCGTGAAATTGTCAGCATCATAACGATGGCGCATGGTCACTTTTTCTTGGTCAACCCCTTCATCATCACGGTAGCCTGTGTCGCGAGTGATACTCACATTAATACCAAGGCCTTGTTTGCCAAAGTCGTGACCTTGCCCCAATTTATAGCGGCTATAGCCAAAAGAACCGTAGTCTAAACCAAGTGTGGTGTGATCATAGGTTGTATCGGGCGTAATAACGTTAATAACCCCATGGACTGCATTGGAACCATAAAGAGCTGAGCCTGGGCCTTTTAATACCTCAATGCGCTCAGCCATTTCTGTGTGCGCTTCAAATAATTCGTTGATATTACAAAAACCAGCGGCACGCAGGGGAATACCATCTTCTGCTGTGAGTATCCCACCGCAGGCCCCAGCGCCCGATAGCACTGGCGAGCGAAGGGCGGGTAAGTACTCTTGTCCATTACCATGTTGTAAGTTTGCACCTGCAACCTGTTTAAGGGCTTGTTGAATATGCGTGGGCGCAATGAGTGATAATTGTTGTTTAGAAATACTGCTTACAACCACAGGAAGTGGATCAGCAAGCACTTCGGTACGAGAGGCGGTGGTGGTGATATGCTCAAGTTCATTTGTTGCGGCAAATGTATGGCAGCTAATTGAAAGAGAGCCAATAAGCGCTGAGATTAATGACAACTTCATGAAAACCCTTTGATTAAACAACGACAACGAGAATCAAAGGGTAACTGCTTTTAACGGTGTGTAAAAGCTTTCGCGATTAATGAATTGCTTTTCGTCGCAGACACACAGCCCCCAAAAGTAAAGCGATAAGCCAAAATAGGCTACTGCCACTGTGCCCCTTTTTATGGCTGACATTGGCAATTTTCTCGTCTTTAACGCGAATTTTAAATTGACCTAATTCGGTATCTAGATTTCCTATCATGTCGTCAACAGCAGCATTAAAACTTGCTAGCGATTGCTGTTTCGCGACCTCATCGATACCAATTGCTGTACTTCGTTTCTCTGCTTTATGGATACCTGGCGCACGGAACAACATTTTTCGGCTTTTAATATCAAATACCGCGGTATCGACGAATGTTTGCACCGTGTTTTCATTACCCGGAATGACATAGAGACCAACAATGGTGAGGTATAAGAAGGCTGCATTATTTTCTAAACTTTGTGACACTTGGTCATACGACACCAGCGCCATAATGTCCACATCGTATAAACGTGATACCTGCTCTAAAGTAGTAAACCCCTCGCCTCCCTTTAAGTAGGTACTTGGGATGACTTCGATACGGTCAATATAGTCATACTGCATAAATTGTTTTTTTACTTTGTTGAGTAGTGCTATTTCGTCACTATGATGGAGGCCGTTGTTGTATTTGTTAGGAATAAAGGCAATACCCACTGTGGCGGGTAAGTTTAGAGTGGGCACACTGATTTGTTCGGCTGCTCGTTGTTGTTGATCTGGGTATAAATAGTCAACCAATGAGCTAGATTGAGTTTGTTGATTACCGTGTTGACTCAACATGGTACTGCAGCCAGTTAGCGTAAATATCACAATGATCAAACACCACTTTAATGAATTCATAAACGATCCTTTTTTATAACGTGTTCGAAAACAATGGGTGTAATTTTGGTTTTTTAATCACAGTCATTGTTCCTAATTGAAGCTTTCATTCAGACAAAGAAAGTCATGAAAAGTGCCAAAGAAGATTAAAGAAATGTAAAGATTGTTTTTATAACGTATTGTTATTTATGATCTTGTTATTTTTAATTGTAACCCTTCATCTATGATTCAGGCTTGCTTGATAGGCTTTTCAACAAGAGCAAATGCAGAGGGTCTCTATTATGAATAAAATAATTACTATCTCGTTAGCCGTGCTAGGTTTGAGTTTGGTGCCTATAGAAGCGAGTGCTAAACATGATCGTGACCATGACAGATACGAGTACAAACACGAACGTAAAAAGCACCATAAACATAAAAAGCATCATAAGCATCATCGCCATGACCGTGATTGTCATCACGATAGGTATGACCGCTATAGCTACCGTGATTTACCACCCGGTTTATACAAAAAAGTAGGTTATGGCGGTGGATTACCGCCAGGTTGGTACAAACGGTATCATCATGGTGATATTCTCGACAGAGATATTTATCGCCACGGCCGAGTAATAAAGCGTCGCGATAGAAATGGCATTATTGCCATTGAAATTGATGATCGCTTAATACACTTAGTACATGACACACGAGAAATTTTATCCATCGTGTCGCGTCATCGTTAATCCTGTTTAAAGCCGCTTTGCGGCTTTTTTATACTCTTTCATTCCCAGTTCAGAAATAGTTGCTACGCTTAGTAGAATACATAAAAAGGAAAGTTCGTATGAAAACATTTTTAACAGTGGCTGTTTTAGGGCTTAGTATTGTTGCGACAGGCGCTTTAGCAAAGGACAAAGATAAGGACAAAGACAAAGGAAAAAGCTTACCGCCTGGTCTAGAGAAAAAACTTGAAAACGGTGGAGATCTTCCGCCTGGTTGGCAAAAGAAATACCGAAAAGGTGACATACTTGACCGCGATATTTATCGTCGAGGTAAGGTGATTAAATCGCGTAATAACGACGGATTAATTTCAATTCAGGTTGATGGCACCATTGTTCGTTTGGTAGAAGATACCCGCGAAATAGTCTCGATTCTGAGCCGATAAATTGTGCCAATGAGTTATATGAGCCATGCATTGAGTGTACTGTCTGTACTTTTGCTTATTGTCTCACTATTGCCATTTTCGTACTCCCAGCATTATTTAATTCGAAGTTGTGATTTTGTGCGGCTGCAAGTAGCGTATCTTGCAGGAGCATGTTTGCTGGGAGCAAGCGTGTTATTTTACCTCTCCAACAGCTATTATTTACTCGGTTGTATTGTTATAAGCTTTGTGGTTTTGCTACTGCAAGCGAACTGGATTTACCCCTACACATGGTTCGCTAAGAAAGAAGTTGTCTCAAGTAGTAAAGATGATGCTCACAGTATTCGCATAATGTCTGCGAATGTGCTGATGTCGAATACGCACTACGGCAAACTTATTAAACTGGTAAAAAACCACCAACCAGATTTACTCATCACGCTTGAATCTAATGAAACGTGGCAACAGCAGCTCAGTTGTCTAGAAGCAGATTACCCATATCGTATCTATTGCCCTAAAGATAATCGTTACGGTATGCATTTATACAGTAAGTTTGAAATTAAACACCAACAGGTATGTGAATTAATCGAAGCGGATATTCCTTCGATTCATATCGTATTTGAAGATGCCAATAATACAGAAGTTGAGGCGCACTTTATTCACCCAGCTCCTCCAAGTCCCACCGAAAAAGACACCTCGCGTCCTCGTGATACCGAGCTTATTATTCTGGCCAAAGCCCTTAAAAATAGAACGCGCCCTTGCATCGTTGCAGGCGATCTGAATGATGTTGCTTGGTCACGGAGCACGCGTTTGTTTATGCGAGTTTCTAAGTTGTTAGACCCGCGTAAAGGACGCGGCTTTTTTAATACATTTCATGCGGGTTACTTTTTTATGCGTTGGCCGCTTGATCATTTATTCCACAGTGATGAATTCAGTGTAAAACGAATTGAACGCCTTGCTAAGTATGGCTCTGATCATTTTGCACTATTAACCGAATTGACTTATGACCCCGCTGCTTCAAATCAAAAACAACATGAGGATATTGATAAAGATAAAGCGATTAAAGAGTTAAAAATGCCTATGACATCTAAGCAGCAAGTTCCGACCTTTGATGAATGAGAAAGGGCTCAATGAGCCCTTTCAGTGAGTATTATTGGTTGATCATAATGGTTTTAATATTTACAAATTCGCGTAAGCCAAAACCACCATGCTCTCGGCCATAGCCGCTGTCTTTCACTCCACCAAACGGCAAGTTTGGCTGAGCGAGTCCATAGCCATTTATATTTACCATTCCTGTATCAAAATGCAGCCTAGCCAGTTCAACAGCCTGTTTCTCGTTGCTAGAAAAAATACCTCCTCCTAATCCATAACGCGAGTCGTTGGCTATACGCATCGCGTCGTCATTATCTTTGGCGCGGATCAGAGAGGCCACGGGGCCAAATAGCTCATCATCGTAGGCTGGCATTCCTGGTTTTACATTTTCAAGTAAGGTCGCTGGGTAGTAAAAACCAGTGCCTGTTGGCATGCTGCCACCGACAATCGCCTTCGCTCCAGCATCAATAGAGTCACTTACTTGTTGGTGAAGCTGTGCGCGTAAATCTTCACGTGCCATTGGCCCAAGCCCTGTGTTTTCATCATTAGGGTCACCCAGTTTTACTTGCTCAAACTGTTCTTTAATACGTGCTTTAAAGTCATTATATACTGCGTCAACCACCACAAAGCGTTTCGCCGCGACACATGTTTGGCCATTATTGATAAGACGACCTTGGGTACATGCCTCAATGGCGGTATTAAGGTCGGCATCATCAAGGACAACGTAAGCATCATTACTGCCAAGCTCAAGCACGGTTTTCTTGACATGCTTACCGGCACGCTCTGCCACTTTTTTACCCGTGCTGTCACTGCCAGTAAATGTGACCCCGCGAATAGCGGTATGCTCAATTAATTCGCTGGCTGTTTTACCGTCGATTAATAAGTTTTTAAAGCAATGGGTTGGAAAACCAGCTTCATTAAATAACTGCTCAATTTTTTCAGCCATTCCAAATACGTTACCGGCGTGTTTTAGCACGGTCGTGTTACCAGCCATAACATTAGCACAGGCATAACGAATAACCTGATAAAGAGGGAAGTTCCAAGGTTGAATACCTAAGATAACACCGATAGGTTGGTAGCTAATGATGGCGCGGCCACCTTGCATATCGCGTTTTTCTTCGGCGAGGACCTCAGGGCCTTGGTCGGCTGTGTAGCGACATATAGCAGCACAAAGTTCCGTTTCTTGTAAGCCTTGTTGATAAAGCTTGCCCATTTCGTCAGTCATTAACTGTGCTAATTCATGTTTATTATCGTCAATCAATTTTGCAAGTTGATTAAGGTATTTAGCTCGCTCTAATAAAGATGTCTCGCGCCATGATAAAAAGGTTTTATGGCATTTATCTATTTCAGCCTTAGCTTCTTGTAAAGACAAGAGAGTGTAGGTATTTAAAGTTTGCTCGTTTGTTGGATTGATTGTAGTTACTGTATCAGTCATCATTATCTCCTTACAAAATGTACATGACCTTGTGCAAAGCTAACACCAGCTTTTCAAATGTTTTTTAGATTTTTGTTTTTATTGGCTTTTATTTGTTTTTATCTGGTTTCTGTGTGTGTGGAAATATGTAAAAACTGCAAGAGGCTGCAAAACTTACAAGGATAGGCTATGAGTAATACATTGTTTAATACAGAGCTTGCGATTATCCAAGCGCCCATGGCAGGGGTGCAAAATGCACAACTGGCGGTTGCGGTGTGTGAAGCGGGAGGTTTGGGGTCGTTACCTTGTGCCATGCTCTCGAAAGAGCAACTGATTAACGAGTTGGACTATTTAACACACCATACTAATAAGCCATATAATTTAAACTTCTTTTGTCATCAAGTCAGCCCGTACAGCGAAGCTGAGCAACAGCAGTGGCATGAACTATTAAGCCCATATTTTGCTGAGTTTGAAATAGATGCATCGCAATTCAGTCGCAAAGCCTCACGACAGCCTGTTGATCAGCAGGTAATTGATACAATTGCGACTTATAAACCTCCCGTGGTTAGTTTTCATTTTGGCTTACCTAATCAAGAAATTATCGCGCAAGTCAAAGCATGGGGTGGCAAGGTTTTGTCATCAGCAACGACTTTAGACGAAGCTCGTTGGTTAAAAGAGCGTGGTGTTGATGCAATCATTGCACAGGGCAAAGAAGCGGGTGGACATCGAGGATGCTTTCTATCGATGGATTTATCGTCACAGCCCAGCACAGAACAGCTCGTTCATGATTGTTTATGTTTGGATATACCGATAATTGCGGCTGGGGGCATTAGTACGCCAGAACAGGTAAAAATGTTTAAAGAGCTCAACGTGGCGGCAGTACAAGTTGGCAGTGCCTACTTGTTATGTGAAGAAGCAACGACAAGCGCATTACACCGTGAAGCATTAAAAACGACAGCGGCAAATAATACTGAGCTCACCACTCTTTTCTCGGGTCGTCCTGCGCGCGGGATACGAAACAGAATTATGCAAGAGCTTGGCGCAATGCCAACGCAAGCGCCTGCTTTTCCTTATGCCTCGATAGCCTTAACAGCACTGCGCTCGAGAGCAGAAGCACAAGGAAGCAGTGGTTTTTCACCGCTGTGGTGTGGTGAGTGTTTCAAAGCCAGAGAAGGCATTAACGCCAAACAAATAACCGCGCTATTAATGCAAGGGTGGCAATCTTGACGGATACTCAGTTACTGCCCTTGGGTGATAGTTACCATCACCTTGCTAATGAGTTTCGTAATAAGCTTGCGGGCATGATTGCACTCAAGCGATACGCTAAAGAGCATGTGCTGCTACAGCAAGGTGAGCAACAACAAGCGGGGTATTTAATTGTATCTGGAGTACTTGGCGCATTACATGTATCAGAGCAGGGCGCTCAAAAGTGCAAAGAGTTTTACTTTCAGGATGAGTTTGCACTGCTTTATGGCAACTGGCTAACCGAAACTAATGCGTTTTACCAACTTAAAGTAATGCGGGACGCTGAGCTTATCAAGGTGCCACTGACTTTATTTGATAACCCAGATTGGCAAGCAATGAAGCATAAATTAATCACTCAACAGCTATTATTTAAAGAGGCAAAAGAAGCCTTTTTATTACTGAATACGCCAGAGCAAAGGTATAAATATTTGCTGGATAACAAACCGCATTGGCTCGCACAATTGAGTTTAAATGAGGTCGCAATGTATTTAGGTATTTCAGCTATTTCATTATCGCGAATTCGAGGGCGTCTTAACTTAAGTTAATGTGCGCGATTTTAAGGAACATTACACTGCTGATTTTTCAGGAGTTGGTATGTTTATTTTATCGCAATGCTTGGTCGCTATTGCCACATTACTCGATTTAGCGTCATTTCAATTTAAGCAAAGGCAGTTTATTTTAGCCTGTTTGTTTAGTTCTGTGTTGCTCACTTCTGTGCACTTTTTTCTACTTGATAACTTAAGTGCCGCAAGCTTAATGCTCATAGCCGCAGTGCGCTACGTATATTGTATTTTTGCCCGTAAAACCAGGATGATGGTTATTTTCATGTTGCTGAGTATCACTGCTGTAAGCCTGACTTGGTATAACTGGGTGAGTGTTATAGCCCTCGCCGCAACCTTAATTCAGACTTATGCTTCGTTCCAAAGTAAAGACTTATCATTACGGCTGATGATGGTGGTAGGTACGCTATGTTGGATAACACATAACGCGCTCTTGTTTTCGCCAGTCGCAGTGGTGATGGAAACGGTATTTTTATTGAGTAATTTAGTCGGAATATGGCGCTATTATGCGCCGCCTAAAGCTGTATGAGTATCAGTAAGGTATTAGCACGGCATTATAAGCATACCGTGCTTTTCCATCGAAAAACCCTCAAAGCGTGTTAGCAATCAGCTTGAGTAAGTAGGTTTCTCGTTGAATAGATAAACCTTGTTTTTCGCTCATAGCCAAGGTTGTCTCGTTATGAGCGATGGCGTCATAAATATTAATCCACTTTGGTTGCATGCCATTTTGTACTTCGTAGTGCTCCATTTTGGGCGCGGCTAGCTCACCGTTGATCTCGCAAAAGTAGCAGTAAGATTTAATATGCACACAATCAAAATCATCTTTATACCACGGCCTAATTTCTTCGTATAAGCCTAGTGGGTGCGTTATGTTTATCTGTTGTGCACCGGTTTCTTCTGAAAGCTCTCTGTACAGGCCTTGTTCAATACTTTCACCGTTATCGACTCCACCACCCGGTAGACTATAGTCATCATAACGTGCGGTGTATAAAAGCAGTATGTGTTCACCTTTTAGCACGATTGCACGCGCGGTGTTGCGAATAAATACCGAACCATAATCATTACTTAGGCTTGGATGAATAACTTTTCTTAATAATTTCATTTAATTACAACGTAGCAACTTCGCTAAAGTACAGCTTAGCTTAATATTTGGTGAGTTATGATAACGTGTTATGAATATTTAATTCATTATAATTACCCCAAATTGAAACTTAATGCGATAATATAGTTGTAATTAATAACAACTTAGCTACCTAACGCTCGTTGTTTTATTTTCGGAAAAACTGTGCGTAGAATGGTAAAAAAAGGCTTAGGGAAAGAATATGTTAAATGTGCTTTTAGTTGATGATGACAGTGAGTTTAGTGATGTCGTGTGTCACATTGTAGAATTCCTCGGGCATAATATAAATACAGCTGCAAACCTTGCAGAAGCAGAGCAATGGTTCGAAAACAATACATTCGACCACGTCTTTTTAGATTTTATGTTACCAGATGGCAGTGGTCTGCACCTACTTGAACACCTTAAAAAAATTGGTCAATCCCCGCGAGTGACACTCATTTCTGGCCACCCTTCGGTGAAGGGGAAATTAGCAGAAATGTGTGAGGCGAATGTAGGGCACTTAGTTAAACCCCTTCAGCGCGAAGACATCGAAAGGGTTCTCAACCCTAAAAAAGCAAATACAAAGAAAAAGTCAGCACCGAGTATTAAACGTCATTTTGGCACGCTCATTGGTGAATCTGATGTTATGCATAAGCTTTACACCATGATTGAACGTGTCGCAGCAACCTCTGCCAATGTCATGCTCATGGGGGAAAGTGGTGCCGGTAAAGAAGTCGTCGCACAAGCGATTCACAATGCGACAGCCTGCGATGGCCCACTTGTTGCCACAAACTGCGGTGCATTTTCTAAAGAGTTGATTGGCAGCGAATTATTTGGCCACGAAAAAGGCGCTTTCACAGGGGCTGTTGCACGCAAAGAAGGGGTGTTTGAGCAAGCTGCTGGTGGTACGTTATTTTTAGACGAAGTCACCGAAATGCCCATTGATATGCAACCAAATTTATTGCGTGTCCTCGAAAATAAACGAGTGACCCGTGTCGGGGGGACAAAAGAGCAAGCGGTGAACTGCCGTGTTATTTCAGCAACCAACAGAACGTTGGATGACCTTGCGCAGAACAACGTGATCCGTGAAGATATCTATTTTCGCTTAGCTGTTTTTCCGATTGATATTCCTGCGCTACGTGAGCGTAAAGAAGATATCCCGCTACTTGCGAACGCATTTTTAGAGCAACTAAACGAAGAAAATGGCACAGACTTTAAATGGCAAGCAAGTCAGCTAAAAGAACTTGAAAGTCATGATTGGCCCGGTAATGTGCGAGAGCTTCGCCATGCTATTCACCGTGCTTTTATAATGAGCGACCCTAAAGGCAGTGCTATTACTTTACCTGAATCGCTCGAATCACCATTTTCTCGCGTCAATAAAGAAACACAGACCAGCCAGGTTATGGCTGGACAAACCATAGAAGAAGTCGAAAAAGAGCTGATCCACGCAACCTTGGATAAAGTACAAGGTAATAAAACCATCGCAGCACAAATGCTGGGGATCAGTACTAAAACACTCTATAACCGTTTAAATGCTTATGGCGGCATCGGAGAATACAAATAAAAAAAGGATAAAAAATGAATAATCACGAGTCTTTACGTCAGTTGGTACACGATGCTCGCGCACCACTTAACCGTATTTCAATGAATGCAGAGTTAGTTAAGCTCGTATTAGAAAACGATATGCCTAAAGAAAAAGCATTGGCCGCGCTTGATAAGATTATCGCCAATTGCCAGCAATGTAGTGAGCAACTTCAGCAAATTAGTGACACGCATACCAGCGATTAACGAATAAGCCATTGGGAAGAAAATGCATAAACAAAAGGGAAAAATCACATTAAATTGGGCAGGCTTTATAGCGATTGTTCTGTGTATTGTGATAGCCAATGCCATTTTGGCAGTAAACACGATTCGCTCACTGACAGAGACACAAAATAGTCTTGATAACACCAATTCGCTAAATACTGCCATTGAACGATTACATTTATCGGTGGTGCAAGCTGAGTCGGGTCAACGAGGTTATTTACTGACAGACCGTGAAGATTATTTGCTGCCATACAATGATGCGATTGCGTCTATGCAAGCGCAAATTATGCTGGTTAAAAGTTTACATTCAGAGATACCCGGTCAGGCTGAGCGTATTGCGCGGTTTATTTTTTTAGTGAATGACAAAATCGCAATAATGAGCCAAATTACGGATCTTGCTTTGGCCGATAAAAACGTGAAAGCTCGGCGTTTGCTTTTAACAGATAAAGGGCGCGAACTTTACAAAGACATTCGCGCTGCTGTTGATGAAATTCATATGCGCGAACTTAATTTTAAAGTCGAACAGTTTGCTAAATTATCGCAAATCAAAAACGACGCAAAACTGACTTTTGTGATCACTGCGGTGACCAGTACGCTATTGATCATTGGCATGTTTATTTTGACGCGGATCAACTCACTTAATGCAGCAAAATACCGTGCAGATTTAGAAGTGCAAAATGAAACATTGGCCGCTAAAGTGTCAGAACGTACCCAAGAGTTAACCATTTATTCAGACGAATTAAGTCGCTCGAACCGAGAGCTAGAAGAGTTTGCGTTTGTCGCCAGCCATGATTTACAAGAGCCTCTGAGGAAAATTCAGGCGTTTAGTGATCGGCTCGAAAGTATGTTCAAAGACGATTTGGGTGAAAAAGGCCTCGATTATATTAATCGTATGAAAAATGCGGCGCAGCGCATGTCTAATTTGATTAATGACTTATTAGAGTTTTCGCGAGTTACAACCCGTGGCAAAGACTTTATTGATACAGACCTTAACGAGGTCGTTCATGAAGTGTTAGATGACCTTGAGATTGCCATTAAAGAGTCAGAGGCAACGGTAAACTTAGATACGTTACCGCATATTCAAGCTGATCCGAGTCAGATGCTGCAACTGTTTTTAAATATTCTTTCTAATGCCGTTAAATTTAGACGTGAAAATGTGCCACCTATCATTACCATTTCCTATCAACGGACTGAAGAGTTTAGCCCTGCACACAACAGCGATGTTGCGTGGGAAATTATTACTATTTCAGATAACGGTATTGGCTTCTCTGAAGAGTACTTAGAAAAAATATTTGTTCCATTTCAGCGCCTTCATGGTCGTTCGCAATACAAAGGCACTGGAATTGGCTTGTCTGTATGCCGACGAATCGTAGAACGCCACGGTGGTGAAATTACAGCAACCAGTCAAGTGGGTGAGGGTGCAAGCTTCACTATTAAACTACCTGTGGAAACATCACTTTTCACATTGCAAGGAGAGGCTTAGATGCCACTTAATAAAGTAAAACCCATAACCATTTTAATGGCAGATGACGATGAAGACGATCGTTTATTAACCCAAGACGCTTTAGCTGAAAGTCGCGTACTCAATGAGCTGTTTTTTGTTGAAGATGGTGTTGAGCTACTTGAATACCTTGAACGAAAAGGCAAGTTCAGTGAGAAAGAAAACTCGCCGCGTCCAGGGCTAATATTGCTTGATTTAAATATGCCTCGCATGGATGGACGTGAAGCGTTACAAGCGATTAAGTCTAACCCTAATTTAAAAGGGATTCCGGTTGTTATTCTTACTACATCAAAGCAAGAGGAAGATATGATCAAAGGCTACGACTTAGGTGCAGCCTCTTATATCACCAAACCGGTTACTTTTGATGGATTAGTCGAGCTCATGAAAACCTTAGGAAAATACTGGGTCGAGTTTGTTGAACTACCGCCATCAAATAATGATTAAAGGATAAGCAATGTTAGATAAGGTAACCCGATTACTGTTAGTAGAAGACGATGAAGATGATTATATTCTGACCTGTGATTACTTAGAGCAACTGGGTTCCCATACATTTGATGTTGAATGGTTAAGCTGCCCTGAGCAGGCGATTGGTGTACTGAGTGAGAACAAACATGATATTTGTTTGTTAGATTATCGCTTAGGGGCATCGGACGGATTAGAAGTGCTAAAACGGGCTGTTGCGAATGGTTTTCGCGGCCCGATAATTATGCTTACGGGGCAGTCTGACGAAATGCTTGATTCCGCAGCGCTCGATGCGGGAGCTGTTGACTACTTAGTCAAAAGCGAAATGAGCTCAGGGCGTTTTGCGCGCGCGATACGTTACGCACTAGCGCGACGAGAAGTCGAAGATGAGCGTGTTGAGCGTTTAAAAGCCGAAGCTGAAAACCGCTCGAAAGACCGTTTTTTAGCGCACTTAAGTCATGAGTTACGCACCCCTTTGTCGTCAATTCTTGGCTACACTGAGCTATTAATGCAAAGTGAAAAAAACCAGCATGCGCAGAATGAGCTCGGGGTGATTTACAGAAACGGTAAGCATCTTTTGAGTTTGTTAAACGATGTACTTGATTTGTCTAAAATTGCTGCAGATAAACTTGAGTTGAACTGCAGTGATGTAAACCTTGATAGCTTGATGGCTGATGTGTACACGCTGATGCGGGTATCTGCGATTGATAAGGGGTTATCATTGCGATTTGAATCGCAGCAAGCCCTGCCTTTGATCATTAATTCAGACGCCACGCGCTTACGACAGATTTTAATTAATATTATTAATAACGCGATTAAGTTTACGAACCACGGTGAAATTGTCGTGCGCGCATGGACTGCGTGGGTTAATGAGCGCGAAATGCTGTTTTTTAGTATTAAAGATACAGGGCTGGGTATTGCACCAGAAAAGCAAGCTATTATCTTTAAACCGTTTGAACAAATTGCCGATGTTGAATCACGCGATGTGGGCGGAGCAGGCCTAGGCCTTGCTATTTGTTCTGAGCTGTTAACGCGTATGCAGGGGTCAATCAGTTTGGAGTCAACTCAGGGAGTCGGGTCTGAGTTCACCTTGTCGATTTACCCTGGCAATATTCGCGATGTTGAACGCCAACGACTTCGCTTTGATTCGAATCCAGATTACCAACAAAAGTTAACGACCTTGACCACCCATGGCCGTGTGTTAGTTGTAGATGATTTAAAAGATTTGCGTATTTTAGTGGGCCATATGATCGCCAGCACAGGGGCTGATGTTGAATACGCTGAAAACGGCAAACAAGCGATTGAAAAAGTGGCTGCTGCAGAAAAAAATGGTAAGACGTTTGATATTGTTTTTATCGATTTACACATGCCTGTTATGGGCGGCAAAGAAGCAACTATAGAGCTCAGGAAAATGGGTTACCAAGGTCCTATTATTGCGTTAACGGCCGCCACAATGAAAGGCGTTAAAAGCGAACTTACCGCGCTTGGCTTTAATGACATGATAGCGAAACCCCTTGATTCAGGTCTACTTTACCATGTGCTTAACCATTATATTTGCCAAGGAAAAACCGACCCCGTCGTGGCACGTGATGATTGCCCTGCCATAACACAACAAAGTACACGCTACTTGCTGGTGGAAGATGATAGTGATGCCGCGCAAATTACGCAGCTATTGTTAGAAAGCTTGGGTGTCGAAACGGTGATTGCAGCCAGTTATAAGGCGTGCCTACAAACCTTACACACGGACCAACACTTCGATAAAGTGTTACTTGATATGCACCTGCCTGATGGTGAAGGACTTGATTTAGCACGCGAAGTTAAACAGCTTTACCCCAACTTAACGTTAGTTATTGTCAGTGGGGCTGAGCCAGAACCAGAAAAAATTGAACAGTTAGATATTGATCAAGTGCTGTTAAAGCCGATTAACTTAGGCTTGTTAACCCAGCTTATTGAGGGTTAGTGGTTATCGACTGCCTTACAACCAGCTCAGGTTCAAATACGGTTTGCAAAGGAGCCGTTTGCTTTTGATAAACGTGGCTCAACACCCAATCTGCCGCCATTTTGCCCATTTCGTTAATAGGGTAGTTTATGGTACTGAGAGGGGGGTAAACATGGCGTGTAAAAAACACATTATCGTAACCCATTATAGAAAGTTGATCAGGGAGTGTGAGTCCGAGCTCTCTGGCGCTCGCCATAGCACCGGTTGCCATCTCGTCGTTGGCACAAATAACCGCACTAAACGGCTTAGCGTGTTGATAAAGCGTTTTTAGGCCTGTAAACCCGCTGGCTTCCATAAAGTCACCTTGATAAAGTAATTGTTCATCAAAGGGTAACCCATACTCTGCGAGTGCTTTTTTATGGCCTTCAAGACGGTCTTGCGCGTCTTTTTTCCAAAGTGGACCACTAATATATGCAATCTGTTTATGGCCTTGTTCAAGCACATGTTTCGTTGCAAGGTAGCCACCTTTAATATTGTTTAAAATAATGCACCGATCGCTTAATTCACTAATAAAGCGATTGATTAGCACAAAGGGTACTTGGCTTTTACTGAGTTTTATAAGGTAGTCATCACTTACGGCTTCAACATGTAAAATAAGCCCGTCACAATTACGACTAATAAGGAATTCAATGCCTTGTTTTTCACGCTCTTCATTACTGTGGCCTGCGGCGATAATTAAGTGCTTTTTTTGATTGCGAAATGTATTTTCTATACCGCTCATCATCGGTCCATAAAAGGGACCATGTAATTCAGATACCAAAAGGCCAACACTGTTTGAGCAATTCGACGCTAATGATTGAGCGATTGAGTTAGGTCTATAACCAAGTTCATCCATCGCTGCGGTAACTTTTTTGCGAGTGGCATCACTAACATTAGCGTTGTTATTCATTACTCTTGAAACAGTCGCAAGTGATACACCCGCTAGTTTCGACACCTCGTAAATGGTGGCCATGTTATTCCTTTTTAAAATCCAAATTATGGATGATTTTTCAGTGACAAGTCAGCACTGATCTGCTCAACTGTTTTATTATCGAGAATATACCTTTTCATGATTAAGGCGACAAGCACGCTGCCAATTGCAGGGTATAGCGTAAATGAAATCAAAATTCCCGACAGTGTTTGATTACTCAGCGTTGTGTTTGCTTCGTAACCGTAAAATGCGAGTAACCAGCCAGCAATAGCCCCACCCAAAGCAAGGCCAAGCTTAATGAAAAACACCACACTGGCATACACTAGGCCGGTTAATCGCTCACCGGTTTTCCATTGACCATAGTCAATCGTGTCGGCCATTTTGGCCCACAGTAACGGGGTGGCCATTTGGGTGAAAAAGCACCATAAAAAGTAAATAATAAAGGCAAGTGCTAACTGTTCGCTCGGTAACCAAAATGCCACGCAACTAATGATGGCCGAGATGTATTGTAAGCGAATATAGGCCGTTTTTTTATCGACACGTTTACTGAGTGGTTGCGCACAGGCACAGCCTAAAATATTACCTATCATGCCTATTGTAATAAAGTAAGTGACCAGTTCAGCTTCGCCAAGAACATACTTGACGTAATAAATTGCCAAGGTGGTGCGAAGTACCATACTGGTTAAAAGCATAACGGCGGCAAAACAAAGTACCTTAAACGGGCCGTTTTGCAATAAGGTGCTCATGCGGCTTTTCCAGCTCAGAGAGCTGTTATGCTCGGCTATAACACGCTCTTTGGTAAAGCGAAAACAGATTAAAAATAACACCACACCCAAGCCACTCATCAGTGCCATAGTAAGCTGATAACCTAGGGCGTTATCACCTTTACCTAACCAATTTACCAGCGGTAAAGTACAGGCACTGACAATCAATCCTCCTAACATACCGAATACAAAGCGATAAGACTGTATAGATACGCGTTGCTTAGGGTCTGGGCTTAATACGCCCCCTAAAGCAGAGTAAGGGATATTGATAGCGGTATACACAAGCATAAGGAGTGTGTAGGTGATAAAGGCGTAAATGACCTTGCCCGACTCGGGTAAATCGGGGGTTGTGAAGGTGATCATACTAATCACCCCAAATGGCACAGCCAGCCACAGCAAATAAGGCCGGTAACTGCCATATTTAGTGCGTGTCGAGTCGGTTAATGCGCCCATAAGTGGATCGGTAATCGCATCAACGACTCTTACCACTAAGAACAGGGTGCCGACAACTGCTGGCGAGATACCAAAAATATCGGTATAGAAAAAAGTTAAAAATAACATTACCGTTTGAAAGATAATGTTACTCGCTGTATCTCCTAAGCCATAAGCTATCTTTTCTTTTGTTGTCAGCATGTGTGTTCTCGTTTGTTATTATTTTTTTCGCTGCTTTAACAGTGCGCGATACTGCTTTGCACTTTCTTTTAAAATGCGTTGTTGGCTTTGATAGTCGATATAAACTAACCCAAAACGTTTTTCATAACCATACGCCCATTCAAAGTTATCCATTAAGCTCCATGCAAAATAGCCTTGAATATTAACGCCTTGGCGAATTGCATTACACACAGCATTTAAATGAGTGTGATAATAATCAACGCGTTCAATATCGTATACTTCACCATCTACTAAACTATCAGCCATAGCTGCACCATTTTCGGTGATATACATTTTGGGTAAATTATAGTGCTGATGTAATGAAACAAGCAGCTCAGTCAGGCCTTCTGGGTATACTTCCCAGCCCATATCGGTGACACGCACATCGGTCAGCGGGGCTTCTTCAAACCAGCCATCAGGCGTGTTTTTGTAGTGTATGCGGGTATAGTAATTAACGCCAATAAAGTCGACAGATTGACTAATAATTGCCATATCATCGGCTTCGATAATGGGTTTTACATCCGCCGCTAAGTCATCAAAAAGCGGGGGATAGCATCCCTCTAAAACCGCTTTAATGTACCACTGATTATGGTATTGGTCAGCAAGCTTTGCTGCGTTGCAATCATTCTCTGTCAGTGGGTAGGTTGGACTGAAGTTTAATACGATACCTGCCTCGGTATTAGGGCAGTTTTTGCGTAATACTTGCATAGCCAAACCATGAGCCAGTAATAGATGATGAGCCGCTTGACGACCTGCTTGCTGGCTTTTTATGCCCGGAGCATGAACACCAATTTCGTAGCCTAAATACGCACTACAAAACGGTTCGTTCAACGTGGCAAAAGAGTCAACCAAGTCACCTAAGTGACGACTGACTTTGTCGGCATAGTCTTGGAACTTGTAGGCTGTTTCGCGATTCAGCCAGCCCCCTTTGTCTTCAAGGTGCTGGGGTAAATCCCAGTGGTATAAGGTGACATATGTTTTGATATTGCGTGCTTTAAGTGCGCTGAGTAACTCAGTATAAAATGCCATGCCTTGTGAGTTTACAGAGCCATCCTCGTTGATTACCCGAGGCCATGAAATAGATAAACGATAGGCATCAACGGCTAAATCAGCAATCATCTCAATATCGTGTCGCCAATGTGTAACATGATCGCACGCTATATCACCGTTACTGTTATCGGCAATGGCGGAAGGTTTTTCGCAAAAAGTGTCCCAAATACACGCTAAGCGTGTATCCCGTGCGCCTTCAATTTGAAATGAGGCAGTAGCAACACCAAAGGTAAACTCGGGCTTGAGTAAATACGAGTCGGGCAAAAGAGAAATAGTTTTAAACACAGTGGATAGTCTTCCTTCGCATTGATTGTGTAAGGCGGCTGGCATACAGCATAGTAGTCAGTTGTAAGCGCTTACAGTTTTTCTGCAAATAAATTGCTTAATATGATTTATATGTTATAAATGTAAGCGCTTACATTTTATGTTGCAACACTTTTTTGTTTTTTCTTTAACCATGAAAAAGCACTATATTTGCTGTAACAAACTGATAAATATAAATAACTAGAGAATAAAATTATGGCTCATGTTTCAACGCCTGTTGCGGCAACATCAAGTCAAGTGGCGATGCCCAAGCAAACTTTTGCACTGGCATCATTAACCACTTTGTTTTTTATGTGGGGATTCATCACGTGTTTAAACGACATTTTGATCCCGTATCTAAAAGGCATGTTTTCACTTAACTACACGCAAGCGATGCTGATTCAGTTTTGCTTTTTTGGCGCGTACTTTGTGATGTCTATTCCCGCCGGTAAGCTTGTAAGTCGTATTGGTTATCAGTTTGGTATTGTTGTAGGGCTGGTTGTAGCGGCAATTGGATGCGCACTGTTTTACCCTGCGGCTGTCGCACATGTGTATGAGTTGTTTTTACTTGCCTTGTTTGTGCTTGCATCAGGCATCACTATTTTACAAGTCTCTGCTAATCCGTATGTCAGTGTACTTGGACCACAAAAAACCGCGTCTTCACGTTTAACAATGACCCAGGCATTTAACTCGCTAGGCACCACGGTTGCACCTATTTTTGGTGGGTGGTTAATTTTAACGGAAGTGAGTCATGCGACTGCGGAACAAGTGAAGTTTCCTTATTTAATGTTATCTGCCAGTTTGCTGGTTCTTGCCCTCATTTTTGCATTCTTAAAATTACCTAAGTTAGGCAGAGAAGCTGATAACGAAGCGGAGCATCAAGACCTTGAAGACTTTGTTGATTTAGGCAGCGTTTGGCAGTATCGCCATTTGATTCTTGGTGCTGTGGGTATTTTTGTTTATGTCGGTGCTGAAGTCGCCATTGGCAGCTTTTTAGTTGGCTTTTTAACTCTTGATAACATTGCAGGCTTAACTGATAAAGAAGCCGCTCATTACATTAGCTACTATTTTGCTGGCGCCATGATCGGCCGCTTTATCGGCGCGCTGGTAATGCAAAAGTTCAATGCAGGTAAAGTGCTTGCGTGTCATGGATTACTGGCTGTTGTATTGATTATTGTTGCAATGACCGGCGAGGGCAGCCTTGCAATGTGGGCGATTTTACTGGTTGGGTTATGTAATTCAATTATGTTTCCAACCATTTTTAGCTTGGCACTACATGGTCTGGGTAAATACACCTCAAAGGGGTCAGGTATTTTATGTTTAGCGATTGTTGGCGGCGCCATTATACCGCTTATGCAAGGTATGCTGGCTGATTCAATCGGTGTACAGCTCGCGTTACTACTGCCAATCACTTGTTATTTATATATTACTTACTTTGCGCTTTCTGGCTCAAAAGTAGTGTCTCAGAACCGTCATTCTTAAAGGTGCAGACTATGACAATAAAAAAACCATTAACGCTGTGTTCGATAATGATTGCCAGCATCAGCATTCTTGGCTGTTCAGGGCAAGATAAGGTGGCAAAAATGAACGCTGAGAATGAAATCTGGCCTCGTATCGAAACGGGCATTAACGCAGACCCAGAAATGGAAGCGCAAATAGCTGCTCTTTTGGCAGACATGACGCTTGAGCAAAAAGTGGCGCAGATGATTCAACCTGAAATTCGAGATATTACGGTTGAAGATATGCGTAAATACGGGTTTGGTTCTTACCTAAATGGTGGAGGCGCATTCCCTAATAATGATAAACACGCCAGCGCCGCTGATTGGATAGACTTGGCTGAAAAAATGTATCAAGCATCAATTGACGATTCACTTGATGGCAGCAAAATCCCTACTATGTGGGGCACCGATGCTGTGCATGGTCACAATAACGTAATTGGGGCGACCTTATTCCCACACAACATTGGCTTAGGGGCGACAAACAACCCCGCCTTAATTGAGAAAATTGCAGCGGCAACCGCACAAGAAGTGATGGTAACGGGTATCGACTGGGTGTTTGCACCGACCGTTGCAGTGGTTCGTGATGATCGCTGGGGACGTACATATGAAGGCTATTCTGAAGACCCTGAAATCGTTAAAGCTTACTCAGCAGCAATTGTAAAAGGATTACAAGGCGCAGTTGATGAAGACTTTTTATCGGATAAGCGCGTGATCAGTACCGTTAAGCACTTTTTAGGTGATGGAGGGACTGAAGGGGGTGACGATCAAGGTAATAACACGGCATCTGAGCAAGAGTTATTTGATATTCATGCCCAAGGCTATGTCGGTGGGCTAGGTGCCGGCGCACAAACGGTGATGGCGTCGTTTAATAGCTGGCATGGAGAGAAAATTCATGGCAGTAAGTACCTACTTACCGATGTGTTAAAAGGTAAAATGGGCTTTGATGGCTTTGTTGTTGGAGACTGGAATGGTCACGGCCAAATTCCGGGTTGTACAAATGGAAATTGTGCGCAAGCTGCGAATGCGGGTCTTGATGTTTACATGGTACCAACAGATGCGTGGAAGCCATTGTATGAAAATTTAATCAAACAAGTTAACAGTGGCGACATTGCCCAAAGCCGAATTGATGATGCAGTAACGCGTATTCTGCGCGTTAAAATGCGTGCTGGTTTATTCGATAAACCAAGCCCGGCAAACCGTCCGCTTTCAGGCAAAACAGACATCATTGGCAGTGCAGAGCATCGTGCAATTGCCAAGCAAGCGGTGCGTGAATCGTTAGTGTTATTAAAGAATAAGCAACAGCTGTTGCCATTATCGCCTAAAGCAAATGTGCTTGTCGCGGGTCTGGGTGCTGACAACATTGGTATGCAGTCGGGTGGCTGGACAATTACGTGGCAAGGTACTGGTAATGAAAACAGTGATTTTCCGGGTGGATCATCAATTTACGATGGTATTAAACACACGGTTGAGCAAGCCGGTGGACAGGTTCAATACGATTTAAACGGTGAATATACAACAAAACCTGATGTGGCCATTGTAGTGTTTGGTGAACAACCATATGCAGAAGGCAATGGTGACCTAGATAACCTTGAATATCAGCGTGGTAATAAATCAGATTTAGCCTTACTTAAAAAGTTGAAACAAGCCGGAATTCCAGTGGTATCTCTGTTTATTAGTGGTCGCCCAATGTGGGTGAATGCTGAGCTTAATGCCAGTGATGCGTTTGTAGCAACTTGGCTTGTAGGCAGTGAAGGTGATGCCATTAGCGATGTCATCTTTAAACAGGCTGACGGTTCAATTAATCATGATTTTAAAGGGAAATTATCGTTCTCTTGGCCAAATAATCCGGTAGAAAATTATAATCGTGGCGATAAAAACTACGCACCTCTGCTGCCGTATGGCTTTGGCTTAACCTACCAAGATGCCAATACCTTAACTGATGAACTAAACGAGGTATCTGACGTGGCCACTAAATTAGAAGATTTAGTGTTATTTGAACGCGCAGTAAAAGCCCCTTGGTCATTGCAACTGCAAAGTGGTAATGAGCAACAAACAATGACAAGTAGCCGTGCATCACTCAATGCGGTAAGCGTAAAAACCTTTGATAAAGACGTACAAGAAGACGCGCGTGCGATTACCTTTAATGGTAAAGAGCCTGCTGCGGTACGTTTAATGGCTGCGTTCCCGTCAGATTTGCGTTCATATGTTGAAAAAGCGGGTCAGCTTGAAATGCTAATTAAGATAGACCAAGCAGCAGATGCACCATTGATGTTAGGGATGCAGTGTGGTGAAAATTGTGACGGTCAATTTGATATTAGCAAACAGCTAACACGCACGTCTGAGTGGCAAACACTCACGGTTGATTTGAACTGTTTTGTTGAGCAAGGCGTTAACCTTGGACAAATATTCTCACCGTGGCAGCTTGCAACTGACGGTGCGTGGCATGTATCTGTTGCTAAACTTAGTGTGAGCAGTTCACACGCACAGGACTCAACAATTTCATGTCAGTAAAAACCTATGCTGTTATTTTGCTAACAGGCGCATTGAGTGCCTGTCAGCAAACAGCAGAACCCATTAAAGCCAGCCTAGGTGAAGGCTGGCAGCTTGTTTGGCACGATGAGTTTGAACAAAACACCATTGACCCAACTAAGTGGCAGCACGAAGTTAATTGCCGTGGTGGTGGTAATGATGAGCAGCAATGCTATACCGCCAGAAGCGAAAACAGCTTTGTTGAATCTGGCTTGTTGCATATTGTTGCGCGTAAAGAGCAATACACTGGGCCTTTACATAACGCAGATGAAGTTACTCGCGATGCTGAAAGGGCGTTGGTGGCTACTCAGCCTTTTACGTCGGCACGGCTTCGTACTAAGCACTTAGGTGATTGGCGTTATGGACGCTTTGAAGTTCGCGCTAAATTGCCAGCAGGACAAGGGGCGTGGCCTGCTATTTGGATGCTGCCTACGGATTGGCACTATGGTCGCTGGGCGTCATCAGGCGAAATTGACATTATGGAAGCGGTTAATTTAAACACTCAAACTGATGATAAAACAGCCCCAGCTGGTAGCTTAGAAACACGCGTGCATGGCACCTTGCATTACGGTGGACCTGCTCCTGAAAATGTTTACAGTGGCACGCCTTATCGTTTTAGTGATGCAGATAACCCCGCTGATAATTTTCATGTTTATGCGCTTGAATGGCAGCAAGATGAAATTCGTTGGTATGTTGATAATGTGCACTATGCAACGTTTCGCCATGACCAGTGGTATTCAACATCACAGCAAGCCGATGGCTCATTTGTAGAAAATAGCGGTTTTGCCCCTTTTGATCAGCGTTTTCATTTATTACTCAACTTTGCAGTTGGGGGTAATTGGCCCGCCAATGTGAATGATAAAGGGGTTGATATGAGTGGTTATCCAAAGCAAATGCTAGTGGATTATGTGCGTGTTTTTCAGTGTAGTCAAAACAGTGAAACGGGCAAGGGGTGCGCTTCTGTGCAGCCATCAGCAGTGCACATAAAAGGCAAACGTCAGTGAATTATGAGCCAAGAGCCTGCAGGTGTTTCGCCGAACTCGTTGCATCTGCTGGCTTTTGGCTCATTCTATCGGTTGAGCTTTTGTAGTAATAATTGTCTTATTTTTCTTGCGGTTAATTCATCAATATCAGCCAAAATACCGTGTGCAGGCTGTGCAATATGGCTGGTTAAATCGAGCTCATCAGCAAATACATAGTGATTAAACAATTGCTGCCATTTTTGTTTATGCTCTTTTGGTAAGTCCTTTATCGCCAACATGCTATGCAACATAGCATCAAAGGGGTTGGCCAAATACTCCGGAGCTTGTCGCCACCAATAATTAACTAACACATTAAATGGCTGTGTTGCACTGACTTGGTGCCACCAAAGTGCAGGAATATAAATAGCATCCCCAGGTGTTAATGTCGCTGTTTGCGACTTTTCTGCTGCTTCTTTGAAACGTGGAAAACGCGTGAAATCAGGGTTATTAAAATCAACTAAGCTAATAGCCTGACCCGCGGGTGTAAACTCAAGAGGCCCAACATATAAATTATTTACCTGCTCAGTGGGTAGTAAGGTAAAGGTGCGCTTACCCGCAGCAACACACGCCAAGTTATCGGCATTGTCGTAATGAGCCGCAATATGACTGTGATTTCCGACCCAGAGACTTGTTAGGCAGTTATAATCGGTCACCTCTAATGGGTTGTCGAGGCTAAAGCCCGGCGCGCAGTATTCCACAGCGGTTGACCCCATATACAACGAGTCAGCCTGTGTGTGCGCTAATTTATCGACTAACTTGTCTAGCACGCTTTTAAGTGAGTCGGCGTGTTGTGAAAAATTAAGTCCCGATAAATCAGCATTATAAAAATAGCGGCCTTGATGCATAGCATCGGCACTAAAACTGCGAACAGGCGCATTATTGGCCAGCTCTAAAAGGTAGCTCAATGCCTGTTTTTCGCCTTTTTTGGCTGCTGCAACCTGAGGCCAGTGAGCACACAGCTCTCTTATCACCAAAGGCTCAGTTAAGTCGGCTAAAAACGCTTTGAGGTTGGTAATCTCTGAGGCATTGCACTCATTAATTGGCGCTGCGCTAAACATTACTGCTGCGCCCACTTCTTATTCAGTAAGTGTGGGATCTGTTCCATTGATGCAAGTACCATATAAATGGCTTGTAAGTCGCCTTGCTGTTGCAACTGCTTTAACTGTTGCGGTGTTAAATCATTTAGTGCGTGTTGATTAATGGTATAAAAACCTGTCACTGTGACTTTTTCGCCATTCTTTTGGGCATATTCGATACTGAATGCTTCCAGTAGGTTGGCGGCAAGTAGGCGCTCAAAAAAACCATTAATTGTTTGATGCTCTTGATGTAGGGTATTCAGTACTTGAGCAATGTGATTTAAGTAATCACTGTTACCGCCATGCTCAAGGAAAATGGCTTCCCCCTGACTTGTACTAACACGAGGGCTGTCTAAATCAATATGCACCACTAATGATTGCTCAGGAATTCCATTGTTATATTGCGTCTGTTGGCCTATTAAAAACGGTTGGCGCAGCATGCTAAGCGGTAAGTAACTTAGTTTTAATTCGCCTTTTTCATCAAGCAGTAGGTTTTCACCATTTTCAAAACCAAATAATGCCAATGCTTCAAACTGACCTGTTTGTGGTTGCTTACGAAATACGATAGGTTGGTTTGCTTGTATTTTTGCAAACTCGCTTGGGAAAATAGTGGCGCAGCTAATTTTATCGCCCCAGTCGGCACCGCGTGCGGTGATCACTTTCAGGTCTTTATGGCTAATATTATCAAGTAAAACGTGATTGGCCATTGGGCCTCCTAATGCTGATATTAAATAGGTTGAATACCAAATTGCTGAATATGGTTTAGCAGCTCACGATTTGTTGGTAGCTGCTGTAAAGCATGTTTGGCATGTTGTTGATTAGCAGTAAAGTGCTCAACAATTGCAGCAGGCATTGCCATGCTTGGAAATTTAGGCAGCTGTTTCATGCCATAGAGCACATACTGATAACTGGCCGCAGAGAATACCTCTTGGGCACGATCAAAATCGTTGAGCCATGGACTTTGATACTGCCACAGCGCTAAATTCTCTTGCAGTTGCGCCGGTACACTTGCGGCTTCTTTATGTGCTTGCCAGTATAGACTGGTCCGTTTTGATAACACGTAATGCAGTTTTAAAAATTCGATTATGCGCTGCCAGCGATAATGGCATTGGTCATCAAAGCGTTTGGCAAGCGTAGGCATCGCTGCACGGTGTGTGGGGAAATTAGCCAGTAAATTATTAAGACCAAGCTCCACCATCACGAGTGCAGAGGCTTCTAGCGGTTCAATAAAGCCAGCTGACATTCCGATTGCTAAACAGTTTTTATGCCAAAAAGTGCGCCTGTAGCCGGGTGTAAAACGAATCTCGCGAAATGTTAATTGGCTTTGGTCTGTGCCTGGCTGGGTGCTTTCAATGTAGCGGCCAAGCGCTTGTTTGGCATCATCACTGTTGGCAAAACGACTTGAGTAAACCATACCAAGCCCACGACGACTTTGTAGGCCAATATCCCAAATCCAGCCCGCATCTTGAGCGGTGGCTTTGGTATAAGACAAAATGTCTTGTTGTGGGCTTGCATAAGGTACTTGCACTGCCACTGCGCGGTCGTTAAATAGCACATCTTGTTGCTCGATTAATTCAACGCCGTAATGTTGATGTAAGAGCTTTGCGTGTGTCCCCGAGCAGTCAATAAACAAGTCGCCGGTAATTATTCCATGATCGCGTGTTTCTAATGAGCTGATGTAGCCTTCATCATCGTTATTAATGCTTTCAACATGGCTTACAATATGCTCGACATTAAGTTGAGTGGTGCAGTGAGTTTGCAATAACATCGCAAACTTTCCAGCATCTAAATGATAACCATAGTTTGCTTCGCCTTGGTAGGCGCTGTGTAGGTGGTTTTTTGGGGCTTTGTGGTGATCGCATAAGTAGGTTTGACTTGCGACGGCATGGCTAAAACTTACGGCCTCTTTATTGGCGAACCAATAGGGAGCAATGTTTAGCTGCTGATAGGCAACAGGCAAACTAAACGGGTGGTAATAATGGGTGCTGCCATCATCTTCGCACCAGCCATCAAAGCGTGAACCTTGTTTAAATGAAGCATCGCAGGTTTGAATAAAGTCACTTTCACTAATGCCGATGGTTTTCAGTGTTTGGCGCATTGTCGGCCAGGTACCTTCACCAACACCAATGGTGGCAATATCAGGGGATTCAATGAGGGTGATCTGTGCGTTATGGGTTAAATGTGGCTGTGCGGCAATTAAACCCGCGGTTAACCAACCGGCAGTTCCCCCTCCTAAAATGACCACTTTTTTTACATTATTCTGTTGCATGTTCAAAGCTACCTTAAACGCTATAAAGACAAACTAGCATATTTGTGAAAAAAAAAGCCGCTGTTGAGCGGCTTTTTTGACAACAAAATGCTAGAACGAGTAGCGGAAGCCGATGTTGTAGCGCGCACCGTACTGGTTTGCACGTAACAGCTGCTCAGAGTAACGAACGTAGGTACGTTGCGTTTCATCTGTCAGGTTTAGACCTTCAACAAACACCGTTAGCTTTTCGTTCACGGCGTAGTTCACGTTGATATCCCACTGGCCATAAGACTCAGTAAAAACAGGTGATGAGTGTTGATCAAAGCCTGTTAAGAATTCATCGCGCCAGTTATATGAAATACGCGCCGATAAGCCGTTTAAATCATAAATAGCTGATAAGTTTGCTGAATCACTTAAGCCCGGTAAGGCAAATTGATAACCGATAGCATCTCTGTCTGCTTCAACATCACCAAATACAAACGTTGCGTTGGCTGCGATACCAAATCCAGTTTCACCAAACATGTGCTGTGCAGCAAGCTCCCAACCCCAAAGGTTAGCGGTCTCAACGTTGTTATCGCGAGATACAAAGAAGTTTGCCAGTGGGTCAGTGCTATTGCCCACAATCGGTGTGCCTTCTTCAGTGCCTTGGTTTTCGTTGATTTTATCGTGAATTGCTTGGTCAGACGGTTGCTCACCTGCCGCAGCTAGGTCTTCACGCGCTTGCTCAGCACGGTCGCCAATGAATGGGTCTGTGATGCCATCAATTGTTTCTTCTGTGGTGATGTTCACTAAGAAGTTATCAACTTGCTTACGGTAGTAACCAGCAGAAACATAGCTGCCTTCACCGTAGTAGTACTCAAGTGATAAGTCGATGTTATCGGCTGTATAAGGTTTTAAGTTCGGGTTACCTACCGCAACTTTACGTTGACCCACTTTGGGGTTACCCAAGAAAGACGTTGTTGAGCGCAGTGCGCCAACAGGTGGGCGAGCTAGGGTACGACTATATGAGAAACGAGCAATCACATCTTCAACCACTTCGATGTTCATATCGATATTTGGTAAAAATTCTTTCGTGCTGCCTTCACCGTTTGAGAAGGTACGCTCATCAGCATAAATGTATGACCATTCGTTGCCGTTTACCCATTCCATTGCAACAGCAGGGCGCTCTAGGCTGTTTGCTGTAACATCTGTTGATTCGTAACGTAAGCCTGCGGTAATGTTAATTGGCATGCCGTTGAATTCTGTTTCGAAGTTAGCTTGTGCATAAAATGCCGTCGTTTCTTCGCTAACACGGTGGTCATCATCAATTGGACCCGCTTGCACCTTGCCGTTTACATCCGCTGGCCAACTACATGCACCAATGCCGCCATCTGGGTGGTCACAGTCAATGCTTTCGGCGATTGCAACGATTTCATCAAAGTCAGCATCGTAGTAGTAGTTTAATAGCTTGTCGCTACCGCCACCAGAGAAGCCGTCAAGTAAACCAGAGCTGTCAACGCGCGTAAACATGCTGTCATCATACCAATCAGCAGAATTTAGCCACCAACCAGCCGCTAACTGACCTGAATAAGCCGTGGTAGTACGGAAATCAACTTTTGTATGTGATACACCAAAGTTAATGCTTGAAAGCGCGCCTGTGTTTTCATTGTACCAAGTACCTTTTAACTGGTACTGGTCTAGATCGTTAGTGTTCGTGTCTTTATTAACACCGGCGAATAAGGTTCCCATATCGCTTGGTAATAGCTCTGCTTGACCGTTGGTCAATGTCATATCGATCAGTGGGATTTCGCCTTGGCTGAAGTCAGCCATTTTCTCATCAATATTCACTGTTGGGTTTTCACACCATGAACACGATGTATTACCAATGATCATAAATGCATCATGGCCAAGACCAACCCCAGCACTTTCTGCTGATGAGTTGTGAGCATCAAACTCGATGTTTAAGTTATCAGTTACTTGCCAATCAATGTTTAAACCCAGTGATTTGTTTTCGTTTTCTGTGGCACCACGGTTAAGGTTTGTCGAATAATCACCACCAATTTCAGTAACTTTTGTGTAAGTGCCATTTTCGTTGATGTTCGCTGAACTTACGTTACCACCATTATTGAACCACACACCGAAACTACGACCGTCTTTTTCAAATTCAAGTTTTGAGTAGGTGTAATCGAGTGTTGCTGTAATACGGTCTGTTGGCGCGTATTGCAATACAAGTTGACCGTTAGTACGTTTACGTGTGTTGTCCGAGAAGGCATAACCGGCATTTTGTGGATACCATGTTGCCTCATCGGCACGTTGATTGTTGTCTGTTAATGCTAAATCTGGAGATGACGAAATATCAACATTCGGGATCCAGTTATCAACCGCCATTGCTTGCTCGCGGTTGTTACGCTCTTGCACTGAACCTGAAATTAAAACACCAAAACGGTCATCATTGAAAGTGTTGCTGTAAATGCCAGAAACTTCAGGTGTAATATTATCGCCAGTTTCGTTTGATGTATCATGAACCGCTTTTGCACCAATTGATGCCTTAAGACCAGGGTTCGATAATGGTTTTGCTGTAGTGATATTAACGGTTGCACCGATACCACCACTAGGTATGTCTGAACGAGCTGTTTTGTAGACTTCAACACCGCTGACGCTTTCAGTCGCGATATCACCAAAATCAAATGAGCGGCCGCCCGTTGTTGGCATTTGGCGGTTGTTTAACGTGACTAAGTTAAACTCAGGACCAAAGCCACGTACAGTGATTTTACTGCCTTCACCGTTACTGCGGTCTATAGACACACCTGTAATACGTTGCAGAGATTCTGCTAAGTTTGTGTCTGGAAACTTACCGATATCTTCTGACGTGATTGCATCAACAACACCTGCAGATTGACGTTTGATATCCATTGATTTTACAAGGCTACCGCGGATCCCCGATACTTGTATTACTTCAATATCACTCGCTTTCTCGGATTTTTCTTCGGCAGCAGCTGAGTGAGGAACTAGCGTGCTTAATCCCATTGCCATGGAAAGGCTAATGGCAAGCTGCTTTTTCTTGAATAGTGTGTGGTTCATGCAAATCTCCAGATTTGGTTTTATTTTTCGTGTTTGTTGTCTAAATGTAAGCGCTTACATTCTATTGCAAAAAAAATCGCCGAACCCGATTTTTATAAATGTAACCGCTTACAATAAGTTATTAGAAAGTTAAACAATGGTCAATATAAATCACTTTTTAGTTGGCAATTAATATGTATGTTCATGTTATTATAAGGAATAATTAAGTGTAACTTTTTGGCTTTTTAACGGGTTTTGCAGCTGTTTTAGGTAAAATTAGATAATTTAATTAATGTTAATATAGTACAAAAGGTGTTGTAGATTATAAGGAACCCACAATGCACTCAGTCAAATTTGTTAACGAAATAGTGACACCAAGTAAAGTGGTGTGTGTTGGTCGAAACTATGCCGCTCATATCGCAGAGCTCAATAACGAAACACCGACCAGTATGGTGTTATTTGTAAAACCGAACAGCGCATTAACGCAGTCGCTGTATGCTAAGCACGGTTCTGAGCAATTACATTACGAAGCAGAGTTGTGTTTTTTAGTTAAAAATAAACAGCTTGCTGGTGTTGGCCTTGGACTTGACTTAACCAAACGCGATTTACAAACTCAGCTAAAACAAAAAAGCTTACCCTGGGAGCGTGCTAAAGCCTTTGATGGAGCGGCACTTTTTACAGAGTTTGTGCCAGTCAATGAGTCAGGGCAGTATCAATTTAGTCTACACATTGATGGTAAATTAGCCCAGCTTGGCGACACTCAGTTGATGATCCACACTGCTCAGCAGATTTTAGCTGAGATCAATGAATTTATGAGTTTACAGGATGGTGACATCATTATGACAGGCACCCCTGAGGGAGTGGGTAAAGTTATTTCAGGTGCCACTTTTAATGTGGCGCTAAAAGATGACACTACTCAAGTTCTAACCCATCAATGGCAGGCGATTTAAGTGGCGCTAAGATAAATCGTTGGTAGTAATTTAAAAAATCAGGAAAACTTTCCTCTAACCAAGCTCGTTGGTTTTGTTGATATTTTTCACTTGGTAATACGGTGTTTTTAAGCGCGTTATTAATGTCGACTAGCACGCGTTGTGCATAATTATTGGGGGCGCTGGTTGAGCAGCCAATCGCACCCAGCACAACATGTTGTTCAGGGTCACCGATGGCGAGTTTCTTTATATCTTGCTGGTATTTTTTATTGTAATAGTCTGCCACAAATGGGTAATCAATGGTGTAGTCAATATAGCCGTGCTCAAGCTGCGTGAGTAGTGCATAACTTGCTTGACTGCCGGTACTGCTCAGTGCTGCATAGTCATAAAGCTTAATGTTTTTTGCAATGTTATCCAGGGGGTTGCCAAACTTGCGTGCATCATTTTGACCATACATAAAGTGTGCATCCGTTAACAGCGAAATTAATGACACGGGATTACCGTGAGCTTTATAAATTTTTTCAGCTTGTTCGCTATTACTTAAGACAGTAAACGGCGGGTAAACCGTGGTCGGAATAGAGTAAGTAACGCGATGTGTTTTTTGTTCACGATGAATCATACACGCATAACAAGCCATGTGGCCTTCATCTAAATATTTATTTGCTCGCTTTTGTGGGATTGTCACCTTGGTATGTTTTATGTGTGGCAGGGCGGTGATGAGTAAATCGGTTATTTCGTTACATAAACCCGCGTGAGGAGTTGTTTCATTTTTTTCGATATAAAAAGGCCCGCTATCGTTTTCGAGCCATGTAATTGATAGTTGTTCAGAAGCATGCACATACGAGCCAAGTAATAAGCTAGAAATAACATAGAATGCTTTTTTTAGATGTTTTCTCATCGTTTACCTTACAACTCAATAACGATGATTAACTATACACCAAAGTATTGAAAATAAAATAAACAGCAATTAAAAATGGTCATATAGTATCGGTTTTGGCGGGATTAAAGCCTATCAAACGATAGGCTTTACAGCATTAAAATGGCATTGGGTAGCGATTAAATACCTGTGCTATTTTTTCAAGTGCCTCATCGGTGAGCGTCACTGAGAAAGCATCAATATTTTCTTTTAACTGCGACATTGACGTGGCACCGATGATGGTTGAACTGACACCATCGACCTGATCACACCATGCAAGCGCAAGTTGTGAAGGGGTTAGATTAAAGGCACTCGCTATCTCTACATACTCTGCGATAGCTTGTTGCGACTGAGGCGTGTCTCTAAATAGGCCATTGCGTTGTACCAGTGTCCAGCGGCTACCTTCAGGGCGCGCACCATTAAGGTATTTACCACTTAACATACCACCACCGAGGGGTGACCAAGGTAAATACGCAATATCTTCGTGAATACATTGCTCGATTAAGTAAGGCCAGTCTTTGGCATGCAGTAGACTAAATTCGTTTTGAATAGACACCATGCGCGGCAAATTATGTTGCTCACTTAAACGCAAGTATTGGCTAATACCCCATGGACTATCATCAGAAAGACCACAGTGTTTAATTTTACCAGCTTTAACACAGTCATTCAGGCCTTCAAGAATATCGAGCATACCTGCAATATTTTGCTCGGTGTCGGCATCTGAAAAACGCACAATGCCGGGCCATTGTTTACCAAAATGCGGCGAGATGCGGTTAGGCCAATGAAGCTGATATAAGTCGATAACATCGGTTTGTAATCGTTTTAATGAGGCATCAACGGCGTTAACCACCGCTTGACGAGTGATATCTTCGCCTTCACGAACCCAAGGTAAACCATTACCGGCAATTTTAGTCGCAATAACGAGGTTTTCACGTTTATCTTTATTACGTGCAAGCCAATGACCAATAATCTCTTCGGTCTTACCATAGGTGTCGGGCGAGGGCGGTACGGCATACATTTCTGCCGTGTCGATAAAATTAACGCCTTTATCTAACGCATAGGCAATTTGTTCATCGGCATCAGCTTGGTTATTTTGCATACCCCATGTCATGCTTCCTAAGCAAACACGGGAGACGTCAATACCACTTCGGCCAAGTGGGCTATAAAGCATATTAGTTCCTTGTTAATCGTTAGAGTGGGCTTTAAGTGCAGCTAAAAGCTCATCGCTTAGCTCTGCTTTTTTACCCGTAGTAAAGTTAAACATGACAACGTGTGATGAGCCAACAGTGGTAACTGCCTTTTGGCTTTCACTGAATACGGTGTAGTGCATCATAAAGCGGTCTTTTTCAATGTCACTTATGGTTACACCAACATGCACGGAATCTGGAAACGTCACGGGGCGTTTATAGCGAGCATTGTTCTCGCTGATCACCGGACCCACGCCTGTTGCTTGTAAATCTTTAAGAAAGCCTAATTGTGTAAAAAAGTCGATACGTGCGGTTTCAAAGTAACGAAAATAGACCACATTATTCACATGCTGAAGGGCGTCCATTTCACCCCATGCTACATTAATTTTTGTTCTGATAGGGTGTTGTTCTATAAACGATTGCATAGCAAATCCAGGTTAATTGTGAGAAAAGCTAGGTTAGCAACATGCTGCTTTTAGCTCAAGAAAATTAGAAAACTAAGTATATTGTGCTAACTTTATAAGTTCACGCTTACGTAAAGTGTGAGTAAATCGAACACACATGAAGGACCTAGTTATGCAGCAACTAACAGCGAAAATGATAAAGTGGGCAGTATTATTCATCTTACTGGCTCTGGCTCTACTGTGCTACAGTATGGGCACAATGTCTGGGTTTATCGTACTAATTGTCTTGGGACTTTTTCTCGAAGCCGCCTTTTGGTTATTTGGAGCACGGCTGTTTAATCGCAAAAAAACACGCGAGCAAACACGTCAAACCTCTTAGTATGTTCGCTTGCACTATCAGGTAGATTAAATAATAATAACTGTATAAATGAACAGTTGTTGTATGCCTGATGAAAAAATTCATTCATATTGATATGGATTGCTTTTTTGCTGCAGTAGAGATGCGTGACAATCCTGCACTTGCCAGTGTGCCTCTTGCGATTGGTGGGAACAGTCGCCGTGGTGTGCTTTCTACGGCCAACTATATTGCGCGCCAATATGGCGTTCGTTCAGCTATGTCTAACTACCATGCTAAACAATTGTGTCCTGATTTAGTCATTGTGCCTGGACGAATGCATGTATACAAAGAAGTCTCTCAACAAATCCGTGAAATTTTCGCTAAATACACTGACCTGATTGAACCCTTATCGCTTGATGAAGCTTATTTAGATGTTACCCAAAGCAGTGCATGCAGAGGCAGTGCGACTCTTATGGCTGAGCAAATTCGACAAGAAATTTTTACCACAACAGGCCTAACTGCATCGGCGGGTATCGCACCGATTAAATTTATTGCCAAAATAGCCAGTGATGAGAATAAACCCAATGGTCAGTGCGTGGTACTGCCTGAGCAAGTGGATAGCTTTTTAGCCAAGCTGCCGCTAGGCAAGATCCCAGGTGTAGGGAAGGTGACGCTTGAAAAGTTGCAACTTAAAGGCTTATACACGGGAGCTGATGTACGCGAAAAAGGGGTTAATTGGATGCAGCAACACGTGGGGAACTTTGGTGTTTCGCTTTATCAAAAATGCGCAGGAGAATACGTAGGTAAGGTGTCTACGGAACGCGTACGTAAATCGCTGAGTGTGGAACACACTTATGAATTCAACAAAAATAGCTTAGCTGAATGTTTATCTGAGTTACCCCGTTTAATGACAGAGTTAGTACGCCGTTTAGAAAGGCAGCAACTGAGTAACAGAATCAACAAATTATCAGTTAAAGTGAAGTTTGCAAATTTCACAGTGACCAGTGCCGACCAAAGCCATCATCAGTTAGATGACAGCATTTTTACAGAGTTAATGAGTAAAGCGTATGAACGCGGAAATAATAAACCCGTCAGACTCTTGGGCATTGGTGTGGGAATAAAGAGTGAAGCCCACGAGCATTTTCAGTTAAGTATATTAGACTAAAGGTTAACACCTAGGTTGTTTAAAGTTTGTTAGTGTTCAGTGTGGGGTGTTGAACCATTTGTGTTCACGGCCTCTAGACAACATTATAACTACATAAGAGAGATGACTATGCAATCGGTCGTGATCGTGCTGCTCGGAATAGTCGGTATGTTATTCGGATGGTTTGTTTATTCGAAATTCATCGCCGAAAAAATCTTTAAAATGGATGATAACTTCGTCACACCTGCTCATGAGCTTGAGGATGGTGTGGATTATGTACCCACCAATAAGGTCGTATTGTGGGGCCACCATTTCACGTCTGTAGCAGGTGCTGCACCGATAGTCGGTCCTGCTATTGCTGTTTATTGGGGCTGGGTGCCTGCCGTGTTATGGGTCGTATTTGGAACAATCTTTTTTGCTGGCGTCCATGATATGGGGGCTCTTTGGGCCAGTGCTCGCAACAAAGGTAAGTCGATGGGGGCTTTGTCTGAAAGCGTCATCGGTAAGCGTACCCGTGCGTTATTTATGATTGTGGTATTTTTAGTGCTACTGATGGTGAATGCGGTGTTTGGGGTTGTTATTGCTAAATCCTTTGTATCCCAGCCAAATGCGGTTTTTCCTGCTTGGTCAGCCATTGTTGTGGCCCTTGTTATAGGCCAGTTACTGCGCCGTAAAGTTTCTTTAATTCCTCTGTGTTTAATTGGTGTCGGTATCCTTTATTACACTATTTATCTTGGCAGTAGTATGCCCATTGCGTTGCCAGATGAGATGTTTGGCTTAAGTGCAAACGCAAACTGGATCATTATCTTGTTCATCTACGCTGCAATTGCTTCTTTACTGCCTGTGTGGATGTTATTACAACCTCGCGATTTTATTAATGGTATGCAGTTGCTGGTTGGTTTAGTGCTTTTATATGGCGCGGTCTTTATTTCAATGCCAGATATCACCGCACCTGCATTTAATACGCAAACGGCAGTGGATACGCCTAGTATTATTCCGCTGTTGTTTGTCACCATAGCCTGTGGTGCAGTATCGGGTTTCCATGGAATCGTGTCATCGGGTACCAGCTCTAAACAGTTAAACAAAGAAACTGACGGTCGCTTTGTTGGGTATTTAGGTGCTGTGGGTGAAGGCATGCTTGCACTTATTACGCTGGTGGCGGTAAGTGGTGTCGCATTGGCTGTATCACCTGAAGAATGGCATGAAATTTACAGCCACTTAGGAGCGGGGAGCGTGAGTGCCTTTATCAATGGGGGTGCAAACTTAATCGAAAGTGGTTGGGGTATTTCACAAGAAGTCGCGTCGACCTTACTTGCGGTAATGGTGGTGCTATTTGCAGGCACGACAATGGACTCTGGCGTTCGTTTACAACGCTACATTATTCAAGAGTGGGGTGATATTTATAATATCAGTATTATTCGCAATGGGATTGTCGCAACGCTTGTCGCTGTACTGTGCTGCTTGCTACTTGCCTTTGGTGCAGGTGGTGCCGATGGCAGCGGCGGAATGATCATTTGGCCGCTGTTTGGCTCTACCAACCAAATCCTTGCAAGTTTAACGTTACTGGTTATTTCGGTAATGTTAATCAAAGCGAATCGTCCTGCGAAGTACACGTTAATACCGATGAGCTTTGTACTGGTAATGGCATTTTTCGCGGGTGTGATTAAGCTAGGTGAATATTACCAACAAGGCAACTGGTTACTTGTAACGCTCGATTTACTGGTACTAGTGATCAGTGTCTTGGTGATGCTAGAAGCATGGTCTGTCATTGTGAAACATCGCAAAGACAACCAATCTGTGTCAGAGCAGTAAACTTTGCTTGCCAGCCGCTCATTTGCACGGCTGGCAATAGCGCGTTAAATCAATGATAATAAGGTCCTATGTTTCTAACAGCAGGACCTTTTTTTATGGCATACCCTCATGCAGTTGTCGCCTCTCAATTAGCTGATGCAGATCACGATGCATTGATTATTATCGGTGATAATTTTTCGTCTTTAGCCGATGCAAGCTTAAGCCACGCTATCAGTGCTCAACAAGCCGTTGATGCACGTATCTCTAAGCAAGTCACATTACTTGTGATTGACTCAAAGCGCGTTATTTTAGCGCCTACAGGTCCGCTTAATCGCGATTATGACGATGTACGTCGTTATTTTGATGCTGCTAAATTAGCCGTGCTAGAAGCAAAAGCTTCGGGCAGCACCAAGCCTGCTATTTTACTTGCGAGTGCACACCACGATGCGCGTTACAAACATGCACTTGAAGTTGCCTTTTTAGGTGCTTGCCAAGCATTATGGCAGCCACTTGAAGCGCGTGAGTTTCATGGCCAAGCGATTGAGCCAATCAGTCAAATTAGCTTAGTGGGTGCTGATGAGGCCATGGTTAAAGCATTGAATGCAATTGCCGCAGGCCAATATGCTGCGCGTGACTTATGCGGTACAGAGCCTGAGCGCATGGCACCGCCACGTTTTGCCGATTATTGTGTTGAGTTATTTGCGGGCAGTAAAGTGTCTGTTGATGTGATCTCAGATATCGACACTATCGATAAAGATTACCCAATGATGAGCACTGTAGCGCGTGCATCATACGCTGTTGAGCGTCATCATCCACGTGTTGTTAAGCTTGAATATGTTCCTGAGGGTGACATTGAGCGTACGTTAATGTTCGTTGGTAAGGGGCTTGTTTATGATACCGGTGGTGCCGACCTTAAAGTGGGTGGCTTTATGGCGGGTATGAGCCGCGATAAAGGTGGCGCAGCATCGGTCGCTGGTTTTATGAAGTCAGTGGCTGATTATGCACCTAAAGGTGTCAAAGTGATTGCTTACTTAGCCGTGGTTCGAAACTCAATTGGTTCTGATTGTTTCGTGCCTGACGAAATCATTACGTGCCGTGAAGGCGTTCGTGTACGCATCGGTAATACCGACGCAGAGGGGCGTTTAGCAATGGGTGATTTACTCAGTGAAATGAAAGACCGCGCATTAAATGAAGTAAATCCAGAGCTATTCACTGTTGCAACGCTAACAGGTCACGCAGCACGTGCGATGGGTCCTTACAGCGCTTATGTTGAAAATGGGCCCGCTCGTCAAGCGCAGGTTTCACGTAAAATTGCTGATTTAGGTGATTTATGGGCTGATGGCGCAGAGGTCTCTCGCAGCCGTCGTGAAGACTACGACTTTGTTAAGCCTCGTACATTAGCCGATGATGTACTTTCGAGTAACAATGCACCGTCAGCTGTGACTGCACGTGGACACCAGTTCCCAATGGCATTCTTAGCGATTGTAGGTGGTTTAGATAAGCATGGCACTGAATCAGCACACCCATTACCGTATGTTCACATGGACATCGCGGGCAGTGGTGTAGAAGGCGGTGATTGGCAACATGGTAAGCCAACCGCAGCAGCTGTCAGCAGTTTATTTGCACGTTATTGCTTGTAATATTTAAGCATTAAAAAAGCCCCGCAAAAATGAAGCGGGGCTTTTTTTCGTTAAAATGTCTCGTCCTGAAATGTGTTTACACATTTAGGACTTATTATGACCAAGTCAAATAATACACCGATCAAACGAACACAACGAGATTATTCATTAGGCTTTAAATTACAAGTTGTCGACGCTGTAGAA